>Ga0209544_1000559_pt1 | contig 49612 bp, 53 predicted proteins | sample MesohylPK_FD_187297 | JGI IMG/M metagenome (GOLD analysis project Ga0209544, IMG submission 187297) | Host-associated microbial community of the marine sponge Aplysina aerophoba from Gulf of Piran - sponge mesohyl, lysed by proteinase K... | ecosystem: Host-associated > Porifera > Sponge >... | reverse complement strand
TCCGGGGCGGCAACGAAGGGTGCGTCGGGAGCCTGCCCTGAGCGAAGCCGAAGGGGCGGCCGGTCCGATCGGGCGACTCCGGTCCCCGGACCGCGGTCCGGGACAGGCCGCTCCGTCCGGCGCGGTCAAAGACTGCACCATATGGCCTTCCTTCAACCATTCTGGATAAGCCCCGTTTCAAACCCTCCCCTGCACATGTTCGAGCCGGCGCGGCTCCAGGCTTTAACGCTCAGCCGCAGCGGGGAGAGCGCCTGACGGGCGGATGGAAGTTTGGTCGGGTAAATTCCTACCCTCAATATCCCCTCACCCCGAGTAGCTCCGGATGCATTCCGGGGCGCATTGAAGGGCGGGACGTAACGAGAGCTTGCCCTCGGCTTGCCGAAGGGAACGCGCCATCGCGCGCCTTGCGGCGGGTGGGCAGCCTGCCTATCTAACGCCGCCGCGTTCGGGCATTCTTCCCGGCGGTCGGGTGGGGCGTAGCCAAGCGGCAAGGCAACGGGTTTTGATCCCGTGATCCCAGGTTCGAATCCTGGCGCCCCAGCCAACAGAAAGACTGCCGGCCCTTTCGATCATTCGACGACGAACGTGCCCTCGACCTCGATGACGACGTCGAAGGGCATGACGGCGACTCCGACGGCGGTGCGCGCGTGGCGCCCTGCCTCGCCGAATATCTCGACGAACAGCTCCGAGGCGCCGTTCACGACCTGCGGAATCTCGGTGAAGTCCGGCGTGGCGTTGACGAAGCCGTTCAGCTTCAGGATGCGCCTGATCCGGTTCAGGTCGCCGTCCAGCGCCAGCTTCGCCTGGGCGAGCATGCACAGGGCGGAAAGCCGGGCCGCCGCCTGGGCCTGGGCGAGATCGAATTCCCGGCCGGCCTTGCCGATATACTGCGGCGCGCCGTTCAGCTTGGGCACGGCGCCGGAGATGAACAGCATGTCCTTGTGCAGCGCCCAGCCTTCGATCTTCGCCGCGATCGGCGGATGGGCTTCGGGGATGTCAATGCCGAGCTCTTCGAGCCGCCGGTCGATGGGGCCTGTCATGATGTATCATCCTCCGCCGGGCGATGTTCCGGCCCGGCATCGCGGTCGCGAATGAATTTGTAGATTTCCATGTGATCGCTGGCCGGCATGACCGCCAGGAACTCCCGCCACACGGCTTCCGACGCGCCGGCGAAAACCTCCGGGGAGCCGGCGCGGCGCATGCTGTCGGCGAACAGCTGCAGGTCCTTGGCCATCAGGGCAGTGTCGAAGCCGGAATCGAAGGTGCCGGGCAGCACGCGCCGGACGAATTTTTCCCGGCTGGCGTTGCTGCCGCCGGTCGAGACGTTGACCGCGTCCAGCATGGTCTTGAGGTCGAGGTCCTGGGTCAGGCCGAACAGGAGCGCTTCGGCGGTCGCCGCCGTGATTGTGGCCGAGAGAAAATTGTTGAGCAGCTTGAGCGCCTGGCCCTGGCCCGGCCGCTCGCCGACATGGAAGACATTGCCGGCGAGAGATTCGAGCGCCGGGCGGTGCAACTCCAGCAGATCCGCCGGCCCGGCCCACATGAGCGAGATGGTCGCGTTCTGGGCGCCGATCCGTCCGCCGGAGACCGGGCAATCGGCATAGGTTATGCCCTGCGCCCGCATCAGCGCATCGACCTCCCGGGCCGCGTCGATCCCGACGGTCGAAAAGTCGACCAGGGCGGTGGCGCGGCGCGCCGACGCCTGCGCGACCTCTTCGGCAACGGCCCTCACGATGGGCCCGTCGGGCAGGCTGAGGAAAACCACGTCGGCCTGCTGCGCGACGGCGGCGGCGCCTGCCGCGCACGCTGCCCCTTCGGGCGCGCGATCGGCCGTGCCGGCCGCATCGAAGACGATCAGGGGCGGACGCCCGACCGCCGTCAGAAAAACCGAAAGGTTCGCCGCCATCGGCCCGCCCATATTGCCGAGGCCGATAAATCCATAGGTATGGCCGCTGTCGCTCATGCCCCATCCGTAACGCAGCGGCGAAAAACTGCAAGCGGCGCGACGCTGCCGGGAAAGTTTACCCGGCGTTGAGCCATGCGGCGGGATCGCCCGATTCCGGCCGGAAATAAATCACCATCCGCTCGGCGGCCTTTGCATCGGCGCCCCAAGGCGCGATGCCGTGGAGTGCGAGCCGGTGCACCAGATACGCCTCGCCCCGGCCGGCCGTGACGGTCACGCGCCGGCAGTCCGCGAATATGCGCCGCCGAAGCGCGTGGTAGACCCCGGTGACGTCGAGTTCGCGCCACGTCGCCGGCGGCGTGTCGCCGAAGGCTTCGGCAAATGTCTCGCGCACGATGCGGTGCGAGCCCTCCCAGACGGCGAGCGGCGAGGCCGCCGCATCCGCCGGGCCGGCAGGCAGGCCGAGGATAAACCGGTGATGCTCGCGCAGGAACCGGCGGCGGTCCGGGCCAACCGGCAGGAGGCCGTCGACATGGGCGGCGTCGCGCTTGCGGCGATAGGCGAAAGACGCGTCGCTCTCGCCGTCGCCCTGCTTCGGATAGCCGGGCCAGCAGACCGAGACCTGCGCCCGGTCCCACGCGAACGGCCCGCCGGCCATATCCTCGGCGAACCGGACGGCCTCGCCCCGCAGCGGCGGCCCGCCGGGCACGGCGCCGGCCTCGTCGTTCGCCAGCGCGTTGACCCCGGCGAACCAGGTGCCGCCGCAGCGGTGCCACTGCCGGTAGGCGGGATCGTCGACAGCGCGGCGGGCGGCCGGTTCCGCAGCATCGAGCCAGTCGAGGACCGACGGATCGACGGGGAAACGGGTCCAGCCGCGTTCGAGAAATTCATCCGCGATCACGGACCTCTCCAAGGTGTGCCCCCCGTCCATTCTCCTTCGTCATATCGACCGGAACGGGCCGCAGGCTCGTGGAGCGGAGATATCTTTCACGCTCGGTGCCGGAGACGATACGCCGCGACTGAAAGATTTCTCCACTTCGCGGCTGCGCTGCTCCGGTCGAAATGACACCATCGGGGACGGCTAAGCCGCTCCGGTCGAAATGACGGGTCGGGGCGGCGGCATACGCATCGCCCCCCCTACAGCTCCGTCCGCACCGCCCACAATTCCGGGAACAGGCGGATCGTCGTCGCCTTGGTGAGGTAGCCGACGCCGCTGGTGCCGCCGGTGCCGATCTTGTGGCCGATCACCCGCTCGACCGCATTGCGGTGGCGGAAGCGCCAGGTCTGGAACAAGTCGTCGATATCGATCAGGTCTTCGGCCAACTCGTAGAGGCCCCAGTGCTTGTCGCTGTCGTAGTAGATGTCGCGCCAGGTTGCCATCACGGAGTCGTTTTTCCCGCGCTTGAGCGACCAGTCCCGGTCCAGCACCGCGGCATCGATAGCATAGCCGCGCCGGGCCAGCAGCATGATGACCTCGTCGTAGAGGCTCGGCCGTTCCAGCAGCTCAGTGAGGCGCCGGGCGATCTCCGGCTTGTGCTCGAAGGTGCGGATCATCGCCCGGTTCTTGTTGCCGAAGATGAACTCGATCGAGCGGTTCTGGAACGACTGGAAGCCGGAGGATTGGCCGAGCCCGTCGCGGAAGGCGAGATAGTCGGCCGGGGTCATGGTCGTCAGGATGTGCCAGGCCTGGATCAGGTTCTCCTGGATGCGCTTGACCCGGGCGAAAATCTTGAACGCGGGCCGGAGATCGTCGTTGCGGATGTGCGGAAAGACCGCCTCAAGCTCGTGCAGCATGAGCTTCATCCACAATTCCTTGACCTGGTGCAGAATGAAGAACAGCGCCTCGTCGTGCTCGCCGGTGATGACCGGCTGGGCGCTGAGGAGTTGGTCCAGCTTGAGCATGTCGTGATAGTTGCGCTGGCCCTTGAGGTCCGCGTGGTAGGACTCGCCGGCGAAGTCCTCGCCCAGCGCCGTTGCGCCGCGGGTCTGGCCCCCGGTGTGATGGGGGCCGGGCCGCGCGGTGTCTTTATCGCCTTCGGCCATGGTTCCTCCTCCGGCCGCGCCTCCCGGGGCGCGCCAAGATTCCCGGTTTCTCGCGGTCAACATATCCGATACAAACGCCGCCGGGTACGAAATCGCGCCGGCGGGGACCGCCGGATCCCGCAGGCTTCAGGGAGAAGAGTTCATGTCAAACCAGGTCAAATACCTGCTCGACGAAAACGACATTCCGAAGGACTGGTACAACATCATGGCGGACTTCAAGAATCCGCCGTCGCCGCCGCTCCATCCGGGCACGCTGCAACCGTGCGGGCCGGACGATCTGGCGCCCCTGTTCCCGATGGAACTGATCATGCAGGAGGTCTCGACCGAGCGGTATATCGAGATCCCGAACGCGCTGCGCGACGTTTATCGCCAATGGCGGCCGAGCCCGCTGCACCGCGCCCGCCGGCTCGAGCAGGCGCTCGATACCCCGGCGCGCATCTACTACAAATATGAGGGCGTGAGCCCGGCCGGCAGCCACAAACCGAACACGGCGCTCGCCCAGGCCTTCTTCAACAAGAAGGAAGGCGTCGCGCGGCTGGCCACCGAGACCGGCGCCGGCCAGTGGGGCTCGTCGCTCGCCCTCGCCGGGGCCTTTTTCGGCCTTGAGGTCGAGGTCTTCATGGTCAAGATCAGCTTCGACCAGAAGCCCTACCGCAAGGCCTTCATGGAGAGCTTCGGCGCCAAGTGCTACGCCAGTCCGTCGACCCTGACCGAGGGCGGCAAGGCGATCCTGAAGGACAACCCGGACAGCACCGGCTCCCTCGGTATCGCGATCTCCGAAGCGGTGGAGCGCGCGGTCCAGCGCGACGACACCAAATACGCGCTCGGCAGCGTGCTGAACCATGTCCTGATGCACCAGACGGTGATCGGCCAGGAAGCCATCAAGCAGATGGAAATGGCCGACGACTATCCGGACATCGTCGTCGGCTGCACCGGCGGCGGCTCCAACTTCGCCGGCATCGCCTTCCCCTTCCTGGGCGAGAAGCTGCGCGGCGGCCGGGATGTCGAGATCGTCGCCGTCGAGCCGGCGAACTGCCCGTCGCTCACCAAGGGCCAGTACGCCTACGATTTCGGCGACACCGTGAAGATGACGCCGCTGGTCAAGATGCACACCCTGGGCTCGGGCTTCGTGCCGCCGGCCAACCATGCCGGCGGGCTGCGCTATCACGGCATGTCGCCGCTGGTCAGCCAGATGGTCCACGAGGGCTATGTCCGGCCAACCGCCTGGCACCAGACCGAATGCTTCGCCGCCGGCGTTGCGTTCGGCAAGGCCGAAGGCATCCTGCCGGCGCCGGAAGCCAACCACGCGGTCAAGGGCGCGATCGACGAGGCGCTGAAATGCAAGCGCGACGGCCGGTCGAAGGCGATTCTGTTCAACCTGTGCGGCCACGGCAATTTCGACATGGCGGCCTACCAGAGCTACGCCTCTGGCCAGCTGACCGACGACGACTATAACGATCAGGAACTGGCGATGGCGCTCGCTGCGCTGCCGAAGGTCGCATAGCCGGCATCGGGTTCGCGGCCCTTCGATACGCCCCGGACTGAATCCGGGGCTACTCAGGGTGAGGGAGAATGAAAAAATCCCTCATCCCGAGTAGGCCCCGCAGGGGCCGTATCGAGGGAGCAGGACACCCTGTCAGCCGAATCGGGAACCGGGCTTGTCTGGACCAACGGTGAATGAAATCGGCCGGAATGGGCTTATGAAACTTCATTATTTTCAGGGCTCCTGCGCGTTGGCGCCCCATATCGCACTGGAATGGTCCGGCGCCGGCTACGAACTGTCGGAAATGAAGCGCAGCGAAACGCGCACGCCGGAGTTTCTGACCAAGAATCCGGCCGGCAAGGTACCGGTGCTGGAACTGGACGACGGGACCTGCGTCACCCAGGTCAACGCGGTTTTGCAATTCATAGCGGAATCCTGGCCGGAGGCCGGGCTGGGAGACGACGGCAGCCCGAAATCTCGACATGCGATGCAGCGCTGGCTGTCCCATTTCAACGGGGATGTGCACACCAGCTTCACCCCCTACTTCATGACCCACCGCTTCGCGGACAGCGACGGCGCCAGGGCGGAGGTGAGGGCCCACGCGGCCGGGGAAGTGGGCTTCCAGTTGAAAATTATTGACCGGCATTTGGCCGGCCGCGACTGGATGATGGGCGCCGGCCGGTCGATCCTCGACCCCTACCTGTTCGTCTTCACCCTTTGGGCCGGCTTCATGCCCGACCGGCTGAACGAATTCCCGAACCTGAAGGCATTCAGCAAGCGCATGAAGGAAGACCCGGGCGTCGGAAACGCCCTCAAGATGCAGGGATTGGGCTGAGCCCGGCGACTCTGCGCCCGCCTGGGTACCCGGTGCAGGCAGCAGTCACGACGCGGAGGTGACGGGCAGGGAACCGGCATAGGCGGTCTGGACGTCGCCGGCGTCGCGATAATACTGCCGGGATGCGTCGCGCAGGGGCTGGAAATCCCAGCTCGTAATTTTTCCCGCGGCGAGCGCCTTGACCAGAAGGCGCCGCGCCGACTGACTCGCCAGCACCTGCCGCTCCAGGTCTTCCATATCCCAGGTCCCGGCCACGATCGATTCCAGTTCGGCGCGCGCACCGGCGCGGTCGGGCCGTTGGGCGAGATTCTCAAGCTCGTCCGGGTCGGCGGCGAGATCGTAGAGCAGCGGCGGATCGCTGCGGCTCGCGATCAGCTTGTGCGGCCCCTTGCGGACCATCGCCATCGGTTCGCGCGCGCCTTCCGCGGTGTATTCCGCACAAACGAGATCCGGCCAGTCCGTTGCAGTGCCGCCAGCAAGCGCCAGGAGCGAACTGCCGTCAACCGGGGCGGCAAGCTCCGGCAGGGCGCCGTCTCCCGCCAATTCGAGCAGCGTCGGGAAAAGATCGAGATGGGAGACGTTCTCCGCCACCCGGCGCGGTGCGAAGGCGAATGGCGCATGCACGATCAGCGGCACCCGGGCCGACCACTCGTAGAACGACATCTTGAAGAACAAGCCGCGCTCGCCCAGCGAATCGCCGTGATCGGAGGTGAAAACCACCACGGTATCGCCGGCTGCGCCGATCGCCTGCAGCGTATCGAGCAGCCGGCCGACTTTCGCATCGACGTAACTCGTCACGGCATAGTAGGCGCGGCGCATGCGAAGAACGTCTGCTTCGCCGATCGTATCGCGGTGCCGGCCGGTCAGGAACCAGTGCCGCCGGCTATGCGGATCGCGGTCTTCGAGCGGGATATCGTCGACCCGCGGCGGATCAATTTCGACATCGTTGTATTTCTCCCACCAGACGGGCGGCGGGAGATAGGGATCGTGCGGCGAGAAAAACGAGACGGTGAGCGCGAACGGCCGCCCGTCGCCGCTATCCGCGTGCTCGTGCAGCCAGCGCACCGCCTCGAATTCGGCCTCGTCGTCGTAGGCGACGTTGACACTGTGCCGGTGCGGCCCGGCATCGAGCACCGCGCGCATGCTGTGGTACCATTCGAGCCAGACTCCGCTGTCGAGCCGCATGTCCGGCACCCACTGAAAATTGGCCGGATATACATCGGTCGTGACCCGTTCCTCATAGCCGTGGAGCTGATCCGGGCCGACGAAATGCATCTTGCCGGCAAGGCAGGTCCGGTAGCCGGCCGTGCGCAGATAGTGGTGGAAGGTCGGGACCGACGCGGGAAACTCGACTGCATTGTCGAATGCGCCGATTCGGGAGGGCAGGCATCCGCTCAGCATGGAAAACCGCGCCGGCGCGCACAGCGGGAAGTTGCAATAGGCGTTTTCGAAGGTGACGCCGTCTTCGGCGAGGCGATCGAGGTGGGGCGCCTGCACCGGTGTTCGCCCGTATGCCGGAAGCACCTGCGGCGCCAGTTGATCGGCCATGATGAAGAGAAAATTCGGGCGTTTCGCCATGGCGGTATTTCCTGCAAAGAAAAAGCCGTCAGGCGCCGTCGTACAGATACGCATGGCGCAAAGGAACGATTTGCCGGCGGTACCGGGCGCACGTAACGCGTTTTTGATCGATATCAGGAATAGAAATCAGGGAAATTGCGACGATTCAATCGTCTAGACGATGCCGAACCGAAGGTTGCGGGCGATTCGACCGCTCTCTCCTGTCCCAACCTGAAAATTGACAAGGAATGGAAGCCGGTTATGCTGGTTCGCACGATGGAAGCTGGAATTGCCGGTTAATTCGGCGCTTCCCACCGGTCGTTTCGTAGAGGCGCGAATTCACGGGCGTTTTCGTGTGAAATCGACCCCAAAGAAAAAGCCGCAAAATAGGGGTCACCCGGCCAGATCCGGATGTCCCGTTGCGGTCAGCCTTCCAACGCATCGCGATATTTCTCCAGGGAGGAAATCATGCTGAAAAATCTGACTGCGGGCGCGCTTGTCGCGGCCGCCGGCCTCGCTCTTTCCGCGACCCAGGCCGGCGCGGCCGGCTGCCCGGTCAAGGATACCATCAAGTTCGCGGGCCTGGACTGGGGCTCCAACCACTTCCATGTCGCCGTCGCGCAGGTCCTGGTCGAAAAGGGCTGGGGCTGCAAGAGCGAGTCCATACCGACGACTACGGCGCCGAGCCTGAACGCCCTCGCCAAGGGCGATCTGCACATCAACATGGAGATCTGGTACGCCAACAACCGGGAAATCTGGGACAAGATGAAGGCCTCCGGCAAGGTCATGGAACCGGGCGGCGTGTCGATCACCGGCGCGATTCAAGGGTTCTTCGTCCCCCGCTTCCTGATCGAAGGCGATAAGAAACGCGGCATCAAGGCGGCGGCGCCGGGCCTCAAGAGCGTCAGCGATCTCGCCAAATACACCAAGCTGTTCGAGGATCCGGAAGAGCCGTCCAAGGGCCGTTTTTACAACTGCAAGATCGGCTGGAACTGCGAGCGGGTGAACACGAAGAAAATGCAGTCCTACGGCCTGGACAAGACGTTCACCAACTTCCGCCCGGGCACCGGCGAGGCGCTGGCCGCGGCCATCGCGTCGGCCTACAAGCGCGGCAAGCCGGTCGTCGCCTACTATTGGGGCCCGACATGGCTCCTCGGCAAGTACGACATGGTGATGCTGAAAGAGCCCGAATATAACGAGGAAACCTGGAAAAAACTCGACAAGGCCAAGTCAGGCAAAGGCATGATGGCGACCGCCTATCCGACGATCCAGGTGATTGTCGGCATGAACAAGAAGTTCGCCGCAGCGGCCGGCCCGATCACGGCGATGCTGTCCAAATATCATCTGGACACCGATACGGTGAACAAGGCCCTCGTCTACATGCGCGAGAACAAGGACAAGACGGGCGCGAAGGCGGCCGCCAATTTCCTCAAGAATAACGAGGCGATCTGGACGAAGTGGGTTCCGGCCGACATAGCAGCCAAGGTCAAGGCGGCGCTTTAAGCCTCGGGTCGTCCGACCGTCTGAACCTGTGTTAGTTTGTGCCTGCCGGGCTCTAGCTGCCCGGCAGGCACTTTCTTTTAGGACGTTCGGGCCTCGCAACGACCCCGCCGGGAAAATCGGGAGACGCCGCCATGGATGCCGGCAGCCTGTTCTCGCTCGTCTTGTGCGCCGCGATCGTCGGATGGATCGCCTACGCCGCCGCCAGACGGCATGAATCCCTCACGGAAGGCTACCGGACCCACGCAATCGGCGCCGGCGCCGCCCTGATCGTGTTCGTAGCGGGCCTGGCCGGCCTCTGGAAATTCCTGACCGGGCTGGAACTGGATACCTCCATCATCCCGATTGACGTCTGGGTCGACGAGGCGGTCGATTGGCTGCTGCTCAAGGTCGGCGAACCGCTGGACCAGCTGAACCGCTGGGTGGTGCACAAGATCGGGTTTTTCGAGCGCTTCCTGCACCAGTCGATCGCGTGGCCGCTGCTCACCCTGCTGTTCACGGGCATCGCCTGGCACGCCAGCCGGAACCTGCTCGTGACCGTCGGCGTCGCGTTCGCCTTCCTGCTGATCTGGTCGATGGCGCTGTGGAAGCCGACCATGCAGACGCTGTCGCTGATGAGCGTCTCGATCCTGGTGACGGTGGTGGTCGGTCTGCCGCTCGGCATCCTGATGTCGCAGAGCGACCGGGCCCGGTCGTTCATGCTGCCGATCCTGGATATGATGCAGACCATGCCGTCCTTCGTTTACCTGATCCCGGTCGTCATGCTGCTCGGCCTGGGCAACTTCGCCGGCGTGATCGCAACCATGATCTATGCGGCGCCGCCGTTGATCCGGCTGACCGACCTCGGCATCCGGCTGGTCGACAAGGAAGTCATGGAGGCGGCGACGTCGTTCGGCGCGAGCCGGCGGCAGAAGCTGTTCAATGTCCAGATACCGCTGGCGCTGCCCAACATCATGGCCGGCCTGAACCAGTCGATCATGATGGCGCTGGCCATGGTGGTGATCGCCTCGATGATCGGCGTCCGCGGCCTGGGCCAGGAAGTCCTGTTCGGCCTGCAGCGGCAGGAGCCGGGCACCGGGTTCATTGCCGGCCTTTCCATCGTGCTGCTCGCCATCGTGCTGGACCGGATCACCCAGTCCTACGGCCGGCGCATGGAAACGCACCGCACGGTGGGCCACTAGGCCCGCCCGCCGGCTGCCCCCGAACGGCACTCACTGGATACGAAAACAACCGGATCGTCCCGCCCCATGGGTCAAATTCAGATCAGCAACGTCTTCAAGATCTTCGGTCCCAGGCCGCACAGCGTGATGGAACAGGTGCGGCGCGGCGTTTCTAAAGACGACCTGCTGAACGACACCGGACACACGATCGGCGTGCAGGATGTGACGCTGACGGTGGAGCCGGGGCAATGCACTGTGGTGATGGGCCTGTCCGGCTCCGGCAAGTCGACCCTGATCCGGCACATCAACCGGCTGATCGAGCCGACGGCCGGCGAAATCGTCGTCGAGGGTCAGAATATCCTGGAGCTGAGAGGCCGGGAGCTGGAGGATTTCCGGCGCCAGAAACTGAGCATGGTGTTCCAGCGCTTCGGCCTGTTTCCGCACAAGACCGTGATAAACAACGTCGCCTACGGCCTGGATATCAAGGGCGGCAGCAAGGCCGAAAAGCGCGCCAACCGCGAGAAGGCGCGGCACTGGATCGGCCAGGTCGGGCTGACCGGCTACGAGGACCAGTTTCCCAGCCAGCTGTCCGGCGGCATGCAGCAACGCGTCGGCCTCGCCCGGGCGCTGGCCACGGACGCCGACACCCTGCTGATGGACGAAGCCTTCAGCGCCCTCGATCCGCTAATCCGCCGGGAAATGCAGGATCAGCTGATCGAGCTGCAGGAGAACCTGCAAAAGACGATCATGTTCATAACCCACGATCTGGACGAGGCCCTGCGCCTCGGCGACAAGATCGCGATCATGAAGGACGGCGCGATCGAACAGATCGGCACGGGGGAGGAAATCCTCCAGCAACCCCAGACCGAATATGTCCGCCGGTTCGTCGAGGATGTGAACCGCGGCCGCGTGCTAACGGCAGGAACCGTCAGGATCGAGTGCAAAATCGTCAGGACGGATACGGCGCCCGGCGAAGCGCTCCGGCAGCTTGGCGAGGACGATCTGCGCGTCACCTATGTCGTCGACGCCAACGGCCGGCTGGTCGGCGCGGTCACGGCGGCATCGCTCCGCACCGGCGAACGCAACAATGTCCAGTCCGTCGACAGTCTTGCCGAAGACGTGCCGACCGCGACCGAAGACATGGTCCTGGAGGAGATCCTGCCGATGACGGTTGGCGAGGACATCCCCGTCGCCGTTCTGGGCGAGGAGGGCGAATTGAAAGGCATCCTGCCGAAAGACACCATCATCAAGGCCCTGGCGGAAGAAGCGCAACTGACCGGGCCTGCGGACCGGTAAGGGCTTTGAGCCGAAGGAGCCGCGTTATCGGCCGCGCGCCCGGAGCGCGTCCGAAGGATTGGCGTCGCCGTTATTCCCGCCGTCCGCCCTCGCCGTTCCGGCGCCATTTGCGCTTTCGGCCGCCGGACCGGTAGGCTTCGCGGTAGAAGCGCCGGCGCTGCTCCGGGGACAGGGTTTCGGCGATCTGCCGGACCAGGGCGTGAAAGGCCGCCTGGGTCTCGCTCCGGGCCTGCTGCAGGCTGCGGAATCCGGCCTCGACCGCCTCGGGCGATACGGCGTTGTCGCGAAGCTGCTTGCGAAGCGCGCGCCGCGCGGCGCGGATAACCTCGATCTTTGCGCGAATTTCCGGGTGCATTTTTTTCAGGGTGGCGCGGGCGCGGGCGCGATGCGGTTCGTCCAGATTGTCGACCGCACGATACAGGCGGAAAGCCCTGCGCGGACCGGGGTCGCGGCCGATTTCCGACCGGCTCCAATGAACGATCACGCTGGCCGCAATAATCCCGACAAGGAACAGGTTCAACCCGCCCGAAACGATCAGCAGAATGATGAGCGTGCGGCGCGTCACCGGGCGAATTCCCCGAATCCGTTGTCGTCCCCGTTGCCGTCGAGCGTCCCGAGGGAGGCCATTTCGGTCTCCAGCCCGGCCACCTGGCTCTCGGCGACGCCGGCGACCGGCACCGGCGATAGAATCCCGACCGCGATCCCCAGCAGCATGGCGCATGCCAGCGCGCCGGCAGGTTTCCATAGCAGGCCGGCCCAGGCTCGAAGATCTGGCCCGGTCCGCTGCGCCGCCTGCAGGACGGCGCCGGTCAGTGCGGCCGTAGGCCCGGGCGGCGTGACGCTGTCCAGCGCCCGGTCCAGCGCGGCGGCGGCCGCCAGGGATTGCTGCGCCGTTGCGTCGCCGGATTCGATCAGCGCCCAGGCTGCGGCGCGGCGCGGATCATCCGCCGGCCAGCGCACCGGATCGGCGCCATAGGCATCCAGCAGTTCGTCGAGCGCCCGCCCGGCCTCATCCCTGCCGGGCTCGATTTCGTTTCCGGTCATGGCAGAGCCCTCATGGCATGAACTCCTCCAGCAGATCCGGTTTTAGCGCTGTCAGGCGCTGGCGCAACGTCCGGCGGCCCCGGGCCAGCAGCGATTCCACGGCTTCTACACTGATCTCGAGGGCCGCAGCGGTCTCTCCGTTGTTCATCCCGTCGAAATGGGCCATGGCGATGGCGGCACGCTGCCTTTCCGGCAACGCCTCCATCGCCTGGCGGACGATTGAAGAGACTTCCGCCGCCAGCAGCCGGCGGCTTGGGCCGGGCGACGGATCTTCCAGCGCCAGGGCCGTCACATCTTCGCTCGGACGTGTCCGGCGGTGCAGATCGATGCACCGGTTGTAGGCGACCCGGCGCAACCAGGTGCCGATCTGCGCTTTCGGCTTCCAGCGCGGCGCCTGACGCCACAGCTTGAGCATCGCATCCTGGGCGACGTCCTCGGCGGTGGCGCGCTCGCCGACCATGCGCCAGGCGAACGCGACGAGGCCCGGCAGGTGCCGGTCGACGACGGCACGGGCGGCGGCCGGATCGCCACCGGCGACCCGGCCCATCAGCGCGGCGTCGGCAGCGATGGCTGCGCGGTCGGCCGCCACCGGCGCAGGGTTCCCGGACAGCGTCATCCGGGACGGTATAGCCTGCGTCCGGGCGAAAGGCGCTGCACAAAGTGCGGAGGCACGCACGCCTGTTCCCGTCCTGCCGTTGCGCCTAGCGGCGGTGGCCGTGGCGGTCGAACCGCCGAAAGGCCATCCGCATTTCCTTCCGGGTGACGGCGCCGTCGCCGTCGCCGTCGAGCCGCAGGAACATCATCTGGCCCAGCGTATCGAATTCGGCGCGCGTCACCTTGCCGTCGCCGTTCAGGTCCATGCGCCGTTCCATGCCGGAGCCATGCCGTTTGCGCCAGCGATGACGTCGCTTGCCGCCGTGGCCGCCGTAATACGCGAGCATCCTTTCGCGGACCTTGTCGAACGCCGCATCGAATTCCGCCTTGTCGACCGCGCCGTTCTTGTCGGAGTCGATTCCGGTGAACTGGGCCTTGCGTTGCGCAACGAATTCCTCAACGCCGATCTTGCCGTCGCCGTCGGCGTCGAGCGCCTTGAAGCGGGCGTCGCGGGCGCGCGACGGCCAGGTGCGTTTCCAGGCGCGCAGTTCCGAGACTTCGAGGGCGCCGTCTTTGTTGGCGTCGATCCCGGCGAACCGGGCACTGCGGGCGGCGGTAAACTCGGCGCGGGTGACCTTGCCATCCTTGTTTGCATCGGCCCGGTCGAACATGCGCAGTCCGCGATGGGCGTTGGCGGGGGCTGCGGCGGCTGTCAGGCCGATCAGGCCGGCGGCGAGCAGGAGAGGCAGGGTTCGCATGGCCAGAGGATCTCCGGTATCGGGGGGGTGGGCAGCCAAACGGCTTCAAACACCCTAACGCCCCTCGCCCGCAGTTCCGTCGCGCCGGCCGGGGCCTAGCCTGCTGTCTTCAACGCCGGCGTTGCGCCAAATTCGGCAGCAGGCGGCCCGGCCCGGCAATCTCGAGCGCCAGCTTCGCCTTGACGGCGTCGCCGAAGCTCTTGAACCCCCGCGCCACGACGATAAAGGCGCCCGGGCCGCCGATCACCCGGTCGAAATAATACCGGTCCAGATCCTTGGGCGGCGGAATTCCCCATGGGTTGGGGCGGTCATTCACGATCGGCAGGCCGTTGATCGTCACGCCGGCCTTGAGCGCACGCGCCCGTGCCGGCGCGAGCAGGCCGCCATTATTGTTTTTCCCGTCGCCCGAGATATCGAGCACCTTGCGCATCCCGCGATACGGATTGGCGTCGAACAGGCCGAGCGCAAAATCGATGGCCGCGCTGATCGAGGTCCAGCGTTCGGTCGTTACCGGGTTTCCGGCGACCGCTTCGGCAAAGGCCCTGGCCGATGCGAGATCGCGCACGACCGTCCAGCCGGCGACGACTTTCTGATAATGGCCGCCGGCCCATTCCATATAGGTAATCGCGATCCGTCGCCGCTCGCCGCCGGTGATCGCCCGGACGACCCGCGGATCGACCAGCGCTTTCAGGTATCCCCGGCGCTGGAGCAGCGCTTCGGCATGGTCGATACTGCCGGAAATATCGACGGCGAGGATGAGTTCGAGATCGACCTCTTCGGCAAGCCCAGGCGAAACGGAGCCCGGCGCCGGCAGCAGGCCGGCGAGCAATATCAGGCAGCTGGCAGCGCGGCGCATCCCTATCGGAACAGGACCTCGCCCTTCATGTTGGCGTACATCGCGGCGACATAGTCGCCATAGCCGTTCCACGGCTTCGTCGGAATGCGCTTGCCGGTGCCGATATCGCGTTCGCTCGCCTGGCTCCAGCGCGGGTGTGCGACTTTCGGATTGACGTTGGCCCAGAAGCCGTATTCCCGGGCCTGCAGCTTCTCCCAGAAACTGACCGGGCGCTTGTCGGAAAAGTGGAAGCGCACGATCGACTTGACGTGCTTGAAGCCGTATTTCCACGGCACGGCGAGACGCAGGGGGGCGCCGTTCTGCCTGGGCAGCGGCTTGCCGTAGAGGCCGGTCACCATGAAGGCCAGCTGGTTGGCCGCCTCGAACATCGTCAGGCCTTCTGTATAGGGCCACGGATACCAGATCTGGCGCTGGCCCGGCGCGACCTTCGGATTCTTGAAGGTCTGCATGACGAGATATTTTGCACTGCCCAGCGGCTTGGCGAGATCGATCAGAGCCTTGAGCGGAAAACCGGACCACGGCACCACCATGGACCAGGCTTCGACGCAGCGGTGGGCGTAGACCCGTTCCTCCAGCGGCATCTTCTTCAGCAGATCGTCGATATCGATCTTCATCGGTTTCTCGACCGCGCCGTCGATCGTGACGACCCAGGGCCGCGTCTCCAGCCGTTGCGCCGCCGTGTGGATCTGCTTGTGCGAGCCGAACTCGTAGAAATTGTTGTAGGTGGTGGCGATCCGCTCCGGCGTCAGCGCCCGGTCCACCGTGTATTTCGGGTTGCGCCCGACCGGATAGAGGCCGGCGCTGGGGTCAGCGGCGGCAAATGCGCTGCTCGCGCTGAGCAGCGGCGCCGACGCCGCCAGGATCGGCCCGGCGGCCAGGGTTTTCGCCAGGGCGCGGCGTTGCAGGAAAACACTCTCGGGCGTCGCCCGGTTTTCAGGGATTTCCCATCCCCGGCGGCGATGAACGAACATGGGCTGCGTTTCCTCGGAATGTTGTGCGGCGCGCAAACGCCGCAGTTTCGTTGAGTTTACACCTAGGGACGGTCCGGTTTCACGACAATTCAACGCTCCGTCAGAAATGGTGAGCGCCATGCTTCGAACCCGGCGCCGGGCCGGTCGCCGCGCATTTTCGGCGCGCCGGCCGGGGCTTCACGATACCGGGCCCCGTTCGTATAACCGGGGCACCTGCCCGTTTCGGAGACTGCCGCCATGAAATTCTACGACTGCTCCACCGCCCCTTCGCCGCGCCGCGCCCGCATCGCCCTGGCCGAGAAAGGCCTGCTGGACGAGATCGAGGTGATCGACGTCAATCTGCGCGAAGGCGAACAGCGCAAGCCCGAATTTGCCGCCATCAATCCTTATCTCACCGTGCCGGTCCTGGAACTGGACGACGGCCGGCGCATTACCTCCTCGACCGGCATTTTCCACTATCTCGAAGCTGCCGTCCCCGAACCGCCCCTGATGGGCCGGACGCCCGCCGAGAAAGGTCTGGTCGGCGATCTCGAATGGCGCATCGAAATGGACGGCTTCATGGCGATCGGCGAATGCCTGCGCAACACCGCCAGGGGGATGGCCGGGCGCGCGATGACCGGCAAATACGATTACGAACAGATTCCCGAACTGGCCGCCCGCGGCCGCCTGCGCCTCGAGCGCTTCTTCGACGGCTTCGACGGCCTTGTGGGCGACAAGCCGTTCCTGGCCGGCGACGACTACACCATCGCCGACATTACCGCCCTGGTCATGGTGGACTTCGCCAAGTGGATCAAGGTGGCGCTGCCGGAAGACGCCGCCAACGCCCGGCGCTGGTACGACGAGGTCTCGAGCCGGCCCAGCGCCGGACGATAGCGGTGCAGAGCGTCAGGGCTCGCCGGAACTGATTTCAGCAACAGCGCTTCGGTTTAATCGTCGCTGAAGAAACTGCCGGCTTTCGGCGGCGCTGCGGTGCGCTGAACCGCCGGTGCGCCGTCTTTTTTCGCGGTGCGGCGCACGACCGGGCGCGCCGGCTTGGCGGGCGCCGCCGAACCGTCGAAGAATGCGCCGGGCCGCACGGCCTCCCCGGCGTCCGCGGCCGGGCGGGCGGGCACCGGGGCTTTCCGGGCCGCTTCTTTCCGTTCGGCCCGCGGCGCGGCAGGCGCCTTTCTCGAACCGTTCCCAGCCTTCTTGCCGGAAGCCGGCGCCGGTTTTCCCGCCGGCCGGATTGCAGCTTCGAAGAATTCCGCCTCTTTCCTGGCAGGTTTCGCAGCTTTCTTCTTTTTCTTCTTTGCGGCTTTGGCCGTGCGGCGCGGCGGCTTGCCGGCGGCTTTCTTTCCGGCTTTCGCCGGCGCGTCCGCCGCGCGGCCGGTCCCGAGATCGATCGGCGCCGGCTGGACAATCCAGGCGTCGGGGTCAGCGGGGTCAGCGGCAGGTGCGGCAGGTTCCGTCGCGGGCGCGCTTGCGATACCCGGTTCAGCCGCGCCCAGATCGGTCAGGTCGATCGGCGCCGGACGGGCGATCCAGGCATCGGGATCGTCCGTGCTCTTCGTCTTCCGGTGCGGTTCCGCGGCGCGGCGCGGCCCGAGATCGATCGCCGCCGGGCGGGCGATCCAGGCGTCCGGATCGTCTGCTGCCGCCGGCGCAGGGGCCCGTTCGCCTGCGCTACCGGCGCGCACCGGCGCAAGGTCGATCGGGCGGGGCCGGGCAATCCAGGCATCGGGATCGTCGGCGGCCCGGACCGCGGCCGCCGCTCCGCTGGCGCGCACCGGCGTCAGATCGATGGGCGCCGGCCGCGCGATCCAGGAGTCCGGGCTGTCCGCAGCCGCTGCCGGCGGCGCGCCGCCGGGTCGGACCGGCGTGAGGTCGATGGCCTGCGGCCGGGCGAGAGACGCTTCGAACGCTTCGGCCTCGTCGCGCGACGCGCCGGGCTGCGTTGCCTGCCGTTGCGGCGAAGCTGCACGGCGAACGATATCCGGTTGCACCATTTCCACGGCCTCCAGCGACATGGGTTTGTAGGTCGCCCGCTCATAGGCCCAGGTGGGCGGATAGGGCTTGGTGGCGTCGAAACCGACCTTGGGGCCGAGATAGTCCGGGAAAGACGGGTTCAGCCCGTGGCCGAAGGATTCGTCGATGGTAACGATTCCCTTCTTCGGGTCCAGCCGCGTCGCCATCGCCCATTCGACGTCCTGGGCGCTGCGCAGGTTCACATCGTCGTCGACGATCGTCACCATCTTGAGCGGCGGGAAGGCGGAGAAAGCGGCGAGGATCGCCTGTTTCGACCAGCCCTGGCGCTTCTGGGCGAGCTGGACGATGCAATGATAGAAGCCGCCGCCGCCGTGGCTCATATAGACATCGGTCACGCCGGGCACCTGCTTCTGCAGCAGTTGCAGAATGTTGGCCTCGCCGAGCAGGCCGACCGAGTTCCACACCTCGACGCCGGACAGGATGGTCTGGAACACAGGGCTGGCGCGCCGGTGGATCTTGCGGACATGGACGACCGGCCGCGGCGCGACGGTGGCGTAATAGCCGGTGACCTCGGCGAACGGCCCTTCGTCGGCCACCTCGCCGGGCACGATTTCGCATTCCAGCGCCCACATGGCGTGGGCAACCATATCGTCATGGCCGTTCGACGCCTTGACCAGTTCCAGCGGCGCGCCGTGAAACGCGCTGGCGATGCCGAGTTCGTCGGCATCCGCAGGCGCCGCTTCGGCCGGCGCGGCCGCGGCGAAGTGCAGGCCGGGCCCGACGCCGCAGTTGAGCGTGAAGGTCAGGGTCTCTCCCCTGGCTTCCGCCTTCTCGAGATAGAGCTCCAGATGCCGGCCGGCGTCGATGTTGACGTGCAGGCAGTCCTTGGCGACGACCTGAAAGCGCTGGATCGAGGCGTTGCGCACGCCGGTGTCCGGATCCTTCGCGATCACCACCGCGGCGTCGAAATAGGGGCCGCCGTCCTTCTCCGCATGGATCGGGATCGGCATGCGGGTCATGTCGACATCCGGCTCCGTCACGTCGAGAACCGGGCCGGACGGCACGACCACCGGATCGACCGGCGCCTGCTGCCACTGGCGGATGCAGTCGGAGACGTATTGCGGCAGCGTCCGTTCCTCGCGCCGCAGCAGGTCGGCGAGCAATTCGCGCGACCAGTAGAGGCCGGTCAACACCGGCCATTCGTGGCCGGAAACCTTCTCGAACAGGACGGCGCGCGGCTGCCCCTCCAGTTCGGCGGCGAGGCCGGCCAGATCGTGCGTGAGATCGACACTGCCGGTGAAGCGGGCCAGCCGCCCGCTGCGTTCCAGATCCTCGACGATCAGTGCGAGATCGTGAATATGGGTTGCCGCCATCGCCCCGCCGTTCCCGATGCCGCCGCTGCTTCTCTCGCGCAGTTCCGGCGGCCTGTCCTTCCGGCGCCTTGCGGCGCGTCCCTCGATCAGCCGTTTCTCTTCCGACGAATTGCCGCACCGGTCAAGAACGGAAAGGGCGCAGCAGGTCGGTCCGGCGGCCTGTTCAGACCCTGCGGGATGCCCCCTTGCGGGAGGTCTGGGCCGGTTTGCCGACCCCGCCGGCCGCCTCCGTTTCGCCCCAGCGTTTGACCATGCCGAGATCGAAGCCGAACAGGTCGAGCGCCCGGCCGACCGTCTGGTTGACGATGTCGTCGACGGTCTCGGGCCGCTGGTAGAAGGCCGGTACGGGCGGCGCGACGATCGCGCCCATTTCCGACAATCGCGTCATGGTGCGCAAGTGGCCTGTGTGCAGGGGCGTCTCGCGCACCAGCAGGACGAGCCGCCGGCGCTCCTTCAGCACAACGTCGGCGGCGCGGGTCATCAGGCTGCCCGTCGTCCCGGCGGCGATCTCGGACATGGTGCGCACCGAGCAGGGCGCGATGATCATGCCTTCGGTGCGGAACGAGCCGGACGATATCGCCGCGCCGATATCGTGGACAGGATGCACGACATCGGCCAGCGCGCGGATGTCCGCCACCTTGGCCGTCATCTCGTAGGCCAGCGTGACCTCGGCGGACTTCGTCATGACCAGGTGGGTTTCGACATCGGTCGCGCGCAGCGCCTCCAGCACCCGCACGCCATAGACGATGCCCGATGCGCCGCTGAGCCCGACGATCAGCCGCTTGCCGGCGTTTTCCGCTGTACCGCTCATGGCCGCGACCATAGCGGCGGCCCGCACCGGCGGCAACGCGGTCAAATCCGGCGGCCGGTTTCTTCGTCCGCCCGGGCGGTCCGGACCGCGCCATATCGCCCGGTCAGGGATGCGTCTTCGCAACATCCCCGAGCGCTGACACCATGTAGCCGTGTTCGGTCGACGCCAGCGCATCGGCCAGGCGGCTGTCTGCCGTGACAAGCCGGGCGCCGAAGCGGTGCGCCAGCGCCAGATAGACGCAATCGCAGACCGGCCTGTCGAGGGCGAGGGCGAGGCGAACCGCATCCGCAGCGAGGGTTTCGTCGGCATGCCAGCGAACCGGCATCGCCGCGACGGCAGCCGCCAGCGCGCCGACCCAGCGGCGCTCGATCTCGCCCGATCGGGACTTGCGCCACAGCACGTTGGCTATTTCGGACACCATCAGGCGCGGCGCGTGCAGCGCGTCGCCGCTTGCCACCAGCCGGTGCGCGCTGTCCGAATCCTCTTCGGCGATCAGCAACTTCAGTGCGACACCGGCGTCGATAACCAGGCTCATCGGCCGGGCTTACCCGGGCGTTCGAAGCCCGGCTTCCCGATCCGCCCGGATCAGGAGCTCCGAGGGCGTTTGCCGGCTGCCTTCGGTTTCCCGACGCAACTTCGCGGCAAGGGCGAGGAAGGATTGACGCCGCCCCGGCGCATCGTCCCTGACCGCGTCCTGAAGGATTTGCCGGGCTTCGCCTTCGAGAGACCGGTTGTGATCGGCAGCGCGCCGTTTGAGGCGCGAAACCACCACGTCGTCCAACTGGCGCACGTTGATCGTTGCCATCGCCGGGTCCCTTTCAAATGATATCATTTTGATATCATTTTATGTCGGAGCGGTAAAGAGCGCGGATACTGCCGCCTTTCCGCTGCCGCACCAGCTGCCGCGGCCGGCGCCTCATGCCGCGCTTCACGCAGACCCCGCCGGCCGCTATATCTTGCGGTATCGCCCGCTTCCATAGTCCCGGAACCCGACCCATGACCGATGCCTACATCTTCGACGCCGTGCGCACGCCGCGCGGCCGCGGCAAGGCCGACGGCGCCCTGCACGAGATCACGCCGGTCGATCTGGCCGGCCAGACCCTGGCGGCCCTGCGCGACCGCAGCGATCTGGACACGTCGAAGATCGACGACATCGTCCTGGGCTGCGTCATGCCGGTCGGCGAACAGGGCGCCGATATCGCCCGGCTCGCCGCCCTGAAGGCGGGCTACGACGAGAAGGCGACCGGCATCCAGATCAACCGCTTCTGCTCCTCCGGCCTCGACGCCTGCAATATGGCGGCGGCGCAGGTCATGTCCGGCCAGGCCGATCTCACCGTCGGCGGCGGCGTCGAGAGCATGAGCCGCGTGCCGATGGGCTCGGACGGCGGCGCCTATGCCATGGACCCGGCGGTCGCCATGCCGATCTATTTCGTGCCCCAGGGCATCGGCGCCGACCTGATCGCAACCCGCGAAGGCTTCTCGCGCGACGATGTCGATGCCTATGCCGTCGAGTCCCAGAAGCGCGCCGCGGCGGCCTGGGAGAACGGCCGGTTCGAGAAGACGGTCGTGCCGGTCAAGGACGTCAACGACAAGGTCGTGCTGGCGAAGGACGAGCATATGCGGCCGGAGGCCGACATGCAGTCGCTCGGCGCGCTCAACGCCTCCTTCGAGGGTATCGGCGCGCAGTTCGGCTTCGATAACGTTGCCATCCAGCGCTATCCCGATGTCGAGCGCATCGTCCATGTCCATACGCCGGGCAACTCCTCGGGCATCGTCGACGGCGCCGCCGCCATGCTGATCGGCACGAAGGAAATGGGCGAGGAACTCGGCCTCGAGCCGCGCGCCCGCATCCGGGCGTTCGCCTCCAACGGCTCGGAGCCGACCATCATGCTGACCGGACCGGTCGATGTGACCCGCAAGGCGCTGAAGCGCGCCGGCATGGAGACCGGCGACATCGACCTGTACGAGCTCAACGAGGCCTTTGCGTCGGTCGTGCTCTACTACATGAAGAAACTCGGCATCGAGCATGACCGGATCAACGTGAACGGCGGCGCGATCGCCATGGGCCATCCGCTGGGCGCGACCGGCGCAATGATCCTGGGCACGCTGCTCGACGAGATGGAGCGCCGCGATGCCGAGACCGGCCTCGCCACCCTTTGCGTCGGCGCCGGTATGGGCGCCGCGACGATCATCGAGCGGGTGAACTAGGGCGCGGCGTCCTTCGATACGCCGCTTCGCGGCTACTCAGGTCGAGGCAGAGTGTTGTTGAGGCTGAAGAAAGCCCCAGGATTCCGCATCCCGAGTAGCCCCGGACTTGTTCCGGGGCGTATCGAGGAGCGAACGAGCCAATAGATTCCGATCTGCCGCAATTTCATACATTGCTGCGGGTGCTGAACCGAACACGCGCCGGCGCAGCCGCCGGCCGAACCCCACGAGGAACCCTGCCATGAGCCTTGCCGACGTCACCTCAGCGATGCAGGAGAGCATCGGCGACGCTTCCGGCCTCGACGCCACGGTGAAGTTCGACTTCGGCGATGACGGCTGTCTCTATCTCGACGGGACGAGCGAGCCCTATGCCGTCTCCAACGACGATGCGGAGGCGGACTGCACCATCGCCATGTCGCTTGACGACTTCAAGGAGATGGCGACCGGCGAGCTGGACCCGACCACAGCCTTCATGATGGGCAAGCTCAAGGTGACCGGCGACATCGGCGTCGCCATGAAGCTGGCCGCGGTGTTGGGGTGAGGGCCGTCGGCAAGGCCGGCGCGCCTGACCCGTCTAGGGCGCGGTCCGCGGAAGTTCGGCGAGACTGATCCTGGCATTCACGCGCTGGGCCCCCGGTGCAGCCGCGAACCAAGCGCTCGCATCGCAAAATCCGTCGCGCATCTTACCTTTGACTGCGCTCAGGTACGGCGGCATTTCCGAGGCCCGGTACAGCCCACCCAGAGACGGCGGCGGCATCGGCCGCTTTTGCAGCGCCTGCCGAGTCACTTTCAGCCGCGCGGCCACCTCGGCAAGGCTGACAAGATCCGGCCTTACCTCCCGGAGTACCGTCCCATCCGGAAGCGCCCCCAGAACCTGATCGACAGTAGCGGAGATCACTGCCTCGGCCTCACGGCCGGCGCGCGTGAACCCCAGCCCGATCAAGCCCGGCGAGCCTAGACCGATCGCCGCGTCGTCGCATCCGGCTTCGAAGAGAGCGTCGAGGATTGCATCCTCGTCCGAGGACTCTCCCCGAAGCGCAAAGACCAGATCGAACTCGAACGTCGTTCCAGACATATTCGTTATCATCCCTGCATGATGCAGCCGTTGGCTTTTCTCAGCAGTTCGTCCGCATGGGCCTGCGGATTGCGCGGCGTGCTCCACACCGACATCCGGCAGAATGTACCGGAACGACAGGCATTTCCCGCATTCGCCGGGCAAAGGACATATCCCCAAGAATGGGCGCTGCGTCCCTTGGCTGCCTCGACCACCCAGCCCGCGGATTCGAGTTTCTTTAGCGCAGCCTCGATTTTCTTGTCCGGATGCTAATTCCTCGCCACAGATGGTTCCAATGATGATAGTTGTCAATCGACAACTTGTAATTCACCGCACATTTCCTGGAAAAATTCAATTCCAGATAGATCGCCGCGCCCCTCACGCCCCCGCCGGCGTCATCCAGGGCCGGTCGTTGGCCGCGGCGGCTTCGAAGCTGTCGATGCTGGCGGCCTTCTGCAGGCTGAGGCCGATATCGTCCAGGCCGTTGAGCAGGCAGTGCTTGCGGAAGGGTTCGACCTCGAAGGCGACGGTTTCGCCGTTCGGCCGGGCGATCGTCTGGGCCTCCAGATCGACCGTCATTGTCGCGTTGGCGCCCATCTGCGCATCCGCCATCAGGGCGTCGACATCCTCTTGCGGCAGCGTGACCGGCAGGATGCCGTTCTTGAAGCAGTTGTTGAAAAAAATGTCGGCGAAGCTGGTCGAGATCACGCAGCGGATGCCGGCGTCGAGCAGAGCCCAGGGCGCATGCTCGCGCGACGAACCGCAGCCGAAATTTTCGCCGGCGACCAGAATTTTCGCCTCCCGGTAAGCCGGCTTGTCGAGCACGAAGTCGCCGGTGACGACGCCGTTCCTGTCGGTCCGCATCTCGTGAAACAGGCCGGCCGACAGGCCGGTCCGCTTGATCGTCTTCAGATACTGCTTCGGGATGATCGCATCGGTATCGACATTGACCATCGGCAGCGGCGCGGCAACGCCGGTAAGGGTGGTGAACTTTTCCATCGGTAACGTCCCGTCGTTCTGTTCCGGGTCTCTCGATCCCTACGCAGGCTATAGTGCGCGCACATCGGCGAGGCGGCCGCTGACCGCCGCCGCCGCCGCCATCGCCGGGCTCACCAGATGGGTGCGCGCCCCGCGGCCCTGCCTGCCCTCGAAATTGCGGTTCGATGTCGAGGCGCAGCGCGCGCCCATCGGCACCTTGTCGGCATTCATCGCCAGGCACATCGAGCAGCCCGGCTCGCGCCATTCGAAGCCGGCCTCGGAGAGCACCCGGTCCAGCCCCTCCTCTTCCGCCTGTTCCTTGACCAGTCCGGAGCCGGGCACGACCAGCGCGCGCACGCCCTCGGCGACCCGGCGGCCCTTCGCGACCTCGGCGACCGCGCGCATATCCTCGATCCGGCCGTTGGTGCAGGAGCCGATGAAGACGTAATCGACCGCGAGATCGGTCATCCGCTCGCCGCCCTCCAGGCCCATATAGTCGTACATGCGCGTCCAGGCGGCGCGCTCGGCATCGTTCTCCGCCTGGTCGAGGGTCGGCACGCTGCCGGTGATCGGCGAGATCTCCTGCGGGCTGGTGCCCCAGGTGACGATCGGCGGAATGTCCGACACGTCGAGCGAGACTTCGGTCTCGTATTGCGCGCGGTCGTCCGACGGCAAAGTCTTCCAGTACGCAAGCGCGGCTTCCCACTGCGCGCCCTTGGGCGCCTTGGGCCGGCCCTTGAGATAGTCGAAGGTCGTGTCGTCCGGCGCCACCAGGCCGGCGCGCGCGCCGGCCTCGATGGTCATGTTGCAGACCGTCATGCGGCCTTCCATCGAGAGGTCGCGGATCGCCTGGCCGGCATATTCGATGACGTGGCCGGTACCGCCGGCGGTGCCGATCTTCCCGATGATCGCGAGGATCAGGTCCTTGGCTGTCACGCCGATCGGCAGGGCGCCGTCCACCGTGATGCGCATATTCTTGAGCGGGCGCTGGATCAGCGTCTGGGTCGCCAGCACATGCTCGACCTCAGAAGTGCCGATACCGAAGGCGAGTGCGCCGAAGGCGCCGTGGGTCGCGGTGTGGCTGTCGCCGCACACGATGGTCGCGCCCGGCAGGGTCAGGCCCTGCTCCGGGCCGATGATATGCACGATGCCCTGGCGGATATCGTCCATATCGAAAAACTCGATGCCGAAGTCCTCGGCGTTGCTGCGCAGCAGATCGATCTGGATCTGCGCTTCCTCGTCGTCGACCTTCATGCCCCGGCCCGGCGAGGTCGGCACGTTATGGTCGGCGACCGTGAGCGTCAGGTCCGGCCGGCGCACTGTCCGGCCGTTCTCGCGCAGGCCCTCGAAAGCCTGGGCGCTGGTGATCTCGTGCACCAGATGGCGGTCGATATAGATCAGGCAGGTCCCGTCGTCCTGCTCGTGCACCAGATGGCTGTGCCAGATCTTGTCGAAAAGCGTTCTGGGTTGGCTCATCGCTTGCCCTCCGTGTCCTGTTTTCGTCCCAGCGCCCGCGGGGGCGAATCAGTCTTCCTTCTCTGCCGTTTCGGCTGGCGCCGGCGCCGGTTCGATGTCCGCCGCGACTGCCTCGTCGGCGATCTCCGGTTCGACAATGGCTTCCGCAGGCGCTTGCGCCGGCGCGGCCGTTGCCGCGCTTTCGGCGCTTTCCTCGACCTCCGCCATCCTCTTCATGCCGCGGCCCGTGGTGCGCTCGACGATGCGGGCGCGCTTGCCGGTCCGTCCGCGCAGATAATAGAGTTTCGCCCGCCGGACCTTGCCGCGGCGGATGATCTCGATCGATTCGACCCTCGGACTGTAAAGCGGGAAGATGCGCTCGACTCCCTCGCCGTAGGACAGCTTGCGCACGGTGAAGGACGAGTTCAGGCCGGCGTTGCGGCGCGCGATGCACACGCCCTCGAACGCCTGGACCCGCTCGCGGCTACCCTCGACGACCCGGACGTTGACCCGCACCGTATCGCCGGCGCTGAAGTCCGGGATCTCCTTGTCCGCGGCAATCCCGGCGAGATGCTCCTGCTCGATTTCCTGAATGATGTTCATGGACCTACAAGCCTTTCCCCGATCGCTGCCCGGCATATCGGGCCCACAGGTCGGGCCGGCGCAACCGGGTGATTTCCTCTGCCTGCGCCAGGCGCCATTCGGCGACTCGCGCGTGATGTCCGGACAGCAGCACCTCCGGCACGGCCATGCCGTTCCAGGTCTGCGGCCGGGTGTAGTGGGGATGCTCCAGCAAGCCCCGCTCAAAACTTTCCTCCGCCAACGACCGGGCATCGCCGACGACGCCGGGCAGCAGCCGCACGCAGGCGTCGATCAGCACCGCCGCCGCCGGCTCGCCGCCGGACAGCACATAGTCTCCGATGCTGACTTCCTCCAGACCGTGGGCCTCGATCGCCCGCTGGTCCACGCCTTCATAGCGGCCGCACAGGACGACCGCGCCCGGCCCCGCCGCCAGTTCGCGCGCGCGCCGCTGGGTCAGCGGAGCGCCGCGCGGCGACAGGAAGATACGCGGCCGGCCGTCTGCCGACCCGGTATCCAGCGAACGCAGCGCAGCATCGACGAGGTCGGCCCGCATCACCATGCCCGGCCCGCCTCCGAACGGCGTGTCGTCCACCGTTGCGTGCCTGTCGCGTGCAAATTCGCGAATGTCCACGGTTTCCAGGGACCACAGCCTCTCGGCCAGCGCCTTGCCGGCCAGGGAATGGCCCAGGCTGCCCGGAAACATTTCCGGGAACAGGGTCAGCACGGTGGCCGACCAGGGTGCAGTCCGGCCGCTCATCGGTCGTCCTGCGCGCCCGGCAGCGCTTCGGCCGCGGCCAGTTGCGCGGCCTCGACGGTCACGTCGCCAGCCGCCAGATCGACGGCCGGCACGGCGCTTCGCGTAAACGGCAACAGGACCAGACGGCCGTCAGGCCGGCGGATCTCGATCAGGTCGCCGGCGCCGAAATCGTGCAGCGCGTTGACCGTACCGGCATCGCGGCCTGAGGTATCGACAACCCTGAGACCGATCAGATCGGCATGGTAGAATTCGTCCGGCGCCGGCGCGGGCAGGCGGGCGCGCGGGACATAGAGCCGAAGGCCCTTGAGCGCCTCGGCCGCGTCGCGGTCCGAAACGCCGCTCATCCGGGCGATCACCAGCCCGCCGGCTTCGCCGACCGGCGTCAGATCGAAGGCGCGGGCGCCCTCGGCGTCGGTCACCGGCCCGTAGGCGGCAACGTCCTCCGGCGCGTCCGTAAACGGCTTGATCCTGACGTTGCCGCGCACACCGTGCGCCCCGGCAACCGCCCCTATACAGACCATCTTGCGCTCCGACATGACCGGCCGGACCGGCGGCAGTGCCGCCGGGTCAGCCTTCGGCCCCGGCCTCTATCTTTGTTTCTGCCGCCGCTTCCGTCCCGGCTTCCGGACCAGCTTCCGGACCGGCTTCCGGACCGGCTTCCGGCTCGGTTTCTGCCACGGCTTCAGCAGCGGCCTTCGCCCCGGCGTTTTGCTTCTCTTCGCGTTCCCGCCGGCGCTCCAAGGTCTTCTCGCCCGGCAGGTTTTTCTTCGTCTGGACCGGCGCCTCGCGCTGGGACGCCATGCCGGCCGTCCCGAGAAATCTCAACACGCGGTCCGACGGCAGGGCGCCGACGCCCAGCCAGTGCCGGACCCGCTCTTCCTTGAGGACGACCCGGTCCGGATGGTTCTTGGGCAGCATCGGGTTGTAGGAGCCGACGCGTTCGATGAAGCGGCCATCGCGGGGCATCCGCGAATCGGCCACGACAATCCGGTAGAAGGGGCGCTTTTTCGCCCCGCCCCGGGCCAGTCTGATGCGTAGTGACATGTGCGGGTTCTCTTGGTTCCGTTCAGGGGTTCTCAAGCGTGTTACGCTATTTGATACGGCGCTTGCCGAAGCCGGGCGGCAGATTGGCGAGGCCGCCGGGCAGGCCCGATCCGCCGCCCAATCCGCCGCCGCCCAGACCGGGGAGTTGCATGTCTCCCGGCAGGGCGCCGTCCTGAAGCTGGGAAAGATCGGGCAACTGGCCCTTCTTTCCCATCTTCTTCATCCGTTTCATGACCTTGTTCATTTCCTGCCACTGTTTCAGCAGCTTGTTGACGTCCTGGACCGTCACGCCGGAGCCGGCCGCGATGCGCTTCTTGCGCGAGGCGTGAATGATCTGCGGCGCGCGGCGCTCCTTCACCGTCATCGACAGGATCATGGCTTCCTGCCGGCCGATCGCCTTCTCGTCGACATTGGCGGCGGCCATCTGCTTCTTCGCCTTGGCGACGCCGGGCAGCAGGTTCATCAGCGAGCCGAGCCCGCCCATCTTATTCAGCTGGCGGAGTTGGCCGAGCATGTCCTCGAGATCCAGGCTGCCCTTCTGAATCTTCCTGGCAAGTTTCTCCGCTTCCTCCTGCTCGATCGTCTCGGCCGCCTTCTCGACCAGACTGACGACATCGCCCATGCCGAGGATGCGGCTCGCGATCCGGTCGGGATGGAAGGGCTCCAGCCCGTCCAGCTTCTCGCCGGTGCCCATCAGCTTGATCGGCTTGCCGGTGACGGCGCGCATCGAGAGCGCCGCGCCGCCGCGGGCGTCGCCGTCGATCCGGGTCAGCACGATGCCGGTGATGCCGACCTGCTCGTCGAACGCCTTGGCGATTGTGACAGCGTCCTGGCCGGTCATGGCGTCGGCGACCAGCAGGGTCTCGACCGGGTTCGTCGCCTTGCCGACTTCGGCGACCTCGTCCATCAGCTCCCGGTCGATATGCAGCCGGCCGGCGGTGTCGAGAATGACGACATCCAAGGCTTCCAGCTTGCCGGTCTGGAGGGCGCGCCGGGCGATGGCGGCCGGCGGCTCGCCCATCACGACCGGCAGGGTCGCGACCTGCGTCTGCTCGCCAAGCACCCGCAGCTGCTCCTGCGCGGCCGGCCGGCGCGTATCCAGCGAGGCCATCAGAACGCGCTTGCGCTCTTTCTCGGTCAGGAATTTGCCGATCTTGGCGGTTGTCGTGGTTTTGCCCGAGCCCTGGAGACCGACGATCAGGATGACGGCCGGCGGCTGGGCCCGCAGATCGATCTCCTCGACTTCGCGGCCCAGGGTCTCGATCAGTTCGTCGTTGACGATCTTGACGACCTGCTGGCCGGGCGTGACGCTTTTCAGGACTTCGGCGCCGACCGCGCGCTCCCTGACCCGGTCGATAAAGTCGCGGACCACCGGCAGCGCGACATCGGCCTCGAGCAGGGCGACCCGGACCTCGCGCAGCGCGGCTGTGACGTCCGATTCTCCAAGCGCCCCGCGGCGGGTCAGCTTGTCGAAAACGTCGCCCAGTCTGCTCGTCAGGCTGTCGAACATGGGTGCGTCCGGTGTCCGCTGTCTTTCCGCCGTCCTGCCCAATGCAAAACGCGCCCGTGTGCGAACCTTCGCAGACGGGCGGGCCCCCTCGGGAGCGCCATGGGCGGTGCGGCGCTGAATTCGGGATGCGATTTAGGGGCGACGCAGCAGCCGGTCAAGCCGGCAAACGCCGCAGCGGAGCGCCTATCCCCGCGCAGGCCCGCGCCAAACACTCTGCCGCGTGGACAGAGGCGGCGGAAACACCATATCTCCCCGGCCATGAGCCCGACCCGACCAGCCCCGGCCGAACCGCGCGCGCCCACCTTCCGGCCGGCCGGCTTTCCGTTCGTGAAAATGCACGGCGCCGGCAACGACTTCGTCGTGCTGGACCTGCGGGACGGCACGGCGGCGCCCTGCGCCCGAACCGCGGCCCGGATCGCCGACCGGCATCGCGGCGTCGGCTGCGACCAGCTCGTCATCGTCACGCCGCCGCCCGCCGACCTGGCGGACTACGGCCTCGCCTTCCTGAACAGCGACGGTTCGGAATCCGGCGCCTGCGGCAACGGCACCCGCTGTGCGGCCGCGCTGCTGATGGGGGAGACCGGAAAGACCGAAATCTCCTTCGAGAGCATTGCCGGGGTGCTTGACTGCCAGCGCAACGGCGACGGCAGCGTCGCGGTCGACATGGGCCGGCCGGCAACGGACTGGCGCGAAATCCCGCTCTCGGAAGACCGGGACACGCTGCATCTCGGCATCGCGGAAGGCCCGCTCCGCGACCCGGTCGGTATCGGCATGGGCAACCCTCACGCCGTCTTCTTCGTCGACGATGCCGACGCGGTGCCGATCGCCGTAATCGGCCCCCGGCTGGAGCATCACCGTCTGTTCCCTGAGCGCGCCAATGTCGGCGTCGCCCAGGTCAAGGGCCGCGACCGGCTTCGGCTGCGCGTGTGGGAGCGCGGCGCGGGCCTGACCCAGGCCTGCGGATCGGGCGCCTGCGCGGCAGTAGTCGCCGCGGTCCGGAGGGGCCTGACCGGGCGCAGGGTCGCGGTCGAGGTCGACGGCGGCGAACTGTTCATCGACTGGGCCGAAGACGACCATGTCCTGATGTCCGGCCCCACAGCCACCAGCTTCCGCGGCGTGCTGGCATGACGGGACGCGCCGAGCCGCAGGTGGTGACGTTCGGCTGCCGGTTGAACGCGGCAGAATCCCGGGTTATCGCAGCGCACGCGGCCGGGCTGGGCGATGCCGTGATCGTCAACACCTGCGCGGTCACGGCGGAGGCGGAGCGGCAGGCGCGCCAGGCAGTGCGGCGGGCGCGGCGGCAGCGGCCGGATGCAAGGATTGTCGTGACCGGTTGCGCCGCGCAGATCGACCCGGCCGCCTGGGCGGCGATGCCGGAAGTCGACCGCGTCGTCGGCAACGTCGAAAAGATGGATCCCGCCAGCTTCCTGCCGGCGAACGACGCGCCGGTGGCGGTCAACGACATCATGGCGGTGCGCGAGACGGCGAGCCACCTGGCCGGCGGCTTCGACGGCCGGGCCCGGGCCTATGTCCAGGTCCAGAACGGCTGCGACCACCGCTGCACCTTCTGCATCATCCCCTACGGCCGGGGCAACAGCCGCTCGGCGGCGCTCGGCCCGATCGTCGAGCAGGCGCGAACGCTGGTCGAGACCGGCTATCGCGAGATCGTGCTGACCGGCGTCGACATCACCGCCTATGGGGCCGATCTGCCGGGATCGCCGGGCCTCGGCCAGATGGTGCAGCGGCTGCTCGCCGCCGTCCCGGAGCTGGAGCGCTTGCGCCTGACCTCGCTCGATTGCGCCGAGGTCGACGACACGCTGTTCCGCCTGATCGCGGAGGAGCCGCGGCTGATGCCGCATCTGCATCTCAGCCTGCAGGCCGGCGACGACCTGATCCTCAAGCGCATGAAGCGGCGGCATACCCGGCAACAGGCGATCGACTTGTGCCGGCGGGTCCGGGCGGTGCGCCCCGATACCGCCTTCGGCGCCGACCTGATCGCCGGGTTCCCCACCGAGACCGAGGACATGTTCCAACGGTCGCTGGACCTGGTCGGGGACTGCGGCCTCACCTTCCTCCATGTCTTTCCCTATTCCGAGCGCCCGGGGACGCCGGCGGCCAGAATGCCGGCCGTGGCGAAGCCGGTGCGCAGGGAACGGGCCGCCCGCCTGCGCGCGGCGGGCGCGGCGGCCTTGCAACGCTGGCTCGCCGGACAGGCCGGGAACGAAATCGCCGCATTGATCGAGGGCGAGGGCCGGGGCCGGAGCGAGCATTACGCTGCGGTCCGCTTCGACAGCACGGCATTTGCCGGCGGCTGCGCGGCCGGCAGCGTCGTCCCGATGCGGGTAACCGGCGCGGACGCAGACGCGTTGCTCGCCGTGCCGATGGCGGCGGGAAGGCCGGCCTGATGGCCCTGTTCCGCCGCAGAAAGGACGCGCCGGAAACCGCAAGCGGCGACAGCGAACCGGCGCCGAAGCGCGGCTGGCTGACCCGGCTGCGCGACGGTCTGGGCAAATCCTCGTCGCGGCTGGCCGACGGCATCGGCGGCCTGTTCGGCGGCGGACGGCGGCGGCTCGACGACGCCACGCTGGAAGCCCTGGAAGACATCCTGATCACCGCCGACCTCGGCCCGTCCACCGCGGCCCGGCTCGTCGCCGAACTGGGCGCACGCCGCTTCGACCAGGAACTGTCGGAAGAAGAAATCCGCGCCGAGTTCGCAGCCGACATCGGCGCCATCCTGGAGCCGGTCGCCCGGCCGCTCGCGGTCGACCCGGCGCACAGGCCCCATGTCGTGCTGGTGGTCGGCGTCAACGGCAGCGGCAAGACGACGACCATCGGCAAGCTTGCCAAGAATCAACGCGACGCCGGCCTGAGCGTCACGATGGCGGCGGGCGACACCTTCCGGGCGGCGGCCATAGACCAGCTCAAGATCTGGGCGGAGCGCACCGGCAGCGCTATCGTGGCGCGCGATCCCGGCGCGGATGCCGCCGGCCTCGCCTTCGACGCGCTGAAACATGCCCGGGACGAGGGGCGGGACCTGCTGCTGATCGATACCGCCGGGCGTTTGCAGAACAAGAAGGAACTGATGGACGAACTGGCGAAGATCGTGCGCGTACTGCGCAAAATCGATGAGAACGCGCCCCACGACGTATTGCTGGTGCTCGACGCCACGGTCGGCCAGAACGCCCACAGCCAGGTCGAGGCCTTCCGCGACATGGCGGAAGTGACCGGCCTGATCGTCACCAAGCTTGACGGCACGGCGCGCGGCGGGGTCGTGGTGTCGCTCGCCGAGAAATTCGGCCTGCCGGTCCACGCGGTGGGCGTCGGCGAAACAGCCGACGATATGCGCCCCTTCGCGGCGCAGGACTATGCCCGCGGCCTGATGGGCCTCGATACCGCAGGAGACCGGGCCGCGGACGGAAAGAGGGAACAGGCGGCATGAAACTCAATTTCGCTGCCAACCCGTCGGAGAAGTCGAAGGTCGATCCGCTGGCCCGGACGCTGATCGAGTTCGGGCCGCTCGGCGCCTTTTTCGTCTGCTATTTCGTCTGGGACCTGATGGTGGCCACCGCCGCCTTCATCCCGGCGATGCTGGTCTCCCTGTTCTTCTCGATCCGGCTGGAGCGCCGCGTGCCGCTGATGCCGCTGGTGACGACGGTTGTCGTGGTCATCTTCGGCGGCCTGACGCTGATCCTGCAGGACGACACCTTCATCAAGATGAAGCCGACCATCGTGAACGGCCTGTTCGCCTTCACGCTGTTCGCCGGCCTGCTGTTCCGCCGCGCCTTCCTGAAATACCTGTTCGGCCCGATCTTTCAGCTGACCGAAGCGGGCTGGTTCAAGCTGTCGTTCCGCTGGGCCTGCTTCTTCGTCTTCATGGCGATACTGAACGAGATCGTCTGGCGCACCCAGACGGAGAGCTTCTGGGTTTCCTTCAAGGTGTTCGGCAATATGCCGATCACCATCGTCTTCGCGCTCTCGCAACTGCCGTTGATCCAGCGCCACGCGACCGACGGCGGCCCGTTCGGCGAATTGAAGCGGGAGAAGGCGAAGAGGGATTAGCGGGCCCTTTGTTGCACGCTATTCCGCTGCGACCGCCGGGGCCGGCTCAAGCACCCGGACCTCGTCCGCCACATTGTCGGTGACGCAAAACACCGAGAAAAATTCGATCTCCGGCGCCATGCCGTAGCGCTCGACGATGCCGTCGCGCCACGGCCCGGAATAGAAGGCCTCGGCAGCTTCGCGGCTCTTCCACTGGTAGACGCCGCCGGCGATCCCGTTGTCGGCGCAGATGAAGTGCTTGCTGATGAGGCCCGGCACGTCGCGGAAACCGGGCGCGATCTTCTCGAAATGGTCGCGGCAGGCCGCCCGGTCGATGGACGGCGGCAGCCTGTAGCGGACGACGGCGCAGATCATGGCGTGCTCCTTCCCTCTGTCCGGCGCAGCGCAAACGCGATCCGCGTTGACCGGAACCGGCTGTCGGTATAGGATTTTCATAGCATAATGCGCGAAGCTCCTGTGGGGAGGATTCCCATGCGCCAGATCAAGACCGCGGCTCTCGGCCTTTGCGTCGCCGGTTTCGTGTTCGGCACCGCCGGCGCGGCCTTCGCCTGCCCGATGGCCGGCATGGCCCAGTCGGAGAAACCGAAGGTCGAGCAGACGGTCGTGACCAACACGACCGACACGACCAAGAAGAAACAGCAGTAGTCCCGGTCCGCGCCGTCCCGCGGACCCGGTCCGCGGGAGGAGCGCCCAGGAATTCAGGCGGCTTCCCGCGATGCGGATCGCGGGGAGCCGTTTGCGTCTGGACCTTTTGTCATCCGGGGCCTATTGCGGAATGCCGAAGCGTTCGTAATCGCCGGCCAGCCGCCCGGTCGCCCAGCGCCACAGCATCCGGAAATCGCTGAACAGCGACCAGACCGGATAGGTGAAGGTTGCCGGCCGGTTCCTTTCGACGAAGAAATGGCCGATCCAGGCGAAGAAATAACCGCAGAACACCGCGGCGGCGAGCAGCCACCAGGTCTGGCTCGCCACGGCGACGATCACCGCGGCGATGGCGAGCGAGGTGCCGAAATAATGCAGATGGCGGGTTCGCGGGTTGCGGTGTTCGCCGAGATAGAAGGGCCAGAAATCGGTGTAGCTGGCGATTTTCTCGCCGGCAGCGGGTTTCCCGGGCATCGCTTTCGCCTCCCCGAACGCGCCTCTTGTAGCCTGGGCGGCAATCCACCGTGCCGCACGCGGCGCAGTATAACTTGAAGTGCGGCGGACGGTTCGCCAATTCAAGCGCCGTTCCCGCCTGAAATCGGAGTGAGAAGAATGGGTTATCGCATCGCCGTGGTCGGCGCGACCGGCAATGTCGGCCGGGAAATGCTCGACCTGCTGGCCGAACGGAAGTTCCCGGCGGACGAGGTGATTCCGCTCGCCTCGCCGCGCTCGGAAGGCGATCCGATCGATTTCAACGGCCGGCCGCTGGAGGTGAAAAACCTCGCGACTTTCGATTTCGACGGCGTCGATATCGCCTTTTCCTCGCCCGGCGCGAAAGTCTCAAAAGAACACGCGCCGCGGGCGGCCGCCGCCGGCTGCCTGGTGATCGACAACACCAGCCAGTTCCGGATGGACGAGGACGTGCCGCTGGTCGTGCCGGAGGTGAACGGCGATGCGCTCGCCGGCTACATGGCGCGCAACGACCGGCGTAACATCGTCGCCAATCCGAACTGCTCGACGATCCAGCTCGTCGTCGCGCTCAAGCCGCTGCACGATGCGGCGCGCATCCGGCGGGTTTCGGTCGCGACCTACCAGTCGGTCTCCGGCGCCGGCAAGGCGGGCATGGACGAACTGTTCGAGCAGACCCGCAACATCTATGCCGGCGGCGGCACGGACAAGGCGAAGTTCACCAAGCAGATCGCCTTCAACGTCATTCCCCATATCGACGCCTTCATGGAGGACGGCTCGACGAAAGAGGAATGGAAGATGGTCAACGAGACGAAGAAGATCCTCGACCCGGCCATCGACATGATCGCGACCTGCGTGCGCGTGCCGGTCTTCATCGGCCATGCCGAGGCCGTGCACCTGGAGTTCGAGAGCGCCATCGGCGAGGACGAGGCCCGCGAGGCGCTGGAAGCGGCGCCCGGCGTTTCGGTGATCGATTACCGCGCCGACGAAGGCTATGTGACGCCGGTCGAATGCGCCGGCGAGGACAAGGTCTATGTCAGCCGCATCCGCAAGGACCCGACCGTGCCGCACGGCCTGGCCCTGTGGGTCGTCTCGGACAATCTGCGCAAGGGCGCCGCGCTCAACACCATCCAGATCGCCGAGGCGATGATCGAACGGGGCGCGCTGAAAGCCGCCGCCTGAACGCATCCGCGCGACCGCAGCACCGGCAGCTGCCCAAACCGTCGGCAAGCTCCGCCTCGCCGACCATCGGACCTGTTACCCATGTATCCGGTTTGCACCCCGCCTCCCCCCTCCCCTTGGGGGAGGGGGTTAGGGGGAGGGGTGCGCAGAGACTGCAACATCGTCGGAACCAGACATCTGCGCGATGACAGCCGACCCCTCCCCTAGCCCCTCCCCCAAGGGGAGGGGGATGCGGGTGGCTGAAGCGCGCTTATGCAAGGCAATTCCTTAGGCGGAATTTCTGCCGCGAAGTTGCCCCGTCCCGCTGGCGACGCTTCGAAAGACCCGATCAGACCCCTTCGAGCACCCGGAAATCCCGCACCACGGCGCCTTCCAGCCGTTCGAGCGCGGCGGCGTAGGCGTCGCTCTCGCGCGCGGCGACGGCCTGATCGTAGCTGTCGAACTCGATCACCACGGTGCGGTTGGCGAGGCCGGCCTCGTAAGCGGTCACCTTGCCGCCCCGGGCGAGAAAACGGCCGCCATGTTGCAGGACCGCCGGCCCGGCCAGCTCGGCATAGGAGGCCAGCGCGTCCGGATCCTTCACCTCGCGGTAGCAGGAAACCCAATATCCTTTAGCCATTGTCGTCCTCGTTTCAATCGGTTCGCTTACAACGATAGGCCGGTCTTACCCCATCAGGCCCGGCAGCCAAAGCACGATTCCCGGGAAGGCCAGCAGCACGCCGACGGTCGCCACGTCGGCCACGAAGAAGGGGCCGATGCCGCGGAACACATCCTGCAGCGGCACTTCGAGGGAGCGGCCCTCGGCGTCGCGCAGGTCGCGGCTGACCCCGGCGACAACGAAACAGTTGAGCCCGATGGGCGGGGTGATCAGGCAGATCTCCGCCATCTTGACGACGATGATGCCGAACCAGACCGGATGGTAGCCCAGCGCCTCGACCGCCGGGAACACGACCGGCAGGGTGAGAATCAGCATGCCGATCGCGTCCATGAACATGCCCAGGATGGCATAGGCCAGCAGGATGCAGATCATGATGACGATGGGCGGCATATCGAGCGTCGTCACCCATTCGGCGAAGGAGGCCGGCAGGCCGGCGAAGCCGAGGAAGCGCACGAACAGAAACACGCCCCAGATCAGGGTGAAGATCATCGCCGTCAGCTTGGCGGTCTCGAGCAGCGCCTCTTTCAGCCGGCCGCCCATTTCGCCGACGGCCTTCTGCCGGAACGTCTCGAACACGTAGATGGCGAACACGATCATGGCGCCGAGCGCCGCCGCTTCCGTGGGCGTCGCCGTGCCGGTGTAGATTGCGCCGAAAATCACCAGGACGACGGCGAATATCGGCAGGATGCCGGGCAGCGTCGCCAGCTTCTCGCGCAGGGTGAAACCGGCGATCGGCCGGCCGAGCTGCGGCTTCCACAGGCACATGCCGATAATCAGCGCGGCATAGATCAACGCCGAGACCAGGCCGGGCAGGAAGCCGCCGAGCAGCAGCTTGCCGACCGATTCCTCGACGATGATCGCGTAGATCACCAGAATCGCCGAAGGCGGAATCAGCGATGCCAGCGTGCCGCCGGCCGCGACCACGCCGGCCGCCAGCTTGCGGTCGTAGCCGTTCTTCAGCATGTCGGGAATCGCGACCCGGGAGAACACGGCCGCGGTCGCCGTCGACGCGCCGGAGACCGCGGCGAAACCGGCGGTGGCGAACACCGTCGCAACGGCGAGGCCGCCCGGCACCCAGCCGACCCAGCGCCGCGCCGCCTCGAACAACCTGCCGGTCAGTCCGGCATAGAAGGCGAGGAAGCCGATCAGGATGAACAGCGGCAGGACCGACAGCGGATAAGTGATGGTCTTGGAATGGGGAATGGTCCCCGAGATCGCCGCCGCCACGTTCCAGCCGCGCAACTCCAGAAGCCCGAGGAAGCCGGTCAGCGCCGCCGCGACGAAAACCCGGACACCGAGCACCACCAGGACGATCAGGAAGACGACCGCGACGATGCCGGTGTTGAACGGCTCCAGGCCCAGCATCAGGCGGTGCCCTCGATCTCGTCCTTGGCGAGTTCCTCGACCGTCTTGATGTGCGGCGCGCCGACCGGCGCCAGCGCCGGATTCAGGAGCAGCCGCAGATAGGCGAAGAACTGGACCCCGAAGCGGAGAAACAGCAGCCCGAGGAAGATCGGCACCGCCAGTTTGCCCGGCCAGGTCACCAGTTCGATATCGATCGTGCTGTCGCCGAGTTCCCAGGCCCGGCCGAAATGCTGATAGGAATAGGGAATCAGGATGGCAACGATGATCATGCCGATGAGCACGCCGAGCGTCTCGGCGAGCCACATGGCGCGGCCCTTGAGGCGGCCGATCACCAACTCCATCCGGACATGGCCGCCCATGCGCTGGAGCCAGGCGATGCCGAAAATGGCAAAGCCGATCATGCCGAACTCGACGATGTCGATGTAGCCGAAGATCGGCGCGCTGAAGAGGCTGCGCAGGACGATCTGGATCATGCCCAGGATCATCAGGCCGAAGACCAGCGCCCCGCCGATCAGCGTGGAGACGAATTCAAGCGGCGCCAGCAGGCGGTCGGCGCGCCAGACCGCCCGGCCGAGCAGGTCGTCCGGCGGCGCGCGGCCGTATTCCGGCGCGTTCCCGATCATGGATTTTCCGGAGAGGGAAAAACGGCGCAGCCCGCCGCCCGATAGAAATGCGGACGGCGGGCCGCAAGCCTGTGTCGAAGACTATTCGTATGTCTTGCCGACGGCGGCGAACATGGACTTCACGAGGCCGCGGGCGTCGAACTTGCCCTGGTTCTCCTTGATCCAGGCTTCGATCACCGGCCGGCCGCCCGCCTTGCGGAAGGCCGCAATCTGCGCGTCCGTATAGCGGACTTCCTGCAGCTTCTTCTTCAGCATCGGCAGATTTTTCTTGTCCGCTTTCTTGTAGGCGTCGATCTGGGCCGCGATGACCGCTTCCTTCGAATCTTCCAGCAGCTTCTTGTATTGCGCCGGCAGCTTCTTGTAGGCGCTGATCGAGAAGGTCAGCGGGCAGTCCGACGTGCCGGGCGACAGGTTTGCAGTGTACCAGTCGGCCAGTTCGTGGATCTTGTAAGCGACATGGGCGTAGGTGAAGGGGAAGGAGGCCGCCTGCATCGTGCCCTGCTGCATGCCGGTATAGACCTCGGTCGCCGTCGGCGTCGTCGGGGTCGCGCCCAGCACCTTCATCGCCCGGCCGAGGCCGCCGCCGGCCCGGACCGTCATGCCCTTCCAGTCGGCGAGCGCCACCGGCGGCTTGCCTTTGCCGAGCAGCTCATACTGCGGCAGGAAGGACGAGGTGTAGATCATGGCGTTCCAGCGCGCGAGCTGCTTGCCGACCGCCGGATGGGCGTAGACCGCCTCGCGGACCTTGCGGTTTTCCTCCCACGTCGCCATCGGCAGGAAGGGCAGGGTCAGCGCCATCAGCGCCGGGTTTTTCTTCGGATGGTAGAAGTTGCAGAACATCGCCCCTTCGAAGGCGCCGATCTTCAGCCCGTCCAGATTCTCGCGCGATTTGGAGAGCGCCGCGCCGTAGTAGATCTTGAGCGTCCAGTTGCCGCCGGTCTTTGCGGCGAGCAGGGCGGACAGTTTTTCGATTCCGGCGGTAAAGGCGCGCTTCTTGCCCCAGACCGAATAGTTCCAGGTCAGTTTCGGGCCGTTGACCTCGGCGGCCTGCGCCGGCGCCAGGACGGCCGTTGCGCCGAACGCCAGGGCCGTCGCCGCGCCGGCGGCGAGTGCGATGCTGCGGGTGCACATTGTCATAGTTTCTCCTCCTTGCGGGTTGCCGGCCGGTTTCCCGGCCGCGCACGTGACCCCTCCCTCGAATGGTTATTCGACCGGTTCGCGAGTCGCCCGCAGCCTAGCGGTTTCCGTCCGTCTGCGGCAAGCGCCGGCCCATCTTGGTGACAAGGTTGTTAGCAACCCCCGGCCGGCTCCATGGGCAGACCGCGAGGCAGATACCGCAGGTCTCGTTTTCGACGAAATACGGCAGGCATTTGTCGAAATCGACATACCATTTCTTCGTGCCGCGGACCGTCTGCTTCTCGCGCGCGATGGCGTCCGGCGGGCAGGCCCGGGTGCACACCTGGCAGCTCTGGCAGAACAGGTCGGCGCCGAAAACATCCGGCACGTCGGGTTCCAGCGGCAGGTCTGTGGTGACCATCGAGAGCCGGAAATTGGAGCCGAAGCGGCGATGAATCATCGAGCCGTGCTTGCCCAGCTCGCCCAGCCCGGCCTCGATCGCCGCCGGGATCATCAGCACGTCCTCGGTCATCGGGCCGGTCTTGGCCTCGGCGGGCCGGCCGCGCTCGCGGATCCAGTTGGCCAGCCGCTTGGCAGCCACCCCGGCGCGGCCGTACTGCGCCATGACCTCGATATAGGCGTCCTCGTGCGGCGCGCTGTTGAGCCGGTCGTATTCGTGGGCGAACGCCATGACGACGACCCAGCGGCCGACCGGCCGCGGCCGGTCGGTGTAGGTCCAGGAGTCCCGGAATTCGCAAATGCCGGCGTCGTCGGCGCCGGCCTCCAGCGCGGCCTGCTTGACGGTGGCGCTCCAGCCATCCGCCGGCTCGGACGCCGCTGCCGACGCGACCGGGCTGTCGGCGTATTCCGCCGCGCGCTGGCGGTATTTCCGCGCCTCGCGGATATTCGCGTTGTCGCGATAGCGGTCGTAGAAGAAGCGCAGGACACCGGTATGCTGGATCGAATGGCCGTCGTCGCGCCAGAATACCGGCCGCGGCGGGCCGAACGCCTCTTCGCCCAGGCCGTTGATGGCGTTGCCGGAAACCTCCGGCCAGACCGCTTCCTGCTCGGGCGAGGGCGCCCATTTCGCTGCGGTCGAGGATGCTTGCGCCATGGCGCGGTCCCGCTTTCCTGCCTGCAAAGAGCCGCCACCATACCGCAAGGCCGCAATCGGCTGGAAGGGGACGCCCTCACATCATCCCGATCGCGCGGCGGTAGACATCGAGCAGTTCCTCCTGCTCCCGGCGGTCGGTCTGGTCGATGCGGCGCAGGGCGATCAGCTTGCGCATGATCTTGGGATCGTAGCCGTTGCCCTTCGCCTCGGCATAGACCTCGCGGATATCGGCGGCGAGCGCCTTTTTCTCCTCCTCGAGACGCTCGATGCGCTCGACATAGGCGCGCAGGATATCGCCGGCGATGCCGCCGGCCCGGCCGGGACTTGCCGGAGCTTCGGGGGCGGCAATTTCGCTGGTGCCGGCGTTCAGCGCGGCGTCTTCGGCAGGGGTCATCGGTCTCGATCCATCGGTGGGGGAATGTTCGGGGATGGCCGGACTTGCGGCGCCGGCCGGCCGCTACATGCGGAAATGCTTGCTCAGGCGCAACCCCTGGGCCTGGTAGTTGGAGCCCATCTCCGTGCCGTAGAGCCGATCCGGCACGGCGCGCAGCCGCTCGTAAACCAGCCGGCCGACGACCTGCCCGTCCTCGACGAAGAAGGGCACCTCGTGGGGCCGGACTTCGAGGACGGCGCGGCTGCCGGTCCCGCCGGCTTCCGGGCTGCCGAAGCCGGGGTCGAAGAAGCCGGCATAGTGGACCCGGAACTCGCCGACCAGCGTATCGTAGGGGATCATTTCGGCGGCATGGTCCGGCGGCACGGAGACCGCTTCCTTCGACGCCAGGATGTAGAAATCGTCGACATTGAGGACGAAACCGCCGTCCGCTGGCGCGCGGATCGGCTCCCAGAAATCCGCCGCCGGATAGTGCCCGACCCTTTCGACGTCGATCACGTCGCAGTTCTTTTTCGCCTTGTAGCCGACGATTGCGTCCGGCCCGCTGCCGCCGAGGTCGAGCGATATGTTGAGCTTGTCGCCCTCCAGCTTGATTTCCGACCCGTCGGTGGACAGCTTCCGCTCCGTCTGCAGCGCACGCATCGCCGTCTTGCTGAGGGTCGGCGCGCCCCGGCGTATCCTGAGCTGGTTCAACCGCGTTCCGGTCTGCACCCGCACGCTGAAAGTGCGCGGCGAGATTTCGGCGTACAGCGCGCCGCAGTACCCCGCGGCGATACGGTCGAACGCCGTCGAACGGTCGGTGATCACCCGGGTGAAGATGTCCAGCCGTCCCGCCGAACTCTTCGGATTGGCGTAGGCGCTCAACGGCCTGGGCAGATCGAGCTGCTCCAGCAGCGGCACGATGTAGACATGCCCCTGTTCGAGGACGCCGCCTTCGGCGAGGTCGATCTCATATTGCGCGAACGCGTCGATGCGCTGCCTGACGCTGTGGTCCGGCCCGGGCAGGAAACTGGCGTTCACCCGGTACGCGGTCCGGCCGAGACGGAGATCGAGGCTGGCCGGCTGGATCTGCGGGTCGGCGATCGGCGGCGCGGCCAGAATCTTCCGGACCCGGATCAACTCCTCGATCTCCTGGGACGGATAGATGCCGGTGTTCTGCCGCGCCCTGTCGCCCTCGGCGGCAGTGTCGGGGGTGTCGGAACCAAACAGGTCGTTATCGCCCGCTGGGATCGGTCGGGTTTCCATGGCGCAGTCCGGCTAACGGCTCCGCACACCATGCCATAGCCGAAAAATCAGTTAAATCAGTAAGTTATTCCAATCGATCCGGCATTTTTCCGGCCGATTTCCCGAAGGACTCTCTGCGGAAAAACGTTGAAACGTCGGGCGTTGCACCGGTTACGCACCCAATTCACGCAATCCACATTTCCACCGTCCCGCCGCCGCCAGGCCGGCATTTGCCGGCCTGAAGCCGCCGCGGCGCCCGGACCGGCGAAGACCGGTGCCCTATCCCTCTTTCTTCGCCTTGTTCAACGCGGCGCCCAGGATGTCGCCGAGCGACGCACCGGAATCGGATGAGCCGAACTGCTCCATCGCTTCCTTGTCCTCCGCGATTTCCCGCGCCTTGACCGACAGGCTCAGCTTGCGGGCGTTCTTGTCGAAGTTGGTCACCTTGGCGTCGATCTTCTCGCCTACGGCGAAGCGGTCCGGCCGCTGCTCGGCGCGCTCGCGCGACAGGTCGGCCTTGCGGATGAAGCCCTGGATGCCGTGGACCTCGACCTCCAGGCCGCCCGAGGTGACGGCGGTGATCGTCGAGGTCACGAGTTCGCCCTTCCGGATCGAACCCGCGGCCCCGGCCAGCGGATCCTCCGACAGCTGCTTGATGCCCAGGCTGATCCGCTCCTTCTCGGTATCGACCTCGAGGAGCTTCACCTTGACCATGTCGCCTTTCTTGAACTGGGCGACGGCTTCCTCGCCCGGCGCGTTCCAGGAGATGTCGGACAGGTGCACCATGCCGTCGATATCGCCCGGCAGGCCGACGAACAGGCCGAATTCGGTGATGTTTCGGATTTCGCCTTCCATCTCCGTGCCGGACGGATACTGTTCGGCGAAGGTCGCCCAGGGATTGTCCCTGGTCTGCTTCAGGCCCAGGCTGATCCGGCGGCGCTGGGGATCGACGTCCAGCACCATCACTTCGACTTCCTGGCTGGTCGAGACGATCTTGCCCGGATGGACGTTCTTCTTGGTCCAGGACATTTCCGAGACATGGACCAGGCCTTCGATACCGGCCTCCAGCTCCACGAAGGCGCCGTAATCGGTGATATTCGTCACCCGGCCGGTGAAGCGGGCGCCCTCCGGATATTTCGCTTCCACGCCGTCCCACGGGTCGGCCTCGAGCTGCTTCATGCCCAGGCTGATGCGCTGGGTGTCCGGATTGAAGCGGATGACCTGCACATCGACCGTTTCGCCGATCGTGAGCGCTTCCGAAGGATGGTTGACGCGCTTCCAGGATATGTCGGTGACGTGAAGCAGGCCGTCGATGCCGCCCAGGTCGACGAAGGCGCCGTAGTCGGTGATGTTCTTCACCACGCCCTTCAGAACCTGCCCCTCCTTGAGGTTGGCGATCAGCTCGGCGCGGGCTTCGGCGCGCGTCTCCTCCAGCACCGCACGGCGCGAGACCACGATGTTGCCGCGCTGCCGGTCCATCTTGAGGATCTGGAAGGGCTGCGGCGTGTTCATGATCGGCGTCACGTCGCGCACCGGCCGGATATCGACCTGGCTGCCGGGCAGGAAGGCGACGGCGCCGTTGAGATCGACCGTGAAGCCGCCCTTGACCCGGCCGAAGATATGGCCGGTCACCCGCTGCCCGTCGTTGAAGGCGCTTTCGAGCTGCACCCAGGCTTCCTCGCGCCGGGCCTTGTCGCGCGACAGCACGGCTTCGCCGTTGGCATTCTCCAGCCGCTCGACATAGACCTCGACCTCGTCGCCGGGCTTGATCTCCGGCGCTGCGCCCGGCGGCGCGAATTCCTTGATCGGCACGCGGCCCTCGGACTTCAGGCCGACGTCGATCACGGCGTGATCGTTTTCGATCGCCACGATCCGGCCGGCTACCACCTTGCCTTCGAACTGGTCGTGTTCTTTCAGGGATGCATCGAGCAGCGCGGCGAAGTCCTCGCCGGACGCCGCCGCGGTTTCTGTCGCAGTCGTCATGGGTTTCCGGATGTCCTCTCGTTTTCCGGCCGGCTTCCTGGCTGCAGTCCCGACGGAGCGCTTCCTGACGGGCGGATCCCCAATCGGTCCGCCGTCAGGCCGGGTCGGAATGCAGCGCCGTTGCGTTGCCTTTACCGGACATCCTGCACGAGCCTTCGCCATCCGGGCGCGCGCTGCGCCACGATATCCAGCGCCGCGCGGAACGCCGTTTCGGCGTCCAGCGCACTGGTATCGAGAATTGCCGCGTCGTCGGCGGGCTTCAGCGGCGCTACGGCGCGGCTGCTGTCGCGGCCGTCGCGCTCCCTCAACTCGCTCAGGACAGCGGCGTATATAGCCTCCGCCCCGGCGGCCTGCAACTCTGCAAAACGGCGGCGCGCCCTTTCGTCCGGACTGGCGGTGACGAAAATTTTCACCGGAGCGTCCGGGCACACGACGGTGCCGATATCCCGGCCGTCGAGCACCGCGCCGCGGCAGCCGGCGGGCGGCTCGCGGGCAAATCGGCGCTGGAATTCGAGCAGGGCTTCCCTGACCGAGGGAAATGCGGCGACCTTGGAGGCGGCATCGCCCGCTTCGGGCGTGCGCAGGGCCGGGTCGGAAAGGCGGCCGGTATCCAGCGTCCCGGCCGCGGCGGCAGCCGTCGCTTCGTCGGCCGGATCGCCGCCGGCGCGCAGGACGGCCAGCCCGACCGCCCGGTAAAGCGCGCCCGAGTCCAGGCAGGCCAGGCCCAGCGCCTCGGCGAGCCGCCGCGCCAGCGTGCCCTTGCCGGCGGCGGCCGGGCCGTCGATGGCGATAACGAGCGAGGACGGGGACACGGCTTCGGACACGGTTTTGGGCTGGGGATCGGACCGGGAATCGGACATGGGACAGGACAGGGGACAGGACAGGGGACAGGACAGGGGATGGGACAGGGCGCCGGGCTTTACCGAATGCCGCCGAAGCTAATGCATTTTTTACCTTTGCGGAATCGGTACCGCCGGAGCGCTGCACGAAGATGCCGTCTCGACAGCGCACCGATTTTGCCTACATACCCGGCGTTAACTTTCGCAGCCAAGTTTCTGACGATGTATTCGGAAAAGACGGCCGATATCCTCGTTTCGGTCAAACCGATCTATCTCGAAGAGCAGTCGGAGCCCGATGAGAACCGCTATGTCTGGGCCTACACCGTGACGATCAGCAACGAGGGCGGCGAACGGGTCCAGCTGCTCAACCGGCATTGGCGGATCACCGACGCGGCGGGCCAGCAACAGGAAGTCCGCGGCCCCGGCGTGGTCGGCGAGCAGCCGGTGCTGGAACCGGGCCAGAGTTTCGAATACACCAGCGGCTGTCCGCTCAACACACCCTCCGGTTTCATGGTCGGCGCCTATGAGATGACGCGCGACGACGGCAGCCGGTTCGATGTCCGCATTCCCATGTTCTCGCTGGACAGCCCCTTCGTCCGCAACATGGTCCATTAGGCGCTCGTCGGGCGCCCGATAGGCCTACGGAGAAATCGCCTCATGTTGCTTCGTCTGGTGCCGGCCGGCACGACAGTTCCTTTCGTCCGGTTCCGCGCGATCTACCTGGCGTTTTCGGTCGCCCTGCTGGTTCTCAGCGCCGCCGTGTTTTTTGGCCAGGGCCTCAATTTCGGCATCGACTTCAAGGGCGGCATCCTGCTTCAGGTGACCGCGCTGGACGACAAGGGCGCGGAGAAGCCGGCCGATGTCGCCGGACTGCGGAGCCGGCTCAACGCGCTCGGCCTGGGCGAAGTCTCGATCCAGAATTTCGGCAAGGAATCAGAAGTGCTGATCCGGGTCGAGAAGCAGCCGGGCGACAACAAGCGCCAGATGCTGGCGATCGAAGCGGTGACGGCGGCGCTGGGCAAGAATTTCCGCGTCGGGCGCGAGGAGTTCGTCGGCCCGAAGGTCGGCGCCGAGCTGATCGAGGCCGGCATCATCGCGACCGTGCTCGCGCTGCTCGCGATCATGGCCTATGTGTGGTTCCGGTTCGAATGGCAGTTCGCCATCGCGGCCGTGGCGGCGCTGACCCACGATGTGCTGCTCACCATCGGCCTGTTCAGCCTGTTCCAGTTCGAATTCAACCTGTCGACCGTGGCCGCGGTGCTGACCATCGCGGGCTATTCGATCAACGACACGGTGGTGGTGTTCGACCGGGTGCGCGAGAACCTGCGCAAATACAAGAAAATGGCGATGCCGGACCTGATGAACCTGTCGCTCAACGACACCCTGTCGCGCACGGTGCTGACCAGCCTGACGACCCTGCTGGCGCTGCTCGCCCTGTTCTTCCTGGGCGGCGAGGTGATCCGCGGCTTTTCCATCGCCCTGATCTGGGGCGTGGTCGTCGGCACCTATTCGTCGATCTGCCTGGCGGTGCCGCTGTTGCTGATTCTGCGCATCAAGCGGCTCGGCCGGTCGGGCGATTCCGGCGACGCCGCCGAGGCCGCTGCCGGCTAGGCGGCGCCCGCCGACAGGCCGATGGAACTGACCGAGGCGGCGCGCGGCGAGCGGCCTTTCGTCGAGAGTTACGGCCCCGGCGGCTTCCGCATCGGCGGCGAGCGGTGGGCCGGGTCAGTCCTGATTTTGACGGACCGGGCCGTCTCCTGGGACTGCGGCGACCTTGCCGACCTCGATGCCGAAGCGCTGACTGCCGCCTTTGCCGAAGAAGCGATGGAACTGCTGATCCTCGGCCTCGGCGCCGGTGCTGCGTCGATCCCGCCGGCCACCCGCGAGGCGCTCCGGGAAGCCGGCCTCGCCGTCGAGGCGATGGACACCGGGGCCGCCTGCCGGACCTACAATCTGCTGGCCGGCGAGGGCCGGGCCGTCGGCGCGGCGCTGATGGCATTGCCGGGCGGCTGACCGGAGAGAGCATCGGTGCGAACCGACGGCGGGAGGAGGCCAGCGAAAAATGCTGGAGCCGCTCATCCGGCGACGTCCGATAACCAACGATGCCGCCCCGGATTTAATCCGGGGCCCAGAGCCGTGGAGCGAGGCCTTGCCGGGCGACTCTGCACCCCGGATTTCCGCTTCGCTCCATCCGGGGCGGCACTGAGGGATGATAAACGGCGTTGGCCATCGGAAGGGCGGTAGGCCGCAAACGAGAATTCACCAATATTTTTCCCGTTTGAGCCCCTACCCTACGGTCTCTCCGTCCATACCGGCATACGGGGCGGGAGACGGAACAGCCGCGTGCGCAAAGAGACACGGGCCCCGGCAACGCCGGAGCCCGTGTCAAGGCCGGGACCGGTTCGGGACCGGCCCCCTATCCGGGATGGCGCCGCTATCCGCCGAAGCCGACGAAGCCGGCGTTCTGCTGCGCCACCATGCAGAACAGCATGGGGACCGAAAGCAGCGTGTTGGTGCGCGAGAACAGCATGGCCGTGCGCGCCGATTTGGCTTTCGAATCGGCGTCGGCCTCGACGATGCCGAGCGCCCGCTTCTGGTTCGGCCAGATGACGAACCAGACGTTGAACCACATGATCGCGCCCAGCCACATGCCGATGCCGATCGGCGTGCTGTTGCCGCCGTCGGTGAAGCCGATCGCGATGGCGTCGACGAGATATCCCTGCATCAGGGCCACGATCAGGCCGGTGACGATCGTCGACATGGCGGCCCAGCGGAACCAGAACAGGGCCGCCGGCGCGATCACCTTGCCGATTGCCGGCTTCTGCTCGTCCGGAATGTTCGGCATGTTGGGGATCTGGACGAAGTTGAAATAATACAACAGGCCGATCCACATGACGCCCGAGAGGACGTGCAGGTAGCGGAACAGGAAGTTCCACCAGCTATGGTCGAACACGCCGCCGCCGGCCGTGGCGCCGACGATGACAAACATAACGATGAGCGCCACGATGCCGGCAATCACCGTGTTGCTTAGCTTTGTCAGAATAGCAGCCATAATGTCTCCCCAAGACAAGTCACACACCAGCCGAGCCCGGCCGCCTGCCGCGCACTGTTGCTGTTCCTAATCTGCATCTATGGAAAAAAAAGGCAACAGAATCACCCCGGAAAGCGCTGTCGAATCGTGCCGCCGGCAGGCCCGCCGGTTCGATTTCGAGCGCTATCTCGCAACCCTGTTCGCGCCGCGCCGGCAGCGGCCGGCCCTGTGGATCCTGCTGGCGTTCAACGCCGAAACCGCCCGGATCCGCGAGATTGTCAGCGAACCGGCGATTGGGCGGATCCGCCTGCAATGGTGGCGCGAGGTGCTGGAGACCGCGGCGGCGGGCGGGCCGGCGAGGCAGCACGAAGTGGCCGCGCCGCTGACCGCAGCCCTGCGCGCCGGCCGGCTCGACCCGGCGCTGCTGGCGGACCTGATCGACGGGCGCGAGCGGGATCTGGACGACGCGCCGATGGCCGACGAAGACGCGCTCGCCGACTATGCCGGACGGACCGGCGGCGTCCTCGCCGAAGCGATGGCGACCGCCGCCGAAAACGGGCACGCGAGCGAAACGGCCCGGCAGGCGGCAAGGGCGCTCGGCACCGGATGGGCGCTTGCCGGCATCCTGCGCGCCACCGGGTTCCATGCCGCCCGGGGCCGGCAGTTGTTGCCGCAATCGGTGCTGGCGGCCGGCGCGGCAGGCCCGGGCGACTTGCTGGAACGGCGGGCGACGCCTGGGGTGAGAGCCGCGGCCGGGACGGTGGCGGCGATGGCGCGCGACCGGCTTGCCGCCGTGGCCGGAACCGGCGGGCCGGCGGATCGATTGCTGGTGTTGAAGCCGGTCGCAGCGGCGCAGCTGGACCGTCTCGAACGCGGCGGTTTCGACCCGTTCGCCGCCCCGGACCGGCTGGCCCCGGCGCATATTCTGGCGCTCATGCTCGGCGCACGCTGGCTCGGACGCGGGATTTAGCGGGATGCTCCGAAACGGGCATCCAAAATGTCAGCGTCCCCCACCCTTGCCGCCCCTCGATACGCCCCTCGATACGCCCCGGACGCGTCCGGGGCTACTCGGGGTGAGGGGGTCATTCTCAGTGTCAACCACACTCTCCCTCACCCTGAGTAGCCGCCGCAGGCGGCGTATCGAAGGGGGCTTATCCCGATTACTTGACACGCGGCGGCGGGG
>Ga0209544_1000549_pt1 | contig 50314 bp, 47 predicted proteins | sample MesohylPK_FD_187297 | JGI IMG/M metagenome (GOLD analysis project Ga0209544, IMG submission 187297) | Host-associated microbial community of the marine sponge Aplysina aerophoba from Gulf of Piran - sponge mesohyl, lysed by proteinase K... | ecosystem: Host-associated > Porifera > Sponge >... | reverse complement strand
GAGAGCCTCTCGCCCGAGACCGAGGTCATCGACTTCTGGCACGCCTGCGAGCATCTCCGCGTGGCCTCGGACCATGCGGTGGCGCCCCACTGGTTCGAGAAGCACCGCAAGAGCCTGCGCCACGACCCCCGCGGCGTCGCCAAGGTGATCCGGGCGTTGTGCTACCTCCGCGACAGTGCGAAGGGGGCTCGCGCTCAGATCGAGCGCGAGCTGGCCTACTTCCGAAAGCACCGCCATCGCATGCGTTACCACGCCCTGAAGGAAGAAGGCATCGCCATCCGCTCGGGCGTGCTCGAGGCGACCTGCAAGACGCTGGTGGTACAGCGCCTGAAGCGCCCGGGAATGTCGCCGGCGACAGTTCGACGTGCACCCGCCGCGCGGCGCAAGATAGAGGGATGCCAGCGTGAGTCGATCATTGCGGTTCCGTGTGGACGCAGTGTACACGGATGCAGGAACTGAACAATGGTTCATGTGCCCAGCAAGATGAAATGCATCATCATAAACTTGCCCCGCGCCAACGCTCGCCGGGAGGCAATGTACAAGCAGTTTTGCTCTCTTGATCCTCTTGATGTGCAATTCGAGTTTCTTTCTGGCGTCGACGGACGTAATTTGACCGAACAAGATTGGGCGCTCGTAGATACTACATCTCGTGATCGAGAAGGTAGACGTGCGCTTTCCCAGGGGATGATTGGTTGCCATCTCAGCCACCGAAAGGCGTTGGACATCGTTGCGACTGGCGATGATGAGCTGGTGGCAATCTTCGAGGACGATGTCACTCTGTCTAAGGATCTTGTCACTGTACTTCATGCACTTTCTCGACTGTACTCCACCGGCTATGAATTCGATTTTGTATTTCTCCATCGGCGCAGAGTCGATAAACCCTTTGTAGCGCTAAAGAGAGCGGACGAAAGCATCACATTGGGCATCACAAAATTTTCCGACCATGGAGCGCTAGGTTACGTTGCTTCGAAGAGGGGCGCGACTCGTCTGCTAAAACGCTACCCGCGAATAGTGCATCAGGCCGATCATACTCTGCATGCATACTGGGAAAGTGGATCAAATGTGTACTCTGTGGAAACTCCTGTAGTATTTCACGGAAATGACGCAGGCGACCACTCTTTTCTTCAGGAGGGTGCCGCTTTTCGGCCGAATCGGAACTTCCGAAGATTAGGGCACCGCGCATTGACCCTATGTAGAGAAGAAGTTCTCAAGCGCATATTCTTTTATCGTAAGTTGTGGAAAGAAAGGAAAGCACAGAGGCAAAGCCAAGAGAGACTCTACTTGTGAGTATATTCGACGAAACCTTGCACATTGCCTTGGTCATTCCCCATCTGGGAGGCGGCGGCGCAGAGCGTACCGTGTTGAGATTGGCGCGCGGTTTGATTGAACGAGGCCATGCAGTTGATATTCTTATCTTCAACAGTGTCGACACACTTGCCGACGAGATTCCAGCCGGTGCTCGCCAATTCGTACTGGATCACGATCAAAGCAGTTTTCTTGACCGTTTACATCTCGCGCAGCACTTTGGTTTTGTGTCGTTGAGGCTCCTCCGGAAACAGTTGGTCCGCGACGCCCGCGCTGTAGCCAAATACATCAACGAAGAAGAGCCGGACTGCATTGTCCCTTCACTTCCCAAAGCCAAGCTCGCGACAATGTTAGCGCCTTGTTTCACTACGCTACCCCCTCCCCCGATCGTACCGATTGTGCACAGCGTCATGAACAATCGGCGTAAGTTTCGTAAGCTCTATTCAGTGCTACTACCCTTTGCAGATCATATTATCAGCGTTTCAAATGGTGTAGCTGATGATATCGCTGTCGTTTGCAAGATTCCTCGCGAGAGAATTACTCGAATATATAATCCCGTTGTCGACACGATAATTGACGAACAGGCTCACGCCGCTCCTGCTCATCCTTGGTTAGATGATGGTTCCCCAGTTATTCTAGCTGCCGGACGTCTGGCGCGAGTGAAAGATTTCCCAACCCTCCTACTGGCGTTCCGGAAGGTCTCCCGAAGTCACCGGGTTCGCTTGATTATTCTTGGAGAAGGGAGTTGGAGGCGGCGACTTGAAAGGATGACGCGCAAAATGGGACTTGAAGAAATAGTGTCTTTCCCCGGATGGGTTACCAATCCCTACGCCTTTATGAGCCGTGCCTCAGTGTTTGTCCTGTCGTCCAAGTTTGAAGGCTTAGGCAACGTTTTGATCGAGGCGTTGGCATGCGGCTGTCCATGCATAAGCACAAATTGTCCTTCGGGTCCGGCTGAGATTCTGTGCGACGGTAAGGTCGGGCCGCTGGTTCCAGTAGGGAATGCGTCTGAACTGGCCGCGGGAATGGAACAGTTGCTTGTTTCTCCTCCAAGCAGGCGCATTCTTTTAAGCAGGGCATCTGAGTTTTCTTTCGACACTTCAGTCGATCAGTACGAGCGCATTCTTGTTGATTTGGTTCGCGAACGTCGTCAGAGTTAGCGGCTTCGTACTTGATGGGGGATCATGGGCGGGAAAAGGCGTAGAAGCGATGGGAAACGGCTTGTCAACGTAGGGGGGCGCGTTGAATACGTCTGCAGTCCGTCAACAACATTTCTAGAACTCTAGCAATGGTAGGCGCCGTTGCGCTCCGCTGCCGTCTCGGACCAGTCCCATGGTCGCGATAGCAGACCTCGGGGAAGCAAGGCGATGGCCAGGACACGGTTGCATCAGATCAGCCGCTCGCGCTGGCCTCACCATTATCAAGTGCCCGCGTGATAGCCGCGGCGATGCGCTCCACTGCCGCCTCGGTCTCTCGCTGACGTGGGCTTAGCGCGGCGTCATGTTCGGGCGCGCTTGAGGCCGAGGAGGTGGGATACCAGCGGCGGCGGGACGCCTTGCAGAGCGGGGTGGCTGGCGACGGTGTGTGTCGGAGATCGCGAAAGCGCATGTCCTCGATCCCAACTTGACTCCGAACGGAACGCCAGAGAGGCAGGTGGTGCGAGAGCGTGCGATAGGGGTTCGACGGCGCCGGCTAGTGGCGAGCCCCATTACGGCATCTGTTGACCGTCTGGATGAGCACCACAGCCTGGACCCGCTCGCCAGGCGTCGATGTTCTTACGAGGGATGTCGAAAGTGGCCGCGACGGGCGGACAGCAGCGGTTGGCGTAGGAATCGAGCTGCACATGCGTCATTTCGATCTCGATTTCGTCTATAATCGCCAACGAAATGGAGGATGCACTCCGTCTTCCAGCGTGGGATCAACTCCTGCGGGGCGATGAGCCGGTTCGGCTGACCACGGCCGAGGCCGACCTCCTCCGCGTCTTCGCCGCCAATCCGGGAGAAACGATGGGCCGGCACGCGCTGAGCGAGCGTCTCGGCGGCGGCGCCTCGCGCCGCGCGATCGACGTGCAAGTCGCCCGGCTGAAGCGCGAGATCGTGCCGGAACCTCAGAATCCGCGTTACCTGCAAACCGTCTGGGGTCGGGGCCATGTGCTGCGGGCCGATTGAGCCGAGGCGTCCGCCGGGGAAGTGCTCGCCGTGAACCTGCTAAGGACATTCATGCCGCGCGGCCTTTTCTGGCGGGCATTCCTGATCATGCTCATCCCGCTGATTATGGTTCAGGCGACGGTGGTCTACATCTTCTATGAGCGCCACTGGGATACGGTGAGCAACCAATTGGCGCTGGATGTTAGCGGCGACGTCCTAAGCATCATGCGCATGGCGGAGGGCGTGACCGACCCCGTAGAGCGCGCCCTGATCGACGAGATCGCCCGGCGAGAGATGCAGTTCGCGGTCGTATTCGAGGATGGCGCGGTGCTGCCCGTTGAGGCTCCGCCGCAAAGCGGTGGCATCTCTTACGACAAATGCTGCGCCGGCAGCTTGACCAACGCATCGGTGCCCCCCACCATCTCGACAGCACTCTGCCCGACAAGGGCATGACAGTTCGGGTGCAGCGGCCGGACGGTGTGTTGACCCTGCTGACGACAACCAGGCGCTTGCGGGAATCGAGTACTGTCCCGCCCCTCCTGTGGATGGCCGGGATGGCGCTCCTGGTCACGATGATCGCCGTCATGTTTCTGCGTAATCAGGTTCGTCCGATCAGGCGGCTGGCGACGGCCGCCGACGCGCTGGGCAAGGGTATGCCGGTGACCGACCTCAAGCCCTCGGGCGCCGCCGAGGTTCGTCTCGCGGGCGCCGCCTTCCTGGAGATGCAGGGGCGAATTCAGCGCCAGATCACGCAGCGCACGGAGATGCTGGCCTGGGTCTCTCACGATCTTCGCACTCCGCTCACCCGGGTGAGGCTGCAGCTCGCCATGCTGGCCGATTCGCACCCGGACTCGCGGGCCGAGATCGGTGAGTCCGAGCAGGACCTGCTACTCATGGAGCACATGATCGACGAATACATGGCCTTCGCCCGGGGCCAGGGCGCGGAGGCGCCGGTCAGCACCGACCTCGCCGAGATCATCGACGATGTCACCGCCGATGCCCGCAGCAAGGGCAGCCCGATCACTCTTGAGCTTGAGCGGCCCCTGGTCGTGGCGCTCCGGCCCAACGCCATCCGCCGCTGCCTCACCAATCTGGTCGAGAACGCCGTGCATCACGGCAGGCAGGTCGCGATCAGCGCCGTGCGCCGGGATGACGTCGTCTCGATCGCGGTCGAGGACGATGGGCCGGGCATTCCCGAGGACCTGAGGGAAGAGGTGTTCAAGCCCTTTTTCCGGCTCGACGACGCACGCAACCCACGCACCGGCGGTGCAGGTCTCGGCCTCGCGATCGCGCGCGACGTCGCCCGCGGGCACGGAGGCGATATCCGCATGAGCGGGGCCTCGCTTGGCGGACTGCGCGCTGAGCTTAGACTACCGGTCTAGCTCGCTTGAAGGCTCAGGACCAGTGGCGGCGCATCAATTTGCAGCCATGCCACACATGAAGGTGGATTCCACCGAATCGCGTCGTTCGCCGGAATGCAGCGCGCGTCAACTCACTCGTTTCGGGGTACCACTATCCTTCAGTGCACGCGCGATGGCCGCGCCGATGCGTTCCGCCGCCGCCTCGACCTCGCGGTCTCCGACGTGGGCGTAGCGCAGCGTCATGCTCGGCCGCTTGTGACCCAGCAGGCGGGAGACGACAGGCAACGGAACGCCTTGCAGAACGGCGTGGCTGGCTACGGTGTGTCGGAGATCGTGAAGGCGCACGTCCTCGATCCCGGCTTCCCTGCGGACCGAACGCCAGAGAGGCAAGTGTTGCGAAAGCGGACGGTTGGGGTTCGACGGCGCCGGGAATACAAAGACGCTCCCCGAGCGCGGCTGCCGCTCCAGGATGGCGCGGGCTGGTGCATTGAGAAAGACCCTCCTCGGCCCAGTCTTGGCGTCGATCAGGTTGAGTGTGCCCCCGTCCACGTCCTGCCAGCGCAGGGTCAGGATTTCGCCCCTCCGGCAGCCGGTCAGCAACAGAAGGCGGATGGCGTCCGCCTGCCGCGCGCGCGACGGTCGCGCCTGAACATGGCGATCCAGCTCGTGATGGAGTCGCCGGACTTCCTCGCGCGAGAGGAAGCGGGTGAGCTTGGCACCGGGGTTCCATTTGATGCCACGTGCAGGGTTCGACTCGAGATGGCCGCAGACGATCGCGTGGTTCAGAATCCGGCTGAGAAGGTTCAACGCCCTGTTGGCCGCGCCCGGCGTGGTCCGGCTGCATTCGTCGAACCAGCGGGTCACAGCGGCGTGGGTGATCCGGTCCAGCGGCAACGAGCCGAAGGTCGGCAAGAGGCGCGCATTGACGACCCTGGCTGCGACCCTTCGCGTCGACGGCTTGCCCCGCTCGTAACACGACCGACCCGGACCCGCGACGAAATCCTCGAAGGTGGGGACTGCGCTGCGCTGCGTCTCACCGGACTGCGCTCCGCTCTCGATGGAGAGGCACCGGCTGCGCGCCTCCTCGACGTTCATCAACGCCGCAGACCCGAGGGTGATCCTGCGCGCACCGTCCTCGCCCCTTCGCCAGAATACGAAGCTCCGATGCCCCGAAGGCCTAACCCGCACGCCGAGACCCGCATGGCGCGTGTCCCAAACCGTATACTCGCTGGCCGCGGGCGACAGCTTCGCGATGTTGGTGTCGGTCAGACGCCTCCTCTTCACGGCCATGGTCTAACCCTCCAGCGCAGTGCCGACGGCTTCGGCCGCCTCGCGCACCATGGCGTCCGACAGGTGGATGTATTTCAGCGTGGTAGCGGGATTGCGGTGTCCGAGCAGCCGACCGATGGTCAGCACCGTCTCGCCCTGCGCGAGCGCCATGCTGGCATGCGTGTGTCGAAGATCGTGAAGGCGGACATCTTGCAGGTCCGCCTCCGCTCTCACCCGGTGCCAGACCAATTCGACCGCGTCGGCACACAAATGGCTGGCTGTGCGAGGCGAGGGGAAGACCCAGACCGCTGTGCGGGGCAGGCCGTCGAGGATGGCCCGCGCGGGGGACGAGAGCCAGACCGTACGCGGCCCGACCTTGCTATCGGGGAGGAACAGCTTGCCCTCGCGGTAGTGGTGCCATTTGAGGGTGACGATCTCGCCCTTGCGGCATCCGGTGAGCAGCAGAAGCCGTATGATCGCCAAGGCCTGCGGGTGATCGGCTTCACGGCTCGCCAGCGCCGCACCCAGCCGGCCAATCTCCGCCGTCGACAGGAAGCGCTCGCGCCCCCGGCGTCGATAGCGCTTGATCCCTACACAAGGATTGGTCCCCTCGGGCCTGTAGCCGTAGACCTCTGCCTGACGCATGATGACCGAGAGGATGGGCGCCGAACGGTCTGCCGCTACGGGGGTCTCGTGAAGGGAGGCGAGCCACTGCTTGACGTCGTGCGCGGTGATTCCGGCGATCGGGCGTCCCACGAACCAGGGCAGTATCTGCTTGCGATAGTAGCCTTGGTTGACCTTGAGCGTGGATGGTTTCCAGTTTCTGGAGTAGCGCCGAAACACTTCGTCGGCAACGGCCTCGAACGGGATGTCGGCCGGCGCCAAGCTCTCGTCGCCAATTCCCGTCCGGATCGAGGCCAGCGTGGACCTGGCCCACTCACGGGCCTTGTCCACGCAGACGGCCTCTGCATTGCCGAGACTCTTCCACACTCGCCGACCTTGGTGCTGACTGTGGATGAAGTAGCGCTTTGCGCCCGAGGGCAGGACCCTTACGCCGAAGCCCTTGAGTTCTCGGTCGCGGACGTCGTAGGTGGACTTGCGTGGCTGGAGCGCATCGACCCGGTCTTGGTTGAGGCGAACCGTTGCCATAGGATTCCCTCCTGCACTTCCTGTTGCAGCCGGGGCGAAAGCGGAGACCGATTTCGCCCTCGCCGGCCAGAAATGGGAGGAAAAAGCAACGCTATATCAGTATATTAGCACCGCAGGTGCGCATGATGGTGTGGCCGGTCACCAGCTCCGACGCGTCGCTCGCGAGGAAGATCGCGGCCCCGATCAGCTCGCGCGGCAGGCCGAGCCGAGGCCGGATCATGCGCGCCTTGATGAAGTCGGCGGTGTGCGCGGTCGTCTGGGCGACCCTGCGGGTCATCGGGGATTCCATCAGCGTCGGGCCGATGCCGTTGACGCGGACGCCGCGCTCGCGCCACTCCAGCGCCAGCACCTTAGTCACCTGGGCGACCCCGCCCTTGGACGCGATGTAGGCGCTGGAGAGCGGATAGGCGATGAAGGAGCCGATCGACGCCATGTTGATGATGCTGCCCTTGCCCTGCTCCAGCATGACGGTGCCGAACGCCTGACAGCAGAGATAGGTGCCCTTCAGGTTCAGCTCAATGATGTGGTCGAAGCGCTCCTCGGGGAAATCCTCGGCTGGGCTGCGATGGGCTGCGCCTGCGCTGTTGACCAGGATGTCGATGCGGCCCCGCTCGCGCCGCACCGCGTCCGCGACCTCGATGCACTGGCTGCGCTTGGTGACGTCGAGCGGCACCGCGACGGCAGCCCCGCCCTGCGCGTCGATGGCCTCTCTGGTCTCGGCTGCGCCCTCCTCGTTGATGTCGGCGACGACGACCGTGACGCCGCATTGCGCGTAGCCGATGGCGATCGCCCGGCCGAGCCCGCTGCCGCCGCCCGTGATCACGGCCACCCGGCCGGACAAGTCGAAGATATCGCGCGCGTAGCCTGGCGGGACGCTGTCGCTATCCGAGGACATCGGCACCTCCGGATTGCGTGAAGGGCGGGGCGCTCAAACCGCGCCTACCCCCAGAGCCGCTTGGTGGCGAGCGCTGCGCCGTCGGCGAGCATTTGAAGCTTGGCCCAGGCCACGTCGTCGGCGACGAACTGGTAGCTCGCGAAGGTGCTGAAGCCGCAGTCGGTGCCGGCGATCACGCGGCGCGGATCGCCCATCACCTCGGCGTAGAGGCAGATGCGGTCGGCCACCACCTCGGGGTGTTCCAGATAGTTGGTGGTCACGTCGATCACGCCCGGAATCAGAATCATGGGCGCGGGCGGCGGGTTCGCCTTGATCGCCTTCCACTCGTGCTGATGGCGCGGGTTGGAGCAGGCGATGCTGAGCGCGCCCACCCTGGCCTCGTAGAGCAGCGGCAGCAGCGGCGCGAGGTCGCAGTCGTCGATGTGGGGGCCGTCCCAGTTGCCGAAGCAGACGTGGAGGCGGACCTTCTCCGCCGGGATGTCGGCGACGGCCACGTTGAGCGCCCTGATGTGCAGCGCGACCCGCTCCAGGAACTCGTCGAGCGGGCGATCCTGGAACATGAACTGGCGCTCCATGGCGAGGTCGGGCGCGTCGATCTGCAACAGGTGGCCCGATCCCACGATCGCGTCGTACTCCTTCTTGAGCTCGTGGCCGAGCGCCATGACGTAGTCCTCGTCGCGCGGATAGTCGGGATTGTCCTCCGCCCGCAGCATGGTGGTCGACACGATGCCGGGCGAGGCGGCGGTCACGAAGGTCTCGGCGAAGCCACCGGCCGCGCGCTCGAGCGACGCCGCGAACTGGTCGAGCTCGAAGCTCACGTCGGCGAGATCGGGCTCGTACTCGACGGCGGTCTGCGCCTGCGGCGCATTCCAGACCTTCGGCCGCTCCTTGTCCCGACTCCAGGTTCGTTCGGTGAACATCTGCGCGTAGCCGGGGAACTTGACCATGTCGGTGAGCATGTTGCGCTGGGATTCGCCGCCGAAACCGGACATGCGCTGGGGCACGTAGGTCTGGAAGCCGACGCGGGATTCCTCGCCGTCGTTGCCGATATCGATGCCGCTCTCGAGCTGCTTGGCGACGACCCAGTCGATGCCCTCGGCCACCGCCTGCGCGAAGGCCGCCTGGTCGATGGCCTCCCCCCGCTCGCGCCTGATAAGCAGCGTCTCCAGGCCCGGCGGGCGGGGCAGGCTGCCGGCGTGGGTGGTGAGCGTGCGGTCTTCGCTGGTCAACATGGGGGGCCTCTTCCCTTCGGTCGGCTAACTCGGTCGAGTGTCGCGCGGTGGCCCACGGGAGTGCAACCGGCACACGCCGCCCTTGCGGCCGCGCGCGATTTCTTTCTAATGGACCGCTCTCCGGGAGCACGAAGGGGGACGACCGTGAGCAGTCCATACACGCTGGTGATCCGCGGCGGCACGGTCGTGGACGGCTCGGGCGGCGAGCCCCGCGACGCGGACGTCGGGATCGCCGACAGCCAGGTTAGGGCGGTCGGGCCCAATCTCGCTGCTGGCGACGAGGAGATCGACGCGCGCGGCATGATCGTCACGCCGGGCTTCATCGACCCCCACACCCACTACGACGCGCAGGCCACGTGGAGCAGCCGGATCACTCCCTCCTCCTGGAACGGCGTCACCACCGCGATGATCGGCAACTGCGGCGTCGGCTTTGCGCCCTGCCGGCCCAACCAGCGGGGCACGCTGGTGGAGTTCATGGAAGGCGTCGAGGACATTCCCGGCGCGGTGTTGGACGAAGGGCTGCCCTGGACCTGGCAGAGCTTCGAGCAGTTCATGGATGCGCTCGACGCGAGGCCTTACGACCTCGACATCGCGGCGCAGGTGCCGCATTCGCCGGTGCGGGTCTTCGTCATGGGCCAGCGGGGCGTCGAGCGCGAACCCGCGACGCCCGAGGACAACGCGGCCATGGCGGCCCTTGCGGCGGCAGGCATCCGCGCCGGCGCTTTGGGCTTCTCGACCTCGCGCACGCTCAATCACAAGACGCTGGACGGCCGACCGATCCCCACGCTGACCGCAGCCGAGGACGAGCTCGCGGCCATCGCCGCCGCCATGGGGCGCGTCGGCGCCGGCTGGCTGCAGGTGATCTCCGACTTCAAGGACCTCGACGCCGAATTCGCCATGTTGCGGCGCGTGGTCGAGCGCAGCCGGCGGCCGATGGCGATCACCATCCTGCAGAACGACCGCGCGCCGGAGGGCTGGCGCAGCCTCCTCGCCCATATCGCCGAGGCGAACCGCGACGGCCTGCCGATGATCGGCCAGACGCTGACGCGCGCCACCGGCGTCCTGCTCGGCTTCGAGATCTCGATGAACCCCTTCTGCGGCCGGCCGAGCTGGGAGGCGATCGCTCACCTGCCGCTCGCGCAGAAGCTGGAGATCCTGCGGCAGCCGGATTTCCGCGCCCGCCTCTTCGCCGAGGAATGCGCGGATGCCTTCGTTGCCAAGCGGGTCTGCCGCTGGGACCGGCTCTATCCGCTCGGCACGCCGCCGAACTACGAGCCGACGGCCGAGCAGAGCGTCGCCGCCATCGCCGCCCGCGATGGAAAGACGCCCGAGGACGTCGCCTACGACTACCTGCTGGAGCGCGACGGCAAGGCGCTGCTCTACCGGCCCGTCAGCAACTACACCGAAGGCTCGCTCGACGTGGTGGGCGAGATGCTGCGCCATCCCAACACGCTGGTGAGCCTCGGCGACGGCGGCGCCCACGTGGGCATGCTCTGCGATGCGAGCGCGTTTACCTACATGCTGAGCCACTGGGTCCGCGACCGGGCCAAGGGCGAGCGGATGTCGCTCCCCTGGGCGGTCAAGCGTATGACCCGGGACAACGCGCTCGCGCTCGGTCTCGCAGACCGCGGGCTGCTGCAGCCGGGCTACAAGGCCGATCTCAACGTGATCGACTACGACGGGCTCACGCTGCACTGCCCGGAGCCGGTCTACGACCTGCCGGCCGGCGGGCGGCGCCTGATCCAGCGGGCCGAAGGCTACGTCGCGACCGTGCTCTCCGGCACCCCGGTCTATCGCGACGGCGAGGCGACCGGCGCGCTCCCCGGCCGCCTGCTGCGGGGACCGCAGCCCGGCCCTGGTGCCGCCGCCGCGTAAGGGCAGCACTCCTCTGTTCACGATTTTCGCGGGAGCGCGCCCGTCTTTGACGGACGTGCGACAGGCCGCGACCGCGGCCCGCCGCGAATGCGGCGCGCCCGCGCTGGCGCCGGCCGGAGGCCGGCTGCCGTGAGCGAAACATGCCAGAGAGTTTCCGTACTAAACGGAAACTCTCTGGCGGAAGACCGCTATTCGGCGGCGCTCGGGAGCGCGTGCGTGAACTGATCCGTCTCGGTTGAGCCCGCCATCGCGGCGGTCGAGGCGCTTCCGCCCGAAACCGCCATGCTCACGGCGTCGAAGTAGGCGGCGCCCACCTCGTGCTGGTGCCGGGTTGCCGTGTAGCCTGCGCCCTCGGACGCGAACTCCGCCTCCTGCAGCACCGAGTAGGCAGCCATGCCGTGATCGCGGTAGCCGCGCGCCAGCTCGAACATGCCGTGGTTCAGGCTGTGGAAGCCCGCGAGCGTGACGAACTGGAACTTGTAGCCCATGGCGCCGAGCTCGCGCTGGAAGCGGGCGATGGTCCGCTCGTCGATGTTGGCCCGCCAGTTGAACGAGGGCGAGCAGTTGTAGGCGAGCATCTTGTCCGGGAAGTGGCGGTGGATGGCCTCGGCGAAGGTCCGCGCCTGGCGGAGGTCGGGGGTCGAGGTCTCCATCCAGAGCAGGTCGGCGTAGGGCGCGAAGGCGAGGCCGCGAGCAATGCAGCGCGCCATGCCTTCGCCGTCGCGCAGGCGGTGGAAGCCTTCCGGCGTGCGCTCCCCGGTGATGAAGGGGCGGTCGCGCTCGTCGATGTCGCTGGTGATCAGCTTGGCGCTGTCCGCGTCGGTCCGCGCGAGGATCAGCGTGGCCGTGCCGCAGACGTCGGCCGCGAGCCGCGCCGCGCTGAGGTTGCGGATATGCGCCTGGGTCGGGATCAGCACCTTGCCGCCCATATGGCCGCACTTCTTCTCGGACGCGAGCTGGTCCTCGAAGTGAACGCCGCCGACGCCGGCCTCGATGTAGGCCTTGGCGATCTCGAAGGCGTTGAGCGGCCCGCCGAAGCCGGCCTCGGCATCCGCCAGGATCGGCGCGAACCACTCCGTGGTGCCGAAGCCATCAACGCTGTCGATCTGGTCGGCGCGCTGCAGCGCACGGTTGATGCGCTTGGCCAGCGCAGGCCCACTGTCGGCCGGGTAGAGGCTCTGGTCGGGGTAGGTCTGGCCTGCGCCGTTGGCGTCCGCCGCCACCTGCCAGCCAGAGAGGTAGATCGCCTTGAGGCCCGCGCGCACCATCTGCACGGCTTGGCCCCCGGTCATCGCGCCCAGCGCGTGGACGTAGTCCTCGGTGGTGAGCAGGTGCCAGAGCCGGTTGGCGGCATGTTCGGCGAGTGAGTAGCGGACCGGCAGCGTCCCGCGCAGCGCTACCACCTGGTCGACGCCATAGTCGCGGCGAATGCCTGCGAAGCGTCCGCCAGGGGCGTCGTTGATCAGGGACTCCATCGATCTCGCACTCATCTCATCCTCCTTCAATCGGCGCTCTCGCCGTCATGGATGGTGTTAAGAACTGCGTAAGCCGGTAGCGTCAGGAAGTCGGGGAAGCCGTTGCCGGTCCCGACCTGGGTGAAGAGGGCAACCGCCTCGTCGAAGTTCCCCGCCTCGTAGCGGTCCTCGCCGAGTGTTTCCCTGAGGGCGGCGACCTCCTCGGTCACCATCCGGTCCATCATTGCCCAGTCGACCGTGTCGCCGTCCGCAAGGCGCGCGCCGTGGCGCAGGCATTGCCAGATCTGGGCGCGGCTGATCTCGGCGGTGGCCGCGTCTTCCATCAGGTTGTAGAGGGGCACGGCGCCGCGGCCGGCGAGCCATGCCTCGATGTACTGGATGGCGACGCGAATGTTGCTGCGCAGCCCCGCCTCGGTGAGCTCGCCTTCGGGGACCGCGAGCATGTCGGCCTCGGTCACGGTCACGTTGCCGAGCTGCCGCGACACCTGGTTGGCCTCCGGCATCAAGCGGTCGAAGACCTCGCGGGCGACCGGCACGAGCCCGGGATGGGCGACCCAGGTGCCGTCGTGGCCGTCGCCGGCCTCGCGCTCCTTGTCCGCGCGGACCTTGCCGAAGGCCTGCTCGTTCGCCGCATCGTCGCCCTTGATGGGGATCTGCGCCGCCATGCCGCCCATGGCGTGGGCGCCGCGCCGGTGGCAGGTCTTGATCAGGAGCCGGCTGTAGGCGCGCATGAAGGGCTGCGTCATGGTGACGAGGCCGCGATCCGGCAGCACCCAGTCGGGGCGATTCCGGAAGGTCTTGATGACGCTGAAGATGTAGTCCCAGCGGCCGCAGTTGAGACCGACGATGTGGTCCCTCAGCGCGTGCAGGATTTCGTCCATCTCGAAGGCAGCGGTGATGGTCTCGATCAGCACCGTGGCCTTGATCGTGCCGATGGGGAGCCCGAGCTCCTCCTGCGCCGCGACGAACGCGGCGTTCCAGAGCGCCGCCTCCTCGTAGTGCTCCAACTTGGGCAGGTAGAAGTAGGGGCCCGAGCCCCGCGCCCGGAGCTGCGCCGCGTTGTGGAAGAAGTAGAGCCCGAAGTCGAAGAGGCTCGCGGAGACGGGGCGGCCGTCGACGAGGAGGTGCGCCTCCTCCAGATGCCAGCCGCGCGGGCGGACGATCAGCGTCGCGATCTCGTCGCCGAGCGCATAGGACTTGCCACTCTTGGGGTCGGTCATGGCGATGGTGCGGCGCGCCGCATCATGCAGGTTGACCTGGCCCGCGATCATCGCCTCCCAGGTGGGCGCCGCGGCGTCCTCGAAGTCCGCCATGAAGCACGAGGCGCCGCAATTCAGCGCGTTGATGATCATCTTGCGATCGACCGGGCCGGTGATCTCGACCCGCCGGTCGGCAAGGTCAGCCGGCGTGCCTGCGATGGTCCAGTCGCCCTCGCGGATCGCCCTGGTCTCGGGCCGGAAGGCCGGGTTCTCGCCGGCATCGATGCGGGCCTGGAATGCCGCGCGGGCCTCGAGCAGACGCCGCCGCTCGTCGCCGAAGCGGCGCTCCAGCATGGCGACGAAGGCGCAGGCCTCGTCGGTCAGGATGTCGGCGAGTCCGGGGACCGCGGGTCCATTGATCTCAATTCCGGTCTCCACGGGCGCTTGATCGTCCCTGCGTCGGCTCTCCAGCATTGCGTGCTACTCCTTGCATGTTGCATCGCAATACGACATCAATGTCGCGCGATGGGTCGGAAATGTCCATAACTTATTGTAAAAAAACGTGTATTTTATTCAATATTAGTATGTATGTTGATGTAGGGTTGTAAATTCAGTAAAAATGCTTGGCCGCGCTCGGGGGCGCGGCCGCCGCTACAATACGGAGCGAGCCATGCAAGGCAAGGTCATGGCGGGCCAGAGGGTCCGACGGCTCCGCCGGGAGCGCGGGCTGACCCAGGCGCGCATGGCGGCGCAGCTCGGAATCTCCACGAGCTACCTCAACCTGATCGAGCGCAGCCAGCGGCCGGTGACGGTTCCCTTCCTGCTCAAGCTCGGCCAGGCCTTCGACATCGACCTCCAGCGCTTCGCGGAAGACGACGAGGGGCGAGTCACCGCCCAGCTCAGGGAGGTCTTCGGCGATCCGCTCTTCGCGCGCAGCCGGGTGAGCGATCAGGACATCCGCGACGCGGCCCAGGCGAGCCCCGCGCTCGGCGACGCCGTCATCCGCCTCTTCGGCGCCTATCGCGATCTCCTGGAGAACACCATGAATATCGCAGAGGGGCCCGGCGACGCGGCAGCGGAAGCCCCGCCGGCCTCGTTGGCTGCGGCTGCCGGGCACCCCAGCGACGAGGTGCATGAATTCATCCAGGCCCGGTCCGGCTACTTCCCCGAGCTGGAAGAGGCTGCCGAGACCCTGCGGGCCGACGAGAGCCTCGACGCCGACGGCCTTTACGAGGGGCTGCGTGCCGTCCTCACGGACGCGCACGGCCTCAAGGTCCGGATCATGCCGGCGCACGTCATGCACGATCTGGTCCGGCGCTATGATCGCCACGGCCGGCGGGTGCTGCTCTCCGACGCGCTGGCGCCGGAGGAGCGCACCTTCCAGCTTGCCCTTCAGGTGGCGCTGCTCGGCTGGCGCGAGCTCTTCGACACCATCGCCGAGGACTCGGGTCTTCAAGGGGAAGCCCGTCACCTCTTGATCGTCGAGCTCGCGGCCTATTTCGCCGGCGCCTGCGTCATGCCCTACGAGCGCTTCCACGAAGCTGCGGAGGCGCTCGCCTATGACATCGACCTCCTCGGCCGGCGCTTCGGTGCGTCGTTCGAGCATGTCTGCCAGCGGCTCATCGCCCTGCAGCGGTCGGGAGCCAAGGGCGCGCCGCTTTTTCTCGTCCACCTCGATTGCGCGGGCAATGTGCTGCGCCGCTTCGATGCCGCCGGCTTTCGCTTCGCGCGCTTCGGCGGCCTCTGCCCGCGCTGGGGCGTGCACCGCGCGTTTCACTCTCCGGGTGAGAACCGGGTCGAGGTCGTCGAGATGCCGGACGGCGCGCGTTTCCTCACCCTCGCCCGCGCCGTCTCACGGCCGGGCGCCGGCCACGCGCTGCCCGGCCAGCAGCTGGTCGTCGCGATCGGCTGCCCGCTCTCTCACGCGAACCGCCTGGTGTATGGCGCGGGCCTGGACCTCGAGCAGCCTGCGGGGGTCGTTCCCATCGGCATCAACTGCCGCCTCTGCGACCGGGCCGATTGCACGGCACGCGCCTTCCCGCCGCCGGGCCGCCGCCTGATCGTGGACGAGAACCAGCAGGGCCTGACACCCTACTTCTTTGCGTAGGAACCAGGATTGATCGGCGAAGGCGACCGTCAAGCCGGCGGCACCACGGCGCCGTCCCAGCCAGCGGACGCGAGCACCGCCTTGTCCACGATCAGCCGCGCCGCCATGGTGGGCCGGGGCGAAGTGCCGATGCGAAGCTCGCCCACGATGCCGAGCAGCATGTAGGCCTCGCGCCGCGAGAGCCCGGTCCATTGCGCGACCAGGCCGACGGCGGCATCCGACGCATCCTCGGTCGCGGCTTCGACAGAGGGGCCGTAGCCCACGATCTGCACTGTGCCATTCTGCTCGAAGATCGGCCGCTCCACCGGGCTCTGCTTGTTCAGGGCGATGCGCGCCCGCACCCGCGCCGAGCACTCGACACCGGTGCCGCTGATGATGCCGTCGCTGATCGCGGCATGGGGGTCGGCCATGAAGATCAGCGCATCGTCGACCATGACCGGCAGGTGCACGCGCGCGCCGGTGGCCACGTCGCGCTGGTCGAAGTCGCCGCCGTAGGGACCGGCGTGGGAGGGGCGGTAGCCCTCAGGCGGCATGGTCGAGAGCGTGCCGAGATTGGGCGCGAGCGGGATCGCCACCCGGTCGCCGAACCAGGCGTGGCCGTCGCGGATCGGGCAGGCGACGATGGCGGGTTCCTCGAACTCCTCCTTGAGCACGCCGAAATTGCGGAGCACCGCATTGGCGCCCTCGCCGAAGGGCTCGATCGAGAGCAGGTCGATCGCCACCGAATCCCCCGGCCGCGCGCCGCGCACCGCGATCGGCCCGGTCACCGGCGCCAGCGGATGCCCCTCGGAGGCCGGGGTGAAGGGTGTCGGCACTTGCGTGATGTCCTCGATATCGTCGAAGGCGCCGTCCACGGTGACCTCGATCTCCGCGCCGGAGTCGATGGTCATAGCCGGCGGGGTCGAAGGGCCGACAGTGAAGAGGTAGGTCTTTGCCATTGTGTGCTCCCGGCGCCGCGTTCAGCCGGCGAGCGCGGCATCGCGCATCTGATGAAAATTCTGCAGGCCGATCTCGTTCCGGCCGAACACGATTTCGCGCTGGATGCCCGCGGCGAGGTTCGCCTGCACGCCCTCCATCACGGCGAAGTCCTCGGTATCCAGCACACCGAGCGCGAGCCGCATCATCTCCTCCCAATCGCGCTCCCTCTCGTCGTCGGTGGGCGAGGCGAAGCTGAAGCGGCACACCGTGGTGTCGGGCCGCTCGGGGTCGGGAAAGAAGCGCGCAAGCTCGACGTGCGGGCCCTGGCTCACGAACACCGCATTGGGGAAGAGGCGGTAGACGATGGTCGCGTGCGGCACCACGCGCCACGTTTCCGGGTTTTCGTCCTTCTGCTCCATGATACTGCGGCGGGGGGCCACCAGGCGCGAGTGCCGTCCGCAGGCCTCGTAGAGGAAGACCGTGCCGAAGAGCGTCTTGCCGATGGAGGCGCGGTGCAGGATGGGCACGTGGTAGTACTCGAGGAAGGTATCGACCCCGAGCTTCCAGTTCATCCGCTTGGTCCAGACGTGACTGCCGCGGTGCCGGTAGTCCGCGAGCCCGAAGGCCGCAAGCTCGTCACCGAAATCGCCGAGGGCTTCGTCGAGATCGAGCGTCCCGGCCGGGTCCAGCAGCAGCCAGACGAAGCCGTCGCGTTCCTCCGTGGGGAAGCGCACCAGGTACTCCTCGCCGACGACGACATCCGGAAAGTGCTCGGCCCCCGGCTGCGCCGTGAGCAGGCCGCAGCGGTCGTAGGTCCAGTTGTGGTAGGGGCAGGCGAAGGCCTTGCCCACCTGGCCGGCACCGTCCAGCAGGCGGGCGCCGCGGTGCCGGCACGTGTTCAGCAGCCCGCGCACCGTGCCTGCGTCGTCGCGGATCAGCATGACCGGCACGCCGGCGATGTCGAGCGTCAGAAAGTCACCGGGCTCGGCAACCTCGCAGCCGAAGGCGACCGGCAGCGGGTGGCCGCGGAAGAGCCTCTCGATCTCTCCCGCAAGCGCTTCCCTGCAGGTGTAGCGGGTGCCGTCCACCGCCATGGCGGACTGGGCCTCGGGCAAGGCGCGGCGGCCGATGCGGTCGAGCGCTTCGGCGGCGAGGCGCAGTTCGGTGTGATGCTGCAACGCGTCCTCTTCGCGGTCGTGTTCCCGCCCATACTAGAGCGCGTCCGTCGTTGACGGAAACGCTCCAGCGTTTCGTCGCTCACGGCAGCCGGCCTCTGGCCGTCGCCTCCGCGAGGGCGCCGCAGGGCGGCGGGCCGCGGTCGCGGCCTTTCGCGCGTCAGTCGAAGACAGACGCGCTCAAGCCCATTGTGCCGGGCGCGGCTCCGCGCAAGAGTCGACTTGCGCCGGGTGCGCGCGACCGGCGTCTGTGTGTATCCGGCGTCCACACTGTGATCATGGAGAGGCTTCCGGCCCACACGGTAAATCGCTTAGCATAGGGGAGTCAGGCGCGCGCTTCGGAGCCGTCAAGCTCCTTGCGGCGGCTGGAACGGAAGCGCGAACTCCACCCTCGCAATGATAAGGGCGGAACCCATGACGACGATGCGAACTGCCCGTCAACGTGTTGCCCGATTCGGGGTGATGGCGACCGTCGGCGCGCTTGCGTTGGCCCTGGCCACGATCGCGGCCGACGAGTGCGTTTCGGCCGCCGCCTCCGAAGAGGTCATGCCGGATGAAGACGATCGCCTGACGGGGCCCGAGCTGCGCTGGTGCATATTCGAATCCCTGAGGCTGGACGGCCAAAAGGAGGCGCTGGACCCCCGGAGAGTCTGGGAGATCGAGGGCTACAGCTCGCAGTCCGCGATTTACAACGAGAGCTGCTCCGAAAGGAAGTACGTCGAGCAGGACAGGACTGCCGTCGAGCAGGAAATAACGACTGACAGGCGACAGGCGCTTCGGGAGCAGGGTGCATCGCGAGTGGAGCAGGCGAGGGCCGAGCGGGAAGCACGGCGGGTTCACGTTCCGGGCCGGGTCGCCACGGTCCGGGCTGCGCCTGACGAGACCGCCGAGGCACTCGAGCCTGTGCCGCACTGGGGAGACCTCATCAGGACCGGCCGCGTTGAGGGGCCCTGGCACGAGGTCGAATGGCCGCCGCCTGCGCCGGGTGAGGCGCCCGCGCTCGGATGGATTCTTGGCAATTCTGTGGAGAGCGGGCCCGGGATGGAAGCCCGCTTTCGCTATTGCGTAGACCACGCGCGCGGGGGTGCGCAACACAACGATGTGGTCGGGCAAGACATCGAGCTCGACGGCAGGGGCTGGCTCGTGGCCGATAACGGCGCGAGGGACGATGCCTACATAAAGCTGATCGGCAAGACCGGCGAGGTGGCGCTCTCGGTTTACGTTGCAGCGGGGCAGACGGCACTGGTCGAGAACATTCCGGTCGGTTCCTACGAAATCGCCTTCGCGACCGGCTCCCACTTCAGCCGTGGCTGCGACTCCTTTGCCCGACGGGAGTCGGCGCGCAAATTTGCCGAGCGAATCGAGTACGACAGGCGTACCGCAGGATGGACCATAGGCCTGAGCCGGGCAGGTGCCCAGCACACGCATACGAGCTCGATAACTCACGACGAGTTCGAAAGGCTGTAGCACCGACGGTCCTGCACCGCGCCGAGGGCTTGCGATGACCGCCGCCACCACCGAGCACGATCTCGCGATCACGCTCGGGGTCGAGGAGGAGTTCTTCCTCGTCGATCCCGCCTCCCGCGACCTGCTCGCCGATCCGGATGAGGGCATCTTCGAGGCCTGCGAGCGGACCGGCGGGCCGCACAAGGTCGTGCACGAGTTCCTGCGCTCGCAGATCGAGACCAATACGCGGGTGTGCAGCTCGGTGGCCGAGGTGCGCCAGGCATTGCGCGAGACCCGGAGGATCGTCATCGAGGCGGCGGAGCAGCACGGTGCAACGGTGTTGGCTGCCTCCACCCATCCCTTCGCCTCATGGCGGGAGCAGGCGCCCACGCCAGGCGAGCGCTACAGGCGCTTTGCGTCCACCTACCAGGAGACCGTGCGCCGCGCCCTGGTCAGCGGCATGCACATCCATGCGGGCTTCGGCGACGAAGACTCGCGCATCCGGATCATGACCGCGCTCAGGCGCTACCTGCCACTGCTCCATGCGCTCTCCGCCTCCTCGCCCTTCAACGGCGGGCACGACACCGGGTTCAAGTCCTTCCGCCTGACCATGATGGGCAACCTGCCGCGCACGGGCCTGCCCGGCCCGCTGCACTCCCGGGCGGAGTACGAGCGGCTGGTCGCCGAATATCGGCGCCTGGAGTACATCGGCGATGCCAGGGAGCTCTGGTGGGACATTCGCCCGGCGAGTGCGTTCCCGACCATCGAGCTGCGCATCTGCGACGTGTGCACGCGCCTGGAGGATGCGGTGAGCATCGCGGCGCTCTACGCCTCCCTCATACGCTGGCTCCTGCGGCGAGACCGTGACGGTGCGCTTCCGGCCGAGCCGCTCACCGAGTTCATCGCGCAGGACCGCTGGATCGCCCAGCGCTACGGCGTTCTCGCCTTTTTCGGCGACAGGGCCTCCGGCAGCGGGCGGATCGACATCGACGACTACGCGGCGGCATTGGTGGAAGAGCTCACGGACGATGCCCGCGCGCTCGGCTGCGAGGCCGAGGTGCGCCATGCGCTCGCCATCATCAAGGATGGCACCGGCGCAGACCGCCAGATCGACCTCTTCCGCCTGCGCCGGCTGGAGGGCGACAGCGAGGCGGAGGCATTGCACCGGGTGGTCGAACAGGTGCTCGCGGAATCGAAGGAAGGGCTCGGCGACGCCGCCGGGTGAGATTTCCGGGCTATTCGATCACCGCGGCGAGCGCATCCAGGCAGCTTCGGCCCAGCTTGCGGCAATGCGCCGGCGACCAGCCGTGGCGGGGATCCGGCGCGTTCGCCGCGTCCTTGAAGGGCTGCTCCAGGGTCATGGCGAGGCAGCCGTAAGTCTCCGCCACGTAGTTGGCGCAGATGCCGAGATTGGCCTTGCCGGGGGGCGTCGGCGCATAGCCGTACCTGGTCTGGAAGTCGGGGTTGGCCGCCACGAGCGCGTCCTGGAAGCGCTTCTGTTTTCGCGCCAGCGCGTCGGAATATGAGGGTATGCCCTCGGGCCCGGCGATGAAGGCGTAGGGCAGCGCCTCGTCGCCATGCACGTCGAGGCAGAAATCGACGCCGGTGCGCGCCATCTCGGCGCCGACGAGGTAGACCTCGGGGCTCTCCTCCATGCTGGGCGCAGACCAGGCGCGGTTGAGGTTGATGCCGGCGGCGTTGGTCCTGAGATGGCCGCGCCGGCTGCCGTCCGGGTTCATGTTGGGCACGACGCGGAAGCGCGCCTTCTCCAGCAGAGCGCGGGCGAGCGCATCGCCGGGGTCAAGCAGCCGCTCGAGAAACCCCTCCATCCACCATTCGGCCATGGTCTCGCCAGGATGTTGGCGCCCGATGACCCAGCAGGTGCGCGCCTGCGCTGCACCGATCTCCAGCAGGTCGAGCGGCGCGCCGTCCAGGGTCTTGCCGAGCCGGCGCGCAGCGGCTAGGGGCGAGCGCGCGGCGCCCGCGATGAGCGCGTCGTGGCGCGCCATCGGGTAGGGCGCGAAGTAGGCGAAGCGCACCTCGTCGCCGGCGGGGCGGTGCCGGATGGTGAGCACCCTGCCGTCGTACTCGGTCGCGACGCGGAGCCAGTTCTCGCCATCCTCCGAGGCGAGGGCGCGGTATCCCTTCCAGCCTTGCGGGTACGCCGCGCCGCTCGCGTTCTCGATCCTGAGCACGCAGTCCGCGCCCGCCGCGCCCCGCACTCGGAAGTAGAACCACTGGAAGAACACCCCGCCCGCATCGGGCACGATCTCCAGCCTGATTGCACCGGGAGATGCGGCCGCGAGGCAGCGGATGTTGCCGCCGTCGAAGTCGCTGTCGATGGCGAGGCTCACGGCCGGCTCCGCGCCCGGCCCGCGTCAGGTCGCATAGTTGGAGGCGCCGCGCCTGGCCGCGGTGAGGCCGCCGCGCCTCACCTGGGCCGTGACCTCGGCAAGGTCGGAGAGATAGTCGTCGATGCTCTCTGCGTGCTTCACATTGAGCCAGAGCAGGATCGAGTCCGGCTCACGCATGCGGATCGAACGCCAGCCCCGCGCCGCCGTCCCTTCCTCCACCGCGAAGATGTCGAAACCGTCGGCGTAGAAGGTGACGTGGAGCGCGTGCGGGTGGCCGAGCACGACGAGCCCTTCGATCGCGCCGATCCCTGCCACCAACCGCTCGCGGATGCGCCGCTGGGCCTCGTAGATCCGCAGGTAACCCTCTTCCCCCAGCGTGGTCATCACCGCCCAGGCACTGGCGACGGCGCCGCCCGAGCGGGTGCCGGTGATCGTGGGCGTGGAATAGGTGCCGGCGGGCCAGCCCTCGAAGGTGGTGCGGTGGTGGCGCTCCAGCGCCTTGTCGCGCAGCAGGCAGAGCGAGATGCCCTTGTGGGCGTAACCGAACTTGTGCAGGTCCACGGACATCGAGGTGACGCCGGGGACCGCGAAGTCGAAGGGCGGGATCGGCTCGCCCAGCATCGCCATGAAGGGCAGGATCATGCCGCCGATGCAGCCGTCGGAATGCATCCAGAGGTCGTGCGACTGGGCAAGCGCGGCGATCTCCTCGATGGGGTCGGTCTCGCCGTAGGGATAGGGCGGCGCGGAGCCCGCAATCATCACCGTGTTCTCGGTAATGGCGGCGGCCATGCCGGCGACATCCGCACGCCAGCCCTCGCTGCGGGACACGCGCACGACCTTCATGCCGAGCCACGCGGCGCCCTTGTCGAAGGCGGCGTGGGCGGTTTTCGGAACCACCACCTCGGGCACGTCTGCGACCGGGCGGTACTCGCGCGCCCAGTCGCGCGCGGCCTTCATGGCCATGAGGATGCTCTCGGTGCCGCCGGCGGTGGTGGAGCCGCCGGCGCCCTCCGGCGCGTGCAGGAGGTCGAGCACGCCGGCGATCAAGGCGCGCTCCAGCGCAGCCAGGCTCGGGTAGGCGCTCGCGGCGAAGAGGCCGTTCTGGTCCCGGTAGGCGTCGTAGGCCTCGTGCGCGCAGCGCAGCACGTCCTCGCCCGCGAAGTAGGCGGCGGAAAAACTCCGCTCGTGGCACCAGGGGTTGTCGGCCTCGCGCGCCGCCAGCATCTCGGCCTTGAGCCCGTCCCAGGGCCGGCTGGCCTGCGGGAATGCCCGGTTCCGGCGCGTCTCGGGTGCCGCCTTGGCTGCCATCGCCTCCTCCCGCCGCGTGTTGCGGCGCTAGCGCGTTCCGCCCCGGAGACATAGCAGATCGCAGGCCGGATGGAAGGGCGGAGGCCGCGCCGCTGCGCTTGAGCGGCGGAGCGCGCGGCGCCTACGATGCGGGCGGCCCGCCCGGCACCCGGACGGGCGCTTTCCTGGACAGGGAGAGAAAGCGATGTGTCTGCGTTTCACCTTGCCTGGCGCCGTGCTCGGGCTGGCGCTGCTGGCGCTATCCCCCCTCCACGCGGCGGAGATGCCTCCCGTCGACGACCTGCAAGCCCGGATGGGCGCCCCGGCCGGGACGGTCACGGTCTACGAGCCGCACCTGAGCGTCGGCGACGAGCATGTCGCCGTCGACTACGTTGGCTACCCGGCCGTCGACGTGATGGAACGCCTCTTCGGCCCCGACTGGCAAGGCGAGGCCGAGACCGTCGAGTTCCGCGCGCTGGACGGCTACGTGTCGCGCATCGCGGTCGAGCGCTTCATGACCGAGGGCGCCTTCATCGTCTTCGCGCGCGGGGACGGCTCCCCCTTCACGGTGGACAACCTCGCGCAGAACGAGAGCGACGTGCCGCTCGGCCCCTACTACCTGGCCTGGGACAACATCGGGAACCCGGCCCTCCTGGCGGAGGGCGCGCGCAACTGGCCCTATCAGGTGGCCGAGGTGAACCTGGTCACGCTCTCGGACGCCGCGTTGCTGCCCGAGGGCCTCGACGCCCGCTTTCACGAGGGCGCCGCACTGGCCAAGACCCACTGCCTGAGCTGCCACCTGGTGAACGGCTACGGCGGCGAGAAGTTCGAGGCCAACCTGGCGGAAGTCGCGAAGGTCTACGAGGAGGCCGAGTTCATTCGTCTGGTGCTGGCGCCGCTTTCGGTTCTCGAAGAGACCACGATGCCGCCTCTCGCCCCCCGTCTCGACGAGCCAGACCGCGAGCGCATCGCCAAGGCGCTGTTCGAGTATCTCAATGTTCTGCCGGTCCTCGAGTAGGCCACAACGAGCAAGAGTGATGTCGGATATGATCGGAAAATTGCATTGGACATTGCGCCTTCGCACTGTATCAAATAGAAGATTGTGCGAGTTAGAGTTTAGAGTTAATACTCAAGACAATAGTGAACCTTCCAAACGAGAGCAACTTCACTTCTTTACCGAAAATATGCCCCAGCATTCAAATTCGTACGGTCCAATACTTTCTGAATATCGATGAGAATAATGAAGAGAACACTTGTGAGGAAGGTTATACACACTTGGATTACTCTCTTCCTCTCCGACACCGCTGTACTTGGCTGAGACCATCTCTTTCGCGGTGAGAATTAAGGGATGGTCAGGACCGTACACGCGAATCATAATGTTGGGGTCTTTCTGATTCCACCGCTCTCTAAGGTTATCCAGAAACCATGTGGGTGCAGCAGGGTGATCCAAGAAACTGCCGGATTCTGTAGGCTGCGTTAGCCGCCCCGAGCTATTATGAGTAAGATCAAGAGAAATTACTTCGCCGTCGCTCACCTTCTTGTTGATGACGTAGTATTTTCTGTGCGTACGAAGTTCAGATTCGGTAGGCTCTATTGTAATGTATAGCAGAAAGACTTCGCTGGATCCAATATTCTCAACGATGCTATCACGCGTATCTGTTGCAAAATGGCGGACCTTAAGCTGCGGAGACAAGAAGCTACGGACAAACGCTTCTATGCTAGGATACACAAATGTTACGGCCGACATCAGCACAGCGATTATACCGAAGACTGTCAGAAGAAACTTGATGTGTTCGTATATCCGTCGTTGATCTCGGCGACAAGTACGGCAAATTTTAGCATGCACAGGAATTATGGAACGGCACCAAGAGCATACAGTATGGCTTCGTTTGTTGGTAACGCTGGTAGCCATTAGCGGCTACAAGTCTCGATCGCGATCTCCGCCTTCACGGTCCCACCCGTAAGCCGTTCCAACTCTTCCACAGTCGTGGCGAAGACGCAGTGCGGGTGGCCGGCGGCGGCGTAGACGGTCTCGAAGCGGCCGAGGCTCGCGTCGATCGCGACCGGCAGCGGGGTCTCGTGGGCGAGCGGGGCGACGGCGCCGATGGAGAATCCGGTGGCGGCGCGGACGGCGTCGGCATCGGCGCGGCGGACTTTCCCCTCGCGGCCGAGCGCCCGCCCCAGCGCCTTCGGGTCGCAGCGGCGGTCGCCTGCGACCAGCGCCATCACCGGCGAGCCGGCGACCGTGAAGACCAGCGACTTCACGATGCTGCCGAGCGGCGTGCCGATGCTCTGGGCCGCGTCCTCGGCGCTCCGCGCGGTGCTGGCGAGCGCGATCACCTGCGCCTGCGACCCGGCTTCGGCGAGCGCCGCCTGTACCCGGCGCACAGCCGGATGGGCGATCGGGTCGGCCATGTCCGGCCCCCTTAGTGCGGGACCTTGAGCCCCCGCTGCACCGCGGGCCGGGCGCCGATGGTCTCGAACCAGCGGTGCAGGTTCGGGAGATCGGCCCAGTCGATGCCGTGCCACTCCCAGCGCCCGACCCAGCCGAAGCAGGCGATGTCGGCGATGGAATAGTCGCCGGCGAGGAAGTCGTGCTCCGCCAGCCTCCGGTCCATCACGCCATAGAGCCGGTGCGCCTCGGTGGTATAGCGCTCGATGGCGTAGGGCACCTCCTCCTTGGCGAAGCGCCGAAAGTGGTTGGCCTGGCCGAACATCGGGCCGACGCCCCCCATCTGGAACATCAGCCACTCCATCACCCGCCAGCGCCCGCGCGCGTCCGCCGGGATCAGCTGGCCGGTCTTGTCCGCGAGATAGAGCAGGATCGCGCCGGATTCGAAGAGCGAGATCGGCTCCCCATCCGGCCCGTCGGAATCGACAATCGCCGGGATCTTGTTATTGGGGCTGATCTTGAGGAACTCGGGCTCGAACTGCTCGTCCTCCAGGATGTTGACCCTGTGCGCCCGGTAGGGGAGCCCGACCTCCTCGAGCATGATGGAAGCCTTCACGCCATTCGGCGTGCCAAAGGTGTAGAGGTCGATCATCGCGTCACTCCCTAGCGCGCTTCGAACTGCTTGGCGCCGAACATGATCGAGCGCTCTTCCTCGGTGAACACGAGCTTCTTGCGGATCTGGTCGGCCATCACGTCGAGGCCGCGCTGCACGGCGGGGCGCTCATTATTGCGCTCCAGCCAGGCGCCGAGGTGGGGATAGTCCTCGATCTCCTGTCCCTGGTTCATCCATAGCCGCATCCACGGAAAGATCGCCATGTCGGCGATGGAATAGTCGCCCGCGATCCACTCGCGGTCCGCCAGGCGCTTGTTCACCACGCGGTAGAGCCGGCTCGTTTCGTTGGTGTAGCGCTCCACCGCGTAGGGCAGCTGCTCGGGCGCGTAGTTGCGGAAGTGGTGGCACTGGCCGAGCATCGGCCCGACGTTGCCCATCTGGAAGAAGAGCCACTGCAGCACCTCGGCGCGACCCCGCTCGTCGGCGGGGATGAAGCGGCCGTGCTTGTCGGCGTAGTGCAGCATGATGGCGCCCGATTCGAAGAGTGTGAGCGGCTTGCCGTCCGCGCCGTCGGGGTCGACCACCGCCGGCATCCGGTTGTTGGGCGCAATGGTGAGGAAGTCCGCCTCGAACTGCTCGCCCTTGTTGATGTCCACCGGAATCACGTTGTAGGGGATGCCGAGCTCCTCGAAGAGGATGGTGAGCTTCCACCCGTTCGGCGTCGGCCAGTAATAGAGATCGATCATGGCGCCCTTCTCCCTCGCCGCCTCGGGCCGGAGGCCAGCCCGGCCTCCTTATGACCAGCCGGCACGGGCCGGTCAACGCTACGGTCCGCCGCTGCCCCCGCAAGGGCGGAAAGCGGGTTAGAGCGCGTCCGTCTTTGATGGACGCACGACAGGCCGCGACCGCGGCCCGCCGCTAATGCGGCGCGCCCGCGCAGGCGCCGGCCCGTCGTGCCGACAGGCGCGCGGAATCCAATAAGAGCCGGCTGCCGTGAGCGACAAAGAACCAGCGCGTTTCCGTGTGAAAGGGATACGCTCTAAGCCTCGGCGCGCTCGCGCACGAAGCCCTGGCCGACCCGGCCGACCAGCCCTGCCCGCTCGATCCAGACGCGCTCCTGCGCGTCCTCCACCACCCTCCCGATCCGTTGGCAGGCCTTGCCCTCTCCGCCGAGGATCTCGATGGCGCGGGCCTCGTGCTCCGGCGGCACGATGACGCAGAAGCCGATGCCCATGTTGAAGACCCGGTGCATCTCCGCGTCCTCGATCCCGCCCAGGCGCTGCAGCGCGCCGAAGACCGGCGGCGGCGCGGGCAGGGCGTCGAGGCGCATGCCGACCTTGGCCTCGATCCGGGTCAGGTTGAGGAAGCCGTCGCCGGTGATGTGCGCCAGTGCATGCACCGGCACCGCGCTCGCCAGCAGGTCCAGCGCCTCGCGGACATAGATGTGGGTCGAGCGGAGCAGCGCATCGCCTACGGTCTCGCCAAGGCCGTCCACGCTGTCCTCCACGGTGAGGCCCGCGCCCTCGAAGAAGACCCGCCGGGCGAGCGTCAGTCCGTTGCTGTGGATGCCGCTGCTGGCGATGCCGACGATGCTGTCCCCCGGCCGCACCGCAGCGCCCGTGTTGACCGCGTCGAGCGCGACCCGCCCGACCGCCGTTGCCGCCAGGTCGAAGCCCGCCTCCGGCACCGCGCCCTTGATCACGTCGCGCATCGCGGCGATCTCGCCGCCCGCGATGGAGACGCCGGCGCGCCGGGCGCCCTCGGCAAGGCCCGCACCAAGGGCCTCGAGCATCGCGGGCTCCGCGTGCTCGACGGCGATGTAATCCACCAGCGTGATCGGCTGTGCGCCGACGCAGACGAGGTCGTTGACGTTCATCGCCACGCAGTCGATGCCGACGCTATCGTAGCGGCCCATCATCTGCGCGATCAGGGCCTTGGTGCCGATCCCGTCGGTGCAGACCGCGATACCGATCCCGCCGAAATCCAGCACGCTCGCGAAGTAGCCGAGCCCAACCTTGATCGCGCCGAGGCCGCTCGCGCCGGCCGGCCAGGTGCCGCGCACATGCCGCACGAGCCCGGCGAGCCCGGCCTCGACGGCATCGGCATCGACGCCTGCACTGCTGTAGTCCGTCGCTTGACGTTCCGGCGGCGAGGCCATGTCCGTGTCTCTCCATATTTCGCGCGCGACGGGGCGCGAGACTCGCCTATCGGCCGGCAGTCGGCAAGCGTCCGGCGCCTTTCGGTTGCTCCGGCCGGCCGCTATCATCGCCCTCCATTCACGGTCGGGCGCTCGGCCGCCGGCAACACGCGACAGCGGGAGAAACCATGAGCTCGAAGACCACTGCAACCCCCGAAAACGCCCTCTCCAAGGAGGAAATCGACGAGCGATTGGCGGCAGGAACGCTGGCGCGGCTCGCGAGCTATCGCGAGGACGGGATGATCCACCTCACGCCGATCTGGTTCGACTGGAACGGCGAGGTCTTCCGGCTCACCCTCGGCGCGGGCCGCATCCACCTCAAGAACCTCGCGAAAGACCCCCGCGTCTCGATCCTGATCGACCGCGACCCCCGCGTGGATGAGAGCGCTCAGGGTCTCGCGGCTGGCGCCTGGGCGATCATGTGCCGGGGCAACGCCACGCTCTCCCAGGACGAGGCGCTGATTCGCGAAGCGACCGTCGCGGTCCTCAAGAAGGCGCTGGGCCCGGAGGATGCGGAGAAATACGCGGACCCGGTGATGGCCGAGGGCCGCACCATCGTGACCATCACCCCGCAGGACTGGCTGACCTGGGACTACAACAAGGCCGACGATTAGGAAGGATAGTCGAATCGGCCATTCCTTGTTGCGAGGCGCAGCGCTAGGGGCATAATCCGGGCGCTCCCGCCTCCGCACGAGGGATTCGCGTGCGTCACGCGCTCAGTCTGTTCGCCGTGCTCTACGGGCTCTGGCTCGCACTGTCCGGTCATTACACGCCCTTCCTGCTCGCGATCGGCGCCGCCTGCACGGCCTTCGCGGTGGCGGTGGCGATGCGCATGGACGTCGTGGACCACGAGGGGCACCCCATCCATCTCGGCTTGCGCATCCCGCTCTATTGGGGCTGGCTGACGATCCAGATCCTGCTCTCGGCGTTCGCCGTCAGCCGAATCGTGCTGTCGCCCCGCCCGCGCATCGACCCGGTGCTGGAGACGGTGCCGTCGAGCCAGACGTCCGACCTCGGCAAGGTGATCTTCGCGAACTCGATCACGCTGACGCCCGGCACGCTCACCACGTCGGTGACGACGGACGGCATCGAGGTCCACGCGCTCACCCGGCACGGCATGGACGAACTGAAGACCGGCGACATGGACCGCCGCGTCAGCGCGGTCGAGGGCCGGTCATGATGTTCCTCGCCGCCGTCGCGGCGCTCGTCGTGACCGTCATTCTCGCGCTGATCCGCGCGTACCTGGGGCCGACGCTCTACGACCGCGTGCTCAGCGTGAACGCGATCGGGACCATGACCGTACTGCTGATCGCGGCCGTGGGCTTTCTCATGGGGCGCCCGGACTTTCTCGACATCGCGCTGGTCTATGCGCTGATCAACTTCATCGGCACCATCGCCGTGCTCCGCTACATCAAGCGCCGGCGCGCACGCGACGCCGAGGAGGCGCCGTGATCGTCGACATCCTGAGCTGGATCAGCATCGGCATCGGCGCGGCCTTCGTCATGGTGGGCGGGCTCGGGCTGGTCCGCATGCCGGATCTGTTCACGCGGCTCCATGCGGCGAGCGTCGCCGATACAGCCGGTGCGGGCTTCATCCTGCTCGGCTTCATGCTGCAGGCCGGGCTCTCGCTCACCTCGTTCAAGCTCGTGCTGATCTTCGTGTTCATGGTGTTCACCGCGCCGACCGCCGCGCATGCACTGGCCCACGCGGCGCTGCTCGATGGGGTCCGGCCGTGGACCCGCAAGCCCAAGGACCCGGCGCCATAGCCATCTACGTCGATATCCTGCTCCTGGCCCTGCTGGTCGCGGCGGCGCTCGTCGTGGTTTCGCTGCGCAACCTGCTGGCGGCGGCGCTCGTGCTCGGCATCTACAGCCTGGTCATGGCCTTGCTCTGGGTCGTGCTCGACGCGGTCGACGTGGCCTTTACCGAGGCCGCCGTGGGCGCCGGCGTGACCACCGTGTTCATGCTGCTCGCCATCGCCGCCACCGGCCGGCACGAGAAGATCGCGCATCGCAGGCCGTGGCTTCCGATCCTGGCCTCGATCGCGGTCGGCGGCCTGCTGATCTACGGCACGCTCGACCTGCCGGCCTTCGGCGACCCGCAAGCGCCCGCGCAGCAGCACGTCGGGCCCCACTATATCGAGCAGGGGGAGGCGGAGACCGGCGTCCCCAACATCGTCACCGCGGTGCTGGCCTCCTACCGGGGCTTCGACACGCTGGGCGAGGTCACGGTGATCTTTACCGCAGGCATCGGCGTTCTGCTGATGCTGGGCATCACGCGCCGCCGCCGCCGGGCCGGCGAGGGCGATGACGACGACGCGGGGGAGCGCGAATGACCGAGCATCTGGTCCTGCGCGTGGTCTCGAAGCTGCTGATCCCGCCGATCCTGCTCTTCGCCCTCTACGTCCAGATGCACGGTGACTACGGGCCGGGCGGCGGCTTTCAGGCCGGCGTGATCTTCGCCGCGGGTCTCATCCTCTACGGTCTCGTCTTCGGGACCGAGGCGGTGCGCAGCGTGGCGCCGCCGCGTCTGCTGGCGGTGCTCGCCTGCCTCGGGGTGCTGCTCTATGCGGGCGTCGGCGTCGCCAGCATGATCGGCGGCGGCGCGTTCCTCGAATACGGCGCGCTTTCGGGCGACGCCACGCATGGCAACCACGTGGGCATCATCATCATCGAGATCGGCGTCGGCGTCGCGGTCGCCGCCGTGATGACCATCATCTTCTGCGCTCTTGCCGAGTGGCGCTGAGGTGGAGGCCCTCTCACACGTCAACTACTGGGCCGCGATCGTGCTGGCGATGATCGGGCTTTACGCCGTCATTGCGCCCTCCAACCTGATCAAGAAGCTGATCGGGCTCGGCATTTTCCAGTCCGCGATCTTCCTGATCTACATCACGGCGGGGAAGGTCGAGGGCGGCACCGCGCCGATCATCGACCCCGGCCACGCGCTCTACTCCAACCCGCTCCCCCACGTGCTGATCCTCACGGCGATCGTCGTGGCCGTCTCGACTCTCGCGGTCGGGCTCGCGCTCACCGTGGCGATCAAGCGCGACTACGGAACCGTCGAAGAGGACGAGATCGACGAGCAGGATCGGCGATGATCGCGACTCATCTGCCGGTACTCCAGGTGGCGGTGCCGCTGATCGCGGCGCCGGTCTGCGTGCTGCTGCGGCGCGGAAACTACGCCTGGGCTTTCACCACCGTGGTCTGCTGGGGGCTGCTCGCGATCGCGGCGCTGCTGCTCGAGCAGGTCATGAGCGGCGGCACGATCTCCTACCACCTCGGCGGCTGGGCGCCGCCCATCGGCATCGAGTACCGGCTGGACGGCGTCAACGCCTTCGTCCTGCTGATCCTCGCGGGCACCGCCGCGCTGATGATGCCCTACGCGCGGGCGAGCGTGGAACAGGAGGTCCGGCCCGAGCGGCGGCATCTCTTCTACGCGATCTTCCTGCTCGCGCTCACCGGCCTGCTCGGCATTACCGCGACGGGCGACGCCTTCAACATCTACGTCTTTCTCGAAATCTCCTCGCTCGCGAGCTACGTGCTCATCGCGCAAGGCAGGCGCAGGCGGGCGCTCACGGCCTCCTACCAGTATCTCATCATCGGCACGATCGGCGCCTCGCTGATCCTGGTCGGGATCGGCTTCCTCTACGCCAAGACCGGCACCCTCAACATCGCGGACCTTGCCGAGCGCGTGCCGGCCCTCGGCGAGAGCCCGGCGATAATCACGGCCTTCGCCTTCATCACCGTGGGCGTGCTGATCAAGCTCGCGCTCTTCCCCTTCCACATGTGGCTGCCCAACGCCTATGCGTATGCGCCCTCGATGGTGAGCGCCTTCCTCGCCGCGACCTCGACCAAGGTCGGCGCCTACATGCTGCTCCGCTTCGTCTTCACCGTGTTCGGCCTTCATTTCGCCTTCGAGACCCTGCCGCTGACGGAGATCCTGCTCTCGCTCTCGCTCATCGCTGTGCTGGCAGGCTCGCTCGTCGCCGTCTTCCAGAGCGACCTGAAGCGCCTGCTGGCGTTCTCCAGCGTAGGCCAGATCGGCTATCTCGGCGTCGGCATCGGGCTCGCCTCGGTGACGGGCGTGACCGGCGCGCTGGTCCACATCTTCAACCACGCGCTGATGAAGGGTGGGCTCTTCCTCGCCGCCGGCGCCATCGCCTATCGCCTGGGCGCGACCGATCTGAGCGCCCTGCACGGGCTCGGCCGGCGCATGCCCTTCACCATGGCGGCGGTCGTGATCGGCGGTCTCGGCCTGGTCGGCGTGCCCATCACCTCCGGCTTCGTAAGCAAGTGGTATCTGGTGCAGGCGGCCTTCGAGCAGGATCTCTGGCCGGTGGCGCTCTTCGTGCTCGCCGGCTCGCTGATCGCGCTCGCCTATGTGGGCCGCGTGATCGAGGCGGCGTACTTCCGCCCGCCGCCTCCGGATAGCGAGCCGGTGAAAGAGGCGCCCTGGCCCATGCAGCTCTCGACCTGGGCCCTGATCGCGGGCTCGGTCTATTTCGGGCTCCACACCGACCTCACCGTCGGCATTGCCGAGCGCGCGGCGACGGTGCTCCTGGCGGGTGCGCCATGAGCCACGCCGCGCAAATCCTGGCGGCGCTCGCGGTGCCGATCGCGGGCGCGTTCCTGATCTGGGCGACCGCGCGGCGGCCCCTGCTGCAGGAGGTGGTCTCCGTCGTCACCGCCGTCGCGCTCTTCGGCCTGGTCCTCTCGCTCGCTCCGGCGGTTGCGGCGGGCGGCGCGCCCCGGGTCGCGCTCTTCGATATCGTGCCGGGGCTTCCCATCGCGTTTGCGCTCGAACCCCTCGGCATGCTCTTCGCGCTGATCGCCTCGTTCCTCTGGATCGCGACGACGGTCTATTCCATCGGCTACGTCCGCGCCAACAAGGAGGAGCACCGCACCCGCTACTACGTCTGCTTCGCGGCCGCGCTCGCGAGCGCCATCGGCGTCGCCTTCGCCGGCAACATGTTCACGCTCTTCCTCTTCTACGAGGCGCTGACGCTTTCCACCTATCCGCTGGTGACTCACAGCGGCACGGAGGAGGCGCGGCGCGCGGGCAGGACCTATCTCGGCATCCTGCTCTCCACCTCGATCGTGCTGCAGCTCTTCGCGATCCTCTGGACCTGGGTCGAAGCCGGGACGCTCGATTTCCAGATGGGCGGAATCCTCGCCGGCGCGGTCAGCGAGCGCACCGCGGCCGTGCTGCTGGTGCTCTACATGTTCGGCATCGGCAAGGCGGCGCTCATGCCGCTCCACGGCTGGCTGCCGGCGGCGATGGTGGCGCCGACGCCGGTGAGCGCGCTCCTGCACGCGGTCGCCGTGGTCAAGGCCGGCGTCTTCACGGTGCTCAAGGTCATCGTCTACATCTTCGGCATCGACTTCCTGCGGGGGATGGCGGGCAGCGAGTGGCTTATCGCGGTCGCGTCCACGACCATCGTGATCGCCTCGCTGATTGCGCTGCGCCAGGACGACCTGAAGCGCCGCCTCGCCTATTCGACCGTGAGCCAGCTCTCCTACGTGGTGCTGGGGGGCGCGCTCGCAACCAGCGCGGGCGTCGTGGGCGGCGCCATGCACATCGCGACCCACGCCTTCGGCAAGATCACGCTCTTCTTCTGCGCGGGCGCGATCTACACCGCAGCCCACAAGCGGCTTGTGAGCGAGCTCGACGGCATCGGCTACCGCATGCCCGTGACCATGGGCGCCTTCGCCGTGGGCGCGCTGGGCCTGATCGGGCTGCCGCCCTTCGCCGCGCTCTGGAGCAAGTGGTACCTGGTGGCGGGCGCCGACGAGGGCAGCCACATCGCGGTGATCGCGGTGCTGCTCGGAAGCTCCTTGCTCAACGCACTCTACTTCGTGCCTATTCTCGTCCGCGCCTTCTTCCCGGCCTCGGGCATGCCGGTGACGCCCGGCCGGGCCGAGGCGCCCTGGCCGATCCTCGCGGCGACCCTGGTGGCGGCGCTCGGCACGGCCGCGCTCTTCTTCTACCCGCAGGCCCTGCTCACGCTCGTGGAGCCGCTTGGGGCTATCCGCTAAGGCATTGCCATGAAGAAGAAATACTGGCTCGACGAACGCCGCAACGTGATGCGGCTCATCTGGTTCTTCGCGGCGCTATGCGTCGGCGTGCTGGTGATCGACGCGGGCTTCCACCGGCACGAGGAGTTCTTCTGGGAGGGCTGGTTCGGCTTCTACGGGTTCTTCGGCTTCATCGCCTGCGTCGTTCTGGTGCTCGCCGCGAAGGAGCTGCGCCGCCTCGTGATGCGGCGCGAGGACCACTATGACGAGTAGCATCCCTCCTGCCTTCGTCTTCCTCGTCGCGGCATTGCTCGTCCTGCTGCTGCCGGGGGGCGTGCGCCGTCTCCTGCTGCCGGCCGTCCCCTTGCTCGGCGGGATCAATCTCTGGTTCGTGTGGAACGGCGGCGGCGCGCTCGAGGTCCCCCTGCTCGACACGCGCCTCACGTTGCTGCGCGCCGATTCGCTCAGCCTGCTCTTCGGCCTCCTCTTCCATATCGCGGCTTTCCTCGGCGCCATCTTCGCCTTCCACGTGCGGGACCGTCTGCAGCAGGCCGGCATGCTGCTCTATGCCGGCTCCGCGCTCGGCGCGGTGTTCGCCGGCGACCTCATCAGCCTGGTCATCTTCTGGGAGGGGGCGACCCTCGGCTCGGTGCTGCTGATTCTCGCCCGGCGCGAGCCGCGCGCGGTGCGCGCCGCCATGCGCTACCTGGTGTTCCAGCTGGTCTCCGGCCTCCTGCTGCTGGGCGGCGCGATCATCGTGATCGGCGACACCGGCTCCAGCGCCTTCGGGCATATCGGGATCGACAGCCTCGGCGGCGTGCTGATCTTCGTCGCCTTCGGCATCAAGTGCGGCTTCCCGCTGGTGCACACCTGGCTCACCGACGCGTACCCGGAATCGACGCCGACCGGGATGGTGTTCCTCAGCGCGTTCACGACCAAGCTCGCGGTCTACGCGCTGGCCCGCGGCTACGCCGGCACCGAGGTGCTGATCCCCATCGGCACGGCGATGACGGCATTCCCCATCTTCTACGCCGTGATCGAGAACGACCTCCGCCGCGTGCTCGCCTACAGCATGATCAACCAGATCGGCTTCATGGTCGTCGGCATCGGCATCGGCACGTCGCTCGCGCTCAACGGCGCCGTCTCCCACGCCTTCAACGACGTGATCTTCAAGGGCCTGCTGCTCATGTCGATGGGGGCGGTGCTGCACCAGACCGGCAAGATCAACGGCTCGGAGCTTGGCGGGCTCTACAAGTCGATGCCGCAGACGACCGGGCTCTGCATCGTGGGCGCGGCCTCGATCTCCGCCTTCCCGCTCTTCTCCGGCTTCGTCAGCAAGTCGATGGTGATGAGCGCGGCGGCGGCCGAGGGTTACTGGATCGTCTGGATCCTGCTGCTCTTCGCCTCTGCCGGCGTCTTCCACCATGCCGGCATCAAGATTCCCTACTTCGCCTTCTTCGCCCACGACAGCGGCATCCGCACCCGCGAGCCGCCGCTCAACATGCGGATCGCCATGGCGATGGCGGCGATCCTCTGCATCGTCATCGGCTGCTATCCGGCGTGGCTCTACTCGCTGCTGCCCTACCCGGTGGACTATGTGCCCTACACCGGCAGCCATGTGCTGGTGCAGGTCCAGCTTCTCTTCTTCTCGGCCCTGGCCTTCGTCTTCCTCAATCTGGTCAGGCTTTATCCGCCCGAGTTGCGCTCGGTGAACATCGACAGCGACTGGCTCTACCGGCGCCTGCTGCCGGGCACAGCGCGCCTCGTCGAAGGTGCGGCTGCCGCTGTCGCCGGGCTCGTGCGGGAACAATCCGCACGCGGCCTCGATCGCCTCTTCTTCCTGGTCGCGCAGCAGCACAGGCCGGGCGGGGTGCTGGCGCGGACCTGGCCGACCGGCGCCGCCGCGCTCTGGATCCTGGTGCTGCTTGGCGCCTGCCTGGTCATCTACTACGTTTAGCGGCGCTGAACGCCGGCGCGGCAGGGGGCGACGCAGCCATGAAGATGAAGGGCGAGTTCCGGGTCCCGACCGATCGGGAAACGGTGTGGCGCGCGCTCAACGACACCGAGGTCCTGAAGGAGTGCCTGCCCGGCTGTCAGGAGATCGAGAAGACCTCCGACACCGAGATGGCCGCGACGCTGGTCATCAAGGTCGGGCCGGTCAAGGCGACCTTCAAGGGCGGAGTCACCCTCTCCGACCTCGATCCGCCCAACGGCTACACGATCTCGGGTCAGGGGCAGGGCGGTACCGCCGGCTTCGCCTCCGGCGAGGCCAGGGTCAGGCTGGTGGAGGAAGAGGGCGCGACGGTGGTGCAGTACGACGTCGATGCGAAGGTCGGCGGCAAGCTCGCGCAGATCGGCTCGCGCCTCATCGATTCGACCGCAAAGAAACTCGCCAAGCAGTTCTTCGACAAGCTCGCCGAGAAGCTCGGCGGCGCCGAGGAGGCGGAGACGGCCGCCGAGCCTGCCCCCGAACCGGAAGCTGCAGCGCCAGCCCAGCCGGAGCCGCCGCCCGAGTCAGCGCCGTCCGCCGATCCCGCCCCGGCATCGCCCGAGTCTGCCGCGACGCCCGCCGGCGCCACGCCGGAGAGCGCGCCTGCGGCGGATGCGGGGCCGCCGCTGCCGCCGGCCGTGCAGCGCAAGGGGCTTCCCACCGCGGCCTGGGCGGCGGCGGTGGTGGTCGTCGCCGTGGTGCTCATCCTCGTGTTCACCGGCGTGATCTGAGCCGCGCGTGGTGGTGGTGGCGATTGCCGGGCCTGCCGGGGAGCGGGACGCGATGGCGACGCAGCTGATCGAGACGCTGACCGGTCGCGGGCGGCGCGTCGCCGTGATCGCGGCGAGCCCGGACCCGCTCGCCATCGACGCACCGGGCAAGGACAGCTACGAGCATGCCGCCGCCGGTGCCCGCGATGTCGTCGTGGTCTCCGGCCGGCGCTGGGCACGGGTTCATCGCAACGACCCGCCCGCGCTGCCTCGGGCGGCCGCTCTCGCGGCGCTCGCGGAGGATGCCGACGTGGTGCTCGCGCTGGGTTTCGACGACCGCGCCCTGCCGCGGCTCACGGTCGAGAGCGGCACCGGCTGCGAGACCGGCGCTGGGCTCAGGGTGCTGGCCGAGGACGGCCGCCGGCCGGCGTTTCGCCTTGACAAGCCGGAGGCGATCGCCGATCTGATCGAGCGTCTTTCCGAGGAAAGTTCGTGACATGATGGACGGCGTGGCGATCCCCGACTCTGTCGACGAGACGCTCGCGCTGCTCTCCGGCGGCGACTACGTGGCGGATCGCAACCTGGCGACCAGCCTCTTCATCGCCTTCCGCCTGAACCGGCCCTTGTTCCTGGAGGGCGAGGCCGGGGTCGGCAAGACCGCGCTGGCGAGCGTGCTGGCCGAGCGGCTCGGGCGCTCCCTGCTGCGCCTCCAGTGCTACGAAGGGCTCGATGTCTCGTCCGCCGTCTACGAGTGGAACTACGCGCGGCAGATGATCGAGATTCGCCTGTCGGAGGCGATGGGAGACCGCGACCGCCAGACCCTGGCCGGCGACATCTTCTCCGAGCGCTTTCTCATCAGCCGGCCGCTGCTGGAGGCGCTCCGCCCCCACGATGAAGGCCCGCCGGTGCTGCTGATCGACGAGCTCGACCGGGCCGACGAGCCCTTCGAGGCCTTCCTGCTGGAGGTGCTCGCCGACTACCAGATCACGATCCCGGAGATCGGCACGATCCGCGCGGCAGAGCCGCCGATCGTGCTCATCACCTCCAACCGGACCCGCGAGATTCACGACGCCCTCAAGCGGCGCTGCCTCTATCACTGGATCGACTATCCCGACGCCCAGCGCGAGCGCGACATCCTGCGCGTGCGCGTGCCGGACGCCGACCCGCGCCTGACCCACGAGGTGGTGGCCTTCGTGCAGCAGCTGCGGGAGGTCGATTTCTTCAAGTCGCCGGGCGTCGCCGAGAGCATCGACTGGCTGCGCGCGCTCTCCACGCTCTCGCAGGAGAGTCTCGATCCCGCGATCGTCGATCAGACCCTCGGTGTCCTCCTGAAGTATCAGGACGATATCGACAAGGCGCGCGGCGGCGAGACGCAGCGTATCCTTGCGGATGTCGGCGCCGGGATGACCGCCGTCGCGGAATAGGGCGAGGGGCGCCCGCCGCCCCGCGTTTCGGCATAGTGAGGGAGAAGGGCCGATGAGTTCGCACCAGGCCGCACAGGAGGACATTCTGGGCACTGCCGCGCGCTGGCGCGACGAGGGCAAGGAGGTGGCGCTCGCCACCGTCATCGGGACCTGGGGCTCCTCGCCCCGCCCGGTCGGCAGCCAGCTCGTCGCCGATGGGGAGGGCCGCTTCGAGGGCTCCGTCTCCGGCGGCTGCATCGAGGGCGCGGTGATCCAGGAGGCGCGGCAGGTCATGGATTCAGGCGCTCCAAGCGTGCTCGAGTTCGGCGTCTCCAACGAGCAGGCGTGGGAGGTCGGGCTCGCTTGCGGCGGCACCGTTCGCGTGCTGGTCGAACGGGTCGAGTGAGCGGGTAGCGATGCGGCGCGAAATCCTTGACCGGCTGAACGGCGACCGCGCCGCCGATCGCGCGGTCGCCCTCGTTACCGCTCTCGACGGCGGCGCGCAGGCGCTGGTCTACGCCGACGGCGCGACCGCGGGCGATGCGCTGCCCGACACGGCGGCGGAGGCGGCGCGGAATGCGCTCCGCGCCGACCGGAGCCAACAGGTCGAGGCCGGCGAAGAGACCTGGTTCGTCCACGTCCACAACCCGCCGGCCCGCATGGTCATCGTCGGCGCCGTCCACATCACGCAGGCGCTGGCGGGGATGGCCGAGGCCGCAGGCTATTCGGTGATCGTCTGCGACCCGCGCCGCGCCTTTGCGGACGACGCGCGCTTCCCCGCCATCGAGGTCTCGACCGAGTGGCCCGACGACGCGCTGAACCGGCTCGTGCCCGATCACCGCACCGCCGTGGTGACGCTGACCCACGACCCCAAGATCGACGACCCCGCACTGGAGGTCGCGGTGCGCGCGCCGGTCTTCTACATCGGCGCGCTGGGCAGCCGGCGGACACACGGCAAGCGGCTGGAGCGCCTGCGCGAGAAGGGCTTTTCCGACGACGAGCTCGGCCGCATCCACGCCCCCATCGGGCTCGCCATCGGCGCGCGCTCCCCGGCCGAGATCGCGGTCTCGATCATGGCCGAGGTGACGCAGGTGCGCCGGCAGCCGCCCGGGGGCAAGAGCAAGTGAATTCCGCCCCATGATCTTCGGCGACGTCCCGGTCGCGGAGGCGCAAGGGCTGATCCTCGCCCACAGCGTGCGCCTGCCCGGCGGCGCCTTCAAGAAAGGGCGCGTGCTCTCCGCAGACGACATCCAGGCGCTGCTGGCCGCGAAGATCGAGACTGTCTCCGGCGCGCGGCTGGAGCCCGACGACGTGGGCGAGGACGAGGCGGCGCAAGCCGTCGCGCGCGCGGTCGCCGGGCCGGGGCTCACGCTGGGCAAGGCCTTCACCGGCCGCTGCAACATCTTCGCCGAAGGCCACGGGCTCGCCCTCATCGACGACGGGCGGGTGGACCGGCTCAATCTCCTCGACGAGGCCATGACTCTCGGCACCGTGGCCCCTCACGCCCTGGTCGAAGCGGGCCAGATGGTGGCGACGGTCAAGGTGATCCCCTTCGCCGCCTCGCGCGCGGTCGTCGATCGCTGCGTCGGGATCGCGGAAGAGGGCGGGCCGATGCTGCGCCTCGCGCCGCTCGAGGCGCGCTCGGTCGGCCTGATCCAGACCCGCCTGCCGGGGATGCGGGAGAGCGTGCTCGATTCGACCACGGGCGCGGTCGCGACGCGCCTCGCCCAGCTCGACGGCGCGCTCGCCGCCGAGGTCCGCTGCGCCCACAGCCGCGCCGAGGTGGCGGAGGCGGTGGGACAGCTTCACGGCAAAGGGTGTGACATCATCCTCATCGCCGGTGCGTCGGCCATCGTCGACCGCCGCGACGTGGTGCCGGCGGCGGTCGTGGAGGCGGGCGGAGCCATCGACCATTTCGGGATGCCGGTGGACCCCGGCAATCTGCTTCTGCTCGCGCGTCTCGGCGAGGCGCGGGTGCTCGGGCTCCCCGGCTGCGCCCGCTCGCTCAAGCTCAACGGCTTCGACTGGGTGCTGCAGCGCATCTTCGCCGGCGTCGATATCACCGCGTCCGACATCATGCGCATGGGGGCGGGTGGCCTGCTGATGGAGATCCCGAGCCGGCCGCTGCCCCGCAACCGCGCCTCGCCGCGAAGCGCGGAGCGCAAGGACGAGGCGGTGGCCCCCGCGGCGCCGCCACGCATCGCGGCGGTGGTGCTCGCGGCCGGACAGTCGCGGCGCATGGGCGCGCTCAACAAGCTCCTGATCGAGGTCGACGGCGAGCCGATGGTGCGCCGCGTCGCTTCCGCGGCGCTCGCGTCCAAGGCCGCGCCGGTGGTCGTCGTGACCGGACACCAGGCCGATCGCGTACGTGCGGCGCTCGACGGGTTCGATGTGACGTTCACGCACAATCCCGACTACGCCGAGGGCATGAGCAGCTCGCTCCTCTGCGGCATTGAAGCGCTCGACCCCGCGCGAGCCCCCGGGATCGACGGCGCCGTGGTCTGCCTCGGCGACATGCCGCGCACCTCGGCGGACCTGATCGACCGGCTGATCGCGGGCTTCGACCCGCTGGGAGGCCGCGCCATCGGCGTGCCGACCTATCGCGGCAAACGCGGCAATCCCGTGCTCTGGGCGGCGCGCTTCTTCGGCGAGATGCGGAACCTCTCGGGCGATGTCGGAGCGCGCCACCTGATCGGCGACCACGCGGACGCGGTGTACGAGGTCGAGAGCCCCGATCACTCCGTGACCATCGACGTGGATACGCCCGAAGCCCTGGATGCCCTCAGCCGTGCCGCCGCCCGCTGAGGGCGGAGCCGGCGGAGGCGCCGGGACCGTCCTGCTCACCCCCGGGCCGCTCACCACCCGGCCCGAGACCCGCGCGGCCATGGACCGCGACTGGGGCTCGCGCGACCCCGCGTTCATCGAGCTGACTGCGCGCGTGCGCCGGCGCCTGCTGGCGCTCGCCAACGCCGGCGAGGCCTTCACCTGCGTGCCGATGCAGGGCAGCGGCACCTTCGCAGTGGAAGCCCAGCTCGGCTCCCTGGTTCCCCGCGACGGCCGGCTGCTGATTCTCGTCAACGGCGCCTACGGCCGGCGCATGGCGGAGATCTGCCGCCGCGCGGGCCGCGTCCACAGCGTGCTGGAGACCGGCGAGACCGAGCCGCCCAGGAGGGCGGCGGCGCTTGCCGAGCGCCTCGTGGCCGAGCCCGACATCAGCGATGTCGCGCTGGTCCACTGCGAGACCACGACCGGCATCCTCAATCCGCTGGCCGATCTCGCCGCTGCCGTGAGCGAGGCCGGGCGCCGGCTGCACGTCGATGCCATGAGCTCCTTCGGCGGCATTCCCACCGACCTCGCGCGGCTGCCGCTCACGAGCCTTGCGGCGTCCGCCAACAAGTGCCTCGAAGGCGCGCCCGGCGTCGGCTTCGTCATCGTGCGGGTCGATCACCTCTCGGGCTGCGCCGACAACGCCCACGCCGTGAGCCTCGACCTGCACGGCCAGTGGGCTGGGCTGGAGGCCAACGGCCAGTGGCGCTTCACGCCGCCGACCCACATCCTCGCCGCGCTCGACCGGGCGCTCGATGCGCTCGACGACGAAGGCGGTGTCGCCGGCCGTTTCGCCCGCTACTGGGAGAACTGCCGCACCCTGGTCGACGGCATGCGCGGCCTCGGCTTCGAGACGCTGCTGGAGGATGCCGTGCAGGCGCCGATCATCGTGACCTTCCGCGCGCCGGCCGATCCCGCCTGGCAGTTCCAGACCTTCTACGACCGGCTCGCGGAGCGCGGCTTCGTGATCTATCCCGGTAAGCTCGCGCAGGTGGAGAGCTTTCGGGTCGGCTGCATCGGCGCCTTCCGCGCCGACACCATGGCCCGCTTCGTCGCAGCCACCGAGGGCGTGCTGCGCGAGATGGGTGTGGAGAGCGGCGCTCCCGCGCCATCGTCTTCCACAGACTAGGACATCCGTGTAGAAGGCTCGCACCCGGCAGTCGGGCGAGCGAGCGGATCGATGAGCGGCTTCGAACGAATTCTGGTGGCGAACCGGGGCGAGATTGCCATTCGCGTCCTGCGCGCCGCCTACGAGATGGGCAAGGCCACGGTCGCGGTTTACGCGGAGGAGGACCACCTCTCCCTGCACCGCTTCAAGGCCGACGAGTCCTACCGTATCGGCGCGGGGTGCGGCCCCGTCACCGCCTACCTCGCCGTGGACGACATCATCCGCGTCGCGACGGAGACGCGGAGCGACGCCATCCATCCGGGCTACGGCTTCCTCTCCGAATCGCCGGAGTTCGCCGAGGCCTGCGCCGATGCCGGCATCGCCTTCATCGGCCCGCGCCCGGAGACGCTGCGCCTGCTCGGCGACAAGGTGTCCGCGCGGGAGATTGCCGGGCGAGCCGGCGTGCCCACGGTGCCCGCGACCGAGGCACTGCCTGCAGACCCGGCGGCTGCGCTGGAGCTTGCGCGCGGCGTCGGCTTCCCCGGCATGCTGAAGGCGAGCTGGGGCGGCGGCGGGCGCGGCATGCGCAGGGTCGAGAGCGAGGGCGAATTCGAGGCAGCCCTGCTCGCGGCCCGGCGCGAGGCGGACGCCGCCTTCGGCAAGGACGACGTCTACCTCGAGCGCTTCATTCGCCGCGCCCGCCACCTGGAAGTCCAGATCCTGGCGGATTCCCGTGGCCAGACCGTCCACCTCTTCGAGCGCGACTGCTCGGTGCAGCGGCGCAACCAGAAGATCGTGGAGTGCGCGCCGGCCCCCGGCCTCACGCCCGCGCAGCGCGACGAGCTCACCGGCTACGCGCTCGCCATCGCCCGCGCGGCCGATTACCTCAACGCGGGTACGGTCGAGTTCCTGCACGATCTCGACACCGGCAGCTTTCACTTCATCGAGGTCAATCCGCGCATCCAGGTGGAGCATACCGTCACCGAGCAGGTGACCGGCATCGACCTGGTGCGGGCCCAGATTCGCGTGGCCGAAGGCGGGGCCATCGGCGACGAGCCGGACGACGCCTGCCCGCCGCAGGGCGACATCGCGCTGCGCGGCCACGCCGTGCAGTGCCGCATCACCACCGAGGACCCGCTCGACCGCTTCATCCCCGACTACGGACGGATCACCGCCTACCGCGCCGCCACCGGCTTCGGCATTCGCCTCGACGGCGGCACCGCCTACACCGGCGCGGTCATCACCCGCCATTACGATTCGCTCCTGGAGAAGGTCACCGCGTGGGCGTCTTCGCGCGAGGGCGCGATCGACCGCATGCGGCGCGCGCTTCAGGAGTTCCGGATCCGCGGGGTCGCCACCAACATCGACTTTCTCGAGCGCCTGGTGGGTGACGAGGCGTTTCGCCAAGGCCAGGTGACGACCCGCTTCATCGACGACAACCCGGAGCTGCTGACCTTCGCCCGCCCGCGCGACCGGGCGAGCCGCCTGCTGCGCTACATCGCCGAGACCACGGTGAACGGCCATCCCGAGGTGAAGGACCGGCCCGCGCCACCGGCCTATGCCCGCAATCCGTCGCCGCCGCCCTTGCACGCGGAGGAGCCGGCGGCGGGAGCCAAGGCGATGCTCGACGCCGAGGGGCCCGAGGCAGTCGGCGCATGGATGCTGGAGCAGACCTGCGTGCTGGTCACCGACACCACCATGCGGGACGCGCATCAGTCGCTGCTGGCCACGCGGATGCGCACGCACGACCTCTGCCGGGTCGCGGACGCCTACGCCTACAACCTGCCGCAGCTCTTCTCGCTCGAATGCTGGGGCGGCGCCACCTTCGACGTGGCGCTCCGCTTCCTGGGCGAGTGCCCGTGGGAGCGCCTGGAGCGCCTGCGCACGCAGGTCCCGAACATCCTGCTTCAGATGCTGCTGCGGGCCTCCAACGGGGTCGGCTACACCAACTACCCGGACAACGTGGTGCGGGGCTTCGTCGGCCGGGCCGCAGCCTCGGGCATCGACGTCTTCCGCATCTTCGATCCCCTGAACTCGGTCGAGAACATGCGCGTCGCGGTCGATGCGGTGCTGGAGACCGGGAAGCTCTGCGAGGCGGCGATCTGCTACACCGGCGACCTGCATGATCCGAACCGCAGCCGCTACGACCTCGATTATTACCTCGGCATGGCCCGCGCGCTGCGCGATGCCGGCACCCACATCCTCGGCGTCAAGGACATGGCCGGGCTGGTCAAGCCCGCCGCGGCCCGCGAGCTGGTCCATGCGCTGAAGCAGGAGACCGGGCTTCCGGTGCACTTCCACACCCACGACACTTCCGGCATCGCCGCGGCCAGCGTGCTGGCGGCGGTGGATTCGGGCGTCGACGCGGTCGACCTCGCGATGGACAGCCTCTCCGGCTTCACCTCCCAGCCCTGCCTCGGCTCGGTGGTGGAGGCGCTGCGCGGCCAACCGCGCGACACCGGGCTCGACCCGGCCCACGTGCGCGAAATCTCCGACTACTGGGAGGTGGTGCGCGCGGAGTACGCGGCCTTCGAGACCGACATGCGGGCGCCGGCGTCGGAAGTCTACCTGCACGAGATGCCGGGCGGGCAGTTCACCAACCTGCGCGAGCAGGCGCGCGCCCTCGGGCTCGCCGAACGCTGGCACGAGGTGGCGCAGGCCTACGCCGAGGTCAACAGGATGTTCGGCGACATCGTGAAGGTGACGCCGACCTCCAAGGTGGTGGGCGATCTGGCGCTCGTGATGGTCTCCGGCAACCTCACGCGGGCCGATGTCGAGGACGCGGACCGTGAGATCGCCTTCCCGGAATCCGTCGTGGGCCTCTTCCGGGGCGAGCTCGGCCGCATGCCGGGCGGCTTCCCCGAGCCGCTCGCGAACAAGATTCTGAAGGGCGAGCCGCCGCTCGAGGGCCGGCCCGGCGCGGTCCTCCCGCCCGTGGATTTCGAGGCGGAGCGCGCACGGGCGAAGGAGGAGACCGGCTGGTCGCTCTCGGACGAGGACCTCTACTCCTGGCTCTTCTACCCTAGGGTGTTTGCGGACTATGCGGCGCGGAACGAGATCTACGGGCCGGTCTCTGCGCTGCCGACGGACGTGTATTTCTACGGCCTGGCGCCCCGGCGCGAGGTCTCGGTCCAGATCGAGCGCGGGCACACCCTGGTCATTCGCTGCCTCGCGGTGGGCGAGACCGACGAGGAAGGCGCTGTGCGCGTGTTCTTCGAGCTGAACGGCCAGCCCCGCACGGTCAAGGTCGAGAACCGCGAGGCGTCGGCGAGCGTGGTGCGCCGGCCCAAGGCCGATCCGGCCAACCCCTGCCACGTCTCGGCCCCGATGCCGGGCGTCGTGGCCTCGATCGCGGTGGCCAGCGGGCGCCCCGTGGTTGCCGGCGACCTGCTGATGACCATCGAGGCCATGAAGATGGAGACCGCCCTCCACGCCGAGCGCGACGGCACCGTCACGGCCCTGCACGTGGCCGCAGGCCAGTCCGTCGAAGCCAAGGACCTCCTGCTCGAATACGCCGAGGCGTGAGCTCAGCCCGTCGTCGTCCCGCTTGACGTATCTCAATTGAGATGCATATCGTTGGTAACGACGGAGGATGTCCCATGCCAGCTCAGACTTCGATGCTCCATGTCCGTGTGGACGATCGGCTCAAGGCGAAAGCGGCCGAGACGCTGGCCGGCGTTGGCCTGACACTCTCCGATGCCGTGCGAATCCTTTTGACCCGTGTTGCCGCGGAGGGCGGTTTGCCGGTGGGCCTGACAGCCGATCCTGAAGCCTATGATGCGTGGTTTCGCGCCAAGGTACGGGAAGCCCTGGACGATCCGCGTCCCGCGGTTCCGCACGAACAGGCTATGACCGACACGCAGGCGCTCATCGACGGGAAGCGCCGTGCGCGAACTTGAATGGAAGGCCATGGCGGTCGCCGATCTGATGGCGATCGTCGACTACATTTCTGACGATAATCCAGACGCCGCTCAGGCCCTGAAAGAAGACATCGAGGCCAAGACATCCCGCTTGCGGGAGAACCCACGGCTCTACAGGATCGGTCGCGTGGAGGGCACTCGCGAGATGGTTGTGCGCTCGAACTACCTCGTGTTCTACGCGGAGGACGCCCGCACTGTCACGATCCTTCGCGTCCTGCACGCAGCCCAACAGTGGCCTCAGGCATGAAGGGGACCGTCGCGGCCCTGCACGTGGCGGCCGGCCAGTCCGTCGAAGCCAAGGACCTGCTGCTGGAATACGCGGAGGCGTGAGTTCGAGTCGATGTCCCAACGGGTTGTCGATCGGCGCCCGGCTTGGACGCCGATCGACGTGGTCACGTGTTGATAGGTTTCGGGTCCCGCGGGTCTATCGGCGAGGTCGGGCAGCCGCCTAATATCGGGCCGTGAGCCTGAACCCGGCCGTGTGCTCGTTGCCGGCGTTGTCATTTGCGCTCTCCCGCCGCTTTGCCTCGAAGGCGAGCTCCAGCGACCCGACCCCGACGCCTTCTCGTGACAACCGCCAGCCCAGGATGAAGTCGCGGCCTGCGTCCGAGACGCCGAAGCCTGCCTCCGGGGACATCGTGAAGCGGCCGTCGAAGAGGGCGAAGCCGTAGCCGAGCTTCGCTTCCAGGTGTTGCCGATCGGGCTCGCCTCGATCGGCATCGGCTGCGCCGAGCGTACCCGCCCTATCGGGCCGGAACAGGGCCTCCAGCCCCCCCGACGCCGAGGTGCCCACCGTCTGGCTCAGCGAGAGCGCCGGACCCCGGGCCGAGGCCGGGTCCGGATCCCAGGCGAGCGTGCCCGCCAGGCCCCGCTCCTGGAATCCTTCCTCCTCATGGGTCAGCAGCCCGCGCGCGCGAAGCTCGGCCGTCACCCCGCTCGTCGGATCTGCCCAGGCAAGACCGACACCCGCATCCACGCCGAGCCCGCTCTCCGCGTCGCCGCCGTCCTGGCGCGCGCCGATCTCGAAGCTCGGTACGAACGCGCCGCCGCCCGCGTCGAGCCCGTGCCAAGACCCCTCGAGCCCGACACGAAGACGCGTCACGTCGGCCTCCGAGGCCGCGAGACGGCCGGCGCTGCCGCGCACCTCATCCGACGACGTGCTCACAATCAGGCCGTCGGACGTGACCGCCAGCTCAAAGCCGTCGTTGGCCGGCGCCGCCATCAGCACGCCGCGCAGGCCTGCCGCCGCCATCCTGAGGTCCATGTCGGTCTCGATCGGCGCTTGCTCCTTCGGCGTCAGCACGAGCTCGCCCGTGCCGTAGCCCGCGACGCCCCACACCGAGAGTCGGTCGTTCAGCGCATACCGTCCCCAGGGATAGAGCCCCGTGAGCGTGCTCTCGACCGTGCCGGCGTCGGAGGGCGAGCTGTAAGCGCCATCCCCGCGCGAATGCGACACCACGAGGCCGGCGGTGGTGCGTTCGCGGGTCCAGTCCAGGCCCGCCAGCGCGCTCACCACGTCGCCGTCGAGGGACACCGTCCCCTCGCGCCCGTCGAAGCCCGTGACCGCGCCCCGGCCCCAGAGGGTGGCGACGCCGCTCTCGGGCGTTCCGCCCGTGAACGCGAAGGACGAGCCGGTGAGCAATTCATGGCTCGACACCGCACGCGATGCGAAGCCGCTGTTGACGTCCTCATCGACGCTGGAGCGTAACCAGTCCGACAGTGCCTCGAGACCGGCCTCCGCGTCGCGCGCCCCGCTTGGCGCCGGCGCCGGGCCGCCGCCAATCCGCTGTCCGGCCACGCTCAGTTCCAGGCCCGGCGTGCGCGGCGCCGACATGCGGCCCTCCACCGCGTCGATGACCTGGTCCGCAACCGTGCGCCCGAAGCGCGCGAGCCACGCCTGCGGTATTGCGCCGGTATTGTTGATGGTGCCCGTCGCCTCGGCGGCCCTGATCATGACCGGCTTCAGAAAGACGCCGCCGTCGTCCACCTGCCGGGCGTTGCTGAGACGGACCTTCACGGTCTCGCCGTCGTCGTTGACCGAGTCCGAGATGAGTGCGACGCCCGCCTCAACGGACTTTTCCCCCGGCTGGATGACGAGCCGGGTGACCTGCGGCCGGTAGTCCGCGCCTGGAGTGGCAGTGCCCGTGTCGGATCCAGAGTCGATGGTTTCGAAGTCGACGTACACATAGCGCTGTACGGGCTTGGACAGACTGACGGTGAACACGATCTCCCCGTCCTGCTCGTCCGCGCTCGCGTCCTCGATGGAGACGCCGCGCACGTCCGAGGGACTGAAGTTGACCGGGTCGAAGCTGTCCAGTTTGAGCCCGCCCACCGTGCATACCGCACCGGTCGAGGTGCAACCAGGTTTGGTCCGAAACGTGACATCCGTGTTGTTGGCCGGATTGGTGGGATTCACCGTCAGGTGCCACGTACGGCTGATGGGATCGCCACCCGGACCCGCTGCACTCCCGCCTACGCGCTTCACCTCGGCGATGGTGCCGTTGGCGACGTGGAACACATAACTCCTCCAGTGCGCGAGCGAGAGTTCGACAGGGGCGCTCAGCTTGACAGCGAAGCGGTACTGGAGAGACCCGTCGCTCGATATTGGCTCCAGTTCCTTGGGCTTTCCCGTCAGCGTGCTGCCGGGGTGCTTGATGTTCAGCCGGTAGAAGGTCCGGAAGATGCCGCTGGGTCCGTCGATGACCCTGATTTCATGTTCCGTCGCCGCGCCTGCTGAAACATTGATCTGCGTGCCCTCGACGTCCGGATTCACGTCGTCCGGCATTTCCACCCGGGCGCTCGACGATTCCGCCACTGCCTCGAGCGTCACCTGGCTCGTGTCATGGGTCACCCAGACGGTGTAGGGGCCTCGCCTGCCCGGCCTGAAGGACGGAGTGAACTGGGCGAGGCTGCCGCTGACGGGCGTCACCGCGAGGCTCTCCAGCTTCGCGCCCTCTCGCCACACCTCGCCCGCGTCATATCCGTGGGCGGCAAACCTCACTTTCTGTGAGGAGGCCGATGCTTCGGTTCCCTCCCATCCCCTGCCGAGGTTTACGTTCGTTATGCGTTCGATGTCCCAGCCGGTCTGACTGCCGGCGTCTTCATCGTCGGACTGCGTGCCTCTGAGCTCGAACGCCCTTTGCGCCGTTGTCGCCGTACTCTTCACGACGATGGCGTAGAACCTGTTCGGCTTGAGTTGCACCCGGCTCGACACGGTGAAGGTCCGCCATCCCGTGGCCGCCCACGGATTCTCCAGGGTCGCGATCCTCGTGGTGGGCGCCGGCAGGCCGGGGTCGCCAATGAGCTCGGCCCTGTATATCGAGACGGTCGGCGTGGTGCCGCGCGGCCATCGGTTGACATCCAGGGTAACGGCACTCAGCAGCGCGCCAGACTGGGACGGGCCCGTCCTGAATACGATGCCGAGATCCTGATTTTCCCAAGCCCTCAGTATGTCCCCATCGAAGTGCGGCGCATCGACGGTCTGCTCGAGGTTGGCTACGAGCGTGATCGCGGTCTGCGCGGACGCCAGGGACCCCGCCAAGCACGCCCAAACCCCGGCAGCCATCAGCATCAGGCATCGCAAGGAATGGAATAAGACGCCTCGATGTCTGGCGCTTGGAGCGAAGCAGCCGGCGGTTTTTTCCGTTACACCTGCGATGCGGCGATCGCGTCGATGGTTGTCCGCTTGCATGACCCGAGCCTCCTGTAGTGACTGCAGGTGGGCTTAGGGCACAGCGGGGCAGCCCGTATCGCACGGTCTTGCGCTTTCGTTGCCCTCTCTTGCTGTCGGGGAGGAACGGGCCTCAATTTCGCGCAGATCGGGTGCGATTCTCGTATGGCCATAATTTGGGTCATGCAGCGATTGCCAGGTCTTCGGATGAGCTGATGTTGTCGTTGGCTGCTCCGGAATGGGCACCCATAAGCCCGGCCCATGCCTGATCGAAGAG
>Ga0209544_1000543_pt1 | contig 50548 bp, 44 predicted proteins | sample MesohylPK_FD_187297 | JGI IMG/M metagenome (GOLD analysis project Ga0209544, IMG submission 187297) | Host-associated microbial community of the marine sponge Aplysina aerophoba from Gulf of Piran - sponge mesohyl, lysed by proteinase K... | ecosystem: Host-associated > Porifera > Sponge >... | reverse complement strand
TTCGGAAAATGCTCGGGCCTGCGCAAGAGTCTAGTTTCCGCGGATTCCGGCACGGGTGCGAGCATCGCTGCGGTTGTCGGGGCTGACCGAAATTGAGCAACCACATTGAATGAAGCAATTGGCGGTTCCCTCGTTCACGGTTTTTAGGGAACCCCGGCACGATTGCGCAGTCCGCGCGGCGCGCGGTCCGGACAACCGTTCACGGCAGCGTCCAGGGCGTCGGCGGCAGTCGGACAACACGGATCGTCACCGCTCGACCGAACGCTTACTCCTTTTGGAACTTCAGATTAAACGGTTCACTTTGCGATCCGCTATTTGTCTGTCAATTCCAGTTAGCGCGTCTCCAAATCTTTTGCGCTCAAAGTTGGCCTGCCGATTGATAGCCGGCCTGCCGCTGAAGGCAATATCTCGCACGAAGAACTACTCGAACGCTTGCAGCCCGCGAGTCGACAACTTATTCGATCGAGTCTTCGACGGAAAAAGCGCCTTCGGGCGTTTAAAGCGTGAGTCGAAAATTCAACTTAGGCGAATCAACGGAATAATAGGGAGGCCCGCAAATGACCAAGCACAAACTTGGCGGAAAACTTGCCGGAACCGGAGCTAGCGCGATAATCGTACTGTCGCTTCTTGGCAGTGCGCCGGCATCGGCAACGGGTTGGCATACCTGCGATTCAGAACCGCGGTCGGATTGGGTTGCAAAAGAAACTCTGGAAGACCAACTTACCGAACAGGGCTGGCAGGTTCGCAGAATAAAGGAAGACGGCAATTGCTGGGAGGTCTATGCCATCAACTCGGACGGGAAGAGAGTTGAAGCGTACATCCATCCAATCACTTTGGAAATCGAAAAGATCAGAGTACGCTAATGGCGGATTCGGAATCCGGCAAACGCGAAATTCGCGTGTGGCCGATAGGCACTCGGCTATTGCATTGGACTTTGGCGGTCGCGACAATCACCGCATGGGTTTTGCACGAAGGAGGCGAGCGGATGCTCACCGTTCACGAATGGCTTGGCTACGCCGCACTAGCGTTGGTCGCACTCCGACTAGCTTGGGGCTTCGCGGGCCCTTCGAACAAGAAATTCAGCAGGTTTCTAATGGGACCGCGGAAAACACTTTCGTACGCCGATTCGATACTAAAGGGCGGAGAGCCGCGCTATCTTAACCACAATCCGCTGGGCGGCTGGATGATTGTTGCTTTAATTTTGGCTATCTCGGTTGCATCGATTTCCGGCTGGCTATCTACAACCGAGCGATATTGGGGCATTGGATGGGTAATTGAACTTCATAGGATCAGCTCGAACGTTTTGCTGATACTGATACTTCTGCATGTAGCCGGTGTTATTTTTACATCGATACGCCAAGGCGAGAATCTTATAGGATCGATGATCCGTGGCAGAAAGCCGAGTACCACGCGACGACATCCGGAGGATGCGATTGATCGGCATTCGTTCCACTAAATGCAGCATTGTTCTCGTGCCGAAAATGCCAGCTAGGAGCGAGCGATGTTCAGGAGGCACTCTGCTTCCGCTGAATTCCAAAGGCTTCTACTTATAAGTAGGCAACTTCGATCAATGAGCTGCTGGCGAGCCATGTGGTCGACCCGGCGGCCTGAAGCAGAGCTATCGCGAATAGGATAGCTGGCCAGCCATCGGGTTCCAGGTCCCATTACTTCAAGTTAGCCAACCGTACTATTGCGGAGCCGTTCTTCCGTTCAGCAGTATGATAAATTTACATAACCCGGAGGCTGAGCCGGAACGAGTTGGCAGTATCGGAATAGCGCCCGCGTAACAAAGCCTGAATGATAACCAAACTGGGCGTTTTCAGAATCTTGCTATTTGCCGAGTGTTTCGAATCGGGGGACGGGCGATCGCTTGGACCGAAACCGCTCGCCTAGGTTTGTCCAAAGCGGCTAGTGCTATTCAAGTGACTGCACCGGTGAATAGCGGGAAATCGCCTGAGTTTTTTGCGGGATTAGATGCAATGAAAAAGGTAACTAGTCACTATTTTCTGAACGATAGAACGGCGTTCATTTCAACTGATAACTCAGTATTAACCTCGGAAATCTCGGAAAAGGCCGGAATTCAAACTTCGTCCGGAATAGTAGTTCAGATTGATTGCTACGCTGGTAGAACGCAGCCTGGCTTGGTAGAATGGGTTCGAAAGAATCCATTGCCAATCAACAAGATGGTACTGTCATTGAATTTCGACATCGTAAAATGGTGCAGGCCGGCGCTAGAGACGGCGGCGGCAATGGCAGAATGAATGAAATCGACAAAAGGCTTTTCAGGATTGAAACTCTTTTGGAAAGCGCGGCAACACGAGAGGACATTGCAAGTCTCCAAGCTACACTGAAACACGCTGCCACCAAAGACGACATAAGCAGGGTGAAAATTTGGGTTCTGATAGGCGCGTTCACCGCTCTAGCGGTGATGATCCCCGCAGTTGTTAGCGTAGCGTTTTTGACGGCCCGAATAATGGAGTGGTTTAGGATGAGCGGTTAGCTGCCAAATTTTCAACAACAATTTCGGCACTCTCCTACATAATTCCCCAAAAAATCAGGCTCGGTTACTATCGAATATAATCCCCAAGACAATCCAGTTATCCTGTGATCGGGTGGATTCAAGCAAGAACGGGAAAAATAAACGGTATGATTCCCGACGGCGAACTCGGGAATCCGCGCGATTTGGTCGGCCGTGGAGGGTAGAAAACGCGAGTGCCGGGTTTTTGACCGGCATTCGGAGGGGATTCGCACGGAGCGGCTACTTCAGGCGGGCATCAGCCTGCCGGGAGCAAGTCATCGAGCGCTATTTGCCGAAAAATAGAATTTCCGCGGTCTGCTTTCAGGCTTTAAATCCAAAGGAATCTTATCTGGATTCTTGCAGGTAATCGAGGATTGAAGGCGTGAGGGAAGCGTCGAGAGTCCAAGCAGAGACCGGGATGCAGAAAATGGTTTCATGCTGTCTTTCATTCGGGGCAAGGGCTTCGCGGAATAGGCGCTATTTCTTTTGCATCCTGGCAGTGAATTTCAATGCTGAATAGGGCCGGGGTTTTTCCCGGCCCCGCAAAATTGCTATTGGAATGCCGGCGCGCAATTGGAGAGCATGCGTTTCGCGCCGGCATCGTTCGGGCGCTCAATTGTCGAAATCAACCGTCTGGACCAAGCGCAAGGCGGTGGGCCTGAAGCTAGCGATGTCGGCTAGGCTCAACCCGTCGCGTTCGAATTCGCCCCAGCTGGAAACAATTTCCGACGGTGAAGTACTGGAATCCACCGGGTACTCGAAATTGACATCGGCATAGATTTTCTGAGCCGGTGGAGAGGCGAGGAATTCCATCAGTTTCAAGGCGTTTTCGCGGTTTGGCGAATGTTTCGCCATTGCGATTCCGGAAACATTTACATGCGTTCCACCATCCTCGAATTTCGGGAATACGATTCTTACCGCGTCGGCCCAAGCCTGTTGCTCGGGATCTGAAATCATTTTGCCCATGTAGTAGGTGTTGCCGACGGAAATGTCGCATTCCCCGGCCCAAATAGCCTTGACCTGCGCTCTGTCGTTTCCTTGCGGCTTGCGTGCTAGGTTCGACTTAATCCCGGATAGCCAATCCCTGGCGGCATCCTCGCCATGATGAGCGATTACGGCTGACAAGAGAGCCAAATTATAGGCGTGGGTGCCGGAGCGGGTGCAAATTCGCCCGCTCCAATTCGGCGAAGCCAATTCCTCGTAGCTTGCGACTTCGCCCTCGGCAACGCGACCCTTCGACGCAAACACGACCCGCGCACGCAAAGTCAACGCGAACCAGTCGGAATCGGGGCTTCGGAATTCCGCCGGGATATTCCTCTCCAAGACCTCGGAAACGACGGGCTGCGCGAGTCCGTTCGCGACGATTTCGCTTAGGCGAGAAATGTCCACCGTCATGATGATATCGGCTGGCGACCTTGACCCTTCGGCCTTGAGCCGCTCGACCATGCCCTTGTTCAGGAAATTTACGTTAACGGCGATGCCGGTCTCATCCGTGAATGCGTCGAATAGCGGCTGGACCAATTCCGGCTGCCTATAGGAATAGACATTGACTTCGCTTGCCATCGCGGTTCCTGCGAAGATAACCGCTGCTGCGGAAAGCAACAACTTACTCATGTTGATTCTCCTTATAGAGTGGATTCGCCGCCGTATACCTGACTATTTTAGTCATGTAAAGATAAAGCCGACTATTTTAGTCAGGAATTATGCTTGCTCGTCCATGAACACGCCTCCAAGCAGGAGAGTCAGTGCCTAGCCGGCGGTAATTCGGAAAAATTATTCTCGGGAGGTATGTAAAATTGGCATCGAATTGCTAAATCGCCAATTCTTGCCATTCGAAGCAACGGCGGGACATTGCGAGATAATTTGAGCGAAACGCAGCGCCCGCAAATTCCGACGGCATCTAACCTAACTGCAAGCCTTTGCTGTTTCGCAGAGCTTTATCGAATTCCAAATTTGGTCGAGCTCGTCGATGTTCAGGTCTTCGATGTCCCGCCCGGATTCCCGGATTCGACTTTCCATGCGAGAAAACCGTCTTTGAAACTTGTCGCTAGATCGCTTAAGCGCGCATTCGGCATCCAGTCCCAGGTGGCGCGCCAGATTTACTAGCGAAAACAGCAGGTCGCCTAGCTCCATCTCCATGCTGTCCATATCGCTCGACTTGCTTGCCGCTTCCAGCTCCTCGGACTCCTCAACAATCTTTTCAAGGACGTCGGCGCTCGAACCCCAGTCGAAGCCGACCAGCGCCGCGCGTTTTTGCAGCTTCAAGGCTCTAGTGAGGGCAGGGAGGGCCATAGCGACTCCCGACAAGGCGCCTCCGGAGGATTCCTTTCTTTCCTGCGCCTTGCTGCGCTCCCAATCCCGGATTTGCTGCCCCGCGGTCTTTTCCCGGCAGTCGGAACCGAAGACGTGCGGGTGGCGGGATACCATTTTGTCGGCCGATGCATGCGCGACTTCGTCGAAATCGAAAAGTTGACGCTCGTCTGCGATTTGCGAGTGATATACGGCTTGCAAAAGCAAGTCGCCGAGCTCGCCCTTCAATTCGCGCCAATTCCGCCTGCTAATTGCATCTGCGACTTCGTAGGCTTCTTCGATCGTATAGGGAGCGATCGTGTCGAAGTCCTGCTCGATGTCCCACGGGCAGCCGGATTCGGGGTCGCGAAGCTTCTTCATGATCAGCACAAGGCGGTCAATGCCGGATTCCGCCCTCGCCGGATCGCCTGAATTCACGTTCGGCATAATTTGACTCCGATCCAAAAATTTTGCCCAAGTCAATCTTAACGACGTACTAATACGAAGATTGAGATTGCTCACTTCCAATTCGTTTAGTACCTTGCCGCGAATATTTCTGCAATTGAAGGGAAAAGTCATGAAGCATGTTTTAGCAGCGGCATCTGCCGTCGCGCTATTCGCATTTGCGAGCCCTGCGCTAGCGGCCTGCGACGAAGGCGAAGTCGTAATCAAGTTCAGCCACGTCACGAACTCGGATAAGCATCCGAAAGGAATCGCCGCGACGCTGCTTCAGCAGCGCATCAATGAAGAAATGGACGGCAAGGCGTGCATGGAAGTCTATCCGAACTCGACCTTGTACAACGATGATCAAGCATTGGAGGCCATGCTGCAGGGCGACATTCAATTCGCCGCGCCTTCTCTGTCGAAATTCGAGAAATTTACCAAGCAGTTCCGCATATTCGACCTTCCCTTCATGTTCCCGAATATCGAAGCGGTCGATGCCTTCCAGGCTTCCGCTACGGGCCAGGCCATGAAAGAATCCATGCGCCGCCGCGGCCTCAACGGCCTTGAATTCTGGCACAACGGAATGAAGCAAATTTCTGCCAACCGCCCGCTGCTCATGCCCGAAGACGCCGCCGGCCTGAAGTTTCGCGTTCAGCGATCGGACGTGCTCGTAGCGCAAATGGAAGCTCTAGGCGCTTCGCCGCAGCCGATGGCTTTTTCCGAAGTCTACGGCGCTTTGCAGACAGGCACTGTCGACGGGCAGGAAAACACATGGTCCAATATCTACGGGCGAAAATTTTTCGAAGTCCAGGACGGCGTTACGGAATCCAACCACGGAATCATAGACTACCTCGTCGTTACCTCCGTGGACTGGTGGGATGAACTCGACGAGGGCGTGCGGAACCAAATCGCTCAAATCCTGCGTGAAGTTACAGAGGCCCGCAACGGCGAAGCGTACGCCGTCAACCAGGCTGCGAAGCAGGGAATCATCGATGCCGGCGGAGTCGTCAGGACTTTGACCGATGATCAGCGCGACGCGTGGGTGGAAGCTATGAAACCGGTTTGGAAGCAGTTCGAAGACGACATCGGAGCCGAAAACATTGCCGCCGCGCAAGCGGTTATGGACATGTAAGACGAGTGGTTCGATCCCGAATCCTAGGCAGGCCCGGAATTTCCGCAATCCGGACCTGCCGCGCAAATTTTGATTTCACTCGATGAACCGACCGGAAAAATCTTGATGAATAGCGGCTTCGGCAGGCGTTTCGGCGAATGGTTCGAAAAATTCGAAGAACGGGCGATCGCGGCCATTCTCGGAATAATGGTCGTCGTGACATTTATTAATGTCGTGATGCGATACGGATTCAACGCAAGTTTCATTTGGAGCTTGGAAATCACGCTGGTCCTGTTTTCCTGGCTCGTCCTGCTAGGCATGAGCTATTGCGTTAAGAAAAAAGCGCATTTGGGCGTCGATGCGGTCATAAACATAGTTTCGCCGGGGTCGAAGCGAATTCTTGCAATTGCCGCCGCTGCCGTTTGCATCGCCTACGCTGCGTTGCTTCTGAAGGGCGCATGGGACTACTGGGCGCCGTTCGCCGGAATGGATTCCACGACAGGGCGATGGTTTCCGACGGGCTTCGACGAAAAAACGCGGGATCGCGCATGGTACGAAACGGAGCAAATTCCCATGCCGGGAATTCTCAGGTTTTTCGAGCCTCTGCTTAACGAAGGCGAGGAGTATGAAAAACTTCCAAGGTTCATTCCCTATGCGATCCTTCCGTTCGGCGCGCTGCTTCTTCTTGTTCGATTCGTCCAGGCGACGAGCGAGATTCTTCGCGGCGGCGACGCAATACTAATCGCGAGCCACGAGGTTCCGATTGCGAGCGCCGAGCGTCCCGAAGACGGCGAGGCCTGACTCTTGGAAGTAGTTCTTCTTTTCCTGTCCGTGATTTTCCTGCTTACCATCGGCGTTCCTATCGCGATCGCGCTCGGATTTTCGTCGATGATTTTCTTGCTGGCGCTCGCCGATACCTCACTGGCCTCGATCGCGCAGTCGCTATATCAGGCCATGGCTGGTCACTACACGCTGCTGGCCATTCCATTTTTCATTCTCGCCTCCTGCTTTATGTCGACTGGCGGCGTCGCGCGGCGAATTATCCGGTTTTCGATCGCCGTTGTCGGGCACTTTCCGGGCGGGCTTGCAATAGCCGGCGTATTCGCGTGCATGCTGTTCGCCGCGCTTTCCGGATCTTCGCCCGCGACCGTCGTAGCGATAGGCTCTATCGTAATCGTCGGCATGCGGCAGGTGGGCTTTACCAATGAATTCGCGGCTGGAGTGATTTGCAACGCCGGGACCCTCGGCATTTTGATTCCGCCGTCGATCGTCATGGTCGTCTACGCTTCGGCAACCGACGTGTCGGTCGGTCGGATGTTTCTCGCCGGAGTAATTCCGGGCATCCTGGCGGGACTTATGCTGATGACGTCAATCTACGTTATCGCAGTCTATAAGAATCTGCCGAGAGGCGAATGGCAGGGCTGGACGGAAGTATTGGAATCGGGGTTCCACGCGGGCTGGGGACTCTTTCTCATCGTCATAATTCTTGGCGGAATTTACGGGGGCGTCTTCACGCCGACCGAGGCCGCCGCCGTATCGGCGGTTTATGCATTCCTTGTATCGAATTTCATCTACAGGGACATGGGCCCGCTTTCCGGAGGGGAAGGCGGCGGAAAGCTTTCGCTTTTGGCCAGGCCGACGGCTCTGGTGTCCGTGCTATTCCATCGCGATACGCTCGACACTCTCTTCGATGCCGGAAAGCTAACGGTCATTCTGCTGTTCATTATCGCGAATGCTTTGATTCTTAAGCATGTGCTAACGGACGAACAGATACCCCAGCAGATCGCGAGCGCCATGCTGGCAGCGGGATTCGGCCCCGTCGTCTTTCTCATTATAGTTAACTTGATACTCCTGATCGGCGGGCAGTTTATGGAGCCGTCCGGTCTGATTGTCATCGTTGCCCCGCTTGTCTTTCCGATCGCCTTGGAGCTTGGAATTGACCCGATCCATCTCGGCATCATCATGGTAGTCAACATGGAGATCGGCATGATTACGCCGCCGGTAGGACTCAACCTTTTTGTAACTTCGGGCGTTTCAGGGCTGCCGGTGCTGCGAGTCGTGCAAGCGGCGCTGCCCTTTCTCGCGATCCTGTTCGTTTTCCTTATTCTTGTAACCTACGTACCCTGGCTTTCGACCTTTCTGCCGACAACATTCATGGGACCGGAAATTATTATCAGGTGAATGGCGACGAATCGGACACCACGGCGACGCGGGCTGCCCGAAAATTCGCTGCCGCGCAGCGTCCTATTTCACTGTGCTGGAAGGCAAATCGGATTCGCCGAAACAATGCGGAAATTCACGCTCTGGTCGGCAGTAGGCGCATGCAGGCTTCCTGCATCGGAGCAGACGGCGCACGGCTCGGCGGGCGCCCTTTGCGTGCCCGGCGCTTCTTTTTGCGAGGAATCGGCCGCAGCGCTTCCCGTTATTGCGCAATCGGAGCTTCGATCAAGCGCTGCTCCAGCCCGGCGCGCGCCCTGTCCAATTCCTCTGCATGCCTGTTCGTTGCGGCGGACTCCTAGCCGACGGCCTTTCGGGCTGTGAAAGTCTCGGGGCAGATTCCCTGACAGTCTGGAGATAGTCGGAGCCGCAGCGCCCCGGAGGGTCCGCTCGGCCGCTGCGCAGGTCGTGCGCAGGGCGTCGAGGCAATCGCCCGGCCGGCGACCTCGGGGCAGCCGCTCGGTCGGAAGCGCGTTTTCGAGATTCCCGCCGGATCGGCCGATATGCAGCCGATTTCCGCAATTGCCTTTATCTTGCAAACTCCTGCGAAATCGTCGCGGGCCATTTAGTGCGTGGGATTGCGGCTTGCTACAATGCGGTTCCGAATTAGCCCGCCGATCTCCTTTTTGGCGATTTTACCGGTTACAAGCACCGAAAGCGCGAGACCTGTCGACACGCTAACGGCGATTCCGTACCAAACGCCCCAAGTATTCATGTTCAGAACGAAAACAAAAATAGGAATAAAGACCGATAGGCCGACAATCTGGCGATAGACGCCGATCCAAAGAGTCCACATCGGCCGCCGCATCGCCTGCAATGCCGAATTCAACGAGAACAGCATCACGTAGACCGGCAGCAGAAACCCGTCGACATTCAAATAGTCGCCGCCGATTCTAACGACTTCAGGATCGTCGGCGAAGATGGACATGGCGAAACGACCGCCGACCCACAGCGCGACCGATGCAAGCAGCATGAAGCTTACGCCTGCCTTGAAGCAAAATGCGAACGCCTCGCGCATCCGATCGAATTCCAAGGCGCCGAAGTTCTGAGATGCGATAGGCAGAAGCGCGAAGGCTAGGCTGAAGCCGGGAAGCAGCAGCATCTGCTCTATTCTAAGCCCGATTCCATATGCCGCTTGCGCCTGCGGACCGAAGCCCTTGAGGTAGTATTGGACAATGAATGCCCCGATCATCATGACGATCATGGACGAACTAGTTGGAATCGCCTGCCCGATGATTTCTCGAAAGCTGTCACGCCTGGGGCGGAAGCTGGACGGGCCTCCGTCCATTGCGGCGGAACGAAACACCTTGACCAAAATGAACGCAAGCACTCCTGTCTGGCTCGCTACCGTGGACAGCGCGATTCCGTTGAATCCGATGCCTTCGACAAGTCCGGGCACGCCGAAAATGAATAGCGGATTCAATACTAGATTCGCGAAGAAAGCGGCAATCTGCGCTTTTTGCATGGACACCGCGTCGCCCTGAGCCGTGAGAATGCCGTTTGCAGCGAAGGCGACGATGAACGACGGCGTGGCGAGCGTGAGGACGCGCATATAGGAAATCGCCGAATCCTGATAAGCGCCCGGCTCGGAAAGGATTCCTAGAATCGCTCGCGAGAAGCTGTTTCCCGCAACGGCAAGGACAATCGACGCGATAACCGCGAAGGAAATTCCCTGGCAGGCGATATTTTTCGCGCGGCGCCAATTCTTCGCTCCGACCGCGCCGCCGACCAGGGCGGCCATGGCGGCGTTGGTTCCGAATCCGATCGAAACGAGAATGAAAAATGATTGAAACGAAATCGCCAGGCCTGCCTGCGCCTCGGTCGAAATCATTCCCGCGAAATACATGTCCACCACGTTGTAAAGCGTCGTGAAAATCATGCCGATCGCGATAGGCAATGCCATTTTTTGGAAATGCCGTGGAATTGAGCCTACGGTCAGATCGCTGGCGCCCGCCATTTCTTTTCCATTCTGCGCTAAAGGAATCAGGTTGAACGCCAATGGCGAATTCGCACCCGTCGACAAGCGTTAATCGGCGCTTCGATAAGATAAATCAAGGCAAACTTTGCAGCTTAATGCGCATGCTCCGCTATTCGCGGATCCGGCATGCCGTAATGCCCGCGGCGGAAATGCAGGCCTATTGCCAAGCCTTGCATGCATTGGCCGACAGAAATCGCTATTGGAAGCTTTTCAAATTCGAACCGACGCCGAAAGCCCTGCGATCTGGGCAAGCGTTTCAACTTCCCTTTCGAGCAAGTCGCAACGCGCTCCAGCCGGAGTCCGTTTATTCGATTGCGCGGAATCACGCTTTGATCCTTAAGCGACCGAAGTTCAGCGCAGCTTTTCGCGCTTGAAACCACAATTGGCTTTTGGGAAGACAATCCTATTGGGAAGGTCGGCAAAATCGCCCGGGGGGCGCTTCGACGCGAAACGCCGGCATAGCCGGGGCGTTGCCGAGAATGCCGCCGAGCGCCTATCCAAGAAATTAATTTGGTCCCGAGGGTTTTCGAATCCAGTCATTCGACTTCGAGCCAAGCCCAGTGCTTCATTCGGTTTCGGAACCAGGTTCTCTGCCGCTTTGCGAACTGTCGAGTGGCGATAGCCGTCAATTCGGCGGCATTCTCCAGCGAAAGCTCACCGTTGAGATGGGCGATGAATTGCTTCGCGCCGATAGCCTGGGAGGACTGTAGCGAAGGGTTCCAATTTATCAGCGCGGCCCGACACTCTTCAAGCAGGCCTAGCTCGAGCATGACCTCCAGCCGCTCCTCGATCCTTCGCGCGAGGAGGTTTCGGTCGAGGCATAGCACGATGCTTTTGCAGTCGGCCGGCCGCAGCAGCGGCATCGGCGGCGCCGATTGCCAGTACGCCATTCCTCTGCCCGTTCCATGCCAGACTTCCCATGCGCGGCGAACGCGAGCCGTGTTGGATGGATCGATGCGCGCAAGGCTCTCGGGGTCGTTTGATTCCAAATCCCGTATCAGCCCCTCCAGGCCTCTTTTCGACATTTCATCCGCGCTCGCCCGGGACACGCTGGGATCTAGCGGCGGAATGTACGAAAACCCTTCGGTAAGCGCCGTAAAGTAAAGACCGGTGCCGCCCACTACTATCAATGGCGCAATGTCGGGCTGCAGCAAGAGCCTCTCGACCTCGACCAGCCAGTTTCCGACGGAATATTTGTCCTGCCGCGCCACATGGCCGTAAAGAGCATGCGGCGCAGTGGCTTCATCGTCCGCGGTCGGCCTTGCCGTTAGAATTCGCCAGCAGGAATAAACTTGAAGCGCGTCGGCGTTGACAATCGTGCCGCCGGTCGCCATGGCGATTTCCATCGCGAGACGCGATTTTCCGGACGCGGTCGGCCCGGCGAGGAGCACTGCGCGTTTCGACGAAAGGAACTTCCAGTCCGATGCGGTCGGATTGCACATTTATCGGAATTGCCTGGAACTCGGTCCGAATCTTTTTGCGGCATTGATAATTTCGCGGAATTCGGACATCAAGCGCTTGAGGCGGCGGCGCGGATTCGCCAGGGCAGGAAATAAGAATGACAAAAAACGAAACTGCGGCGGCCAATGCCGACGGCAATTTAGCCTACAAGCGGCTGCTGCTGAAAATTTCCGGCGAAGCATTGCTGGGAGATAAGTCCTTCGGCCTTCATCCGCCGACGGTGCAGCGTATCGCAGACGAGGTCAAGAAAGTCAGCGACCTCGGCGCGGAAGTTAGCGTAGTGATCGGCGGCGGCAACATTTTTCGCGGCTTGCTGGGTTCCGCATACGGGATGGAACGAACCACGGCCGACTACATGGGCATGCTCGCCACCGTCATGAACGCCCTGGCCATGCAATCCTACCTCGAATCCAAGAATGTTCAAACGCGGGTTCTTTCTGCAATCCGCATGGACAAGGTTTGCGAGCCCTTCATTCTTCGGCGCGCCCTGCGGCACCTCGAAAAAGGTCGAATTTGCATTTTCGCCGCGGGCACCGGCGAGCCGTTCGTTACGACCGACACCGCCGCGGCGCTGCGGGCGAGCGAACTGGCGTGCGACGCAATTTTCAAAGGCACCAAGGTCGACGGGGTTTACGATAGCGACCCTGCCAGCAATGCCGACGCCAAGAGATACGACAATATCGGCTACGGGGAGGTGCTGCAAAAGAACTTGCGCGTGATGGACGCATCGGCGATCGCGCTGGCTCGAGACAATAATTTGCCAATCATTGTTTTTTCCCTCGACGAGCCCGGCGGCCTCGCCGGCATCGTGCAGGGGCGCGGAACATATACGACTATCAATTAAGCGCATTGTCCAATATTCTGTTCGGCGTGCGCTTGGCAGGAGAGGAGGTGCATCATGGCCGGAGAAGACATCGAAATTGATGTCGACGACATTGAACGCAGAATGAACGGGGCGATTGCCATGCTGCGGCAGGAGTTTGCGACTCTGCGCACCGGCAGAGCTTCCGCGATGATGCTGGATCCGCTGATGGTCGCCGCCTACGGCACGAGCCTGCCGCTGAACCAATGCGGAACCGTCAGCGTGCCGGACCCGAGGATGATCGCCGTCAGCGTCTGGGACAAGGCGAACGTCGCCGCCGTTGTGAAATCGATCCATGAATCGGGCTTGGGAATCAATCCGATCGTGGAGGGGACTCTCATTCGCCTTCCAATTCCCGAACTGAACGAGGAAAGGCGTCGCGAGCTTTCGCGGGTAGCGGCCCAGTATGCGGAAAACGCGCGAATTGCTATTCGCAACGTTCGGCGGTCCGGCGTGGAAGAGGTTCGCAAAGCGAAAAACGGCGGCATGAGCGAAGACGACGCCCGGATCTGGAGCGATGAAATTCAGGATCTGACCGACAAGGCGATCGCCAAGGTCGACAATGCGCTCGACTCGAAGAAAACAGAAATCATGCAGGTTTGAACTAAATTATCGAGAAATGTCCAAAGAATGTTTTTCGGAGAAAGCGGGCTGCTCTCCGCCCGATCATGTCGCGATAATTATGGACGGGAACGGGCGCTGGGCAAGAAGCAAAGGTCTCCCCCGAATTATGGGCCACAGGGCCGGGGCTGAAAGGCTAAGGGAGATTGTCGAGGCGTCAGTGCGCAATGGCGTCAGCTACTTGACCGTTTTCGCCTTTTCGACAGAAAACTGGCGACGTTCCAAGACCGAGGTCGAAGGATTGATGGGACTGTTCCGGGTATACTCGCGTTCGGAAGTCCGATCCTTGAAGACAAATGGAGTCAGAGTCCGCTTCATCGGCGACAGAAGCGAACTGGAACCGGGCGTTTGCGCCGCCATGTCCAAACTCGAATCGGAAACGGCCGACAATAGCAGGCTGGTCCTGACGGTCGCGATCAACTACGGCGGCAGGGACGATATCGCCAGGGCCGCCAAGCGGCTGGCTATAGCTGCGGCCAAGGGCGAAGTCGACCCCGAGCAGGTCGACGAGGGCTACTTCGCTTCGATGTTCGATACGGAGTTCCTGCCGGACCCGGACCTTGTTGTTCGAACTTCAGGTGAAATGCGAATTTCAAATTTCCTGATATGGCAGTCCGCCTACGCGGAACTGGCCTTCGTCGAAACGCTGTGGCCGGATTTCACAGCGGAGAGATTCGAATCGGTTTTAAGAAAGTTTTCGCGGCGCGAAAGGCGGTTCGGCGCCGCCGCCGGATAGGGATTACGTGGCCGATTTCGCCGATCTTGGAAAGCGTACCGCTTCCGCGATCGTTTTATGCTGCCTGGGACTGACCGCGATACTTTTAGGCGGAACCGCCTTTGTTGTTTTTGCATGCGCTTGGTCGCTGGCCATGGTTTTCGAGCTTCTTGCGCTGTCGTCGCCGGGATATCCGTTCTTGCGGAGGCTGGCGCTTTCCGTGGTTGAAGCCTCCGTTTGCGCAATCTGCATATACTGGATTGCAGACAGGGCGGCCGAGATATCCTTCGCCGCCGCATCGACCGCGCTGTGCGCAATGCTGATTTCGAACGGCCGCATTAAATTTGCCCTGTTCGCAGTTGGAGTCTTGCTCGCCTGCAGCGCATTCGCCGATTTGCGAGATTCTTCCGGAGCGGCGGCGGCGATCTGGTTCGTGCTCGTCGTAACGGCAAGCGATACCGCCGGATACTTTTGCGGCAAGATTTTTCGAGGGCCGGCAATCGCGCCGGCGCTTAGTCCCGGCAAGCGATGGACAGGCGCGGTCGGGGGCCTGGCTGCGGCGACCGCCGTCGGATTCGGCTTTAGCGGCGGCCTCGGCATTTGGGCCGCCTGGGCTAGTCCGCTTCTTGCCGTTGCCGCTCAAGCGGGAGATATGGCCGAAAGCTGGCTCAAGCGTCAAGTCGGCGTAAAGGACAGTTCTACGGCCATTCCCGGACATGGCGGCTTTTTCGACCGATTCGATAGCTTTGTCGGAGCAGGAATTCTGCTTTGGATTATTGGCTCCCTTGACTTGGCGCCCGTGGATGCGCATTGACCGCCGATGAAGCAGGCATGAATCCGGAAAGAATTCGTCCGGCGATTCGAGGCGCGATTTTCGCAATCGCGAAGATCGAGCATTTGAAGGGTCGAAAAGCCGCGGCGGCGATTCGGCGCTCGACTCTTGCGGCGAACTCGGCCGAGTCTCGAATCCTAGATTCTCGAATTGGAATTTAGCAGCGGATTGAAGCGGCGACCTGAAGGATTCCCGGCTGCTCGCAGCAGTCGATTCGCTTGGACAGCGCCTATCCGTTTCTTGATGCGGCGCAGGAGCGGAAGTGATAAACGGAATTTCTGAATACCGGTTCGAATGCCAAGAATTCAAGCATTTCTCCATTGCCGCTGGCAAGAGCGCGGAAAAATCCTGGATTCAGATGGCGGCGCGTGCGAACTCGCGCCGAAAAGTGCCTAGGAGGATGTCGCGTTGCTAGAATCATCCATGTTGGATTTTGTTTTTGATGCAGGCGCATTCGTCGCTGTTGTCGCCATCGTCGTCTTCGCGCACGAACTCGGCCACTACCTCGTTGGCAGGATTTGCGGAATCGATGCCGAGATTTTTTCCATCGGTTTCGGACCGCCGGTTATATCGTGGGTGGATCGGGCTGGAACGCGCTGGCAGCTTGCGTCCATTCCGCTAGGCGGCTTCGTTAAATTCGAAGAAGGCGCGATTTTGCCTGCGGTCGCCGAGGGCGGGGCCGAAGCCGGTAAAGCTCCAAAAGCGCATTCGCTGAAAAGCAGGGCGGCAACCGTCGCTGCGGGGCCGGCTGCAAGTTTCCTGTTTGCAATTGCCGTATTCGCGCTAAGCGCGGTTGCAACCGGCATCAGCGACGGAAGGGCGACCATCGGCGAAATCAAGCCCCTGCCTTTTCCTACGGACGGCTTTCAAGCGGGAGATGTCGTTCTTGCCGTGAACGGCGAAGCGATTGACGGGTTTTTCGACCTGCACCTCTACGCTCAATCCGACAATTCTTCAGAGCAGCACGTCTATACGCTGCTTCGCGGCGAAGAAAGATTGGAAGTGGCAGGGCCTCCTCCGGTTCCTTCGCTAATCGCCGACATTATGTCCGATTCCCCGGCCGAGAAGTCGGGATTGCTCCCAGGCGACGTCATTGTATCGATAGGCGGCGAAGATATCCGGTCGTTTGAAGAAATGCGCAGCTTCATCCACGCGTCGAACGGGAGGACATTGGACATTAAGGTTTGGCGCGGCGGAGAAGTATTCGACCTTGAGATCGCGCCTCGGCTAACAACGCGCAGCATGCCCGGTGGCGGCGTCGAAGTCACGCCTACAATAGGCGTTTCGGCAAGCCTGTTCTTCGATCCCCAATTCTATCGCCCGACGCCGTTCGAGGCGATTTGGCTAGGGACGATTCAAACATGGTTGATTGTTTTTCGTTCGCTGGAGGGCATAGCCATGATGTCTGTCGGAGCGATCAGCTCCTGCAGCCTGCACGGCCCGGTTGGTATAGCAGAGCTATCCGGCGAAGCGGCCTCCCAAGGACTCGGAAGCTTCGTATTTTTTGTCGCCGTATTGTCCGCGGCAATCGGTTTCCTGAATTTGCTGCCGATTCCCGTGCTTGACGGAGGCTTCCTTCTAATATTCGGAATCGAAGCGGTGACCGGGCGGCGAATCGCACCGCAAGTACTGAATCGAATCTTTGTCGCCGGCGCATTCGCGATCCTTTTGCTGCTGGGATTCGGTCTCTGGAACGACTTTTTCTGCCCTTGAAAATTGCCGATTCATGTCTTCTACGCCTTGGATTCGGTGATAGCCTGAAAGATTCTCGACCGAACCGCTGCATATGGTCACCTTCCCCTAGCCAAGCAGGTCTTCGCCATCAGGAAAACCGTCCGGCAGTACAGATGCGCCAAGCCCGGCTGGCGGGAGGTCGTCGGCAAGCCAAGCGTCGAGATCGTCGTCGGCATCGCCAGCCACGCTGCCGCCACCGCCGATGCCGCCAGGCTGCTTTTGCTGAACCGGCTCCATTGGACTTACGAGAACCGAGTGCGCCGGGTCCTGGACGAGCCAACCGGCTGGAACGAGGCCCACTCGAAAGTCTGGAGCGGCCACGTACCCGAAAACATGTCCTGCCTGCGGCGCCTCGCCATCCGCCTGATCCGGGCGAACGCCGACTCCGTCGCGCCGGCACTTCGCAGACTGGCCCGAAACCCGCGGTTGATGCTCGACCGGCTGCGCCTGACCGGCAATCACGGAAAACACGCTCCCGCCTGAGTTCCGATCCCCTCCGATTCCCGGCATTCGGGCCAGCTGCAAAGGCGGCGGGCAGTCCGGAAGCGCCCTAAAGTCCGCAGAAAGAGGCCGGGGCGCCATTCGAGCCGGATCCCCGCCCGGAATCCCGACAACGACCTAGTACCGATGCCGGTCCGAACGGCCCGGTCCGGTAAAATCGCGCCGGATCGGCCGCCGGACCAAACCCGGGTCTGAGTTTCCCCAGCAAGCAAAAATTAGCCGTGAGATAGCTTGCCTCCTTTCTTTACAGTCATGTAAATTTGCCAGAGGAATTGTATTTGAGATTTGATAAGAGCGTCGTTTAACGCTGAGCCGGAATCGGCCCCAAGGTTCTAGTTTCCGTCATGTGGCTTCGCCAACGGACACAATGACACTCCTGCCCAAACGGCGCAAAGAGCGGTCAATCGCTGCTGCCTTGGTGGCGTGGTCCGGGTTGAGCATGCGCCTTACCTCGCTCTCAGCCACGCCGAGCTCGCGGGCCAGGCCACGCTGCGACAGGCCTGTCCCGCGGAACGCCTCGTAGAGAGCGGCCTTTAGCGCAATCATCACTGGCGGAACGACAAGCATATGCCGCTCGGACGGCGGTGACGGTTCCGGAAGATCCTTGGATTCCCGCATCGTGCATGCAATCAGTTCGCGCAGCAGGTCCTGGGCCTCAGCCAGTGCCTCATCAAGGGTCGCTCCGTCCGTCGCTCCCCACCCAAAATCGGGGAACGAGACAACGTGCCGCCCATCCTCGTCGATCTCGATTTCAACGGGGTAGCTATAGCTGTCGGGCATGACCGTATTCCTCCGGGCATGGGACACTCGCTGTACGCGCCGACTAGAACTCGCTCCGGTCGATCCCTAGGTCGTCGAGCATCTTTTTGACAAGTCCCTTGCCGATCTCCTTTTTCCTATCCTTGACGGTAGTCTTGAGATCGCCGAAGTAGAGCGTTCCGTGCGAACCTTTCCCTGCCGCCGCGTCAAAAGTTACTACCATATCTCGCGCCTTCGCCAACTTGCTGACCCATGCGATGAATTGCCTACCGGTCATGGCATTAACCATCGTAAGTGCACGCATTTTTGTGCGCAACATGAATGTTCGCCGGATTTCCGCGAAATACCAGGTTTCTGTAAATTCTTCTTTGGCGCTCGACAATTTAGGGATCTTTTCCGCCGGTTGCGGAATGAATCGGCTGTATAAAAATTATTTGGCATTAACATGTCCTCCAATTAAATTTTGATAAACGACAATGCGGGAGTTACGCGCACTGAGCACATTCATAATCTTCATTAGTGTCCCCTGGCTGGTCGCAGGCAAAGATCGGCCGCCGTTTCGAGCTTCCGAGCTGAGGAGGAGAAAGAGGTTTGATTACACGGCTAGGCAGTGCCACCGAGCAAGTTACAGAGATCATCCAATGCAAGCGAGGTGCGCAATCAACTAAGTGACTCCTTTACGGGCAGCCAGATTACAGTAACCAAAAACTTAGCCGTGAACCCGGCATCCGAAGTTCGGGACAAGGCAAATATAGGAACTGGAGTAACTTCGAATCCCCGGTCTCAGGCATTGTCTGCGGTGACCGAATCCATAATGCAGGCGCAGTTTGCCTTTTGACAAAAATTTTGCGCTGGGAGCCGAGGCGCTTACGGGGCGATTTCCGCGTTATGACTTCTGGAACTGAACTCTACCGAACCGCACAGTGGCGCTGTAGCGGCGTTTGGACCGGGGATCGGAAAGGGCTGTCCGCCTGAAGACAGGAACGCATGTCCCGCCGGGATTGCGGGCAGAGGGCGCAAGGAAGCCAACGATGCCGCGTTCAACAGCTCTTCGCGCAAGATCCTGGCAAAACGGGTATCCCGTCTTTGTATTGCTTACCAGGTTGGGATGCTTTTCCTCCTTGCCGCGCAGATCGACCGTGGCGCCTTCGTAATGGCACTCGATCGAATGATATGTGCGGGGATACTTATCCCGATTCAAATCCTTGATCTGTTCATTCAGGTGAAATGCGACTTCCTTCTTGCAGTTGTCTTCTTCAATTGCTGAATAAAAGATGCCTATTGTACCGTCACCAAAGCGACCTTCTTGGAAAGGCAGGGCCTCGCCCTCACGCGCATGGAACGTGTTGTCTATGGTCTATACAAGAGAAAACGGTGTCTTTCCGCTAACGACGAAAACGGTGTCAGGAACATCCGCTGGATTGCTTCCGCGACTGAACAGCCTGGTCGAAAGCGATTCCGTTTCCCGAGAACGGAAGCGAGCCGATAGGCGGTTGTGCTTGCTCCGGATTCCGGGCACTCGTCAAGCAACGGTTAAAGACCTCTTTCTCGTTCGACCATCCGGTTAATTGTAATCAGATCGATCATTTTACCTCCGAGCATGTAATCTAGCGGTGACTTGCCATCGAGTATTTGCCGGGGGTTCCTCAGCCACTGATTTTCCGCATCAATGCTCTCTCCGTAAAGGATTCCGAGTCCGATGCTGATTGCAATGACATATCCGGAACGGTCTTTGATATCTCGAGAATGCGCCCTTACGCGGCCATTCAGTATCTGCATGCCGATACTGTCCCCGGATTGGTATCCGAGGAGGATTACCTGATCTTTCAGCTTCAGTTTCCAGCGCTGGCAGGTTTCGACGAAGATCTTCAGCTCGCCTCGAATCTCGCCGGCTTCCCGCGGACCCTGTGAAATATCAGATGCTGCCCAAGACCGATGTATGTCTCTGCCAGACCTAAGTTTCGAGAGCGAGGTGCCCAGACGATATTCATATTGGTCCGAATATGTCGTGACCGGTTGGGATACGGATTGGCGTCCAAGGTTATCCGCCTGCTGGTAATTTTGCGCCGCGACTAATCCCTTAGGCGAAACAGACAGGTTGTCGTTAAGCTCCATTTTTCCAATCCAGTTCCAAAGCAATCGAACAGCGACTAGCTATGGTTTTGTAGAGATTAAACAAATATTGATAGCTGCTGTCTTTTTCGCCAACTTTCCCGAAAATCAGATCAAGACAAACATAGAGGCCATTCGGCAGGAAGTCGCTTCTCTCGATGATGCAGCGTGCATCCCAAGCAGCAGCAGCATCGACCACACCGAACCGGACGCCGGGCAGATGCACGGCATTTCCCTCTCCGAAAACACTGTCCACTGACGGTATTGCGTAACGGGTCAGGTAGTCAGTGACGGCGTTTTCGTCCAGAATTTCCAAGTGATCGGCGAGGTTAGCGTGAACCGTCACATACCGGTGGTCAGGAAATGCCTCGCGGAACGCCACAAAAACATGTTCCACAATTAGTTGAGCTAAATCGCTGTCTTCCGACAACAGAACAGGAAACTCCATTGAAAGTCTGTCGGAGTACAGGGCAATGTTGCTTTGACCGCTGAAGATGCTGTACCGTGCTACTACTTCGCCTAAATTTATTGCCGGAACAGTGCCGTAGTTACTGAGATTCACATTGATTTTATCTGAAAGAGCATCATGAATCATCGCAAAAAAGCGTGATGCTACACCGTTCCAGTCAAATATTGGCGGGGATATCGTGATGTTCACGCGCACGGAACTTCTTCGAGATGCCACCTTTATCATCGAGGCTACCCATATATTCGATCAGAAGGAAGCAAAGCTATGATTCCCGGTTCTGACAATAAGATATGTTTCCGAGCGAAACCAGCCCGCGCCGCTGTCCATCTTTTTACTGCCATCTCCCGAACCCGTTCGGCTTCGCCCCTGGTTTCGGACGCGCCGCCGTTCCGGCGGCTAGCCCATGTCGCGAGGAACGATAGGCAGACATTTTTCGACCGGGCATCATTTCGCCCGCGAGCGCAGCGATGCGCGGGTGTGAGGGCGGTTGCCTCCCGATCGAGCGGGGGATCGAGGGGATGGCGAAGCACATCCCCCGCCAGCCCCTAAAGGAAACGCACACCAGCGTGGCTACAAGGGTTGGCTGGCTCCGGGAACTCCTTGAGATCGTCGACACGCTGAAAGCGCAAGAGATCAATCTGATCAGCCATGAAGAGGATATCGACACGACTTCGGCAGCCGGCGACTGGCGTTCAATGTGTTCGGTGCAATCGCGCACTTCGAGAGACGGTTGATATCCGAACGCGCAAAGTACGACTTGCTCGCCGCTAGAAAACGCGGTCGTACGCTCGGTCAGCCATTTCTTCATGCCGATATAGTCACGGTCCTGCAGAAACTTCTGGGCAACGGAACGTCCGGGACCAAGGCCGAGCAATACCTCGGGATAGGGCGACTCGAGCACGCCCATGCTCCCTTTTCGTCAAACGAAACTCGTTCGGACGGACTGCCCGGAGACATTCTCCACAAGAATGCAAGAGCGGCCATTCCCAATGGCATTTCGTAAGATCGACATCATTGCGCCTGTATTCGTCCGGTCGAGCGATGGCGACAGTCCGCCGCGGCGTCATTTCGGTCACTGCGAAATTTGTACTGGTAACAAGGAATCCGGCGTGCTTTTGCTCTGCGCATGGAGATTCGCATCGAGGATATCGGGATATGAGCAACCACATTAAATATAGCAAATGGCGGATCCCGCGTTCACGGCATTTTGGGAACCCCGGAACAATTGCGCAGTCCGCGCGGCGCGCGCTCAGGACAACATTTCACGGCGGCTTCCAGGGCGTCGGCGGCAATCGGATAACACGGATCGTCACCGCTGGACCTAACGCTAACCGTATGGCAGATTGTCTTCGTTCAATCTTAACATATTGAATCACAATATGATTCAGCTTTGAACTCCTAAATTTCATAGTGCGGAGAGAGTTCAAAGAATTCTGGACGGTCGGATAGGTCATGCCGAAAGGAAGCGTTGCCAACACAGAGACTATCCTCAAATGATACCAAAAAGCCAGGAAATTGCCTCTATTAGGCCGACCGTAGGGATTCGATAGAAAAATTTGGTGAAAGTCGACCGGACTGCGCAAACCTTCTACTTGCTACTTGACGGCATCGGCGGTTTCGAAAACCCGGCTGCGAAGCGGCTGGCCTTCAGGAACTGGAATACGGACTCGTTCGGGCTAAGCCCCGGGCTGCAGGCGGCGCGACAGCGTGAAGTTTGGCCGGACAGCCCAACAGAATCGCCTCGCTCATGATCCGGGGGAGGGCGACCATTCGGAAAATAGACGCTCGGCCAAGTCTCGGCGGGTGGCTCTGAACGTGATTGAAATTTTTCCGTTGCTTAGACTCGATTGTTTGGCGTACAATGCCTGCAATGCAAGCTACAATTGGTGGATGCCAGAAAAGCCATGGCCACAGTATTTTGCAAGTTCCTCGGTTTTGACAATTCCCGATAACGGGAGTATTTTACACTTTGTTTAATTTCAAGGGCGGCTAAAATGAAATCATTGGTTCTCGGAAAGGCGCCGGTTCGGATTCGCCGCGCGATGATGCTGTATGTCCTTAGCGCCGCTCTCGTGATTGCAGCGACAATTTCCTTGCCCGGAATAGCCCTCGCGCAAACTTATTCCTATTCTTCGGTCGTCGTGGAAGGAAACAGGCGGATCAGCGACGCAAGCGTCTTGAGATTCGCCGGGCTCCAGCAATCCGGCATAGTGTCTGCATCTAGGCTCAACGCGGCGTTCCAGGGCATTGCCGCCTCGGGACTGTTTGAAGACGTTTCGATAGTGCCCAATCGAAACTCGATCTTGATTAGCGTTACCGAGCTGCCGACTATCAACGAAATCAGCATAGAAAGAAACCGCCGCTTCGGCGACGATATTCTGATACAGGCCGTTACCTCTCGGCCGAACCGCATTTACAACGCGTCGCAAGCCGAAAGCGATGCGGCGTCGATCGCCGAAGTCTACAGGGCGGGGGGCCGTTTCGCCGCGACCGTAGTTCCGAAGATCATCCCCCGCCCGGACAACAGGGTCGATCTAGTTTTCGAGGTCTTCGAAGGCAATGTCGTCGAAGTCGAACGCATTAGCTTTGTCGGCAACAAGGCGTTTTCCGAGAGGCAGCTGCGCTCGGTTTTGGAATCCCGGGAAGCGGGGCTGTTAAGCGCGTTCGTGCAAGGCGATACTTTCCTCGCCGAAAGAATAGAGCTGGACAAGGCTTCGCTAAGGGAGTTCTATTTGTCTAGAGGCTATGTGGATTTCGTCATCAACTCGGTTTCGGTTGAATTGACTCGCGAGCGAGACGCGTTTTTCATTACTTTCAACGTAATGGAAGGCCAGCCCTACAGGTTTGGAAAAGTAACGATAACGAGCGAAGTTCAGGGCGTGCAGCCGCAAATGTTCGCCGATTTGCATGAAATACCGCGGCGGGAATTCTATACCCCCGAGCTCGTTGAAAAAGCGATCGCCCGCATGGAGTACGCAGCCTCTCAGAGCGGGCTGAGATTTGTTCGGGTCGACCCCGAAATTACGAGAGTCGATTCAAATCGAACCCTGGACATTAATTTCCGGATCGTGCGTGGCCCCAGAATCTTCGTCGAAAGGATCGACATTCAGGGCAACAACCAGACGCTTGACCGCGTAATCCGGAGCCAGTTCGATTTTGTCGAAGGCGATCCGCTAAACCCGCGCAAGATTCAGGAAGCCAACGAAAAAATTCAGGCCCTTGGCTTCTTTTCCCAGGTCGAAGTCAATTCGGTTCCAGGGTCGTCGCCCGACCAAGCCGTAGTTTCGGTCAACGTTGAGGAAAGACTTACCGGATCGCTGACATTTGGATTCAGCTACGCGACGCAGGACGGCCTAGCAGGGCAAATCAGCCTTTTGGAAAGGAATTTTCTGGGCCGCGGGCAATACCTTGCGTTCGAGTTCAGCGGAGGCAGGAACGCGCGGGACTTCGCAGTCACTTTTGGCGAGCCGGATTTCCTCGACCGGGAAATCGATTTGTCGATGACGCTGGGGCAACGAAGAACAAGCGGGCTTGGCCAGTACTTCGAGGCGAGGAGATTCACAACCGGCGTTACGGCGGATTTTCCCGTTAGCGAAAGAGGAAGATTCAGCCTGACGACATCCTACAACGATTACAAGATGGGCAGCCCTTCAAGGTTTTCGTCTGTTCAAATCATCAGGGAAAGTTTGCGCGGACAGCAGACAACCGGAGAATTTGGCTATACCTATTCATTCGACACGCGACGCGCGGGCTTCGGCGAATCCGCCGACTACCTTTTCCGCGTCGGCCAGGAATTGGGCGTAAGAGACAACAGCCTCGGGTTTATCAGGACGACCGGGTTTGCGGCGGCCAAGACATCGATATTCGACGATACGATTACATTGTCCGCGGAATTCGAAGCGGGCAATCTTTCGATGCTTAGCGACAAAAGCAGGTATGAAGATCGCTTTTTCTTTCATAGCGGGATTTTCCGGGGCTTTCGAAGAGCCGGCATAGGTCCTCGGGACCTTGCGCCCATCAACCAGGACGCGCTCGGCGGAATGAATTTTGCCGTTGCGCGGTTCGAGGCGGAATTTCCGCTAGGCTTTGCCGAGGACATCGGCATGCGCGGAGGCTTGTTTCTGGATGTAGGCTCGCTTTGGGAACTTGACGATACTGCAGGCGGTGACTGCATTTCGTGCCGCACGCCTCTCAGTAACCTGAGCGTAATTCAAACGTCAGAAATCGACGACAGTCCAAACCTCCGCTCGGCTGTTGGCGTATCGCTAATCTGGGATACGTTTTTTGGACCGCTGCGGTTCAATTTCAGCAAGGCAATCGAAAAAGAGCCCTACGACCTGACGCAGGACTTTGAATTCACGATCGCCAGCCGGTTCTAGCAATGCGCTCAATGATCGCGCTGCTCGCGGCGTTTGCGGTCCTAGCGTGCTCGGCCAAGGCGCAGCAGGCGATTCAGCAGGATTTCGATTTAGGCAGTTTCGGCATCCGGCATCAGAGAATCGCCGTGGTGGATCTGGAATTGCTATTTCTTAGATCGAATTTCGGAACTCGCGTCCTGGAAGAAAGAAGCGACGCCGTAGCGAAGTATCACGCCAACAACGAAATCATAACGCAAAAGCTAATCGAGCTGGAAAACGAAATTGCGGCGAGAAAACCCGGATTGAGCGACGAAGAATTCGAGAGTCTTAGAAGCGAATTCGATGCGATGACGGAGTGCATTCGCAGCGACCGCGAGGAGAAGTTCAGACTTTGGAAAGAATGGTTCCAATTGCAGCAGGATGAATTCGTTCAATTCGCCGCGACGAACATGCAATGGATCCTTCCCGGAGTCGATGTTGTATTGCCGAAATCGAGCGCGATTACATTTAGGAGCGAATTGGACCTGACGGGTACGGCGGTTGTATTCTTAAACGATATATTGGTCGCAAACCCGGAACTGATAGAAATCGACTCCATTGTCAGCTATGTAGGGATTACCGATCAAGAGGAAGTAATTGCCAACTATCTAGAGCATTGCGGGAAATCGGCGGGGGCGGACGGTTCGGCCGCCGCAGGAGGCACCCGCTAATAATTCAGGGCCGCGTCTTGCCCGGCGGTTGCCTGAATGATAGTTGCGCCGCAAATCGACCGAGTGATTGCCAGGGTGCGATACCGATGACAGAGCTAGTAGATCCGACGCTGCCGTCAGCCGACATATGCTTGATCAAGAGGATGATTCCTCACAGGTATCCGTTCCTGCTGATAGATAAGGTCGTCAACCTGAATGCCGGCATAGGCGCTCTCGGCATAAAGAACGTAACTGTCAACGAGCCATACTTTGTCGGTCACTTTCCGAACAAGCCCGTCGTGCCGGGCGTATCAATCGTCGAATCCATGGCGCAGACCGCCGCGGTGCTAGTCGTTCATTCGACCGGAATGACCGACAGGGACCTGAACGTTTACCTGATGTCCGTTGACAACGCGAGATTTCGCAAGATGGTAGTGCCGGGCGATATTCTGTTTCTGCCCGTGTCCGTCATCAGGGGGCGGGGTCGAATTTGGAAGTTCGGCTGCGAGGCGAAAGTTGAAGGCAAGGTCGTCGCTACGGCCGACATCACGGCGGCCTGGGAATTGAACGAGGCGGGCCAAGCAAAGTGAGCATCCATCCCGACGCCAGAATTCACCCCGCGGCGATCGTCGAGGATGGCGCGACTATAAAGGCGGGCGCGAATATCGGACCGTTCGTATTCGTGGGTCGCGATGCGGCGCTCGGCGAGGGCGTTATCGCGAAATCGCATTGCTCCATCCTGGGCTGGACCGAAATCGGGCAAGAGACGGTAATTTTTCCGTTCGCTACGATCGGCGAGGCGCCGCAGGATCTGACTTATCGGGGCGAAAGAACCCGTTTGGTCATAGGCAAGCGAAACTGCATTCGCGAAGCCGTGACGATCAATACGGGCACGTCCAAAGGCAGGGGCATTACGAAAGTGGGCGACGACTGCCTATTTATGACCGGTTCCCACGTTGGCCACGATTGCCATGTCGGCAATGGCGTGACGATGGCGAACCAGGCGTCGCTTGGAGGCCATAGCGTCGTCGAGGACCTTGCGATAATAAGCGGCCTTTCCGGCGTGCACCAGTTCGCGCGCGTAGGGCGCAGCTCTTTCGTCGGCGCGCTTACCTTCGTAAGCCGCGACGTACTGCCCTACACGCAGGTTCAGGGATCGCCAGGCAAATTAATCGGAATCAACCTTGTCGGCTTAAGGCGAAGGAAGGTTTCGAATAGAGATATCCGCTCCATAAAAGAGGCCTACGATCTGCTCGTAGGCGGCGGCGAACTAAATTTTCAAGAGCGCGTGGCGCGGCTGGAAGCCAGCGGTCCCCATTGCGGATGCGTCGAGGACATTCTGGAGTTCGTCAAAAAGGACTCGAAAAGAAACTACATGGCGCCATGACTCCCGAGGCGTCCGAAATCTGCCTCCGTTCCAAGATCGCCGTTTTCGCGGGCCGGGGAATTCTTCCGGAGCTGCTTGCGAACAGGCTCGAGAAGGCCGGCGCCAGCCCGAGATATCTCGCGCTCGACGGATGCGTTCCCGGCTGGCTGGCGGACCGCGAGCATACGCTGATTACGTTTACCGATTTTTTGCCGAAGTTCGCGGACCAATTCAAGGACGGATGCAGAACCGCCGTTTTCGCCGGGAGCATTGGCCGTCCTCGGATTGCCGACGGCAGTTCCGGGCTGGCGATCGATATCGAATCCGGCGACGATGCCGCGATTCGCAAATTCGTTGGAATAATCGAGGATATCGGCTTCCGCATCGTGGGCTCCCACGAATTCCTGCCCGAGCTGCTGGCGGGTCCCGGAATCTTGAGTCGAGCGCGGCCCGACGAGGCCGCGCAGCGAGACACTTCGACCGCGGCCCGCATCGTTCGAGCGCTCGGCACCGTTGACGTTGGCCAGGCGGCGGTGGTCGCGCAGGGCGTTTGCCTCGGCGTGGAAGCGGTCGAAGGCACGGACCACCTTATCCGGTCGTCGGGGCTGGCCAAACGGCTCCTGCCAAGGCCCGAAATCAGATCCGGCGTGCTATACAAGGCTCCGAAGCCGCAGCAGGAGCTGCGCCTGGACTTTCCGGTTATCGGACCGGATACGCCCGCGGGCGTCGCCAGGGCCGGGCTTGCCGGAATCGCTTTCGAAGCGAACGGAGTCATGATTCTGGACCGTGCGAAAACCGTCGAGCTGGCGGATGAAGCCGGGATATTCATCTGGTCGCGAGACTCCGAGGCGTGACAAGGCTCCGGCTATTCCTGGTTGCCGGCGAACCCTCCGGCGACCGGCTGGGCGCCGCTATGATGTCGGGATTCAGACAGATCGGCATCGACTGCGAATTCGCCGGCGTCGGCGGAGAAGCGATGCAGGCGGAAGGCCTCGACAGCCTGTATCCGATCAGCGACCTTTCCGTGATGGGATTCGCCGAAGTCGTTCCTAGTCTCCCGCGCATTTTCGCGCGTCTCGCGCAAACCTCGCGCGCCGCGGTCGCATTCGCGCCGGACGCGCTCGTTACTATCGACAGCCCGGACTTTTGCCTGCGCGTCGCCGCCAGAGCGAAAAAAGCCTGTCCCGAGCTGCTAGCGATACAATACGTCGCGCCGACAGTTTGGGCGTGGCGCCCGTGGAGGGCGTCGAAGCTCGCGCGCATCTTCGATCACGTCTTGGCCGTTTACCCTTTCGAACCGGCGTTCCTGCGGAAATACAACGTTCGCTCGACGTTCGTCGGGCACCCGGCAACGGAGACTCCGACGCCGACGCCCGCGCAGGCGGACGAAATCAGGCGCGAATTCGGCATTGAAGGCGACGAGCCGGTCGCCGTCGTGCTTCCCGGCTCCCGAAAAGCTGAGGTCGCAAGGCTCGGACCGGTTTTTGGAGCGGCTTTGAACTTGGCCATTCGCGAACTTCCGGGGCTTCGACCGATCGTCCCGGCGGCATATCCGGTCGCCGATATAGTCGCCGACATGGTTAATTCATGGCCAGTCCGCCCCGCTGTCCTCGATCCGAGAGGATACAGCCCGGAGAGCGCCGAAATCAGGAAAAGAGCGCTTTTCGAAATAGCGTCCGGAGCGATCGCCGCGTCGGGAACGGTTTCGCTCGAACTCGCCTCCGCGGCGACGCCGATGGTGATAGCCTACGACATGAACTGGCTTTCCCGCCAGATCGTGGCCTCGCTTCTGAGAGTTGAATCAGTGTGCCTGGTTAATCTCGCGGCCGAGGCAAAAGCCGTCCCGGAATGCCTTGGACGCGACTGCCGCCCCGAAAAAATTGCCGGGGAATTCGTCCGGCTGTTCCGGGACCCCGGCGCTCGTGAAGCGCAGCTGCAGGCCTGCAGGTCGGCCATGGAGCGGCTCGGCAAAGGCTCAGGGCCCTCCGGCGAGCGCGCGGCTCGCGCAATCGCCGAAATCACTGGGCGTATGAGCAACCACATTAAATGAAGCAATTGGCGGTTCCTTCGTTTACGGTTTTTGAGGAACTCCTGGCCCGGGTCGAGGCATTCCGGGGCAAGCCTGCGAAACCGCTCGAGCCGCGAACCGTAATCGCCCGCGTGGTTGCGACGGTCAACGTGTCCTGGAAAGACCAGGTCGACGCATACGCACTCGCCTCGGCGCTGCGAAACGGCGATATCGAAATGCCCCAGGTCGGCTCGTCCTTCATCGAGACCGACTTGGACGCGCGGCGGATCTTCGCCGTCGAATTTGGCGTGCCCCTGGAGGCGCTGCTGCGCTCGGCGGAGGCCAGCGCTGCGCAATGGCGCTGCGACGTGCCGCTGCTGTCGGCGCGATGACGGCCGGAAGGAAAACGGCTGTCCACGCCGCACCGGAGCCGGCGGCGCGCATCCTTGCAGCGCTCGCGCCGGGCCTGATCCGACTTTGCGGGTCGGCCGACGATCTGGCACTCGGCGGGGGTACAGCGCTGGCATCGCGATGGGACCACCGAATCAGCACGGATATCAGCCTCTTCGCAACTCCGGAGGCCTTCGGCCGCGTGCGCGAAGGCTGGATGGATATCGCGTCGGAACTGGGCGCCGTCTCGCTCGCCGGCGGGAGAGGCTGGGCTCGCGGCACGCTGCCCGGCGGCGATTTCTCCATATCGACGACGCCTGACGTACTTCCCGAGCGGGATGCCGCGAGAACCGACCGCGTTGCGACATGGGGCTTGCGCCTGGAATCCTCCGCCGAGATTCTGGCGAAGAAGCTCCGATTGCGCATGCTGGGAAGCGGCGTTCTTGTGGCGAGAGACCTTTACGACATCTATGCCGCGTCCGAATTCGACCGCAACGCTCTGGAGCTGGCGCTCGGCGCGATCGCCGAGGACGACCGCCGGATGCTGGCGATCGAGGTACGGTCCCGGGGCAAGGCAGCGATGGGCGGACGGGACCTGATCCGCCCCCGCCGCCCGGAATGGGTCGCCGACCTGCCGAACCGGGCGGCGGGTCTGATGCTGGGGGAGACGTTCGAAAGGTGCAGGCGGACCGCGCCGAAGCGCGACGACGATCCGTCGCCGGGCTTCTAGCGCGATGCCCTTCGACGTCGAGGCCGCGCGGCGGGAGTTCCGGAGGCTGGACGAGACCGGCGGCGAAATCCGGACTGATCGTATTCCGACGCGCGAGGACATCCACGCGCGCTGGCACTGGCGGATGGAGCGGATGCTGCTGAAGGAGGGCTTCGACCCGGCGAAATCCGGGGTCGGCCGCAAGGGGTACCTGATCGGCGGCATCGGCAAGCCGATTCTAAGGAGCGACCTGCCCCCGCTCGAGCACCGCTTCGGCTACGATCCGATGCCGCTGGACTGGTTTGGCCACGCCGGTGCGCTGGCGGTGACGGGAAGGCCGGATCCGGAGCACCGCCTGCTGAATATGCTCTGCGCCGGCCATCTGGCCGGCTTCGAAGGACGACCTTCCGGGGGCGAGATGCACCGGATGCTGACCCGGGGAACGGAGGACGCAGGCGAACGACAGCTCGTGCGCGAGCTTCTGGCCGACATCCGCACACTCTTCTATCCGCGCCTCCTGCGCGAGGACGAGCTCTGCATCCGCGACCTGGCGCGGGCGGCGCACGAGTGCGAGATCCGGCGGGGTGCCCTGTCCTGGTGGCTGAACCGCTTCGCGATGCCGCCGGGAACGCCGTGAGCGCAGCCGATGAGATAGTACGGCCGGGAGTTATTCGATCCCGCGACTCCCGATGATGTCGCGGAGCGGCGGCGAAGGAAAGGCGGCCCGTTGGAACGGCGCGGAGCGAGAATCGAATTCTTGACCGGTCCGCGCCGCGTGCGTAACCCCGCATCCATAGTGTCGGTCGCCATCCGCGAGAAACCGGCTCGAGTGCGGATTCGTTATCCACAGCCTCCGCGCGCAGTTGGAAAATGACCAATGGGCAGCGCGCGCCAGGCTCTTGCTCGTCTCGCGATCCCGCAGTTCAAATTCGCAGCAAGATCAGGAATGGCGGTTCGATGCCTGGCGCCCGCATGCCGCCGGGAATTTGGCAGCGTTCGGACGGGCGCCTATTGCAGGGCGTCCGGAATGGCCGCGCCGACTTCTTCGTAGTAGCGGCGAGCACCGGGATGAAGCGGCAAGTTGTGCGCGACGAATGCGCCTTCCAGCGTCACTCGGTTAAGGAACGGCGAAGTCTTCCGCGCTTCATCCAGATTCTCCCAGAACGCCTTGGTCGCGGCGTAGACGAGGTCCGCGGAAAGATCCATGCGAGCGGTCACGCCGACGATGGCGCCGAGCGTATAGACGTCGCCGTCGGTCGCGACGCTATCGCCGTAAATGCCTTCCGGAATTATATCGAGGCTTCGCCCAAGGACTCTTGTCGGAGCGAGCGCGCTCTCGGACGCGCTGTCGACCTGCTCCTTTGTCAGGCCGAGAATGCGCAGGTCGCTCGTCAGGGCCAGTTGCTCCACTTGCGGAAAGGGCGGTATGCCGCCGTTGATATAGACATCGAACTGGCGGTCCTGAAAGCCTTGAAGCGCGGCGCTCCAGGACGCCTTGACGTTCTCGTAGTCTTCGCCGGCCTTCATTCCCGTTGTCGCCTCGACCCACTGGTGCGCCGCGTTCCAGGCGCCGCCGCCGGGCGGTCCTAGAAAGACTTTCCTGCCGCGCAAGTCTTCGAGCGTCGCAATGCCGCTATCATCGTAAGCGAGCACATGGTAGGCGCCGTACGGGAACCAGAACACCAGTCCCGCGTTTTTGGCGAGTTCCGGGGCTTCTTCGAGCTTCTGGTACATCGCCTTGCCGGTCGACATGAACATGTAGACGGCCGGCGACGTCATGACCAGGTCGAGCTTGCCTTGCGTCATTTCGACGATATGCTTGGTCGCGGCGCCTGTGGCATCGACGGAAATTTCGACTTCATCCTGGCTGCCGTTGACGATGCTGGCCATGGAAGTCATCACTAGATAGGCTGAAGATCCCGGCGCGATCGTCGCCATGCGAAGCCGTTCCTGAGCGTAGGCGCACGGAGCGGCCATGGCTGCGACTGTCGCCGCCGCGATGAAATTTTGCATTAGATTCATTCGATATTCCTTTATGATGAGAGTCCGGGGTCGGCTAGCGCTTTCGGGAGCGCATCGCTTCAGTAGCAAATGCCGCGGCGATGACAAGCGCTCCGGCTATGCTGGACCATGTTTCCGGCGTTAGCACAGCCAGTGCGGCTATCAGGCGAACGCCGCTTGCCGGAAGCGAAAGCCGGCTGAACTCGTACCTCGCCAGTCCGGTCGTCGCTCCCCAGGATCCAACGGCCAGGCAAATAATGGACCAGACGAGTTCGACCGGCTCGAAGCCGTCGATTAGCAATATCTCCGGGCGGTAGACAAAGAAGAACGGAATGGCGAACCCCGTGAACGCGAGCCTTACTCCGACGAGGGCTGTTTCCATGGGCCCGGCGTTGGCGATGGGGGCCGCCGCGAACGCCGCCAGAGCGACCGGCGGAGTAACGACCGATAGAACGCCGAAGTACAGCATGAACAAATGCGCGGAAATTTTCGATATTCCCAAATTCTCCAGCACCGGTCCCATTACGAGCGCCAGAAGCAGATACGCGGTGACCGATGGAACCCCCATGCCCATGACAAGGCAGCCGAGCATCACGAGAACGAGCGCAAGGAAGAGGCTTTGGCCGGACATTTCGCGAATGGCATCCGCGAAGGCAAGACCTATTCCCGACATGTTGACCAGGCCGATCACGATTCCGACCGAAGCGACGACGACCATAAGGCTCGCCGCCGTGCGTCCGGCGGTGACTAGGGACTTGAGCCACAGCCTCGGCTTGCGGAATTCGGGAAATAGAACAAGATTGATGGCGAATGACGATATCAGGGCGAAGAAGCCGGCATTCTGCGCAGTTCTTCCGGTTGCCAAAACGAGGACGATAATCGCAAGCGGAATCCAGAATGCAAGGCTCTTGATCCAGTCGCTTGCTTCGAGCGTCTGTCGCAGTTCGGGCGGTACCGCCCCGATACCCTGTTTGCGGGCTTCCACAAGCACAACCGTGAACAGGCTGAAATAATAGAACAGCGCCGGCAGCAGCGCCGCCAGGATGATCAGCAGATAGGGGATCGCCGTGACATCCGCCATTATGAAAGCCACGACTCCCATGACCGGCGGCATAATTTGCCCGCCCGTGGAGGCGGTCGCTTCCACCGCTCCGGCGAATCGAGGCTTAAATCCCGCTTTCTTGATAATGGGGATCGTAAAAACCCCGGTCGAAACGACGTTCGCAATCGCGGACCCCGACATCGTTCCGAACATGGCCGAGGCCACGATCGCGGCGTGAGCCGGGCCGCCGGCTACGCGTCCCGTTGCCGCGAATGCCATTTTCAGCAGCACGGCTCCCGCGCCGGAGTGCTGCATAACGGCGCCGAATACGACAAACACGAGGACGACGGTCGTTACGACCTGTACCGGACGGCCAAAAACGCCGTCCGTGGTAAACCACTGGCGGTCCGCAATGCTCGACCAGTCGAGGCCGGCGCCTCCGAATCCCGAGGGAAGCACCGCATAGCCGATGGCTGTCGCGTAGACGGCTAGCATCGGCAAGCCGAATTGCCGCCACGTCAAATACCCTATGACCGCGAAAGCGACCCACGCTAAGGCAAAATCGAATTCGGAAATGCTTATAAAGAACTCTTCCTGTTCCAGCATGATGCCCATCCACCGCCATATGAGCCAGAGAAACAGCAGGCCGAGCGCGGGATGGGCAAACTTATGAACGGCCGCCCAGCGCGAATCTAAATTCGGCGGCGCGAAAAACGAATGCGCGACCGCAAGCGAGACAGTCGTGCCGTAAACAATGATCGTATCGAATATTCCTTGGCCGGCGACGTAGACCGCGAATCCCGCCAGCGCAACGGCAACGGCATCCGCCACGAATTTCCACGAATTGCGCTGAATATTTTTCAATGCGGCTTTCATTGCACTTCCCGATTGCCGCCGTAGCCGTAAAGCCGCGTTCGGATTTTCGCAAGGCCGCGAAGCGGCGCGCGGCGGGATTGCCGATTCCTTGCCGATTGCAGACAACCCGGCGAAGCTCGCGCGGAGACTTGAACCGCAGCCGCGCTTATCCGCGTCGACTGCGAATATCGAATATTGCCGCTTGACCAGCCGGATCAAAGCATTCAAGGAATCCGCATGAGCTTCGAAAGCCGCATTTCAAAAGCGCCGTTGACATTTGGTCCCGAGGCTGGAGCGTTCTCCGCGGAGGATTTTTCGGCCAGATATCCGAGTTTCCGCGACCTGGCGCTTGGAGCGGCCTCGTGCAGCCCGTATCTGCGCGGTCTGATGGAGCGGCACCGCGAGTGGGCCGCGGAGCTGCCGGCGCGGGAACCCGAGGATGCGTTCAAGGAGATTCTGAATTCGAGCTTGTCCGACTCGGCCGGGAAAGCTGCCGAGGAACTTAGAGTCGCAAAGCAAAAGGCCGCGCTTCTCGTGGCGCTCGCCGACCTCGGCGGAGTCTGGAATTTAGGCGGTTCGACGCGGACTCTAACCGAATTCGCGGATTATGCCACGAACTCGCTGCTGTTGAGAATCCTAGCGGAATTTGCGCGGCGAAAAAGGCTCGGCCCGCTTCGCGAAAGCGACCTGGAAGAGAATTGCGGCCTATTCGCTCTAGCGATGGGAAAGATGGGCGGCCGCGAACTCAATTATTCATCCGATATCGATCTCGTAGTCCTATTCGATTTGGACCTCGAAGATTCCGACCTGGACGCCGTTCGACGCGGTTTTATTCGCGCGACGCAGAGGCTTGCTTCGCTGCTGTCCCATATCACGGCGAACGGCTATGTATTCAGGACGGATTTGAGGCTTCGCCCCGACCCGAGGGCGACGCAAGTCTGCATGTCCGTTCAAGCCGCCGAACATTACTTTGAAGCCTACGGGCGCACATGGGAGCGAGCGGCGTACATAAAGGCGAGGCCGTGCGCAGGAGACTTGCGAGCCGGCGCCAGGTTTCTAAGGGCGATTTCGCCTTTCGTATGGCGAAAGCATCTCGATTTCGCGACTCTCGCCGAGGCAAAGGACATGCGAAGCCGCATGCGCCGGCACAAGGGCCTTGTCGGGCAAATTCAATTGCCCGGATACGATATCAAGCTCGGACAGGGCGGAATTCGAGAAATCGAATTCTTCGCTCAGGCGTTTCAGATCATCGCGGGCGGCCGCGACCGGAGCTTGCGCTCTCCGTCGACGCTAGACGCTCTTGCCGCGCTTGAAGCCAAAGGATGGATTGAGGCGGATTGCTGCAGCGCGCTGTCCAGGAACTATGTTTTCCATCGCGATATCGAGCACCGCCTTCAAATGATTCACGACGCTCGTACGCACTCTCTTCCCTCCAGCCCGGTCGAGTTCGAAAGATTCTCCTGCCTTTGCGGCGAAAGCAACCCGGATTCGCTGCGAAAATCGATCATGCGGTCGCTGGAAGAAGTACAGGCGGCGACCGCGAATCTGTTCCAGAATTCAAACGCCGGCACTGCCGACGGCTCGGAAGCAAGCAGCCTGGCCGACTCCGAAAAATTCACCGAGCGGTGGCGGTCCTATCCGGTTATGCGAGAATCCAGAGCCAGGGAGATTTTCGCCTCGCTACAGCCCAGGTTTCTGGCGCGCTTGGAAAGGGCGGCGAATCCTGGCGAAGCGTTAAAGCATTTCGAGGGCTTTTTGTCGGGCCTGCCCGCGGGCGTTCAGCTGTTTTCGCTATTCATGGCCAACGAGCAGCTTGTCGACCTGCTGGTCGACACCTGCACGACCGCGCCCGGGCTGGCAAGCTACCTCTCGCGCAATGCAAAGGTATTCGACGCGGTCATTTACGGCGATTTCTTTGAACCGTTCCCGAATGCCGAAACCCTCCAGTCCCAGCTTGCCAGGGAAATGGAGAATGCCTCGGACTACGAAAGCAAGCTGGACGACGCTCGAAGATGGATGAAGGAGAAGCATTTTCGGATCGGCGTGCATCAGTTGCAAGGAATTATTAGCGCCGAGGAAGCCGCAAAGTGCTACGGCGATCTCGCCGAAGCGGTCATCGCGGCCATCTGGCCGGCAGCTCTGCGCCAATTCGAGAACAGGCACGGCGCGCCGCCGGGCGAGGGGGCATGTATCGTAGCCATGGGATCGCTCGGCGCGGGCAGCCTAACGCCGCAATCGGATCTAGATCTCCTGCTCATATTCGATGAAGGGCAGGATGACTATTCAAACGGTCCGAAGCCGCTAGCGGCCCGCAACTACTACGCAAGGCTTACGCAGGCGGTTGTCGCCGCGATTTCAGCTCCGACATCCGAAGGCAAGCTATATTCCGTCGATATGCGATTGCGACCATCCGGACGGCAGGGGCCGGTCGCCGTGTCAATTCATGGATTTCTAGATTACCAATTGCGGAAAGCATGGACATGGGAACATTTGGCGCTAACGAGGGCTCGGCCCATAACTGGATCGGCGAGTTTAATTCACCTCTTCGAAAGCGTCCGGCGCAAGGTGATCATTTCCAAAAGGAGCAATAGAGGAGTAATTTTGAAGGATGTTCGCGATATGCGGACGCGACTTGCAAAACATGCAGATTCGAAACGCGTCGGCGACCCGTGGGAAACTCGACTTGGTCCGGGCCGGCTTCTAGATATAGATTTATTGGCGCATTCGGCAACTCTGCTCGCAGGAAGTTCCGAACGCATGGTTGCCGGCCAAATAAAATGCGGCGGAGCCGACGGATGGATCGACGACGATGGCTTGGCGCTACTGTTGAGCTCCTACGGCCTGCTTCGCAAGGTCTTGCAAGTTGCGCGCCTGACGTTCGATGGAAAGTTTAGGCCCGAAGCCGCAGGAACCGGAGCAAGCGAACTATTACTCAGGGAAACCGGCGAGAACTCAATCGAGGCATTGGCAATGCGTCTGAATGAAAACAAAACCTTGTGCGACAGATTATTTTCCCGGTTGCTGAATTGAAGCTTGGGCTGCCAGATTCAACAGGTATCAATATATGCGATCCGGGATCGCGTGACAGTAGAATCGGGAAGAATTCGATTGGCCGCGCGGACGCCTGAATTTAACATCTTCGCTTCGGCTAGCAGTTCCAATTATCGTTTTCGAGGCTTTCGCAAGGACAAGGAGCCTAGGACTTCGCCGCTAAATTCGATAGGGATCGCTGGTGTACGAATGGAAATTTTCGGACTGTTGAAGAAAATCGGACCGAATATGTTTTTGATCCGACAATTCGGCGAGTTAGCCAGGCGCAATCGTGTGCGCGAATTCGCAAGCCAAGGCAAATTTTGCTAGCGATTTTGTTCGACAGCGGTCAAGCGGGCAGGGCGCCTTTGGCGACGGCAACAGCCCCGATGATGCTGAAAGACATTCAGTATGCGCGATGCCTCGGGACAAAGTCCTCCTCTAGAAGGCGAACCGCCGGCTAGCGAAGAAAGAAGGAAACGGAAATGGACAGAACTGCCTCTCGCCTAGCTTTGCTACGGAAGCGAATGGCTATGGAAAATGCGGACCTTGTAGCGCTGGGGCCGGGTGCGCATCTGCAATGGCTGCTTGGATTCGTGCCGCACGCCGACGAGCGGCCTTGCTTGCTTCTTGTCGGACCGGAAAGCGAAGCGTTTTTAATGCCTGCCTTAAACGCCGCCAGTTCAAAGCTGCATTCGGACATCGCCATGCATACGTGGGAGGATGCGGACGGGCCGCAATCGGCGCTGGTTTCCGCGCTGCAAGATTCCAAAACGGACAAAGCCAAGAAAGTTGTCATCGACGAGGCCATGCGCGCAGATTTCGCATTGCTGCTTCTGGACAATTTGCATGGCGCAATCCCAGTGTTTTGCGACGCTACAGTCGGCGCGCTGCGCCTGCGAAAGGATGCGTTGGAATTCGCTTCGCTTAAGGAAAACGCCCTAATTGCCGACAAGGTCATGGAGAAGGCGTTTTCAGCAATTTCTCCGGGGAAAACGGAAAAGGAAATCGCGCAGCTTGTTCGCAATTCATTCCTGGAATCTGGCGCGTCGCCGCAGTTCGCCATCGTTGCTTCGGGCGGCAACGGCGCTATGCCCCATCATGCAACGGGAGATACGGAAATCCTGCGCGGCGATGCCGTTGTTTTAGACATTGGCGGTCGCAAGGGCGAATATTCGAGCGATATCACTCGAATGGCGATCGTCGGGGAGCCGCCGGCAGGCTACGACGAAGTCCATGCCATCGTAGAACAGGCATTTCTTGCCGGTTTCGAGTCGGCCCGCCCCGGCGCGCGAGCGTGCGATGTGGATCATGCCGCGCGCGAAGTGATTGAAAACGCCGGATACGGAAAATATTTCCTGCATAGAACAGGCCACGGCCTAGGAATCGAGGTCCACGAACCGCCTTACATCATGTCGACCTCGCAGCAAGTCCTCGAAGCGGGCATGGTGTTTTCAATAGAGCCGGGAATCTACATTCCGGGAAAGTTCGGCATCAGGCTGGAGGATATCGTTATCCTACGGGATAGCGGCGCGGAAATCCTGTCGTCGCTATCGAGAGAGAGTTTCATAATCGCGGCGTAAAGCGAAGTCAGCCGTAATAATCAATCCAGCAATGCCGCCACGCAAAATTCCAGTCGACCAATGCACGGAGGCCAATCGGTTTTGAAAATGTGCGAGCGGGATGGCGAAAGGCGCAACTGAAAGCGAATGGAAAGGCAAGCTGCGATTCTTTCTTTTGCAGCAAGAGCAATATAGTCGATTTGCGAATTGCCGGGCTATGGAATTGCGATATCGCACTATCGGATAGTCGCCACACGGTTCGGTCGGACCTAGAAATTCGCTATTCATATAGGAAGTATCAGTAAAAAATGTTTAGTCATACTAGGATTGCAACAGCGGTCATTTGACTTCGAGTGAATGAGGGCAAGCAGTTACAGGATTCGAAAGTTAGAACCGTTCCGTGAGAAATCAAATTCAAATCACCGAGCTTCGTCGGAAATTGAAAACTCAGCAAGTTCCAGTAAGTTCTCTGGATGATTCCCTTGTTTTACAATCCGACTGAATGGGCGAGCATGGATTCGGATTGGGAAATAAATGGATGAGAACTTGCGATTTGGGTTCTTGTAGCAATGCAGAAGAAAAAAATAACTAACGATGCCAGCGATGCGCGCGGATTGATCCGTGAAGCTTTTCGCATGGATGGCTTGACCGATGAAAATTGCCGTTCAATTTTTTTCGATTGGGCATTGGGTCTTCCTGACGAAGTCGAAGTTTCGAAACAGGCCGATAAGCTTTATGGAAAATATTCCGAAGAATATCCAGATCATCCCATGACAAGACTACTGGCAGAAGCGAAAGAATCGTCTGTTTCGCATGGCCGCAAGCGCGGTCGGTTTTCGAAAAGGGCAAGAAAGTAATCTTATGAATTGTCGGCGGCTCTTCGAAAACGCGCGATTCCGGCAAGAGCATTTCGGTAAATTCGCGAGATGCTCAGGCGCTTTTTTCCAAAGCAGCGGTTCATAATGTCAACCGACAATGTGCAACTAGCTGAGTTATACCAATACGACGAACAAGCATCGATAGAATAACTGCGGTCAGAATAGCCGCCGACAGCGCATTCCATGACAGCGTTGCCCATTTTCTCTGAAACTCTTTTCGGGCTTTTGGCACACTTTCCCCTAGCCGCCGGCACCCGATCCATGGGCCACAGGATACTCCGGTTCCGGCAACAGCGCCACCCCGCGACATCGTCGCGGAAACCGTCAGCCGAACGCGAGTTTCATGGTCCGGGGTAAGTAAACGCAGAAAATCATGAAGGTTTTAGGTTCATATGTATTCGATGCGGCTCGTATTCTCGGCGAATGCGCTCCGGACGAAATCCGTTTCTCCAAGACTTTTTCGGCCGCGTCGAACACAGTGTTGGCGAAGTTCCGCGACTCGAAAGTCAAATTCACCTTTTCCATGGAGTTTGTTTCGGAGCCGTACTGTGGCAACGGCAAATGGTTTGCCGTCGGGTTCTGATCGCTGGAGTGTAGGCGTCTCGAAGTTGGTGACGGGTCCTTTTTCAGCCATGGCAGAACTCTTTCGATTTCAGTGCTAGACCAGCCGATCACCTCCGACCTAGCGGACCGGGTCGGGCGGGAGTCCGACGACATCGTCGCGGCGGGCATCGCCTGTCACGACATAGGAATGAACCGGGGAGCCGATGAAAGGCAAGGCAATGGTTTTCCACAGGAATCCGCGCCCAACTTATCCACATCCACCTCCTGATTCGTTTCTGATTCTTTGAACATACGAGGTGTTGCGCTTCGCGCGCGCCCCCCTCGGTTCCGGCAACCAACAACCTGGCGGAGCGCCTTCTGCGGCTATACAAGATCCAACAGACGATTTCCGGCTGCTACCGAAGCCTGTCCGGCGCGGTGGCCCAGGCGAACCTGAGGACAATGCTGGAGACGGCGCGCATGCAGGGCTGGAACGTATTGGAGACGCTGGAGGCCGGCCCGGCGGCGGCTTCGACCAAGCTGAAGACGTCGTGGCCGGGAGCCTCCGGCTTCACGCCCCCCGAATTCCGACCAAAAAATGCCGAGCGGTCCCGCGACGGTCGAATCTCGACTTGAAAATCCAAGTGTCACCCGAAAAGGTTGGAAAATGGAATGTGACTAGTTACTTTCAGCCACTGACAACAGAAACATCTTGCTTCAAGCGCGGCGGTCTGGGATCATGCAGCCATATTCTCGTGCCACTCGTTATCGTCGCAGTACGAAAACTCGACAAGCCGATTGATCCGATCTTCAAGATTTGCAATTCGTTCCAGCGATCCGTACACATCCGAACTGCCAATCTCCTTCTCCATGTAAATCAAGCGCAGGGTCCGTTCGGCAGACGGATTTCCAATATCCCTGTTTTCTCTGTCTCTCTCCCACCGAATGACTGTTCTCTCGGTGACACCAAGAAGAGTTGAAAGCGTCGCCTGCGACAATTCCAGTTCGTGACGGAGAAACCGGATTTCACCGCCAGAAAGCTGTTTTCTGGTTGAAACCAGCCAACGTCCGATCGCACGATGCAGCCCATCTATGTCATGTATTTTCAGGCGGCCGGCGTTCATCTCGAAGCCGTTCGCGAGGTAGATGTCATTCAGTCCGCATTCGGTGTAATGGTATGCCTCTGTCATCGTATGTCCCTTTCAGATGACGGTAACAACCCTGCATTTCCTGACATTCAGTGCTACGACTACTTGTATTGTCCGTCCGGCCACGAAGCGCTTCATCTTTATCCTAACGTCGCCATGAACGTCCTTCTTGGGTACGCCGATGATTTCTCCCTTTCGCAAAGTTAAGAGAACCTGCCGCATGGTGATGTCCCGTTCCCGCAACCGATCACGGAAGTGCGGTTGCTCGAAGTCAATCTCGTTCCTGTCAAGACAATTTCGGACGTGATTGGTACAACGGCCGGCATCGTGGAGCGGATTTTCAAAGGGAACTACGTTGCTCGCGAACATGACATACTGTCATGTTTATACTTTGTCAATAGCAGGAATCCGCTTGACTTCCAGCCCGGATTTGGGTAATCTGTAACTCAATCAAGAGGGACGCAGATACTGCAGAAAGCACCGGGAAAATCGTTCCGTAAAGGACTCTCGCTGGTCAAGTTCACGCGGATGTTCCCGGATGATGCATCCGCTAAAAAGTGGTTTGTTGAGCAGCGGTGGCCAGGAGGCGAAACCTGCCCGTGCTGTCAGTCCAAGAACGTGCAGATTCGCAAGAACCGCAAGCAGCAACCCTATCGTTGCTGCGACTGCCGCAAGGACTTCTCGACCAAGAACGGAACCCTGATGGAAGGTTCCAAGCTGGACTTTCAGGTGTGGATTATCGCAATCTACCTGCTTTCGACCAACTTGAAGTCGGTTTCTTCAATGAAGTTGAGCCGAGATCTGGAAGTAACGCAAAAGACGGCTTGGTATCTCGCGCAGCACATCCGCGAAACCTGGCAGAACGACAATTCCATGTCTCGGGTCCGGTAGAGGTTGACGAAAGCAATTTCGGCGGCAAGAGAAAGAACATGAGAAACGCGAAACGGAAAGAGTTGAAGGACTTGGGCGCGGCGCGGTTGAAAGGGCGGCAGTCGTAGGCGTCAAGGATAAAAAACGAACAAGGTAGCGGCTCGTCATGTTCAGCGCACGGATTCGCCGCACCTTGCCAGGTTCGTGGACAAGAAAACCGAATTCGGTTACAAAGTCTGCACGGATGAAGCCAAAGCCGACAACGCGCTCAGGCCGTGGTACGACCACGAAGCCGTCAACCACTCGGTTTCCGAGTATGTCCGGGATCAGGCCCGCACTAAAGGGATTGAGTCCTTCTGGGCGCTCTTAAAGCGCGGCCACCACGGCACGTTTCACCATGTCTCGCTGCAGCATCTGCATCGCTATGTTGGCGAGTTTGTCGGCAGAAGCCCAGAGAGTGCATCAGGGTGCGGACCGACTCCATCGACAGCGCCACTTTGAAAACCCCCGCGATCCGCTCCCGGACCAGGCCGATGGTCCAGGACGGCACACCTGCCGCAGTACTCTCCTCCAGCCAGCGGCCGACCTCGGCGCGCTGTGCCGAGCCCAGCTTCGGCGGCCGCCCGCTGCGATGCATGTCCTTCAGGCCGTCCGCGCACCGGGCGTTGTAGGCGGTTCCCGCGTTCACGGTATTTGGGGAACCCCGGCACGATTGTGCAGTCCGCGCGACGCGCGCTCCGGACAACCGTTCACGGCTGCGTCCAGGGCGTCAGCGGCATTCGGGAATGACAGTCGGACAACGAAAACGGATCGTCACCGCTCGACCGAACGCTTACTACACCCAGACACCTGATTGACAGCGATCCACATTGCCGATCTATCTGCTTGCCACGGCCCATCGTGTCGATATATTCTCTCTGTATCGACACGTTAGAATGAAGTGTCGATGAGATCGACATGTTCGGAACACGCGTCGACGGGAGCAGGATACATCGACATGACATTCGATCCCAATCGCCCCTTCAATGACCTTCCAGACCTGCCGCCGGCATCGGAAACCGAGACCAAAGCCATTCTCCGGAGTTGCATAACCGCGCGCGCGGCACTGGCGGAGCTCCGGGTTTCCGGGGGGCTCATCCCGAACCAGGCGATGCTGGTCAACTCGATCCCCCTGCTCGAAGCGCAGGCGAGTTCCGAAATCGAGAACATCGTCACGACGGCCGACCGGCTGTTCCGCTACGCCAACGACACGACGGGTCGAGCTGACCCTGCCACCAGGGAAGCTATGCGCTACCGCACCGCCTTGCACCGCGGTTTCGAGATGCTGAGCCGGCGGCCGGTTTCGACCGTCATGGCGGTCGAGGTCTGTCGAACGATCAAGGGAGTGGAGCTCGACGTTCGCACCACGCCGGGAACGGCGTTGGTGAACGATGCAACCCGGCAGGTCATCTACACGCCGCCGGAGGGAGAGGACATCCTCCGGAGCAAGCTCGCCAACTGGGAGCGCTACATCCACGATGTCGAGGAGATCGACCCGCTGATCCGCCTTGCGGTCATGCATTATCAGTTCGAGGCGATCCATCCGTTCGTCGACGGAAACGGCCGGACCGGACGCGTACTGAACCTGCTCTATCTCGTTGACAAGGACCTGCTCGACGTTCCCGTCCTTTATCTCAGCCGGCACATCATCCGGAACAAGGCGCTCTACTACCGGCATCTGCTCGAGGTGACGACCGGACAGGACTGGGAAGCATGGATACTCTTCATTCTGGAGGCTGTCAGAACGACGGCGGAATGGACGGCGGCGAAAGTCCGCGCGATCCGGAACCTTCTCGACGATACGGGCGCCCTAATTCGACAGAGGATACCGAAGATCTACTCCCGGGAACTGACGGAACTGATCTTTGTGCATCCCTACTGCCGGATCGGCGACGTGGTCAAAGCGGATATAGCCAAGCGTCAGACGGCCGCCGTCTACTTGAAAGCGCTAGCGGCGGAAGGCCTCCTCGAAGAGATCAAGGCGGGACGCGAGAACCTCTACATCAACCCACCGCTCCTGGCGCTTCTGGCCGAGCGCGAGTAACTATGCGCAACGCGGCAGCATCATGACGGCGCCTGCATGGCTTGGCTGCCGCGCTCTACCCATTGGCTGAAAACAAGCGCTGAGCGCGGCCCGGCTTTTCCGGTTTCCGGGAAGCATGGAGAAGCAAAGCCTGATTCGCCGCACCCTGTCCTCGCCCGCCGGCTTCGAGCGGCTGTCCGGCATTCCGGAGGGCGAGGCGTTCGAGAACCGCTCGGCCGCTGTCCGCCACGTCTGCGACTCCTTGGGCATCCTCGACGCCCGCGGTCGGCCAATGGCATTTCGTTAGATTGAAATCATTGCGCCTAATAAATTTGGCGAAGTCTCAGCCATTTGATTTGTATCTGGATTTCGCGCGCGATTATTTTTTTGCCTTGGGGTTGACACGGGACCGCCGCCATGGCATGCTAGTTGAGAATCAGATCGCCCTTATCGGGAGCCTGCCGCCATGGACCCGCGAATCGCCGCCCTCAAATCCGCGGCTTTCCTAGGCCGGCGCTTCGCACGGCGGCAGATCGCCGACATCCAGGAGACCGTCGCGCTTTTTCCCAACGGTGGACGAATTCCACGGCCGGAGCGAGCGCGGCGTCCGCTAGGAGCTCTACGCCCATTTCAACCGGGTCGGCCATGGCCCGCCTGTTCTCCAACCATGGCGACGGCATTCTGGAAGAGATGGACGAAAGCGACCGGCCGCGAAAGAAGACGAACTTTACGAGCGCGCTGGCCATGCTGTCCCTCAACCTCGAGGAGATGATCCTCAAGCACGCGGCTTCGACCGGGACGGGCGTTCTCGCGCCGATCGAGAAAGCCCGTCGGAAAGTGGAGCCGGAGACGGCAGCGGGAAACATGAACCGGAACTAAAAAGGAACTAACGCAGATCTAAACGGGTCGAAGAGACCAATGTGCAAGTGCGCGGCTTAAGGAAATGACGGCGAATCTTAAGGAAGTGCCATTGGCCCGCAGGGGGCCGCGCAGCACGGCGGCCGCCAGGTTCGGTCGGACCTCGGCTGGCAAGGCGGGTTCGTCTTCGCCAGTCCTTCCTCACGACGCTATTGCGCGACTCTATCGGCTCATGGAAGCTGCTGCGCAAGCGCGCCTAATTTGCTTGCACAATATTCGAATTAACCATGTGCCGGTCACACGCCTTGCAACGAGATTGCAAAAAATTGAATCCGTCGAAGTTCGATCATTGGTCGGTTGAGCTGTCGCTTTCCGACCGCGCCGAGCTGCTGCGCCATCTCGACAAAAACAATCCGCCTGCCGGAATCTTGGACAAGGAGCCGGATTGGAAGTCTTGGCGAAACGACTCGATTCCTAGCACGCGGATTCGCGCCGCTCGGCTATAGGGGATGGAATTCACCCGAACAGTGGTTCGTACGGAACCGGGAAGGCGTTTGGGAACAGTTGGCTAGGTCGCAAAACAGACTGCCAGTTGCCGGATAGTCTACCGGAATTCATTCGAAAGCGAGCTTCACCGTTTCGGATTCCAGCAATTGCCGATGCCGCGCTAATCGCGCGGCGGGTGCAAGCGAGGAAAGAAGGAGCGCATCCGCGATCCAGACGCTCGCTTTAGCGGATAGGCGCTTTGCAAAGTTCGGTCCGCGAATATGCTTTTTCGAATTCTATAGCTATATTGCAATAATGATTTTGCTATGGCGGACAATGCACCTTCCTCAATACACTTAACGCAATCAGCCGTTCGCAGTTCTCACAAGGTTGACACGATGGCATCCAATCCGCCCTTAGAAATGCCGCGGAAAATTAGCGGCGCGGCCCTAAAGCGATAATTCCCGAGCAATCCACTTATGCAAGAGTCTGAAAGAACTGCGCCCGTGCAATTGATGTTCGAAGGATTCGACCGGGAAGCCAAAGCATGCCGCAAGCTGCCTGCAAAATTGCGGAGGCAACTTGATATTTGCCGATCATCCCCGGAACTCGTAGCCTTTCTAGACATCGAAACTACAGGGCTTAGCCACTATTATGACGAAATCACGGTCATAGGATGGTCGTTCGGCGGATGCTCGCGAACAATCGTCAAGGGGCAGCCGCTAGGCCAATTGCACGAAGATGTCGAACGCGCAAAATGCCTAGTGACGTTCAACGGCATCAGGTTCGACACGAAGTTCTTGATTAAGGAGATTCCCGACCTTTCCCTGCCGACAGAGCATGTTGACTTAATGTATCTTTGCCGACGCGTTGGCTTGACGGGAGGCCAGAAGGCAATCGAAAAACAGCTGAACATTCAGCTGAGAGACGATTTGCAAAACGTTGACGGGGCAGTCGCCGTAATGCTTTGGCATCAATACGAGCGAGGCGACATTGATGCGCTGAAGACATTGATTCGATACAATCGAAGCGACATTGCCGCGATGGGTATGATTTTCGATGAAGCAATTGCCCGACTAGAGTTACCGGCGACATTGTTCTTTGAAACCCCGAGTTTCAAGAACTGGGCCGCGCCTCGGGGCTGGAAGACTCTGCCGGAAATTGCGCCCCTTCCAAGGGCAGTTGCAAAGAACAAGTACAAATACACCGAATTATTTTGCAAGGGCGGTTCAGAAATCTGGCGAGCCGTTGGAATCGACCTGTCGGGGTCGGCGGAAAGAAAAAGCGGCTGGTGCCTTCTGGAGGGTCGGTCCGCCCAAGTATGCGTTATGAATACGGACGAAGAGATCGTTCAGGGAACGATCGAAGCCAAGCCCGACATAGTTTCAATCGACTCTCCGCTTTGCCTGCCTGCCGGTCGAATTACCGTAACCGACGATGATCCGGGACGAGAAGAGTTCGGAATCATGCGAGAATGCGAGCGGGAGTTGAAGCGACGAGGGATCAACGTATATCCGTGTCTTATAAGAAGCATGCAGAATCTAACCGCGCGCGGAATGCGACTTGCCGCTACGTTGCGCAGTTTAGGAATCCCCGTCATCGAAAGCTATCCGGGCGCCGCCCAGGACATAATGCGAATTCCGCGAAAGGGAGCGGGCAAGAATTGGCTGCAACTGGGATTGCGGGAATTCGGAATACTGGGCGACTTCGAGGAGGCCTCGCACGATGAACTCGATGCTATTTCGTCGGCATTGGTCGGAACATTTCATATGGCGGGATTGTCGGAAGCCTTGGGCACGGAGAAGGAACCTCCGCTAATCATACCTAGCGTCGACTTAACGAGAGACACGATTGCCGTTGGATTGAGCGGGCCGATTTCCGCCGGAAAAACGACGATCGCACGGGAATTGGAGAGGAGGGGATTCCATTATGCCAGGTTTAGCCTAACCCTTGACGAGCTGTTGCTGGAAAGGGGCGAAACGCTCTCGCGATCAAACCGGCAGAGACTAGGAATGGAAATCCACAAATCGGGAAACCAAAGATGGCTTTGCCAGAGAACGGTTTCGAAATCGATGCGATCGAAACTGATAGTCGTTGACGGGTTGCGATTTCCTGACGACTTCGCTTATCTCGCTGAGCAATTCGGCGCGAACTTCTGGCACGTTTTTGTTAGCGCAGAAGAGTCGATTCGACGGCGTCGCTTTGAAAAGATGGACAATAACTTGAAATTTGCGGAAGCATCCGATGCACAGGTCGAAAAGTCATCGGAAAGTCTTAGGGAATTGGCACACGATGTGTTCAAGAATGAAAGCAGCATTGACGAACTAAGCGAGTATTCGGAAAACTTGGCAAAGCGATTTGGCGGGGAATGACAATGCCGGTATCCATTGTAATCGGAGGTCAGTTTGGATCGGAAGGCAAGGGCAAAATTGCGCTTGAAATCGTAAAACGATCAGCGGAGCCTGTGACGGTTGTTAGGGTCGGCGGGCCCAACTCGGGGCATACAGCCTACAGCAAACGGCGGGATAGGCACTCGTTGCGGCAATTGCCTGCAGCTTGCATAGACGGAAATGTTGATGTTGTTCTGCCTTCCGGCTCGTTTATTGACGTGGACATATTTTTCAAAGAGATTGAGCAGGTCGGCATTTCAAGAGATAGGATATCCGTAAGCGAAAACGCTCGCGTGATATTGCCGGCGCACCGCGATTGGGAACGGAACGCTTGTCTAACTTCCTCAATCGGTTCTACGGGTTCTGGTGTCGGCGCGGCGCTTATGGCTACTGTTGCACGGGGAGCGAAACAATTCGGTCTGCCATGCTCCCTTGCCAAGGACGAAGCGAAATTAGCCAAGTTTATCCGCGATGTGCCAAGGCAACTTCGAAACGCAGTGGAAAAGAAGCAGAGAATCGTTGTTGAGGGAACGCAAGGCTTCGGCCTCTCTCTTCTCGACAGCGAGTATTGGCCCAAAACGACGTCGAGACTGACGACTGCGGCCGGAGCATTATCGGAATGCGGGCTTAGTCCGCTAGATGTCGATGACATTACGATGGTAATTCGATCATGCCCGATACGCGTATCCGGCAATTCGGGACCGCTTGCCAACGAAACTACATGGGCTGAAATTAGTCGGCTATCCGGAAAATCCGAAGAAATTCGCGAATTTACCACTGCAACCAAACGCCTCCGCAGAGTCGGTAAGTTTGATCCCAAAATTGTTCTGCAAGCCTTGGACGTCAATAAGCCGACGCGCTTGGTTATGAATCACTTGGACTACATCGGGCCTGAGAGCGATTTGGAAATTCCTAGCAGCGCAGTTAGAAATTTTATTACGAGAATTGAGGAAGGAATTGGTCGAAGCATTGATTGGCTTGGGTTTTCACCATTTGGAATCATTGAGAAGAAAAGGCGCATGGAATGAATAAGCAAGAGGAGGAACAAGAAGAATTAAGTCGAATCGAAGCCGAAAAAATTGCGGAAAATTTTCGGAATTCCGGGCGAAAGGATCCATTGCGAAATGTTCCTCCAGCACTTTTATCGAGCGAGGACATTAAGAATTACATCATTGAAACTGGAGCGATTTCGCCTTTTTTTGTCGGCGGCAACCCTAGCAGGCTTAAAAAAGCATCATACGAAGGGCGCATTGGAGACAAAGCCTATAAATTCACGGAAAACAATTGTTTGGTCGAAGTATGTACAAATCCTCTCGTTGTTTGTGCAAATTCAATAGTTTTCGTTGAATGCGACTTGGATTTCCGGCTGCCAGATTTCATTGCATTACGCTTTAATCTTCAGATAAGGCACGTGCATCGAGGATTGCTTCTTGGTACTGGTCCATTAATTGACCCCGGGTTTTGGGGGAAACTATGCATTCCATTGCATAATCTAACGAATGAAAATTATTCAATTCCTAGGTCTGAAGGCCTCATTTGGATTGAGTTTACAAAAACGTCTGGTAAAACCAAATACGGACGCGACCCACTCGTTAAAGAAGACAGTAAAGGTCACTGGAACATCAAGAAATTTATCGGAAAGGCTGCAAGTCCAATAAACGGATTAGGAAGAACCGTAGCGATTAGAAGTTCAATTCCGCTTATCGCTAAAGAAGCAGACAAACGAGCGATTGAAGCTAAAAAACGAGCGGTTGCAGCTGAAGAATCTGCGAAAAGCGCAGAACGCTGGGTTGAAAGAATCGGTACATATGGAGCTATTGCAACAATAATCGGGATAATACTCATAATAATAGCAATGTACGCAAATATTCAAAGTGCGAACAATGCAACGCAAAGTGCATATGAATCACTTATGCCTCAAATTCAAGCACTTCGAGACGAATTAAGTAATCTCCAAAAAGATCAATGGTTGCTTTCAGAGGAATTAAGCCGATTAAAAGATGAAAACTCGGATGATTTAGAATTGGCCGTCGAATGAAATTGCGCAATTGGTGGCAGCCGATAGGATCGTTGCTCTATTGTTAAACGCCCGTAATTCCAAACAGCGCCGAAATGAAAATGGGAAGCAACAATCGTAAGTGTTCGGTCGAGCGGTGGCGACAGTCCTTCGCGGCGTCATTTCGGTCGCTGCGAAATTGGATCTGGTAACGAAAAATCCGGCGTGCTATTTGGCTGCGCATGGAGATTCGCATCGAGGATATCTGGACTCCGCCGGTTCCGCGCGTCGCCGCCGACGGGCGGCTGTCAGAGGCGTCGGCTCCCGGTCCGGTCGACTGGAAATACATTTGCGAGCGCGAGCGGGTCCGGGCAGCGCGCAAGCAGCCTGGACGCCGTTGGCAAGAGCAACCGGGCGAAGCTGAAGGCCGCCCGCGAGGAGGTCCGGAAGGTTCGCCGGACGGCGAAGCGGGCCGTTGCGCTGGAGAGGGAGGCTGCGCGGCTGAGCAGGCTTCTCGCGGAGGCTGCGCGACAGGGTCGCGGCGCTCGAGGCGCGGAACGAGGAGCTTCGTTCGAGCAGGTCGTTGATGTCGAAGTCGATGTTCGGCAGCAAGAGCGAGAAGCGTCGCGGGGAGGCCTCGAAGCGCAAGCGGGGCCAGCAGCCCGGGGCGCCCGGCCATGGCCG
>Ga0209544_1000520_pt1 | contig 52328 bp, 44 predicted proteins | sample MesohylPK_FD_187297 | JGI IMG/M metagenome (GOLD analysis project Ga0209544, IMG submission 187297) | Host-associated microbial community of the marine sponge Aplysina aerophoba from Gulf of Piran - sponge mesohyl, lysed by proteinase K... | ecosystem: Host-associated > Porifera > Sponge >... | reverse complement strand
GTGGCAAGTTCGCTGGCATGGGCGCGGCTGGCGGCGTGCCGGTTTCTCATGCGACGGGTGGCTCGAGAAATAGGTTCTTGATTGAAAAAGATTTAATAACAATGACTTATGATTCAAACTCTTAGAGCGAGAGATTTTCGATGTCTACGGACGACTCTTTTCGAAGCAACTCCTTAATTTCGGAAAGGATTAGACGATTCTCGGATTCGCCCTTCGTACTTTCGCAAACGACGACCAAATTCGGCGTATTGGACGAGGCGCGGATCAATCCCCACGAACCGTGCGGCAACGAAACGCGTACGCCGTTTACTTTGATCAGGTCCTCAATTTGCGCGCCCGCAAAACGGCGGCCGGAACTGCGCCATTCATCCAGTTTGGCAGAGACTCTTTCAACGACTCCGTACTTTTCCGTATCGGGGCAGGGCGGCGACAGTGTCGGAGTGGAATAGGTTCGCGGCAGCGATTTTTTCATGTCGGAGAGCTTGTCGTCCGGGTGCCGGTCCAAAAGCAGGCACAATTCCACGGCGACGCGAAGCGCGCAGTCGTATCCGCGCCCGACCGGCGGGGCCAGGTAAAAGTGCCCCGATTTTTCGAATCCCGCCAGCGCTCCGGTTTCGGCAACGCGCCGCTTGATATGGCTGTGGCCCGTCTTCCAGAATTCCGACCGTGCTCCGAATTTCTTCAGAACAGCGTCGGTCGCGAAAATTCCCGTCGACTTGACATCGGCGATAAACAGCGAATCCCGATGCGATCGGGCCAATTCACGTGCCAAGAGCACTCCCAGCTTGTCGGAGAAAATCTCCTCGCACTCGTCGTCGACGATGCCGAGTCGATCGCCGTCGCCGTCGAAGCCGAATGCGAGGTCCGCTCCGGATTTCCTCACGGTATCCGCCATGTCGCGCAGCATGGTCATCGATTCAGGATCCGGGTTGTAGTTGGGGAAGCTGTAATCGAGTTCATTGTGCAGCGGCACGACTTCGACGCCGATACGCTTGAGGGCCTCGGGAGCAAATGCCGAAGCCGTGCCGTTGCCGGTGGCGCACACCGCCTTGATCGGGCGAGAAATTCTAATTCCCGTGCAAAGATCGTCCAGATAAGCTTGCCGGATGCCGCCGATTTCTTCGTAGCCGCCACTCGCATTCGATTCGCTCAGCCCGCCCAGAACGATGTCGCGAAGCTGCTTCATTTCGACTTCGCCATGAGTAAGCGGATGTTCAAAGCCCGTCTTCACGCCGGTCCATCCGTTCGGGTTGTGCGAAGCTGTGACCATGGCGACGGCATCGATGCCGAGATGCTGCCTGCTGAAGTACGCCATGGGCGAAACCGACGCGCCTATGGACTTGACGTCGGTCCCGGCGCGCATCAAGCCGAGCGCGAGCGCGGTTCGCACCGAAACCGAATATTCGCGATAGTCGCAAGCGATAATGATTTCGGGTTTTACGCCTAGCCTGCGCATCTGCGTGCCGATCCCTTGCCCAAGCAGCGAAAACCCGGCCAGATTTATGTCGTCCGGAAACCGCCAGCGCATGTCGTATTCGCGAAATCCAGTCGGTAGAATCATGGGAACGTCCATGAATTCCCAGCTGTTGGGACGCACGTCAGTAAGCGGTATCATACTTTATTCGGCTCCCGGCGGGCTTCCGCCTCTTTCCGGATCGAGAGCCTTTGCAATCCTGTCGAATTCCATGAGCTCGGCTAGCAGACCCGGCATTGCATCCAGGGGGATCATGTTTGGGCCGTCGCTCGGCGCTCGATCGGGATCTTCGTGGGTCTCGATAAACGCCGCCGCGATGCCGACCGATACGGCCGCGCGCGCGACGACCGGCGCGAATTCTCGCTGGCCGCCGGAAGATGCGCCGCGCCCTCCGGGGATTTGCACGCTGTGCGTGGCGTCGATGACGACGGGGTATCCCGATTTCTTCATGATCGGAATTGAACGGATGTCGACAACAAGGGAGTTGTAGCCGAAGCACGATCCCCGCTCGCAGAGCATGATGCTTCTGTTGCCCGTCGATTCGACTTTTCCTGCGACGTGGGCCATGTCCCACGGGGCGAGAAATTGCCCTTTTTTCAAATTTACAGGCTTGCCCGTTCTGCCGGCGGCGACGAGAAGGTCGGTTTGCCGGCAAAGAAACGCGGGCACCTGAAGCGCGTCGGCGACCGATGCGGTTTCGGCGCACTGGCCAGCGTCGTGGATATCGGTCAAGACAGGGCATCCGATGCTTTTCCGCACGTCGGCGAGTACTTTAAGGCCGTTCGCGATCCCCGGGCCGCGCGCCGAGTTCAGCGAAGTTCTGTTTGCCTTGTCGTACGAAGCCTTGAAAATGAAGCCCATGCCCAGGGAAGAGGTCGCGTCCGCCAGAAAGCCCGCGATATGCTCGGCGTGATCGAGCGATTCGATCTGGCAAGGGCCGGCGATTAGCGCGAGCGGGCGGCTATTGCCGACTTCGAATTCTCCGACCCTTACGGTTGCCATCGGCGCCGCTCGGGATTTCGCGCTCGAGGTTCGCGTCGCCTTAAGCTTTGACGCCTGCTCGATTCCGATCGGAAATCACTTTCCTGCAATCGAATTTCCCTTGTGCCATGGATGGAGGTCATGCATTCGTTGTCGCTTCATGTTTCTTTACGCCGCAGATCCTGCCGGCAATGATTGCGAGCGCGCATGCGCCGAGGCTGAGCAGCGCGCCCATCTTGGCGGCATCCTGTACTGGCCCTGCCTCAAAAGCGACGGAAGCTATGAATAGCGACACCGTAAATCCTATCGCCGCGATGAAGCCGACCACCAGCAAGTCCGAGATCCTCATCATGGGCGGCATGCCCAGGCCCAACGGAACCGCGCCGATCCACCCGAAAATCAATATCCCGATCGGCTTTCCGACAAGAAGCCCCAGCAAAACCAGCGTCGTAGGGGTTCCAATCGACGAGAATTCGACCCCGGCATTCATCAGTCCGAATAGGAATAGCACGAATTCGATCGGAATTTTTAGCGCGTGCTCGATTTGGTTGAGGAGATCCGTTTGGTGAACTTCCTGCTCGGCGAAGAATCCGAAATCGCGATCGGCATGCGGTATGACCGCGACCACCGGCAGCAGCCCGAGAGCGGGGTGGATTCCGGACATCTGAAACCCGTACCAGCTCAAGGCGCCTGCGACCGCGTAGGGCCAGAAGGACAGCGTCGCTCTGATCCAGGTTGCGCGCGGCTGCGCCGGGTCGCCTGCATCCAGTTTTTTCGGAAGGTAATTGAAGAAAAAATAGGCCGCCAGCGCCGCGCCGACGGAAAGCAGCAGCCATTCCAAGGCCAGGTCCCCCGACGGATAGAATACCGCCAGAATTATCAGGCCGCACGCATCGTCGGCGATCGCAAGCAGGAGAAGAAACCTTACGGCCGGGTGACCGGCGCCGTATATGACGCGGCCGACTAGATAGGAAAAGGCGATATCCGTCGCCGTCGGGATCGCCCAGCCGTTCGCAACGGCGGAATAGGTTTCCGATCCAAGAAAGTATGCGATTCCCAAATAAATCGCGACCGGTCCGATCATGCCTCCCGCCGTGGCGAAAAGCGGAGTTAGCGCCTTCTTTCCGCGTAGCGAGCCGGACTTCAGTATCATCGCCTCCCATACTTCCTTGGCGGCGATGGCGAAGAAAAACGCCATCAGTATGTCGTTGACCAAATAGTGAACGGTCAGGACTCGCCCTGATTCTCCGTATGCGGCGCCTACGAATTCGTTCTTCCAGAGAACATAGTCTACGACGGCGTGGTAGCTATGCCCGTCCAAATTCGCCCAGATCAATGCGATTGCGGCGCCGCTTACGAGAAGGACTGAGTTCTCGGCAATAAATCCCCAAAGCTTGTACATGGGCCATACACCTCGTTGACGATGTCGCGCGATCGCATCCGGCGCATCCTTGCGCGCGAATTTTGGACTTGCCGCCGTTCGGCGCCGCAAAAATATAATACGGCTTGGAATTTCCGAAAAGCCCGTTTGCGCGAATTGCCGGGTACTGTCAAGGCTGCCGGGGATCCAGCGGCGAATCCGATTTTGCGACTTGAGGCCCTAAAGTCGGCCCCGTTTCGAAGGATTTCAGGCCATTGGCGTCGGTCGGGTCGACTGCGCCGCCGGTCGCGCGAACAGTCGTCCCGGATTAGGCAATTCCAGTTAATCGGGCGCTTCCAGCGGCCGATGATTTTCGCGATGCGCGAACGCAGTTGCCCGAACCGGCTCCCGAGGCGGCGACAGAACAGGGAAGCTGTTCGCCGGTCTCGCCCGACCGGCTTCAGGTTCTTGCCAGCCGGCATGCCGGCATCCTGCATGAATTCGTTTTGCGCGCCTCCAATGGAGCGCTGAGAACATTGATGGCCCGGCCTTGCGGCGAGAGCGCTCGCTAGTAGCCCTGGTCCCTGTTGACGACGTTTAGCAATCCTTCGCCGGATTCGGCGCGGCGAATGTTCTCGGCAATCGACATCGAGGAGGTCGCCGGCTTGGTTTCGGCGGCGATATGCGGCGTTACGAGGATTTTTTCGTGCGACCAGAACGGGTGCGAAGGCGGCAGCGGCTCCTCCCTGAACACGTCGAGAGTCGCGTGAGAGACAAGGCCGTTGTCCAGCGCCTCCAGAAGCGCGTCGTCGTCGATGAGCGGGCCTCGCCCGGGATTAATGATCGCCGCGCCTTTTCGCATCAATGAGAATCGGCGCCCGTCGAGCACGTTTCGAGTATCCGCCGTCATCGGAAGCATTAGCACTATGAAGTCGGCAAGCGCGAGCGCGCGGTCCAGCCCGTCGGAGCCGCTATAGGTTGTCGCGCCGCCGATCGACTTCGGCGTGCGGCTCCAGCCCGAAACCTGAAAGTTCAAATCCGCCAGCGCTTTTAGGCACGCGGTTCCCAATGCCCCGAGGCCGAGCATGAGAACGGTTCTCTGCCGCGCTACGAATACGGGCAAGGTTTCTCGCTGCCGCCAAACGCCGTTCTGGTGAAGAATATGCCTGTCGATGCCGAGATGGATCCTGAGCACGTGCGCGACAACGTATTCGATCATGCCTTCCGTAAGGCTCGGATCGACCATTTTTGAAATCGGCACCCTGATTGTTTCATTGCCGACGATATCCTCGACTCCCGCCCACAGGCTCAAAACGGCCTTGAGTCCGGAAAAGGGGCAGAAGTCGCCGATTTCGCCCTTGGGCGAATGCACGACGTAATGAATTGCTTCCGGAGTGTCGGTCGATGCGAGGATTTCAGCTTCGACGCCTTTCGCGGCAACTGCCTTGCGCAATGCGGGGACCCATGTGCCCGCTAGCCGGGGGTCGCCGTTGTAGAGAATTTTCACTGGCATTTCGTTAATCCTACCTGGCTCGGTGAACGTGCGCGCTTTGTATGAGTCCGAACGCGATGGCAAGGACCATCGTTGCCGAGCCGCCGTAGGATATGAACGGCAGCGGGACGCCGACGACCGGTAGAAGCCCCATCACCATTCCCATGTTGATGGTGAAGTACAGGAAGAACATGCCGCCCAGACCCAGGACGAGAAGCGAACTGTATCTGTTCCGGCTCGTGATCGCGAATACGACGCAGTAGCCCAGAATTATTCCGTAAATCGCAATGAGGAGCATGCCCCAGACGAAGCCGAATTCTTCGGCAAAGGTCGTAAACACGAAATCGGTGTGCTTTTCGGGCAGGAAATTCAGCTGGCTCTGCGTGCCTTGGAGAAACCCTCGTCCCGACCATCCGCCCGACCCGAGCGCGATTTTGGATTGCGTAATGTGATAGCCGGAGCCGAAGGGATCGAGCGACGGGTCGAAGAAAGTGTCGAGGCGCTTGTATTGATAGTCCTTGAGAACCTGCCATTCGGTGCCCCGGCTCCAAATCACGAATGCGACGATCGCGGCGGCGGCGGCGGCCAGGGCGGCAAAATAGAGGAGACTCACGCCCGCCGCGAACATGACGAATAGCCCGCCCGCAACGACGAGCACCGACGTTCCGAGATCCGGCTGGTTCCTGATGATTTCCGCCGGAATCAGAATCATCGCCAGTGGCGGCAGTATCCAAAGCGGGCGCGAAACTTTTTCCAGGCTCAGCCAGTCGTAGTATGTGGCCAGGGCCATCACGAGAGCGACCTTCATGAATTCGGACGGCTGGAGGCGCACGAATCCCAGGTCGATCCATCTCCGGGCTCCCATGCCGGTAACGCCGAGCAATTCGACAAGGATTAGGAAGCCGATGGCGCCGATGTAAGTCGGCACGGCGATTCCTTGCCAGAACCATACCGGAACGACCGCGACAACAAGTATTATGGCCAATCCGAACGCGAACCTTATGGCTTGAGCGCTCGCCCAGGGATGCCAGGAGCCTCCGGCGACCGAATAGAGCACGATCAGGCCTAGGGCGGATGCTGAAAGCACCAGTAGCATCAACCCCCAGTTCAGGTGGAGAATTTTGGAAAATCCGGTAGGTTCGGATTTTTCCGACTTTGCGATATACGCCATGAAGTCTACGCGAACAGCCTGGGGGAAGCGTGAGGCTCGAGTCCCCGTCGCGAGCGAAGCCGGCCTAAGTCGGCGGGAATGTCGTCCGAATTCGGATTCACGCCCTGGATCTCGCTCTCGTCGCCGGCTTCTGCCGAAGCACATTCAAATTCCCTTGCTGCCTTCTAATTTCCTCTCTTTGGCTTTCGGGATAGGCGGAGAGCGGCGGAATCTCTCCGACATGGGCTCTGATAAGCATATCTCTGGCCAAGGGAGCCGCAGCCTCCGACCCGCTGCCTCCATGGTCGACGATCACGACCGCGGCAATTTTCGGGTCGTCCGCGGGGATGTAGCCGCAAAAGAGAGCGTGATCGCGTCTTTCCCAAGGCAAGTCCTCGTTTCTGACAACGCCCCTTCTTCGCTCTTCGGCGGTTATGTTGCGGATTTGGCTCGTTCCGGTCTTGCCGGCAATGAGAAGGTTTTTTTGAACCGTGCGAGATTTGAAGGCCGTTCCCTTCGAGTTGTTCACGACCTCGAACATTCCCGTTCTGACTTTGGCAAGCCAGCTTTCGCCAAGCCCGAGCGGTTCCACCGAGTGGTCGTTCTCGCTGGATCCGATTCTCTTCACGATTTTCGGCTCCACCGCGCGACCGCTTGCGATGCGCGCAGTCATGACGGCGATCTGAAGAGCCGTGGCGCTCACGAAGCCCTGGCCGATTCCGGCATTCAAAGTGTCGCCGATCGTCCAGGCGCTGGACCGCATCTGCAGTTTCCATTCCTTGGTAGGGGCGAGGCCGGCTGAAATTTCCGGAATGGGCAGATCGAACTTGACGCCGATGCCCAGTCGCCTGGCCATGGCGGATATCCTGTCGATGCCGACTTTTTCGGCGAGAGTATAAAAATAGATGTCGCAGGACTCCGCGATGCTCCTAACGAAATCTACTCTGCCGTGCCCGCCTCTGCGCCAGCAGTGGAACTTTCGATTCGAAGATTCGATGCTGCCGCCGCAGAAAACTTTTTCCGAGTATGAAATCGCGCCCGCTTCAAGCGCCGCGAGCGCCGTTACCATTTTAAACGTCGAGCCGGGCGGATAGCCGCTTCGAACGCTTCTGCTGACCAGCGAGCTCTTCAGCTGCAGGATCTCATCGAATTCCTTTTGCGTTATGCCGGATGCGAACTTGTTCGGGTCGAAACCCGGCCGGGAAACGAGCGCGAGCACTTCGCCCGTCTCGATATCGAGCAACGCGGCGGTTCCGGCGGCAATCTCCTGCATCCTGGCGTGGACGTAGTTCTGGAGCAGATGATCGACCGAAAGCACGATGTTGTCGCCGGGAACGCTGTCCGTTCGGTCTATTTCGCGCATCGCCTTGCCATAGGCGTTGACTTCGATCTTGCGGATTCCGGACTTGCCGCGGAGAGTTAGATCCATTCCCGCTTCGATTCCGGTCTTGCCGATGGAAAAATCCGGCACTTCGAGTAGCGGGTCGCGATCCTCCGGCCTGAGCCTGTCGCGGCTGTCGACGGAGCCGACATAGCCGATGAGGTGCGCAAAATCCCGCCCGTGCGGATAGATCCTGGAATATCCCGATTCGGCGGACGTGCCCCGCAGCGACGGAGAGTTGGCCGAAACCGCGGCGAATTCGTTCCAATCGACGTCTTCGGCCACGACGACCGGCACGAACGACCTGCGATTCTTGATCTCCTCGATTTTTTTCGCGCGGACGTCCGGCGGTATGTCGATGATCTTTCCGAGATCATCCAGAACGGCTTCGAAGTCGCCGGCCTCTTCGCGGATGATCAGGATTCGATACAGCTGGCGATTGTCGGCGAGCACGACGCCGTTTCGATCAAATATCCGCCCGCGCTCGGGAACCATAAGTCGAACGCTGATGCGATTTTTTTCCGCTAGATTGCGATACTCGCTCGCCTGCGTTAGCTGCAGCACCCGTAGCTTGTCCGCGAGGATGCCGATCGCCGCAAGCTGTCCCGCCGCGATCAGGATTCCGCGCCGGGCGATCATCCTCCGGCTCTTGTGGATTTTCTCCTCGTCCCGAATCAATCGCTGGATCCCTTTGCGCTGTCTTCTTCAACTGGATGCAGTTTACGAACACGGAAGACGAAGATGGCCACCACGACGCACGCCGGATAGGCCAGCACTGTCGCCAAATAGTGCAGAAGAATCAAGCTAAAATCCGCAAATGGCGTCAAGAAAACAATCAGAACCGCGTTGTAGATCGCCAAGGCGCAAAGAAAGGCCGCCGAAACGAGCATCCATTCGAATGCGAATGGCAGCCCGCGGACATTGTCGGTTTTGCCGCGAAGAAATTCAGTTGCCCCGAGCATGGCGAGCGTCCACAGGCCCAAGGGGCGAAACAGCAGAATGTCGCACAGCAGCCCGACGCCTACCACCGCGTACGCCGGCACGAGCGACGGGCGGCGGACGATTATCGCGGCCAGCAGGCAAAAGATTGCGTCGGGCGGCGGATAGCGGCTAGGCGCATGCCCGGTCGGAGTTAGAAAAAAGGCCAGAATGCCGATAGACGCGACGATAATGGTCGTGCGCTGCAGCAAGCCGGACACCGAAAAACTCTCAGTTGCCTGAATTCGCCGTAGCTTCCGGCTGCAATCCTTGAGCGGAACCGGAGGACTCGACGATGAGCTCGCCGGGGCCTTCGATCCGCTCGTTGGGGCGCACTCGAATTACCCGAACGAACTGAAGGTCCCGAAAATCCGCGCTTGGCTTGACCCGCAGCCGATTTTTCGAGTCCTTGACTACGAAGCCGACGAGCGTGTTGGCCGGGAATACATTTCCGTCGCCCGATGTCAGCACGCGGTCGTTCAATTCGACATCGTCGACTCTCTCGATCATGTCCAGCAGCGGAGCGCTGGAGTTGTCGCCCGACAGGATCGCGCGATTGCCGGAGCCCAGCCTGACCGGTATCCGGCTGTTAGGATCGGTAATTTGAATTACTCGCGATGTCGAAGTCCCGACTCCGGATATCCGTCCGACCAGGCCGAAGCCGTCGGTTACCGCCCAGCCGTCCACGATTCCGTTTTCCCGGCCCGCGCTGATTAGAAACGACTGCCTGAACGGCGAACTGGAATCGGCGAGGACGGACGCGGAAATCAAGTAGTGCTCGGCCGCCGCCCTGAGGTCCAGCAGCCTGCGAAGATTGGCGTTTTCGCGTTCGAGATTGTGAGCGATCTCTCGCCACGACTTCAACTGCGACAGCTCGCGGTTCAATTCCTCGTTCTGTTTGACGATGCGCGAGAAACTACCAACTGAGTCGAAAAAGCTCCAGACAATTCTGCCGGGTTTGATGCCGATTTCAAAGCTAGGCAGGATCGCGTCTATCAAATCGGTGCGCAGGGTTTCAACGCGATTATTGTCAAATCTCCACAATACGAACATTAGAGCTAGAATCGCCGCTGTCGAAGCGACTAGGATTCTCCTCACCGGGAAGCGCATCCGCGCGTTTGCGGCGGGCCTGCGAATTCCATGCCGCATTTCCATTGCCGGCAATTCCTTTCGTCGCTTCCGCTGGCTTGATTCAACAGGTTTAACAGGTCTTTCCGCCGCGCTGCGAATCAGGCGGGCGGATTCACTGGCTTCATTCAGCTATGGTAGTCTATCACATGCGGCAGGTGCTTTTCGTATTCCAGCGATTTGCCGGTGCCGAGCGCGACGCAGCTTAGAGATTCATTCGCGATCGAGATGGCGAGGCCGGTCTGTTCGCGCAAGACCTCATCGAGATTGCCGAGAAGCGCGCCGCCGCCGGTCAGCATGAGCCCGTTGTCGGAAATGTCGCTGGACAGATCCGGAGGCGTGGATTCAAGCGCCGTCTGCACCGCCGAGCAAATCTGCTGCAGCGAGCCTTCGAGCGCTTCGGCCACGTCGGCCTGCGATATCATGAATTCCTTGGGAACGCCCTTTATCAAGTCGCGCCCCCGGACCTTTAGCTTTCGGCCGGTTCCGTCGCTGGGCATCTTGGCGGTGCCCAGCGTGTGCTTGATTCGCTCCGAGGTCGATTCGCCGATCAGCATGTTGTGGCGGCGCCTGAGAAAATCGATGATCGACGCGTCCATCTGGTCGCCGCCGACTCGAATGGAATTGGCGTAGACGATGTCGCCTAGAGACAGCACCGCGACTTCGGTCGTGCCGCCGCCGATGTCGACGATCATGGAGCCTTTCGGATCGGTGATCCTGAGCCCCGCGCCGATGGCCGCCGCGATCGGCTCCGCGATCAGCCCCGCCTTGCGCGCTCCCGCGGAGAGCACGGACTGCCGGATGGCGCGCTTTTCGACCGCCGTTGCGCCGTAGGGAACGCAGACGACGATTTTCGGGCGGGCGAAGGTCGTTCTTTTGTGAACTCTGCGAATGAAGTACTTGATCATTTCTTCGGCGACGTCGAAGTCCGCGATCACGCCGTCGCGCATGGGCCGAATCGCGCGAATCGACCCCGGAGTCCGTCCGACCATGCTCTTGGCGCTCTCGCCGACGGCCAGAACCTGCTTGCGCCCCTCCTGAAAGTGATAGGCAACGACCGAGGGCTCGTTCAGAACGATGCCGCGCCCCCGGACGTAGACTAGCGTATTTGCCGTTCCCAGGTCGATCGCCATGTCGTAGGAAAATAAACCCGAGAAAAGTTTGAACATTCGCCGAATACCTTATTCAGTGGCGCAGCCGCCGGCCCGTGCAACCGCAAGCGAATTGACGCGGATCTTGCCGCGGGCAAAACATTCGCGGCCGGCCGACCGCCCGGCGCCTATCCGGCGGATGCGGATGCCGCGGCCGGCGCCGACTTCGTGCGCCTCTGGACCAAATTGTTCAGTGCGGAGACGTAGGCTTTCGCCGATGCGTATACCGTATCCGTATCGGACGACTGACCGACGACCATCCTGCCGTTTTCTTCGAGCCTGACGCTGACCGTCGCCTGAGCGTCGGTGCCTTCCGTCACGGCCTGAACCTGGTACAGCTTGAGTTTCGCCTCGTGCGGGAACAGGGCATTGATGGCGTTGAACGCCGCGTCGACGGGCCCGTCGCCCTGGGCCGTGGCCTCGAGTTCGTCTCCGCCGACCTCGAGAACGATATCGGCTCGCCGCGGCGATTCGGAGCCGCAGGCAACGCAAAGGGATTTTATTCGAAGATGTGCGTCGTCGGCATCCCTAGGGGTCGTTTGCATGAGGGCGATCAAGTCCTCGAAGAACACCTCTTTCTTCCTGTCCGCCAGATCTTTGAATCGCGCGAAAATGACCTTCAGCCTATTGTCGCCGATATTGTAGCCGAGCTGCTCGAGCTTGGCTCGCAGCGCGGCTCGACCGGAATGCTTGCCGAGCACGAGGTTGGATTCCGCGATGCCGACGTCTTCCGGGCGCATGATCTCGTACGTCGACGAATGCTTGAGCATCCCGTCCTGGTGAATGCCCGCTTCATGCGCGAATGCGTTCTTCCCCACGATGGCCTTGTTGTATTGGACCGGAAACCCGGTGGCGGAGGAGACAAGGCGACTCGCCTGCAGGATCTTCTTCGTATTGACGAACGTGCGGAACGGCAGGATGTCGCCGCGCACGCGCATGGCCATGACGACTTCTTCAAGCGCGGCGTTTCCGGCTCGCTCGCCGAGCCCGTTGATCGTGCACTCGATCTGGCGGGCGCCCGCCGAGACCGCCGCGAGCGAATTGGCGACCGCCATGCCGAGGTCGTTATGGCAGTGCGTCGAAATCACGACGCGATCAATGCCCGGAACGCGCTCCTTCAGCATCCGGATGATGCTGGCGCTTTCCTCCGGCGCGGTATAGCCGACCGTGTCGGGAATATTGATCGTCCGGGCACCCGCCTTGATAGCCGTTTCGACGGCGCGGCAAAGGAAATCGTGCTCGGTTCGCGTGCCGTCCTCGGGCGACCATTGCACGTCGTCGGTATATTTGCGGGCCCGCTGGACGGACCGGTGAATCGCTTCAATGACTTCTTCGGGCTTCATCTGAAGCTTGAATTCCATGTGAAGCGGCGACGTGGATATGAACGTATGAATTCGCCGCGATCTAGCGCTCTTCAGCGCCTCGGCGGCTCTGTCGATGTCGGCGAGAGACGAGCGCGCCAGTCCGCAAACCGTCGCGTTTTCCAAAAGCTTGGATATTTCGGCAACCGCCCGGAAATCGCCTTCCGAGGCGATCGGGAAGCCCGCCTCGACGATGTCGACGCCCATTTCGTCAAGCAGCATCGCGATTTCGATTTTTTCCGACAGCGACATCGTAGCTCCCGGCGATTGCTCGCCGTCCCGGAGAGTCGTATCGAATATGAGTACTCGTTCTTTTTCTGATTCAGTTTGTTCGGCCATGGTATCAGTGCTCGGTTTCGAAAATTCAGATTGTTTTTTTCGGCGCGATCATTCTTCCTCCAAGCGGACGCGCCGACGCGGCACGCTCAGAGGCGGCTTAGCAATAGGATGGTCCGGGCGCGCCGCCCGAGCATTGAAAGATCAACGATAATCTTATGGCTCAAATATTCCATGGCGCGACATCTACCAAAAAAAATTCGATTCGAAAAGTAGGATTATTGAAGACTCGCCCTCGCATTGGCTGTTCGCGTCGAATCGATTTCGGGATCATGCGGATGCAAGCGGAAGGCGGTGCGGCTAGCGCCTGGAAATCGCCCCGCCGCCCTGGCAGGAGCCGCCCGTCCTCGGCGGCGGCAGGGCGGAGAGCCGATTTGGCGAGACCGAATTGCGCGGCCGGCATGGACAGCAGCCGCTCGAATCCCGCCAGGGGAAGCCGGCCGGAACATTCGACTTTCGTCCGCTTTAACGCGCTTCCCCAATCGCTCCGGGCGGGAGCTGTAATTTCGGAACAAGTTTTTTTCATTTTCCGATTGCCGTCGCCGTTCCCGATTGGGGCGCGACGATTCGCGCGCCGCAATTCTTCCTTGGACGGTTAGTCGTGAAGACGACTCAATGCTTGGCCGGCTCACGGTGCGGCGGCGCTCTCCCCTGGAATTGGCGGCTGTCTTTCTGCAGGATCAGGGTCAACGCGGTTCGCAGCACTCGGGGCGAGGCGGATGGCGACTGTTTTTCTCGCGCTGCGCCTGTTGCCGGGGCGGAATCCGCGCGGGGTCCGACTGCGATAGGGCGGTCTCCGTCAAAATCGCGGATTTCAAGCGGTTCGGCGCAATCATCGACCGCGCCGAGTTTATTCGCGACGCCTATTCCTTTTCGGGTTCGGGGCGTTCATCGAGAATTTTTCCGCTGCTATAGCGGAAAACGCCGCGACCCTCTCTCTTGCCGTCGCGGAAGTTGCCTTCGAAGACGTCGCCGTTGGCATAATGGAGCTTGCCGTAGCCATTCATTTGGCCGTTGCTCCACGGCCCTTCGTAAATCAGGCCGTCACTGCTTGTAAACTTCCCGAATCCGCTTCGAACCCCGTTAGCAAAGCCGCCTTCGTATTCGGATCCGTCGCCGTACGACTCGAAACCGTTTTCGTCGTGCTTTTCGTTTGCGATCCATTCGCCCGAATAGACTCGCCCGTCGGCGTAGCTCAATTCGCCGAATCCCGAGCGCGCGCCGTCCGAAAACCGTCCCTTGTAGATTCGCCCGTCGGGATATTTCGCAACGCCGCCGCCATGGTATTTCGAATCTTTGAATTCGCCCCTGTACTCGGTGCCGTCCGGCTGCCTGGCGAATCCCTGCCCGTTCAGCTTGGCATTGGTCCAGCTGCCGTCGAAGATTGCGCCGTTCGGAAAGGATACCTTGCCAATTCCTTCGAACGATCCCTGCGCCCACTCTCCGTCGAATACGGCTCCGTTTTTCCGCGCAAGGACGCCCCTTCCGTGCGGCTTCGCGTTTGCGACTTTCCCTTCATACCTATCGCCCGACGAATATTCGATTACTGCTTCGCCGACCGCGACGCCTGATTCCCATTCGCCGTCGAGAACTGTGCCGTCCGCCGAACTCAGCTTTCCTTCGCCGTGCGGCTTCCAGTCTGCGATTGAACCTTCATAAACGTCGCCGGATGAATAGATTATTTTTCCTTCGCCTTCGAATCTGCCCTCGGTCCAATCTCCGTCGAATGCCGAGCCGTCGCGCTTGTCCCGCCTGCCTTTCCCGTCGGCTTTGAAATTGACGATGTCGCCAATGTAGATGTCGCCGCCGGGATACGTAATCTTCTGGCCCGATCCATCCAAGCTGCCGCGCACCCACGCGCCTTCCAGAACAATTCCGCTAGCTCGTACCAGAGTGCCTCTGCCGTGAGGCGAGCCTCCCTCGAATTGCCCCTCGTAAACGCTGCCGTCCGGAAAAACGAGCTTGCCCTCCTCATTTTCTTCGCCTTGCGACAGTTCATAGCGATACTCGCCGGAGTCCTTGCCCGCCAGCACGATTTCGCCGGGCAGCGTTCCGTTTTTCCAAGTGCCTTTGAACTCCTGCCCGTCGGGGAGCCTCAATGTTCCCTCGCCCTCGAATACGCCGCCTAGGTTTCCGCCTTCGTATTTGGATCCGTCGGGCTGGACTATGACCGCTTGGCCCGATCTCTTTCCCCGTGCCCATTCGCCGTCGTAGGAATACCCGTCCGGGCGCGTCAATTTGCCGCGGCCATGCCACACGCCGTTTTCGTACTCGCCTTCATAGATTGCGCCGTTCGGAAATGTCGCAATCCCGCTGCCGTTCATTTCCCCGTCGCGCCATGCGCCTGTATAGGTGGAGCCGTCGGCGTAGGTGATCGAACCGGTTCCGTGCGGCTTGTAGTTGAGGAATTCGCCGTCATACACGGATCCGCTCGGAAAAACGGCTCGGCCGTTTCCGTTGATTGCGCCGCCTCGCCATTCGCCGTCGTATTCGAAGCCGTCCGGTCGGCGAAGAGTCCCCTGGCCTTCCCTCAGTCCGTCCTTGAATTCGCCGACATAAACCGCGCCGTCGGAATAAGTGGTCTCCAAGGCGCCCGGAGTATCCTGCGCAAGCGCGAACTGGCTTCCAATTATTCCGGCTTGTGCAAACACGGCCGCAGCGATTGCCAAGTTCAAGCGCCGTTTGGCGCCGAGCGCCATCAAAATAAGCATGTATTTTTCACTTCAAACGCTATATCTACGGCCTTTTACGCGATTCAAGCCTGCAAGCAAAGACATATTGACGCGGGTTTTAAAATTCTCGCGGCAAGAAATCGTATTTTTGCTTCGCTGCCCGACGAATATAGTGCGGGGTCGAATCGATCATCGCGGCTGGCCTCCCGCTTAGCCCGAGAAATACGGAGAGAAGCCATGCCGTCAAGATTCAGGCTTGCGATCGCTCAATCCAATCCAACGGTCGGCGCCCTGGAATCCAATGCGGAAAAAGCCCGACTCCGGCATCGCGAGGCTAGAGCCCGGGGCGCGGACATGGTGGCGTTGCCGGAACTGTTCATTTCCGGCTACCCGCCGCAGGACCTCGTCTTGAAAGCCGCATTCACGAACGATTGCATGCGGCACATACTCGCCCTCGCGGAACGATGCGCGGAGGGCCCCGCGCTCGGCATCGGCGGCCCGCTCCTTAGGGACGGCAATTTGTACAATGCTTATTTCATTCTTTCGAAAGGCGAGGTCAAAGCCGAGATTCTGAAGCATCACCTGCCAAACCATGCCGTATTCGACGAAGCGCGCCACTTCACGCCGGGGCCGATTTCCGGTCCGTTCAAGATCGGCGAAGCGAGAATCGGAACGCCGATCTGCGAAGACGCATGGCACGAAGACATATGCGAATCGCTGGAGGAATCGGGCGCGGACTTGCTGGTCGTGCCGAACGGCTCGCCCTACAGCAGGAACAAGCTGGAGCGACGGCACGCGGTCATGGTTGCGCGCGTTGTCGAAACGGGACTTCCGCTTGCCTATGTCAACATGACCGGCGGCCAGGACGACCTTGTATTCGACGGCGGATCGTTTGTCTTGAATCCCGGCGGGTCGCTTGCTCTCCAGATGCCCCAGTTCGAAGAGGAGATGGCTTTTGTCGATTTCTATGAATCGGAAGAAGGCTGGAGGGCCGAGCCGGGCGACCTCGCGAGCACGGGCGGCGAGCAGGAGCAGGATTATCGCGTAATGCTGACCGCGCTTCGCGAGTATCTGGCGAAAAACGGCTTTTCAAAGGTTTTGCTCGGGCTGTCTGGAGGCGTGGACAGCGCCCTCGTGGCGACGCTGGCGACGGACGCGATCGGCCCGGAGCAGGTGCGGTGCGTCCTGCTGCCGTCGGAATTCACTTCGGAGGAATCCGAGACTGATGCGCGGGAGGTCGCGCGCGTTCTGGGATGCCGCCTCGACGAGATTCCTATCGACGGTCCCAGGCACGCCGTGCTCGCGGCATTGGCGCCGGTGTTTCGGAATCTTCCCGAAAACGTTGCCGAAGAGAACATTCAGTCGCGACTGCGCGGGCTGCTGCTCATGGCGATTTCCAATAAATTCGGCGAAGTTCTTCTTACGACCGGCAACAAGTCGGAGGCGGCGGTCGGCTACGCCACGATCTACGGCGACATGGCGGGCGGCTACAATCCGATCAAGGACCTCTACAAGACGCGCGTATTCGACATTTGCCGCTGGAGGAATTCCAACCACAGGCCGTGGATGCTCGGGCCCGAAGGCGCCGTCGTCCCCCGAAACGTGCTGGAAAAGCCGCCCACCGCGGAGCTGCGCGCGAATCAGAAGGATTCGGACAGCCTGCCCGAGTATGAAACCCTGGACGGAATTCTCGAAATGCTCATCGACGAGGACAAGTCGGTCGACGATGTCGAGCGGATGGGCTACGACCGGGAGATGGTCAAGAGGGTCGAGCAGCTAGTCTATAGCTCCGAGTACAAGAGATTTCAGTCCGCGCCGGGAGCGCGATTGACCGGCAGAGCCCTATGGCTGGACAGGCGCTATCCGATCGTGAACAAATGGAGGGATGAGGAGAGCGTCGCTTCCGATGCCGAGCGCGGGAGCTTATAGCCCCCCTGCGGAAAGCTTACTCCCACCACTTGTCGATTTTTGCGATGTCTTCGTCCGACCAGCCGAAATGATGCGCGATTTCGTGGACGACGATGTGGGCGACGAGATCGCCTAGCGCGACGTCGCCGCGCTCGGCCCATTCGAAAAGAATCGGCAGGCGGTAGAGCCAGACGGAGTCGATAGCCGTGGGCTGGTCGGAATACGATTTTTCGACCAGGGGAATGCCTTCGTAATGGCCGGTCAACTCCAAGCCGTCCTCGATGCCGACGCTGTCCAGCACCTCCTCGGAAGCGAAGTCGGCTACGTTGATTCGAATCCGGCGCGCAGGCTCCGCGGCGAATTCCGGCAGCGCCTCGAGAGCCTCTTGGGCCAAGATTTCTATGACTTGTATCCCGGGCGCATTGCGGTTTGCCCAATCTTGGGCCATATGGTTCGACTCCGTCCTGCCAATGCGAATATGCACAAGTTGAGTCGCACGGGAAAGAGGCGCGGCTCCCGAGGGGATATAAAATGGCAATTGCACGATTTGCGCCATCGCCGACAGGCGACCTGCATATTGGCAACCTGCGCACGGCGCTGCTGAACTGGCTGGTTGCAAGAGAGGCCGGCGGCGAATTCATCCTGCGAATCGACGACACCGACCTCGAAAGATCGAAGGAGGAATTTGTCGATTCGATCAAATACGACCTCCAGTGGCTCGGTCTTGAATGGGATCGGCTGGAGCGCCAGTCGCTCAGGCTGGAACGCTATCGCGAAGTCGCCGACGATCTTCGGGAATCCGGGCGCCTCTACGAGTGCTTCGAGACGCCGGTCGAGCTTTCGCTGAAGCGCAAGTCGCAGCTTGGCAGGGGGCGGCCGCCCGTTTACGATCGCGCCTCGCTCAATCTGCCGAATGAAGAAATTGCCCGCATGCGCTCGGAGCGGGCGGGCTACTGGCGATTCTTGCTCGACCGCGCTTCGGTCGCCTGGCGGGACCAGATTTTCGGCGAGGTTTCGATTGACGCGGCAAGCGTTTCGGATCCTGTTCTCATTCGCGCCGACGGAGCGTTCCTCTACACGATGGCTTCCGTGGTCGACGATCTGGATATGAATATTTCGATAGTCGTGCGGGGATCCGACCATCTAACCAATACGGCGACGCAAGTGCAAATCATGGAGGCTCTGGGGCGAAAGCCGCCGGCGTTCGCGCATCATTCGCTCCTGACCGGCCCTGGCGGAGAACCGTTTTCGAAAAGAACCGGGGATCTGTCTTTGAAGGAATTGAGATCCGGCGGCATGGAGCCAATGGCGATCCTTTCGCTGCTGGCGACGACCGGATCGTCGGAATCCACCAAGCTTTTCGGCAGCATGGATGAATTGCTGGAGGTCTTCAGCATCGGGTCCTTCAGCACCGCTCCGACGAAATTCGATCCCGATGCGATAGCGCGTCTGACCGCCAGGCGTCTTTCGGGTCTTCCGTACGTGGAGGTGGCGACGGGAATCAGGGAACTAGGCGTTCCGGACGATGCCGCCGAAGCCTTCTGGCTGGCGACCAGGGAAAACATCGCCGTGTTCAATGATTTGTCGGAATGGTGGCGTATTTGCCTGAAGGGAGCGGAGCCTAGCGTCCGCGACGACGACAAGGAGTTCGTAGGCCAGGCTCTGGAGATGCTGCCCGATCCGCCGTTCTCGACCGACACGTGGCGAAATTGGACCGCCGATGTGTCCCGTCGGACCGGCCGCAGGGGCCGGAAGCTTTACATGCCGCTTCGCAAGGCCCTGACGGGCAGGGATAGCGGTCCCGAAATGGCCGGCCTTATGCCGTTGCTCAGGCATGTTCGCCGGTGAATCGCCGAGTGGTCTAGGCGAATGCGAAATCCGATGTCCACCCGGCGTATGCGAATGTTGGCGCCCTCGAAGCCGAATCATTCCAGAAAATTCGGAATGAGGCGTCTGTTTTGAAACTGCGCCCGTCGGCGCCGGCACTGATTTCTGGGTCGAGGAGCTGTTCGCGGCAGCGTCGCTTGCGCGGGGCGAAGGCATTGGCGGTATCCTCGCACGCCCGTGATTCCGATGACCCTATCCGGGCCGGCGCCTGAAACCGGCGGCTTGTCGCCCGGAATGCAATAGGTTGTTCCGGCATCATTTCGAAAACCGGCGCAAATAGTATTCGCGCGGCGGGCGAATGCACCGAGTTCCGGCGATTGCATGGCGCAAGCTTGCATGCGCCGCAGACATGCAGTATCATGCATTCCGAGGAGTGGGAGAAGCGGTTGGTTATTGACCGGGCCGACGGAGCAACTGCCCCGGAAACTCTCAGGCAAAAGGACCGTTCCTCGGAAATTCTCTGGAGAGTGGCGCAGGCAGCGTCCGCCGACGGGTAGAATATCTCAGGCTCAAGGACAGAGGGGGCACCGGATGCGCGTTCGATTCGAATGCGCTTCCAGAGTGCGCCTGCGCACGCGCATGCCGTAACGCCGGTCCGAGGGGCTAATGGAACATCTAAACAAAACCGAGCTGTTCAATTTCCATAAGAGGCGCGGCGGCAGGCTGATTGAGTTCGCGGGCTACAGGCTTCCCGTGCAGTATCGAGCGGGCATTATTCTTGAGCATCTCGCAACGAGGTTTTCGGCCGGTCTATTTGATGTCAGCCACATGGGGCAGATTTTGATTAGGCCCCTAGTCGGCGGCATGGGCGAAGCGGCTCTGCACTTGGAGCGGCTAATGCCGGCGGACCTCGTCGCGCTTCCGGTCGGTCGCCAGCGCTACAGCTTCCTAACGAGCGAGTCGGGCGGCATCATAGACGATTTGATGATTGCGAGGAACGAGGAGTCGTTTCTACTCGTAGTAAACGCCGCGCGGACAACTGTTGACCTGGATTGCCTTCAAGCTGCGCTGGCGGGAACGTGTTCAGTAGAGAAAGTTGAAGACCGCTCGCTCATTGCCATACAGGGACCGGCTTCCGAGGCGGTTATGGCGCGAATAGCCCCGGCAACCGCCAAGCTCGAATTCATGGATGCGCGCGAAACGAGCCTTGCCGGCGCGACTTGCTGGATTTCCAGATCCGGCTATACGGGCGAAGACGGGTTCGAGGTATCGATCCCGAAGGGTAAAGCCGACATGCTTGCCGAGCTTCTGCTAGACGGTGGCGGCGTGATTCCCGCCGGACTGGGCGCGAGAGACACTCTGCGGCTCGAAGCGGGGCTGTGCCTTTACGGACAGGATATCGATCTGGAAACAAGCCCGGTCGAAGCCGGATTGACATGGGCGATCGCGAAATCGCGAAGATTCGGCGGCGCTCGGCCCGGAGGGTTCCCCGGGGCCGAACGCATACTGAGCGAAATAGAGCGGGGCTGCGCTCGACGACGCGTTGGAATCGAGCCGGAAGGGCCGGTTCCGATGCGCCGCGGAACAAGGCTGTATAGCGATGCGACCGGTCAAATCTCCGTCGGCGCCGTGACATCCGGAGGATTCGGGCCTTCATTGAACAGGCCGTTGTCAATGGGATACGTGGCTAGGGGCAGCAGCATCCCGGGAACCCGAATCTACGCGGCCGTGCGCAACAGGATCCTGCCTGCGCGCGTAGCGCCGCTGCCGTTCATCGAGTCTCAATACAAAAAGCGAAAGGACAGCAGAAATGAAATATACCAAGGAGCATGAATGGCTGCGCGCGGAGGGCGACGAAATCGTCGTTGGAATTACTCGGCACGCAGCCGAGCAATTAGGCGATGTCGTCTATGTCGGTTTGCCCAGCGTCGGCGAGAGGGCGGTTAAGGGGTTCATACTTTTGGAAATCGAAAGCGTGAAGGCCGCCGCTGAAATTTTGGCGCCCTGCTACGGCGAAATCGTGGCGGTCAACGACAAAATCGCCGAAAATCCTGCTCTCGTCAACGAAGATCCGCTCGGCGCCGGCTGGTTTATCAAAATCAAACCCGAGAACCCCGCCGTTATCGACGAATATCTCGACGAGGCCGAGTACCGCAAGCTCGTCGAATAGGCCGGGAGGTGAAGTTCATGAAATTCATTCCTTCCGACTACGATCCCTACGAATTCGCCGGGCGCCGGCATATCGGGCCTACGCCGCGAGAAATCGATGAAATGCTGGCGGTCGTCGGCAGCGAAAGCCTGGACGACCTGGTCGCCGAGGCCCTTCCCGAAGGGATGCCGACCGCTTGCGACTTGAATCTGGGCAAGCCGATGGCTGAACGGCAGGTGCTAGGCCGCCTGCGCGCCGCGGCGGACAAGAACAAGGTGTGCGAGTCGCTGATTGGAATCGGCTACTACGGAACCGAAACGCCGCCGCCGATCCTAAGGCACATCGTCGAAAATCCGTCCTGGTACACGGCCTATACGCCCTACCAGCCGGAAATAAGCCAGGGGCGGCTCGAAATTCTACTGAATTTCCAAACCATGATTAGCGATCTCACGGGCCTGAGCGCGGCCAATGCGTCGCTGCTGGACGAAGCGACCGCCTGCGCCGAAGCGATGACAATGGCGCGAAGACTCTCCAAATCCAGTTCCAACGCGTTTTTCGTCGACGTGAACTGCCATCCCCAAAACATCGCAGTGATGCGAACGCGCGCGGAGCCGCTTGGAATTCGTCTGTTGATCGGCGATCCGCGCGCGGACCTGGCCGGAAATTCCTTTTTCGGCGCAATATTCCAGAATCCCGGAACATACGGAATTGCTCGCGATTTGACGGACGATATAGGCGTCTTGAAGGAATCCGGCGCAATTGCCGCCGTCGCGACCGACCTGCTCGCTCTTGCCATGATCAAGGAGCCGGGCGCTATGGGCGCCGACATCGCAGTAGGCTCGACCCAGAGATTCGGCGTTCCGCTGGGCATGGGCGGCCCTCACGCCGCCTTCATTGCCTGCAGGAAGGAATTCATACGGGAGCTGCCTGGACGCATCGTCGGCGTGTCGGTGGATTCCCGAGGCCGGCCCGCCTATCGCCTTTCCCTGCAAACCAGGGAGCAGCACATTCGTCGCGAAAAGGCTAAGTCGAACATATGCACGGCGCAGGTTCTGCCCGCCGTGGTCGCGGCGTTTTTCGCAATCTACCATGGACCCAAAGGGCTGCGCGCGATCGCCGAGCGCGTGCATTTCGCGACCGCCGATCTTTCCGATTCGCTCGCGAAGGCCGGCTATTCCGTCGAGCCGGAATCATTTTTCGATACGATAGTGGTCGAAGCAGGCGCAAAGCGCGACAGGATCGCAAGGCGATTGGCGGATGGCGGCATCAATGTTCGCCGCGTATCGGAATCGCGCATAGGCATTGCCGTGGATGAAATCGCGACTCGACATACTCTGGCCAAGGTTTGCGCCGCGTTCGGGGCGGAATTCGCAAGCGGCGGCCGTAGGCTTCGACCGGCCTTCAAGGATGCCCTGCTGCGAGAATCTGAGATTCTGAGCCATCCCGTATTCAATATGAACCCCTCCGAGACCGAGCTGCTGCGCTATATGAGGCGTTTGGCGGACCGCGACCTCGCGCTCGACAGGACCATGATACCGCTGGGCTCCTGTACGATGAAATTAAACGCCGCGACGGAAATGATTCCGATCACGTGGCCGGAATTCGCAAGGATTCACCCCTTCGCCCCGAGCGATCAGACGGACGGATACAAAGAGCTGTTTGAAGATTTGTCCTCTCGGCTTTGCCGAATTACTGGGTTCGACGCGATCTCCTTTCAACCCAATTCGGGCGCGCAGGGGGAATTCGCGGGATTGATGACAATTCGCGCCTATCATCTGTCTCGGGAGCGGCGAGAAAGAAGGGTCTGCCTAATTCCCGCGTCGGCGCACGGAACGAACGCTGCATCCGCTAGCATGGCGGGCATGGATGTCGTGCAGGTACGCTCGACCGAGGACGGCAGGATCGATATCGATGATTTTCTCGAAAAGGCGCGGGCGGCGGGAGATGATCTCGCCGCGACCATGGTAACGTATCCGTCAACCTACGGCGTGTTCGAAGACACGATTTCCAAGGTCGCCGGCATAACCCATGAGTTTGGCGGCCAAGTCTATCTCGACGGCGCAAATCTGAACGCGCTCGTCGGAATCGCAAGATTGGCGGATCTAGGAGCCGACGTGTCGCACATGAACCTTCACAAGACATTCTGTATTCCGCACGGCGGCGGTGGGCCGGGAATGGGTCCGATTGGAGTTAAAGGGCATCTTGAGCCGTTTCTGCCGGTCGACCCGCTGTCGGCCGATGCGGACAACGCCGTTTCGGCGGCGATGTACGGGTCCGCGTCGATTCTTCCGGTTTCCTGGGCATACATTTTACTAATGGGGGACAAGCTGGAACTGGCGACAAAAGTCGCCATCCTGAGCGCGAATTACATCGCGTCCAGGCTCGGAGGCGCATTCCCCATCAGATTCGCCGGCGGAAACGACCGGGTAGCGCACGAATGCATTGTCGACATTCGCCCGTTCGCGAAGAGCGCGAATGTCAATAATGAAGATGTCGCCAAAAGGCTTATTGACAGCGGGTTCCATCCTCCAACAATGAGTTGGCCGGTTCCCGGCACGCTGATGATCGAACCGACGGAATCGGAACCCAAGGCCGAGTTGGATCGATTCTGCGATTCCATGCTCGCGATTCGCGAGGAAATCGACGCCGTCGCTTCCGGACGACTGGACGCATGCGACAATCCGTTAAAGAATAGTCCTCATACCGTCGAGGATCTCGTTGACGACTGGGAACACGGCTATAGCCGCAGAACCGCTGCATTTCCCGCAGGAAACCGGGCGATTGACAAGTACTGGCCGCCCGTCAACCGCGTCGACAACGTATTCGGCGACAGGAACGTCCAGGTGATCCGACCGGTCGATTAAGGCAAGAAGCCTTTTTCCGGCTTGAAAAATACTAATTGCTCTGCGCGAGTGCATACTCCGCAAGAGTCGGTTGCACGTAAAAATCTGCTTTCAGAATCAGGCATGCGGTTCATGCCCTCAATAAAAGATGCAGTTATTCGCTTCTTTGTTGAATCGAGGCTCAGGCGGTGCCGTAATTTCCGGCGACGAATGAACTAGCTACTTTATTGGCTACTTTCACCGCATTGACCAGATCGCTGCCAAACGCCAGTTCCGCGCAAAACGTCCCCGCGAAGACATCACCGGCTCCATGCGAATTCTTGGCGTTGACCTTGATTCCCTTTTCGATAAAGATGTCCGTGCTTGACGAGTATGCGGCGACGCCCTCGGCCCCTGCGGTAATGATCGCAGCGGAAAAGTATTCTCTGATGTGATTTAGGCTGTTATAGGCATCGTATATCGTTTTGATGGGATCCCCGCCCATAAACTGCCGCGCTTCCAGAGCATTGAAAATGACGATATCTATGTAGTCCGAAAGCGCTTTGTTTATCGGTCCTGACGGGGCGACGTTCATAACCACGGTCATTCGGCGACTTCTTGCTTCCTCCGCGAGTGCCAGGTTCAATTCGGAATCGATTTCATTCTGCAGCATCAAAGTGCCTGCGTTTGCCCAAAGGGCAGGCTCGCTTGCCGTTCCGACAGGAATTCTCGCATTGGCGCCGGTCACTGTCACGGCGCCGTAGTCGCCCTTGTCGTCGGTTATTGCGACGCTCATGCCGGTGGGATTCTCCAGCTGTAGAACGAAAGAATCGTCAATTCCCGTATCTGAAAGCGATTTGCGCAGCATGCCGCCGAATGGATCATTGCCGACTGCGGAAAGCAGGCGAACCTTGGAACCGTGACGTGCGGCCGCCACGGCTTGATTTCCGCCTTTGCCGCCGAATTTTGGAATCCAGCGATTTGCGGGAAGAGTTTCCCCGAGATCGGGCAAACGGGAAGATTCGACTAGGATATCATAGTGGAGACTGCCCGCGCATACGATAACGCTACGAATAGATTCATTTGGCATAAAAATTGGCTCCCCGCGGACTCGGTTAACGGTTAACAACTTCTGCCGCAGATCAATTCGAAGCTGAACCTCCGCATATACTCATTTCTTCGATTGATTGCTAGAAAAATTTATGCGCAGCAAAGAAAACTGAAAAAGTCCTGTCGGTTGTTTAGCGTCGTAGGTGAGCCAGTCGGCAAAATTCCAAATATCTCGCGAGTTCGTTGCAGGGAAATTTTGCGAAAATCGTCCGCCGGACAATCGGAGCGAATTCGTAGACCGCCGACTTCGCGGTCGAAAGGCGAATTCTGGTTGCGCCTATCAAGTCCGCGATATCCGGTCGGCAGGAATCAACCTAGCAAACAGCGCCGAAATCAAGCTGAGCACAGGCAGCGCCGAAGGCGCGCGTTGAGCCGAATGCCTTTTTCGTCGCATAAACAGCCCCCTGCGGCGTTGAGCGGCCGATGCCGAACGCCTCCTTAAAATTCTTGTGGCCGACCCCGCTCTCGACGCGGAAGGAGAACGGCTTCAGGCTCGAGAAGTACACGGTCCTATCGGTCACCGCGGCGAGCCGATCTACACAACTTCGGCGGGATGACGCAGGGGGGAGGTGTTCACGTGCGCGAGCGATCCGCCTAGCGGCTTCATTGCAAACTGCTTGGATGTGATTGCCTGACAAGCCCTGAATTCGAAAAAATCCCGCCGTGACTTGAAAAACGTCACTTAACCGCCTTCAAGCAGCTTTCGATCCTAGGACATCCGAGGTTTGGATACCATCCACACGGACCGCGTTTGAGGATCTGCTAAAGGCCGGCCAAGCCGTGTCCATCATATCCCTTACGGCGTCGGTGAATTAGAAGACCTGGTTTGAGAAGCGGCATGCCTTTGAAAATAGGGCTGTCTTAGCCGGGTTCAGCTCCGGGCTATAAGGCGGCGGGGTTTCGAGCGCCTCGGAGCGGCGCCGGCAGGATCGCGACAAAGTGCTGAATTGTCCCGCCCTTTTTGCCGTCCATGCGCGCCGGAAAATCCCCGATGGCTGGACTCAATCCAATTCGCGGCGAGCAACCCAAAGGACAGCAAGAAACTTGCCGCCATGAGATATCCGCGCTCGCCCGGTTTCCGGGACTTGCACTCCGAAGCCGGTTAGTCTATCGGGTCATCGATGTGCATCCGGTTGGCCCGACTGCCCGAGTTCCGGGGCGGGAGTTTCGGCGAATGCTTGAACGCTAAGCCGAGGAGTCCGACCCGCGCCCCTTTCCCATCCACAGCACGACACGCTCTTTCATGCGATGGTCTCGAACCCGCAGCGAGTGAGGACTCTTCTCGTCGAGAACCTGCCGGAATCCCTGGGGCTTCTCTTGGACCCGGGCGAGCCGCCGGAGCGGGTGGAGGGAAGCTTCGTGGACGGCGAGGGCAGGAGCACCCGGTCCGACGCGCTATTCCGGGTGCGGCTCAGGACCGGCAAATCGGCGCTGGTCTATGCGCTTTTAGAGCACAAGAGCTATCGGGACCCTGCGACGCCGGTGCAGATTCTGGGCTACATGGTCAGCATCTGGAAGGCGGAGCTGGAGCAAGCCGGGGCGAGGAGCGGCCGGCGGCTGTCGGCCATCGTCCCTCTCGTCTTCTACCACGGCGCCGACACGTGGAACGTCCCGCTCTCGGTCTTTGAGATGATCGACATGCCGCCCGGCCTTGAGAAGACCCTCGGAGGCTTCGGCTACTTCCTGTACAATTTCGGGTCGACGGATTCCGCCCGGCTTTCGGAGGACCCGGAGGCCAACGCCGCGCTGTTCGCCCTTGCCGTAGCAAAACAGAAACGGCACACTTCCGAGCAGCTGGACGCGATTACCGGCGGCGCGGATTTAAGGGGGGAATTCGGCCGGCACATTTTTTTGTATCTCATGGAGAAATCCAGTATAGACGAGCCGGAGCTCGAAGCTTCGTTCAAGCGAACGAATCCGGAAGAATGGGAGACGATGATGGGCACGCTGGCGGAAGAGTGGCTTGCCAGAGGCGAGGCCAGAGGCGAGGCCAGAGGCAGGTACGAGGGCGAGGCCAAGGGCCGCATGGAGTTGCTGCTGGAGCTTTTGGAGCGGCGCTTTGGAGAGCTTCCCTCCGACATCCGCAATCGGATTCGGGACGCCAAGGATTCGGAGATCAGGTCCTGGGCGGGAGCGGTTCTGGACGCGGCAACCCTGGACGACGTGCTCGCGTCGGGAACGCGGGAGCATTGATGCGCATCCGAGTGGCGGAATTCGGTCGGGTGAATTTCCAGGAACGGGACTAATTCCAATTCAGTAAACTATCTCGCGTCATCGGCCCGACTTGGACGCGTTGAAAGTTCCCTGGATGATTTTCACTTCAAATTTGACTAGGTCGGATGTCCCGAGCTCGCTTTCTTTTTCCTAATTGCCCCCACTCCCTACTTAAGTGAATTTTTCGCGAACATAATTTTCTATTCTGAGACATTAAGAGTATAAGAAGGAGTGCGGAACAAGCACTCTAGGAGAATCCCTAGCGAAGAGAAACCTAGTCCAGTTCCAGAAATGAATGAGCATCACAATGTTCCTAGTGGACTTCGGCACGAAGGAGAAATTCGCCGAGTCGCTGGCGAAGCTGCGATGGCTCTCGGGATTCAAATGCCCCTCCCGCGGCAGTGCGCCTAGTGCGGGCGGCAGATGTCCATTACCGCCGGAACGCTGTTCGAGCACACGAAACTTCCTCTCGCGACCTGGTTCCAAGCCACTTTCCTGATTGCGCTAGGCAAGAAGGGCATCTCGGCGATGGACCTCATGCGCAAGATCGGCGTGTCCTGCAACGCGGTCTGGCGCATGAAGAACAAGATCATGCCGACGACGATGGAGCGCGAGGACGAGAAGCCGCTCGCGGGCCTAGTCCAGGTTTAGACGACGTGTATCTCGGCGGGGTCCGGGACGGCAAACGGGGGCGCGGGGCGGACGGGAAGACGCCGTTCGTGGCGACCATGGAAACGACGGAGGATTGGCTGCCGCACAGGATCAAGCTCTTGGTGGTGGCCGGCTTCCGCCTTAAGGCGACTGAGAGCTGGTGCCGCCGGAACGTCGCCCCGGGAAGGAAGGTCTACAGCGACGGCCTGCCCTGCTTCGGCGCGGTTGCCACCGCCGGCTGCCTGCGCGCCCCGGTCGTAAACGGCGGCGGGAAGGCTTCCGTGCGCGCCAAGGAAAGGGCAAGTTCGCGCAGCGATACCTGAGCGAGTTCAACCGCCGCTACGATCTGCCGAACATGGCGTCGCGCCTCGTCTGGGCGGCGGCCCGCACGCCGCCAATCACGGAGAAGCTGCCCCGCAAAGGGACCGCCGGGCGGTTTGAAGGCTAGCGGCGCACTACAGCCGCTGAATCCGGTGCGCCTCGGCGGGACCGGCCCGCCAATTCACTCCTGAAGACCGCGAATCCGCCCGAACAATGCTCGGGCGCCGTTTCGGCGGATACGGTCTCGAAAAAGCTTTCCGTACTAGGCTATCCAGGATTTCAGGCGGGGAATCCGCGAGCGGCGCGGCCAAAATTCGGCTTACGCAGGAAAGCAATCATGTAACTTTTTGTTTATTTCATTGAAAGACAATTCCAACGGATGCGCCCCTATTTCAATTGCATTTTGCTGCGCGGCCAAATAAACTGCAAAGGCATTCAATCTAGTAGGAGAAGGGAAAAAATGAACGACCACATCAAATCAATTGCCGTCGCGTCGGCAGTCGCAGCGGCGCTGGCCGTTGGAACCGGGCCGGCAATGGCGAGCGGCGAAAAGGAAAAGTGCTTCGGCGTAAGTTTGGCAGGCGAAAACGACTGCGCGGCGGGACCTGGAACTACCTGCGCCGGAACTTCGACAGTCGACTATCAGGGCAACGCATGGACTCTCGTTCCCGCAGGAACATGCGAATCCATGGAACTCCCGGACGATCGCATGGGATCTCTAACCGAACTCGACCGCGATCTGCCGTCGACTTAATTATTTTCGAGCTTTCGCACCGCTTCCAGCGGTGCGACCTCCGTCGCCAATTTCATGTTCGATGAATTGCAGGAGCCGGGCTGTGTCCTGCCGAAAAGCCCAGGCGTTGGATTTAAGCACGTTCATTTCAATGAAATATTGAATGATTGCGGTCGCGTCGCATGGCTGGAGATTCATGCGGAAAACTACATGTCGGAGGGCGGCCGAAACATTGCCCAGCTAAAAAAGCTCCGCCAGCATTTCCCGATTTCCTGCCATGGTGTCGGCTTGTCCATAGGCGGCACGAATCCTCTTGACAAAACGCATCTGCGGCGTCTGAAAACTCTTGTCGACTGGCTTGTCCCCGCATCGTTTTCCGAGCACCTGGCATGGTCGTCTCACGACGGGCAATACTACAACGATCTTTTGCCGGTGCCCTATACGCGTGCCGCTCTCGATCGCGTTTGCGATCACATTGATGAAGTCCAGGAATTTCTCGGGCGATCGCTGCTTCTCGAAAATCCGTCCACCTACCTTGTTTTCGAAGAGAGCGAGATGAGCGAAATCGAATTCATTTCGCAGATTTCGAAACGAACTGGCTGCGGGCTCCTGCTGGATGTCAACAACGTATTCGTATCGGCGACAAATCATGAAACGGACCCATATTCGTATATAAATGAATTTCCTTTGGCTTTGGTCGGCGAAATCCATTTGGGCGGACATGCCGAAGATACGGACGATGAAGGCGCGACGCTGTTGATCGACAATCACGGCGCCGAAATCGTCGAGCCTGTTTGGGCACTTTTCGAGCACACGATCAAGCTGTCCGGCGCGCTTCCAACTTTGATCGAGTGGGACAATGACGTTCCCGAATGGAAGACTTTGGCTGCCGAGGCCCAGCGGGCGCATACCGCGATGGAAAAATTCGCTGCGTTTGCATGACCGTATGCCATAGAGATTTTGCAAGCGCGCTTCTGGATTCTAGAAAACCGGTGCCGGCCGGACTGACATTCCGCAGCGAAAAGGCGAACAAGAGATTCGCGGTCTACCGGAACAATGTAGCCGTTAGTCTAACGGACGCGCTTCAATCGCTATTCCCGGTTGTACGGAAATTGGTCGGCGACGAGTTTTTTAAAGCGATGGCCGGCGTATATCTGCGAAGGCATCCTCCCGCATCTCCGCTTCTTGCCGAATTCGGCATCCATATGCCGGCTTTCCTAGGGGGATTCGAACCCGTCGCTCGACTTCCATATCTGCCGGATGTCGCAAAGCTGGAAATTTTGATCAGGGAGTCGTTCCATTCCAAGGACTCGGTGCCGATTTCCAATGCGTACCTCGCCTCGCTCGAGCCGGCGGAACTCCTGCGAGCGCGGCTTGGCATTGCTCCGTCTGCGAGACTGCTGAGATCCCGTTACCCTGCATTCGGTATATGGCATGCGAACGCTGCGGGCGGAAGCCAGCCGAAAAACCGTCCTGAAAACGTTCTCGTGGCTAGAAGGGAATTCGACCCTAAGCCATGGCATTTGCCCGGCGGCGCATATGAATTTATTGATTCGCTGGCCAAAGGATCATGCATTTCTGAAGCGGCGGACCAAGCGGCGGCGATGCAATCGGAATTCAGACTCGACCAGGCGCTGGCAATCTTGCTAAAGTCGGGGGCTGCAATAGAAATCAAATCTCAGTTCGACTGATCCAAAAAAGAGATAACGCAATGCGATTCATAAACCTCCTTGTAAATTGGAAATTTCCGGCACAGGTCGACGATTGGATTTCGCCTACATTGGCAAGGCTGCTATTTGCGGGCATACTTCTCGTCTATTATTGGAATTCCGCCGTGACTAAACTTGGAGACGGCATATTCGGGATTTTTTCTCCCTCGGCCGGCGCTTACGCCCAGATGTTTCCGGAAGCGGCCGCTGCCGTCAGTTACGACACGTCGCAACTCGGAATTGTCTACTGGTTTATCGCCGTCGCGGGAATGTATGCGGAATTTATTCTTCCTTTGCTGATTCTGATCGGGTTGTTCTCGCGGCTCGCCGCATTGGGAATGATAGGGTTCATAATTGTTCAAACTTATGTGGATCTAGTCGGGCACGGGCTTGACAGCAAGAGCGTAGGCGCATGGTTTGACAGGTTACCGGACGCAACAATTTGGGATCAACGCATGCTTTGGGTATTCCTTCTGATTACGATTATCATTAAGGGCGCAGGACCCTTGTCCCTCGACCAAATCCTGTCCAATCGCTTGGCGTTCAAGAATTAGGCAAGTCGCCGAACCAAAAATAGGCGCGGATCGAATTTCGTGATCGGGCATCTGCTCGCCGCTGGAAAAAGTCCGGGATTCGGTTCTTCAACTTGAAGCATCGAATCGACATCGTGCCATCTACGCGCAAACGAAAATCGATCCGCATCCATCAAAAATTTCAAGTGGCGGCAAATAACTTTCTCGATATTGGCATACTCAAGGCCCGTCGCCCGACTTCGAACCGGCCTTCAATCCTTCAGGATAGCATGTTCGAATTCCAACCATTCTCGGCGCGTCATTCCAGATGATTCCATCGTGACTTTCTCGCCCTTTAGGAGGCGCCTAACGCAATTTACGCCGACGGCCGAAAGTTCGAATCCGTTCACCCTGTAGTCGGAAAAAGCCTGCCAGGCCACCGGCACCCAGTCGGCTAGGATTGCGGCCATCACGTCGGCGTAGGCTCTAATTTCGTATTGCGAGTGCTTGTCGCCTCGGAGCGCCACGAAGTGGAAAAGATTGTGGAGGTCCGTTTTCCAGTACCACTGCGTGTATATGCTAACCGGCAAATTGATTCGCGCCAATTCCCTGGACAGGCCGCGCTTTTCTTCGTTGGACGAAAGCATGAATTCGTAGCTGCTGTAGGCTTTCAGACTATCCGATTTCAAGATTCTCAGGACTTCGTCTGCCTCGCCTCCCTCGATCACCTCGCCCCGCCCCTGCTGGTTCGTATTCGACTGGGCCGCCAGATGTTCCGGAGAGGGGACATAGAATTCGCGATCCAGCACCGAATAGCGAGCCGAATATTCGTTAACATTGGCTGTACGATGGCGAATCCATTGCCGAGCCACGAATATCGGCAATTTGACGTGGAATTTGACTTCGCACATTTCAAACGGCGTCGTATGCCGATGCCGCATGAGGTATCGAATTAGCCCTGCATCCCCTCGCGTTCGCTTCGTACTAGTGCCATAGGACACTCGTGCCGCCTGCACGATGGCAGCATCGTCGCCCATGTAGTCGACGACGCGAACAAATCCGTGGTCCAGCACCCTTTTCGGATGATGCAGGTGCCTTTCCATTCCTTCGCTCACGACGCGCGCCGTGGCCGTAGACGGGTGAGTTTGCACGTCCGCTACCTGCTCTTGCTCAGGACTTCCGTTCATTTGAATGTTCCGCCTGGAATGCAGCTTTCACGTCTAACTTTCATTCTATTTCCCGAATTGCAATGAGTATGGAATAGTCGCGAGCGGCCTAAGGAAATGGAATCTGCGAGATCGCCCGGCGATTCAATGGAATTCGTCGGCTGAGGCAAATTTCAAAAATTTTAAACTGGATATCGAATAGATTTTCCTCCGCTGCTTCCGCCCGGAATTGCGTAGCCGCCAAAATTTCTTCCTTCTCAAGCTCGACGCCCTTTCTCGGACATCGGCTCCGACCAATCATTTCAACATGCCGGCACTTGCGCTCGACAAACGTTTTCAGAAAAAATTTTGGTTCTTGCGCAGGGCCAAGAAACCTGATTCTATTGAATCACGTTTAGCCGCGGCCCGCTCGCACGCCGAATCGGATAAAATCGCTGCCGGCAAAATTACTGTTCGCTATTTCACTTGAAAGGAAAGCTACGTGGCATTGAAATACCTCCATACGATGGTAAGGGTGCTCGATTTAGAAAAATCAATCGAATTCTATAGGTTGCTTGGGCTTAAGGAAACGCGACGGGTGAACAACGACGGCGGTCGGTTTACGCTTGTTTTCCTCGCGCCTCCCGACCAGCCCGAATGCCCAATTGAACTCACCTTCAATTGGGACGGCGACGAAGGCTTGCCGGCCGATAGCCGGCATTTTGGCCATTTGGCGTATTCGGTACCGAACATATACGAAACATGCCAGCAATTGATGGACAGCGGCATCACAATCAATCGACCGCCAAGAGACGGTCACATGGCTTTCGTTCGATCGCCGGACAACATTTCCATTGAACTTCTTCAAAGCGGTGAATCGCTTGAACCAAGGGAGCCATGGGCGAGCATGGGGAATACCGGAAGCTGGTAGAAGCAGCGGCGCAGCAAACCCGCCAAGTTGCCGCTTTGCCACACGGCGAGCGCATGCCGGCGCAGTTATTGACTATCGGTGAAATCCGGACTACATTGCAAGTGCTTCTTCTGAAGCTATGGCGATAAACGCGCGCGAAATAAACGGACCGGACCCGGGGGCGGTACCCGGCGGCTCCACCATTGATTGCTTCTGCTAGCTCATGGGGCCGAAACAGGATCGACGGACGCGTAAAGGTGTTAGCTTTCGCCCGGTGGGGTACCGCCGTACCGGTCCAAACTGCACAATTGCCAACGACAATCGTGCTCCGGTAGCCCTCGCCGCGTAAGCGGTGCGGTCAACTGGACCTTAAGCCCAGAGCAATAAGCTCGTTCTGGCGGGGCCCGCAGGCGCCTGGCAACAGAAGCCTGCACCTCCCCCGCAGCCCTCTCTTCGCCTTAAAATCTTGACAATTGTCGGCGTCGGCGGGAAACAACCCCCGCAAGCTTTAAAATTCGCGGGTTGGAAATGAACAAGATCAATTATGTGGAATTGCTGAACCGCGCCATGCAGCATTTGATCGCGAGCGCATTGCGACATGTTGCCGAGCACGGGCTTCCCGGAGAAAGCTATTTCGTCATCAATTTCTCCACAGACCACCCGGAGGTCGAATTGGCGGAGCATCTGCGAAAGCAGCATCCGAAACAAATGACGATAATTCTGCAATACTGGTACAAGGACCTGGAAGTCGGCGAAAACGGGTTTCGCGTAACTCTAAGCTTTCAAGACATTCCTCAATCGGTTTTTGTCCCCTACCACGCAATAATCTCCTTCCTTGATCCCGGAGCGAAATTCGGCCTGCAGTGCCAGGTCGCAACCGAGGATTCGGAAATCGCCGCGGACGGTGATTCGCCGCCCGATTCGATGCCGAAGTCGGCCGGCGGCGGAAACGGGGACGATGCGGGAGAGTCGGCGGAAATTGTCAGCCTCGACAATTTTCGAAAAAACTAACGGCGAATTTTTCCGTACGTCAAGAATCAACCACGAGTCGGCCCCCTGCCGTTCGCAAACCGGCAATCAATTCGGAGCAGGCATTGAGCAAGCGGAATGAACATCGATTTCAATCGCCGGACGGCGGCGAACTGGCCGTGAAATCGCGCCGAGAAGCAAAACGGAGCCAACATGAAACGCATTGAAACCGATAGTTTCGGACCTCTCGAAGTCCCCGCCGAGCATTACTGGGGAGCGCAGACGCAGCGCTCGCTGCAAAATTTTAGAATCGGCTGGGAGCGCCAGCCGGCCTCGATCGTCAGCGCTCTCGGCATCATCAAGAAAGCTTGCGCGCAGGCAAACTGCGAATTCGGGCTAATCGACGAATCGATCTGCGATGCGATCGTCCAGGCCGCCGACGAAGTCATCGACGGCAAGCGAGACTCGGAATTCCCGCTTGTCGTTTGGCAGACCGGTTCGGGAACCCAGACAAACATGAACGCGAACGAAGTCATCGCGAACCGAGCCATCGAAATCCTAGGCGGCCGAATCGGCTCGAAGTCGCCGGTCCATCCCAACGACCATGTCAACAAGAGCCAATCTTCAAACGATACGTTTCCGACCGCCATGCATATCGCGACGGTAATGTCCGCAACTCGCGACCTTGTTCCCGCGCTCGGCGGCCTGCACGAATCGCTTGGCCGGAAAGTCAAGGAATTCGACGGCATCATAAAAATCGGTCGAACGCACACGCAGGACGCTACGCCGCTGACGCTTTCGCAGGAGTTTTCGGGCTATGCTCGCCAAGTGCAATTGTCGATTTCTAGAATCGTCGGGGCAATGGACAACCTCCGCGAGCTCGCGCAGGGCGGAACCGCCGTTGGAACGGGATTGAATACGCGCGAAGGGTGGGCCGAGCGCGTTGCCGAGCTGATTTCGCTATCAACCGGCAGTTCGTTTAGAACGGCTGAAAACAAATTCGAGGCCCTGGCTTCGCACGACGCCATGGTCGAGATGTCGGGCGCATTGCGGTCGACAGCCGCCTCATTGTTTAAAATCGCCAACGACATCAGGTTTCTCGGCTCCGGGCCGCGCTGCGGATTCGGAGAATTGCTGCTTCCGGAAAACGAGCCGGGGTCGTCGATAATGCCGGGAAAAGTCAATCCGACGCAGACCGAAGCTCTTACGCAAGTTTGCGCCCATGTCATGGGCAACGATGCCGCCGTCGGATTCGCCGGCAGCCAGGGGCATTTCGAACTCAACGTCTTCAAGCCGATGATCTCCTACAACGTCCTGCAGTCGATTCAGCTTCTCGCGGACGCGTCGGCGGCGTTCACTAAAAATTGCGTGGACGGAATTCAGGCGGATCGAAAGCGGATAGACCAGCTCCTGCGGCAATCATTGATGCTGGTTACCGCGCTTGCTCCGGAAATCGGATACGATAACGCAACGGCCGTGGCAAAAGCCGCGCACAAGAACGGGACGACTCTCCGCGAGGAAGCCGTAAGGCTCGGGTTCGTCGACGAGCAAACCTTCGACAAGGTCGTGCGCCCGGAAAGAATGATCGCACCCGGTCCGAAGTAGCCCGACCAAGAAATCGGCGGCATGAATCAAACGCGCGACGGAGCATTCGGCAGTGTCGCGACTGATTAAAAAATCCGTGACATTGCGCGGGCACAGGACGAGTATCGCCCTTGAAAAGGAATTCTGGGCGGCGATCGCAGCAATTGCTCGTCTAGAAAATCGAGGGCTCCGCGAAGTCATCAGCGAAATCGACGAATCCCGTGAAAAGGATTCGTCGCTGGCCAGCGCGATTCGCCTCCGGGCGCTGGCGTTCTACTCGAAAGGCAATCGCCTGTGAACGGCGCCGAGTTCGCGGGAAAGCAATGATTTAGGCTTTTCCATCGATTCGGGTCAGCCCACCAGCGCTAGAAACGGCAGCTTATCCAGTAGCCAAAAGGAGATATCCGAAAAGTTGCCGGTCAAGAGCAGCAAGCCGACGAGCGAAAGCAGAACGCCGATTCCGATTTCTATTTTTCGAAGATAGGGCTTGATACTGTTCATGACCCGCATTGAGCGACTTATGAACAGCGCGGCCAATATGAACGGTATGCCGAGTCCTAGAGCGTAGACGCCGAGCAAAAGAGTTCCGCGAGCTATCGATGATTCCTGCGCAGCCAATGATAGGATCGCGCCGAGCTGGGGGCCGATGCACGGAACCCAGCCGAATGCGAACGCCAGGCCGAGCAGGAAAGATCCGATCAAGCCGCCGCCGCTCCCGAAGCTGAATCTCGCCTCGCGGTCGAGAAACGGAATTCGAAAGATACCTATAAAATGAAATCCGAAGACCAATATGATTGCTCCGGAGATCTGGCCGAACGTCGTTTGATATTCAAGGAAGAAAAGTCCGAAAGACGATGCGGTGAATCCAAGCAGAAGGAAAACCGTTGACAGCCCCGCCACGAAAAATGATGCCGACAGAACCGCTTTGCCTCGAGAATTGCCCTGAGAAAGGTCCGAAAACGAAATTCCGCTCATATAGGCCAGGTAGGGCGGAACGATCGGGAGCACGCAGGGCGAAATAAAGCTAAATGCCCCCGCCATAAGAGCGATAAGAATCGCGGGCAGAAGCGTCGCGTCCAGTAGGTCGATTCCAAGCATGCTTGCTTTCCAAATTCCTGCCTGCCACATATTCGAAAACGAAAGCGAATCGAACCTTCAATCATCACAATTTCGTGGGATTCAAATGCAGAAGCGTGAAATCGCGCAGAGACTCGATGCAACGGGACTATTGTGCCCGCTGCCGGTGCTTAAAATTCGAAAGAGGCTGACTCACCTAAATCCAGGAGAGCTCCTGGAAGTAATGACCGACGATGCCGCCGCCCTCGTCGACGTTCCGCATTTTTGCAATGAAAACGAGCATACGGTTGTGAGCCAGAGAGACGAAGGCGACAGCATGGTTTTCCTGATTAGGAAAGGTAAAAGCTAGGGCCTTCTTCCGAAGCCGAAATCATTCCGCCGCAATTTTCGATTCAACCGAGCTATTCGACCGAAGCCGTTCGAACAAATCCATTCGCATCCGTTCAGCGGCGATTCTGTTTTTCTCCTTTACGATGCCGAATCCGCGGACGGCCAAGGGCAGTTCAGCCAGCTCAATCGCGGCTTCGGGATCCATCGAGTCGGCCGACGCAATGACTTCGAGCATGTCGGCTTCGTACTGCGCGAGCAAGTCCCGTTCCTTTCGCCGTTCGTCGGTATGTCGGAACGGGTCCGCCCAAGTATTGCGCAGCCACTTCATGGAAGCGAGAAGGCGGAACAAGTGAATCGTCCATGGCGCGAATTCGATCTTGCCGGGCCGGCCGCCGACTCCCTTCCTTGCGAATATCGGCGGCGCAAGATGGTAGACAATCGAGAAATCGCCGGAAAATTCTCGCCGGGCCTTGTCTTCCGTCTTCAAAAGAAGCCTCGCGACTTCATACTCGTCCTTTACGGCCAGGAGCTTGTGGTAGCCTTTAGCAATCGCTTCGCGAAGCCGCGGATCTTTAGCGCGGTTTACGAACTGGAGGTACTTTCGGCGATAGGCCTCGCCTCCGTACTCCTCCAGGTGATTCGCGCGAATCTCGACCGCGTCGGCCTGATCGCGTTCGTCGCGATACTCCGGATTCAAATCGGCGGCGCGTTCAGGATGGAGCAAAGCCCAGCGCCCGTATGCGAATGCCCTAGCATTCCGTTTCGCAGATGCGCCGTTCAGCTCGATCGCCCGCTTTATCGCTTCGCCCGACAGAGGAACCAGCCCCCGCTGCCATGCCGCGCCGAGCATCAGCATATTGGAATATATAGAATCGCCGAGCATCGCCTTGCTAAGACCGGTAGCATCAAGCAGATCAACGCCCGTTTCTCCAATTCTTGCGGCGATCGCCTGTTTCAATCCTTCCGCGGGCAGCTGAAAATCAATGCTCCGCGTAAAATCGCCAGTTATCGTTTCATAGCTGTTGACGACTGCCGCGGAGCGGCCTTGCTTGACAAGGCGCAAGGTATCCAAGCTCCCGGCAACGACGAGATCGCCGCCGATTAGCAAATCGGCTTCGCCGTCCGAGATGCGAATTGCCGATATGTCCTCCGGTCGATCAGCGAATCGGCAGTGAACATTTACCGCTCCTCCCTTTTGGGCAAGGCCGGCCATCTCCAGCATGCCGACACCCTTTCCATCTAGATGCGCCGCCATCGCCAGGATCGCTCCGATAGTTACGACGCCGGTTCCGCCAATTCCCGAAACAACGACATTGTACGATTTGTCGATTGCGGGAAGAATCGGTTCCGGAAGGTCGGGCAGATCGATTTCCGATTTCGGTTCCTTGCGAACGACCGCGCCCCGAAGCGTTGCGAATGAAGGGCAAAATCCATTGAGACAACTGAAATCCTTGTTGCAGCTCGACTGGTCGATCGATCTCTTTCTGCCGAAAGGAGTTTCCACCGGCACGATGGAAACGCAATTCGACTGCACGCCGCAATCGCCGCAGCCCTCGCAGATTTCGTCGTTGATGAACACTCTCTTGTCGGGATCCGGGAATTTCCCGCGCTTCCGGCGGCGACGCTTTTCGGCTGCGCAAGTCTGAACGAAGACAATCGCGCTCACGCCCTCGATCTGGCTCATGCGCGACTGCACCCGGTTTAGATCGCGCCTTTCGGCGAATTCAATACCGTCCGGAAACCGCGAGCGATCGGGCTTCTCCTTTTCGTCGTATACGACTGCGACATCGCTCACGCCCATGGCGCGAAGCTCTCGGGCGACCTGCGCGGGATCGAGGTCGCCGTCGTTTTTTTGGCCGCCAGTCATGGCAACGGCATCGTTGAACAATATCTTGTAGGTTATGCTGACGCCGGCCATTAACGCAGCCCGAATCGCCAGCACGCCTGAATGGTTGTAAGTTCCGTCGCCCAAATTCTGGAACACGTGCTTCCGCTTCGAAAAAGGCGCTTCGCCTATCCAATTCGCGCCCTCGCCGCCCATGTGGGTGAATCCGACGGTTTCGCGGTCCATCCACTGAACCATGTAATGGCAGCCTATGCCTGCATAGGCTCTTGCGCCGTCGGGAATAATCGTCGACGTGTTGTGCGGGCATCCCGAGCAAAAGTACGGCAGGCGTTCGGCGACGCCCTTCCAGTTGCTTCTGCTTGCGGCTTCCTGAAGCAGTCCGATCCTAGACTTGATCGATTCGGTAATTCTGCCTTCCCCGGCCAGGATGCCGCCGATGGCCATCGCGATATGAGCGGAGTCGAGCGCGAATTTTACCGGGAACAATTCGCGGCCGCGATCGTCTTTCCAACCGTAAACTCTGCGGCCGCGGCGGTCGTTGAAGATGGCTTCCTTGACTTGAACCTCGATAAGCTTGCGCTTTTCTTCGACAACGACGATCAAATCCAGGCGATCCGCCCATTCCAGAAATCCTCGGGTTTCGAATGGCCAGACCATCCCCACCTTGTATCCGGTCAATCCGAGGCTCTCCGCGTCCGTTTCGCGAATTCCAAGCATTTCCAGAGCATGCATGAGATCCAGCCAGTTCTTGCCGGCCGCGACAAATCCAATCTTTGCTCCCGGCTTCCCGAACATGCGCCGATCAATTCGATTCGCTCGGCAAAATTCTTCGGCGGCGACACGCTTATGATCTATCGCCCGCGCCTCCCTCTCTCGGGGAGTATCGGATATTCTGATGTTCAGCCCTCCCGGAGGGAGTTCGAATTCGGGAGCCACCAGTTTCACGCGATCCAGGCTTCCATCGACGACGGCGGTCGTTTCGATAGTGTCCTTCATGCACTTCATGCCGACCCAGTTTCCTGAAAAGCGGGACAACGCGTATCCGATCAGGCCGAAGTCCAGGATTTCCTGCACGCCGGACGGCGAAAGAATCGGGATATACGCATCGACGAGCGTCCACTCCGACTGATGAAGAGTCGTAGAGCTTTCGCCGGCATGATCGTCGCCCAAGGCCATCAAGACGCCGCCGCGAGACGACGTGCCCGCCATATTGGCATGCCTCAGGGCATCGCCCGATCTATCTACGCCGGGTCCTTTGCCGTACCAAAGACCGAAGACGCCGTCGAATCTTCCCTCGCCGCGCAGTTCGGCCTGCTGGGTTCCCCACAATGCGGTCGCGGCGAGATCTTCGTTGAGCCCCGCTTGGAATTTTATGCCGGCGGTTTCCAGAAGAGGCCGGGCGCGAGTCATTTGAAAGTCTACCGCGCCAAGTGGCGAGCCTCTGTATCCCGTTACATACCCGGCCGTATTCCATCCCGCCGCCGCATCCCTAGCCTTTTGCGCCAGGACCATGCGTACGAGCGCCTGCGTTCCGCTTAGCAGCACAGGCGACTTCGACACGTCGAATTTGTCGTCCAGCGAAATGTTTTGACGCGGGTTTGCCAAGCCGCTTTCCAATAGATGCCCCTTTCCGGTCCCCGCATTCAAAAAGGCGAACCGGAACTTTCAAGTCAACCTTTTCTTGAAAAAGCCGAGTCGCGAAAATTAGATTCCCGGACCAAAAAATTCAAAATCCCCAGACCTCGGCGATTCCCTTCGAATTAGCTGCGCGGCCGGCTCGATTTTCGCAAAAGCCAGCCGTTTCGCATGATTCAAACTGCGAGAGCCGAATTACCGGCACTTTCCTACTATATTGACTGATTTAGCGCAAAAGTTAGAATCTCCTATCGTAGATCAGGATTTTTGCGCGGCGAGGCAATTCTAAACTCTAAACTGCGCGCATCGGGCGGAGCCAATGGACTGGGACAAACTTAGAATTTTTCACGCCGTCGCCGCCGCGGGAAACTTGACCCGCGCCGGTCTGAAACTGAATACCAGCCAATCAGCCGTCAGCCGCCAGATACAGTCGCTTGAAAATTCTCTCGGAACAAAGCTCTTCCACCGGCATGCGCGAGGCTTGCTTCTGACGGAACAGGGCGAACTGCTGTTCGACGCAACCTCCGCCATGTCGACGCGCATCGATTTTGCCGCCGCTAGAATCCGGGATTCCGAAGAAAAGGCATTCGGCGTGCTCCGCGTTACGACCACGATAGGCTTCGGCACGCTCTGGCTGTCGCCGCGCATCGCCGACTTCTACAAGCTGCACCCCGGGCTGAACATCGAACTGATGCTGGAAGAGCGCGTACTCGACCTTCCGATGCGCGAGGCGGATGTCGCGATTCGCATGAAGGAGCCGTCTCAAGCGGATCTCATTCGCCGCAAGCTAATGTCGGTGCATTTGCGGTTCTATGCCACCCGGAAGTACCTGGACGAGCGCGGCACTCCCGAAAACCTGAACGAATTGAGAAGCCACACGATAATCTGCCAGAGTACGAAAAGTTCGCAGGTTACCGAGGGCAAGGCGCTGATTCGCAATCTGTTCGCCGGCGAAGTCTTGTCGCATTTGACGGTCAACAACTACTACGGCGTGCTCCAGGCGGTCCTGCACGACCTGGGAATCGGACTGCTTCCAGACTATCTGACGGAGCATTTTCCCGCTCTTGTGCGCGTCCTGCCGAAAACCGAGTCGGGTCCCGTGCCCGTATTCCTAGCCTTTCCCGAAGAATTGCGGCATTCCAGACGCGTCCAGGCCTTCCGCGACTTCGTCGTGGAGGAAGTCGCAAGCTACCGCCGCAGCCGCCGAATCGTCCGCGCCTAGCCATCCTACTCCGCCGCGGCGAAGCGGATGCGCGGACCTGCAGCGAAATTCACGGAAAGGCGGCCCATCGTCATTGATTTCAGGCGAGCTAGATACTATCTGTCACACTATCGCCGGGGAGAACCGCATGGCTATGCAAGCATCGGAAATCGAGAAGCTGATTCGAGAAGCATTTCCCCATGCGAATGTTCAGATCACGGATCTGGCTGGCGACGGCAATCACTACGCCGCCGAAGTCATCGACGAATCGTTTCGCGGCATGAACAGGGTTCAGCAGCAGCGCGCCGTTTATTCCGCGCTGAAAGGAAAAATGAGTGGATCCAATGCAGAACTGCACGCATTGGCGCTAACGACGAAATCTCCGGAGTAGGCAATGAACGAAACAACCCGCGAAAGCATTAAAAACACAGTAGAATCGAACGATGTCGTGCTCTTTATGAAGGGAACGGAATCCATGCCGCAATGCGGTTTTTCCGCGCGCGTCGCCGGTGTTCTTAAATTCCTCAATGTGGCGTTTAAGGATGTCAATGTTCTTGCCGACGAAAGCGTTCGCCAGGGAATAAAGGACTATTCCGACTGGCCGACGATACCTCAGCTCTACGTTAAGGGCGAATTCGTAGGCGGATGCGACATTATTACGGAAATGGCGCTATCAGGCGAACTCGACGAACTCTTCGAAAATAAATTCATTGAGTTCGACAAGCAGGCCGCCGACAAAATCCGCGAATCAAACGCCTGAACCTGCGTAGCGCTCGGTAAAATCAGCGGCTGCTATTCGGCGCGAGTGCAAGCTCCAGCCGATCCGCCAATTCCTCGGCCCTTTCGGCGAAGGCTTCAAGTGCTTCGGAAATAGGCAAATCGTCGGAACGCGATTTGTAATCTTCGGCGACTTTTTCCATATTGGCTAGGATTTCCTTGACTTGCGCCATCTCGGATTCCAGTCCGATTAATTTGTCGGCTAAAATTATCGCCGACATAAAGTGAAGCTGCTGCAAGGACGAATTGGGATTTTTAACTCTGATGGCGGCAATTTCATGGTCCAAGTATTCGGAAGCAGCCTTCGTAGCCGCGATCTCATGCTCGTCGCAGATTAGGTTATAGTCGCGCCCGCCGACCTGTACCGCGATTTCAGGCATCTGTCTCGTCCCCGATCAGAGGCTCCAAGTCCTTGATTATCGAATCGAGAATTTTGATTTCGGATGCTCTTTCCTCTTTGACGGCCTCGATTTCCGCCGATAGAGCATCTTCCCTCAACTTCGACGCTTTAGCCAAAATCGCTTTCTCGCTCTTGCACTGTTCGAAAATCGCCATCAGGCTATCGACTTCCGACTTCGATCTAAGGAGATCGTTTTCGGCGAGTTTTAGCTTTTCCCTTATGGCATTCGTTTCTTCATTCAAGCGATTCAATTCCGCATTCCGCGCGGCTTCCAAAGCTGCCGCCGAATCGTCCGGTTTCATCCCGCCATCTCGTTGCGGGGCCAGGGCTGCGGCGCCTTTCTCCAAGGCAAAGTCTATTCGGTCGAGCGCATGGTTGATTCGCGCTGCACACTCAAGGACTTTCCTGTCCATGTGAATTCATTCTCTTTTTCTTCCAAGCGGACCATGCAGGCCGTCTTCCGCTCGCGCGCCATGACGCGATTCGAAACATTTAACGACCAGCCATAATTCCGCCGCCCCTTTCCGGCAATCGCTGCCATCGCGCGGAATGCGCGATAGTCTCAATTTTTTTTCCGATTATCAAGTGTCGGCGTTTTGCGAATACGAAATCTTCACGAGGTCCCGGACTGCGCCGCAAAGGTGCGGAGGCGGTCGGGATCATGCGCCGCCTCGATCCGGCGGTTCCCGCGCAACTTGAAATTTCTTGAAATTCGACTATTAGACAGCGTTCGCCTAGTCTAAGATTTCCTGGCGCCTGCGTCATTCATCAACGCTAGGCCCGATGCAAGGGACGTTTCAAATGCAGATCGATGAACTTAAATCCAGGCATCCCGAGCACTGGAAACTGGCGGCAGCGATTCGCGCATTGTCCATGGATGCGGTGCAAGCTGCGAACTCCGGCCACCCGGGGATGCCGATGGGCATGGCCGACGTAGCGACTGTACTGTTCAGAAACCATTTGAAATTTGATTCGCAGGCGCCCGAATGGCCGGATCGCGACCGGTTCATTCTTTCGGCGGGGCACGGCTCAATGCTCCTTTATTCGCTGTTGCACCTTACGGGCTACCGCAGCATGCCCATGAACGAGATTGAAAACTTTCGCCAGCTAGGATCTCGCACGGCCGGCCATCCGGAATTCGAGTGCGCCTCGGGCATCGAGACAACTACCGGGCCCCTCGCGCAAGGCCTTGGAAACGCCGTTGGGTTCGCGATTGCGGAAGAGTCCCTGCAAAAAAGATTCGGATCTCGCGTCGTTAGCCACTCGACCTACGCAATCGCGGGAGACGGCTGCTTAATGGAAGGATTAAGCCATGAAGCGATCAGCCTCGCGGGCAGGCTCGAGCTGTCGCGACTGATCGTCCTATGGGACGACAACGGGATTTCTATCGACGGCAGCGTCGAACTAGCCGACAGAACCGACCAGGCCGCGCGCTTCCAGGCGTGCGGCTGGAATGTTTTGGAATGCGACGGCCACGACCCGGAGGCAATCGATATTTGCCTAAGCAAGGCTCGGCGAAGCCGAAGGCCGACGCTGCTGGCTTGCAAGACTCGAATCGGATTCGGCTCGCCGTCCAAGGAAGGCACCGCCGCGTCGCACGGGTCGCCCCTGGGAGCCGACGAAATCGAAAAAGTGCGCGAAGCCTATGGCTGGGACTTTCCGCCCTTCGCGATCCCCGACGACATAGCGGCCGCATGGAAGCAAATCGGGCTTCGGGGAGGCGAAGCGCGCCGGCAATGGAATCAACGCATTGAAGAATTGCCTAGTCGGAAGCGACAGCTCTTTGAAAGGATGATGTCCGGCGACGCTCCGCCAAGGCTGTCGAACGTGATCCGAAAACTCAAGAAAGAAATCTCTGAGGAGCGACCTAAATTGGCGACCCGAAAATCGTCGGAAATGGTTCTGGCGGCCGTCAATCCCGTGGTACCGGAAACAATCGGCGGCTCGGCCGATCTCACAGGATCGAACAATACCAAGACGCCCGGCCTTGGAATCTTCTCGCCCGAAAACAGGCAGGGGCGCTATATGCATTTCGGCGTCAGGGAGCACGCCATGGCCGCGGCAATGAACGGCATGGCGCTTCACGGAGGCGTGCGCCCGTATGGCGGCACTTTTCTGTGCTTTGCCGACTATGCGCGGCCTTCCATTCGGCTTTCGGCCATGATGGGCATTCCCGTTGTCTATGTTATGACGCACGATTCCATCGGACTTGGCGAGGACGGGCCTACGCACCAGCCGGTCGAGCATTTGGCCATGCTTCGCGCGACACCCGGCCTGGACGTTTATCGGCCCTGCGATACCGTCGAGACGGCGGAATCCTGGGAATTGGCCCTGACGTCGAGAAACTCCCCTTCCGTTCTGGCGTTGACCAGGCAAGGTCTTCCAACGCTGCGGACAAGCTACAAGCATCGCAATCTCGTATCGCTAGGCGCCTATGTAATTGCGCCTGAATCGGCGAGAAGGCAGGTTGTTCTCCTGGCAACCGGATCGGAGGTATCCGTTGCGATGAATGCTCGTTCGATTCTGGAAGCCGAGAAGATCGGCACCCGGGTGGTTTCCATGCCGTGCCTGGAAAAATTCGAACTCCAGGAAGAGGGATATAGGAGGCGGATTCTGCCCCAGGGAGCGGTCCGCATCGCGGTCGAGGCATCGGCTAGGACCGGATGGGACAGATGGCTTTGCGGCGAGCGCGGCTTGGATAGGAAAGCTGGATTTGTCGGCATGGAGTCCTTCGGAGCGTCGGCCCCGGGAGGTGACCTTTTCAAAAAATTCGGGATCACCGCCGAAGCAGTCGCAGAGAAGGCCAAATCCCTGCTCTAGCGCGCAGGTCAATCAAAACGAATGAATAATATGGATTCTCGTCCCGAAGCATTCGAGAAGGAGCGCGGCGGGCTTTGCGAGTGGACCGGCTTTTGTCGGCGTAAAGTCGCCATCTTCAATATTGACGGCAAATTCAGCTTCGGGCGCCGAAGGCCTTCCAAAAAGACTAGGCGAAACATGTTGCAATGGCGGGTTCGTTCGCCCGCGGCGTAGCGCGGGCGGCCCGAGAATCAGATTAATTCAGCAGGAGTCGATAAATGGCAATAGATTTAGCGATTAACGGATTTGGCCGGATCGGCCGCAATGTACTGCGCGCGATCTTCGAAAGCGGGCGAAAAGACGTTAGGGTCGTCGCCATCAACGACTTGGGCTCCGTGGGCGCGATGGCGCACCTTCTGAAATACGACACGGTGCATGGCCGGTTTCCGAACAGGATTGAATCCGGGGATGGCTTCATCGATGCCGGTTCGGGGCCGATTAGGATCACTGCGATTCGGGACCCGGCAGAACTGCCCTGGTCCGATATCGACATTGCGCTGGAATGCACCGGACTTTTCACCAGCCGCGACAAGGCCGCCGCCCACCTTGAAAACGGTTCGGGAAAGGTGCTGGTTTCCGCACCCGCCTCCGGGAGCGACAAGACGATTGTTTTTGGCGTCAATCATAAATCTTTGACACGCCGCGACCGAATCGTCTCCAACGCCTCCTGCACCACGAACTGCCTATCGCCGGTTGCCAAGGTGCTAAACGATGCAATCGGCATCGAGAGCGGATTCATGACGACGATTCATAGCTACACGGGCGACCAGCCCGTTCTCGACGCCATGCACAAGGACATGTACAGATCGCGCGCGGCGGCGATGTCGATGATCCCGACATCGACCGGCGCGGCTAGAGCCGTAGGGCTCGTGCTTCCGGAATTGAACGGAAAGCTCGACGGCATCGCGATACGCGTGCCGACTCCCAATGTATCAGTCGTAGACCTGTCGTTCGTATCCGCTCGAGAGACTTCGCCGGAAGAAATCAACGCCGTGATCGTAAAAGCGGCAAATGGACCGATGAGAGGCGTTCTAGGCTACACCGACGAACCGCTTGTTTCGTCGGACTTCAACCACGATCCGCATTCCTCTGTATTTCACCTTGATCAGACCAAAGTCGTCAACGGCAGCCTATGCAGAATTCTAACCTGGTACGACAACGAATGGGGCTTCTCCAACCGCATGGCGGACGTAGCCGCAGCCATGGGAAAATTGTCTTGAGGAGCGATTCGCGGCAACCGGCCGGCGGCGCATAGCTAGACCTGGACAATCGAACCGTGAGGTGGAAGACTCTCGAGGATTTTCCTCTTGCGGGCCGGCGCGTCCTGGTTCGCGTCGATATAAATGTGCCATTTCAAAACGGAAAGGTATCGGACTCCACCCGGATAGACAGGATTTCGCCGACCGTTGCAAAGATTCGCGGCAAGGGCGGTCGCGTCGTGCTTATGGCTCATCTCGGGCGACCGAAGGGCCGTCCATCGCCTGAGTTCTCCCTGACGAATCTCATTCCCGAGCTTAGCAATTCGCTCGGCTGCGAAGTAGGCATTATTGAAGGGATTGAGGACGCGGATGCGCCCGAACGCGCTGCCGAAGTCGCCGGCAACGGCGTGGCGCTGCTCGAGAACACCAGGTTTTTTCCCGGCGAAGAGAGCAATTGCACTCGATTCGCGGCGAATCTCGCAAGGTTCGGCGACATCTATTGCAACGACGCCTTTTCGGCGTCGCATCGCGCGCACGCTTCGACCGAAGGAGTTGCCCGTCTGCTTCCGGCATGCGCCGGACTGCTCTTGGAAGCCGAATTGTCCGCGTTGAACTCCGCGCTGGGCCAGCCCGATAGACCGCTAGCCGCACTCGTGGGCGGCGCAAAAGTATCCACAAAGCTGTCCGTACTGGAGAATCTCGTCGGCCAGGTGGATTTCCTCATTGTCGGAGGAGGAATGGCGAACACCTTTCTTCTCGCCGAAGGATATGAAATCGGAAAATCTCTCGCCGAATCCGAAATGCTGGGAATTGTCGGCGAAGTATATTCCGCGGCAAGGTCCGCCGATTGCAAAATCGTGATTCCCGCTGACGCGGTCGTCGCGCGCGATTTCCGCCCCGGCGCGAGCTCGCGTACCGTTCCAGCCGGCGAATGCCCGAGTGATTCAATGATTTTGGACTGCGGGCCGGCCACTGTCGCGCATATTGCCGAGTTGCTCGCCCGGTGCCGGACGCTGCTTTGGAACGGCCCGCTCGGCGCGTTCGAAATCAAGCCATTTGATCGCGCGACCAATGCATTGGCCGCGGAGGTCGCCATGCTGACTAGCCAAGGCAAACTTCTTTCTGTCGCCGGCGGGGGCGATACCGTAGCCGCTCTTCGCAACGCCGGCCAGCTGGAGGCGTTCAGCTACGTGTCGACGGCGGGCGGAGCGTTTCTGGAATGGATGGAGGGAAAGGAACTTCCCGGCATTGCCGCTTTGTCATGCTAGAATTCCGCTTGTTTTCGCGAGTGTTGAATTGCGTTCAGTCGACATCGAATGGAAAAGATCGCGCGATTCGGCCTAACAAGCGAACGGGAAGTCCTTTTTTTCAGTGCTTTGCAAACAATTTCGTTCCGGCGCAATCTCACGATGCGGGCGTTTCCGGCGGCGGTCGATTCGGCCGGCGCGATCGACGGCCCTGGAAAGCCGTTCAGGCGCCGCAGCGGCGCTTGCGACTCCGGACCTGCATATTCCGTCGAAAAGTGACCTTGGCGGACTACGCCGCTCATTGGCCTAGCCGCCATTCGACGACGCGCCCTTGATCGATAATCTTATTCCTAGAATGTGAAAGCGGGCATCATGCACAACAAGCACTACGTCGCCAACGTATACCGCTGGTCCCGATGCGCATGCCAAGCAAATTCGGCCGACCGACTGAATGCAGCGCCGCGTAGTCGGACATTCCGGCTTCGGCCCGGACGATAGCTGCTTCAGCCGTCGCTCCGCCGAATGGCGGATTGAGAATCTTGAGAATTTTAAGATTCGGTCAGCTCCGCCATTTGCTCATTCTAGAAGTGCCGCCAATTGCCGGCAGATTCGATTCGCTGGCTATCGCAAAAAATCGTCCAAACTTGACGAATCGATTCGAAAATTTTCCGCGTCCTGCAAATCGGACTTTTTTTTCCTCCGCAATTTGCTATTCTTTCCGGCAATCGGCAGCAAAAATGCCGAATCGAGGCACATGAGCAAAAATTGAAGTTCAGGATAAATATAAGAATCTACGGCGCAATTGCCTGCTTCACGGGCATGGCGTTGCTAGGATTCCACTTCGCCTATGAGGCGGTGCAAGGCGAATACGGAATTATTAGCCGGGTAGCGGCATTGGATCGCGAAATCGAGTTAACGAATACACTGCTTGAAATCGAATCCGAACTCGAGATTCTTGCCAACAAGACAAATCGACTTTCCGATGGCAATCTCGACTTGGATTTGCTCGATGAAAGAGCCCGAATAGTGCTTGGAATGATCCGCGACGACGAGTTTGTCGTAAAATAGACTCGAAGGCCTCAAGCACCCGCGCTCAGGCAAGCGGAGCGAGATCGAATTCCGTAGGACAGCCCGAATTGAATCAAGCTGTCGCAACGCCGACGAAATGCGATTTGGACTTTCCACGTCCGCTGCGTCAGCCGGGATCCCAAGCCGAAAGCGGTTTGAAACGGGGCGATGGCGGCCGCGAGTCCAATTTGGCTTCGCCCGGCTGATTCCAAGTCCTGCTGACAACGACGGCCGCTCGGGCGAGGCCACGCCTATTCGCGCGCCCGATGCGTCGGATCCAATGGTCTTCGTCGCGAATTCGCGAGACCGGGGGCAATAACTCGCGACGGCAAATTAGATTTTTGACATCGTCCAAATTGGCGTGGAATTCAGCCGAAAATCGGTTATACGCGATTTCGAACGAAAATTGCGGTTTTCGCGCAGGGAGCAACAACTGGCATGCCGGCACGCAAAAAATCGTCTGGACCAAAGGCGACCGTTGATGAAATGCTGCTTTACTACAGGCGAATGCTTTTAATTCGCCGATTCGAGGAGAAGGCGGGCCAATTGTACGGCATGGGCCTAATAGGCGGGTTTTGCCACCTGTATATCGGGCAGGAAGCCGTCGTTGTCGGGCTCGAAGCCTCGGCGCGGGAAGGCGACAAGCGCATTACCGCCTACCGGGACCACGGCCATATGCTGGCCTGCGGCATGGATGCCAACGGCGTCATGGCGGAGTTGACGGGGCGCGCGGACGGCTACTCGCGAGGCAAGGGCGGCTCCATGCATATGTTCAGCCGCGAAAAGGATTTTTACGGCGGGCACGGCATCGTAGGCGCTCAAGTTCCTATAGGAGCGGGGCTGGCCTTCTCCGACAAATACAAGGGGAATGACAGCGTAACATTCGTATATTTCGGCGATGGGGCGGCCAATCAAGGCCAAGTCTATGAAACCTTCAATATGGCCAGCCTTTGGCAGCTGCCGGTCGTATTCGTAATTGAAAACAATCAATACGCCATGGGCACTTCGGTTTCGCGCGCGTCGTCCACACCCGACTTGTACACGAGGGGCGCTTCGTTCGGAATCGAGGGCGAAACAGTCGACGGCATGAACGTGGTTGCGGTGAGAGATGCAGGCGCCAAGGCCGCCAAGCACGCGAGATCGGGCGCCGGTCCCTATATCTTGGAAATGAAGACATACCGCTATCGAGGGCATTCCATGTCCGACCCGGCCAAGTATCGTACGCGCGAAGAAGTTCAGGGCGTTCGGAGCACGAGGGACCCGATTGACCAGGCGAGGGACATGCTGGTCGAAGCCGGGCACGCCGATCAGGATTCGCTGAAATCGATCGATCAGGAAATAAAGGCCGAAGTCAACGAAGCCGCGGAATTCTCCCGCACCAGTCCGGAACCCGATCCTTCGGAACTTTGGACAGACGTATATGCAGCTTAGTAAAAGTCGTGAGCGACCTCTTTCAAAAGGACATTGATCTCGATGGCAACTGAAATCCTTATGCCGGCTTTGTCGCCGACGATGGAGGAAGGAACATTGGCCAAGTGGCTGGTCAAGGAGGGCGACAAGGTCGAAAGCGGCCAAATTCTTGCCGAAATCGAAACTGACAAGGCGACGATGGAATTCGAAGCGGCGGACGACGGCAAGGTCGGCAAATTGCTCGTTCCCGAAGGAGCCGAAGGGATCGTAGTCAACACGCCGATCGCTCTCCTGGTTGGCGACGGCGAAGAACTCGAATCGACGTCGGAAAGCATGACGCCGCCAATGCCACCCGCGGAAAGCGAAAAACCGGAGTCGCCCCTACCCTCTTTGTCGCCGCCCGCCGCCGCAGCCGCTTCGCTTGGGACAGTTCGGCAGCGCGGTACCGAATTCAGGCAGCAAACGGTTCGCGAAGCACTGCGCGACGCAATGGCCGAAGAAATGCGGCGAGACGAAAAAGTTTTCTTGATGGGCGAGGAGGTCGCCCAATATCAGGGCGCCTACAAGATTTCGCAGGGCTTGCTCGAAGAGTTCGGAGAACGGCGCGTTGTCGATACGCCAATCACGGAGCACGGATTTACAGGCCTCGGCGTCGGCGCGGCGTTCGGCGGCCTAAGGCCGATTGTCGAATTCATGACCTTTAATTTCGCCATGCAGGCCATCGATCAAATTATCAACTCCGCCGCCAAGACACTTTATATGTCCGGCGGCCAAATGGGATGCCCTATCGTATTCCGCGGTCCGAACGGAGCAGCGGCGCGAGTTGCCGCTCAGCACAGCCAGGACTTCGCCGCCTGGTACGCCCATATACCTGGGCTGAAGGTCGTTCAGCCCTATGCCGCCGACGATGCGAAAGGACTATTGAAATCGGCAATCAGGGATCCGAATCCCGTCGTTTTCCTGGAGAACGAAATTCTTTACGGGCGCGGCTTCGATGTTCCCGCGGCGGACGACTATACGGTTCCAATCGGCAAAGCCCGCATTTGGCGCGAAGGCGAAGACTTAACGATAGTATCCTTCGGAATAGGCGTTTCCCGAGCGCTCGAAGCCGCCGAAATCCTGGCTGACGACGGGATTCGAGCCGAAATCGTGGATTTAAGGTCGCTTAGGCCGATGGATACCGAGGCCGTCGTTAAATCTGTAATGAAAACAAACAGATGCGTAACGGTTGAAGAAGGCTGGCCCGTCGGC
>Ga0209544_1000519_pt1 | contig 52337 bp, 51 predicted proteins | sample MesohylPK_FD_187297 | JGI IMG/M metagenome (GOLD analysis project Ga0209544, IMG submission 187297) | Host-associated microbial community of the marine sponge Aplysina aerophoba from Gulf of Piran - sponge mesohyl, lysed by proteinase K... | ecosystem: Host-associated > Porifera > Sponge >... | reverse complement strand
GGAGGTCGCGGGTTCGAGTCCCGTCACTCCCGCCACAACCCCGGAGCGCCGTTCTGGAGCGCCGGGACGGGAAGAGCTGCAACGGGGTGCCGATTTGATGCAGGCCGCGGGATTCGGGGGTGGCCAGGACTGGCTACGGCACGAATGCCGTAGGGTTCCTGCGCGTGGCCTGACGGCCGCCGATCGCCGGCTAGCGGGTCGTGGCCGATGACTGCATCGACCGGGCTGCTCCTCGAATACCTGCCGATCGTCATCTTTCTCGGCATCGCCGGCGTGATGGCGATCGCCGCCATCGCGGGCTCTTACGTGCTCGCGCCGCAACGGCCTGACCGGGACAAGATCGCCGCCTACGAGTGCGGCTTCGACGCCTTCGAGGATGCGCGCGGCCGCTTCGACGTGCGCTTCTATCTCGTGGCGATCCTCTTCATCATCTTCGATCTCGAGGTTGCATTCCTGTTTCCGTGGGCGGTCTCGTTCAGCGAGATCGGGCTCTACGGCTTCTGGTCGATGATTGTGTTCCTCGGGCTGCTGACCATCGGCTTCATCTACGAGTGGAAGAAGGGCGCGCTCGAATGGGAGTAGGGACCACGACCGTCGGCCTGCCGGGCCAGCCGCTGCCGGCGGGCGAGGCCCAGGACCAGGCGCTTGCGCTGGTCAGCGACGAGCTGAACGACAAGGGCTTCGTCGTCGCCCAGCTCGACAGCGTCATCAATTGGGCGCGCACCGGCTCGCTCTGGCCGATGACCTTCGGGCTCGCCTGCTGCGCGGTCGAGTTCATGCAGACCATCGCGTCCCGCTACGATATCGACCGCATCGGCATGGTGCCGCGCGCGAGCCCGCGTCAATCGGACGTGATGATCGTCGCCGGCACGCTCTGCAACAAGATGGCGCCGGCGTTCCGGCGGGTTTACGACCAGATGCCGGAGCCCCGCTACGTCATCTCCATGGGAAGCTGCGCCAACGGCGGCGGCTATTATCACTACTCCTATTCGGTGGTGCGGGGCTGCGACCGTGTCGTCCCGGTGGATGTCTACGTTCCAGGCTGTCCACCCACGGCCGAAGCGCTGCTTTACGGCATCATGCAATTGCAGCGGAAGATCCGGCGCACGGGGACCATCGCGCGCTAGCGCGCGTCGAGAGCGGGCGAGGGGATGGACACGGCCGGACTACGCGACCTCGGCGAGCATGTCGCGACCAGTCTCAGCGACTACGTGTACGCGGCCGAAGTCATCCGCGACGAGCTCAGCGTGGACGTTCGCGCGGATCAGGCGGTGCGTGTCCTGAAGTTTCTGAAAGACGATCCGCGCTGCCGCTTCGAGCAGCTCACCGACCTCTGCGGCGTCGACTACCCGGAGCGTGACCCGCGCTTCGACGTCGTCTACCACCTGCTCAGCATGAGCCACAATTGCCGGCTGCGCCTCAAGATCGGCGTCAACGAGGACCAGCCGGTGCCTTCGGCGACCGAGGTCTACCCCTCCGCCGGATGGTGGGAGCGCGAGGCCTGGGACCTCTATGGCATCTACTTCTCCGGCAACCCCGATCTGCGCCGGCTGCTCACCGACTACGGCTTCGACGGTCATCCGCTGCGCAAGGACTTTCCGCTCACCGGCTATGTCGAGCTGCGCTACGACTCCGAGCAGAAGCGGGTGGTGTACGAGCCGGTGAAGCTCACCCAGGAATTTCGCCGCTTCGACTTCCTGAGCCCCTGGGAAGGCGCGACCTACCCGCTGCCGGGCGACGAGAAGGCCGGTGACGCCGACGAGGACGGGCGCTGACCATGAGCGAGCGCCAGATCCGCAACATGACCGTGAACTTCGGGCCGCAGCATCCGGCGGCGCACGGCGTGCTGCGCCTGGTGCTGGAGATGGACGGCGAGGTGGTCGAGCGCGCGGACCCCCACATCGGTCTGCTCCACCGCGGCACCGAGAAGCTGATCGAGTACAAGACTTACCTGCAGGCCGTGCCCTACTTCGACCGGCTCGACTATGTCGCGCCGATGAACCAGGAGCACGCCTACGCGCTCGCCGTCGAGGCCCTGCTCGGACTCGAGATTCCCGAGCGCGCGCAGTACATCCGCGTGCTCTACAGCGAGATTTCGCGCATCGCCAACCATCTGATGAACATCTGCACCATGGCGCTCGACGTCGGTGCGATGACCCCCTTCTTCTGGGGCTTCGAGGAGCGCGAGCTGACCATGGAGTTCTACGAGCGGGCCTCCGGCTCGCGCCTCCATGCCGCTTACTTCCGCCCCGGCGGCGTCGCCTACGATCTCGCCCCCGATCTGCTCGCCGACATCGGTACGTGGAACGAAAAGTTCCCCAAGGTCATCGACGACATCGAGAACGTGCTGACCGAGAACCGCATCTTCAAGCAGCGCACGGTCGATATCGGGATCCTGAGCGCGCAGGAGTGCTTCGACTGGGGGCTGACCGGGGCGGTGCTGCGCGCCTCCGGCGTCTCCTGGGACCTGCGCCGCAATCAGCCCTACGAGGTCTACAGCGACCTCGACTTCGGCGTGCCCGTCGGCTCCAACGGCGATTGCTACGAACGCTACCTCGTCCGCATGGAAGAGATGAGGCAATGCGTGAAGATAATCGCGCAATGCCTTGAAAATATGCCGGAAGGTCCGGTCAAGGTTCAGGACAACAAGATCACGCCGCCGTCCAGGGCCGTGATGAAGGAGTCGATGGAAGCGCTGATCCATCACTTCAAGCTCTACACCGAGGGCTACCACGTGCCGGCGGGCGAGACCTACCGCGCCGTGGAGGCGCCGAAGGGCGAGTTCGGGGTCTATCTCGTGGCCGACGGCAGCAACCGGCCCTATCGCTGCAAGATCCGCGCGCCGGGCTTCGCGCACCTGCAGGTGCTCGACCACATGAGCAAGGGCCACATGCTGGCTGACACGGTGGCCAACCTCGCGAGCATGGACATCGTGTTCGGGGAGATCGACCGGTGACGCGCGAAGCCGGCAACGGCGCCGAGGCTTTCGTCTTCACGCCCGAGAACCGGGCCAGGGCGGACGCGGTGATCGCCAAGTACCCGGCGGGCTGCCAGGCGAGCGCGGTGCTGCCGCTGCTCGACATTGCCCAGCGCCAGAACGATGGCTGGATCTCCCAGGCGGTGATGGAGCACGTCGCCGAGCTGCTCGACATGGCGTCGATCCGGGTCTACGAGGTCGCGACCTTCTACACGATGCTGAACCTGGAGCCGGTCGGCCGCTATCACGTCCAGCTTTGCCGCACGACGCCCTGCTGGCTGCGGGGCTCGGACGCGCTGCGTGACGCCTGCCGTGAGGAGCTTGGCATCGGCCTCGGCGGCACCACCGAAGACGGCCTCTTCACGGTGACCGAGGTCGAATGCCTGGGCGCCTGCGTCAACGCGCCCATGGTGCAGATCAACGATCATTTCTACGAGGACCTCGACCCGGCGCGCATGAAGGAGATTCTGCGCGCCTTCAGGGCCGGGAGCCCGCCCGAGCCGGGCCCGCAGACCGGCCGCCAGACCTCTGCGCCCGCCTCCGGCCTGACCACACTGACCGAGCTCTGAACATGCTCAGCGATTCCGACCGCATCTTCACCAACCTCTACGGCGCCCAAGACTGGGGCCTGGCCGGCGCCCGCGCGCGGGGCGACTGGGACGGCACAGCGGCGCTGATCGCCAAGGGGCACGACTGGATCATCGATCAGGTCAAGGAGTCGGGGCTGCGCGGGCGCGGCGGCGCCGGTTTCCCGACCGGGCTGAAGTGGTCCTTCATGCCCAAGGAGGAGGCCCCCGGCCGCCCGCACTACCTCGTGGTCAATGCCGACGAAAGTGAGCCCGGCACCTGCAAGGACCGGGACATGATGCGCCACGACCCGCACAAGCTGATCGAGGGCTGCCTGATCTCGGGCTTCGCCATGCGGGCGCATGCGGCCTACATCTACATTCGCGGCGAGTTCTACGACGAGGCGGTCAACTTGCAGGCGGCGATCGACGAGGCCTATGACGCGGGCCTCATCGGCAAGAACCCCTGCGGCACCGACTGGTCCTTCGACGTCTACCTGCACCGCGGCGCCGGCGCCTATATCTGCGGCGAGGAGACCGGGCTGCTCGAGAGCCTGGAGGGCAAGCCGGGGCGGCCCCGCCTCAAGCCGCCCTTCCCGGCGGCGGTCGGCCTCTACGGCTGCCCGTCGACGGTGAACAACGTCGAGACCATCGCGGTCGTGCCGACCATCCTCAGGCGCGGCGCCGAGTGGTTCGCCGGTATCGGCCGGCCCAAGAACACCGGCACCAAGGTCTTCTGCATTTCCGGCCACGTCAATCTGCCCTGCAATGTCGAGGAGGAGATGGGCATCCCCTTGCGCGAGCTGATCGAGAAGCACGCGGGCGGGGTGCGCGGCGGCTGGGACAACCTGCAGGCGGTGATCCCCGGCGGCGCCTCGGTGCCGCTCTTGCCGAAGTCGATCTGCGACGAGGTGCTGATGGACTTCGACTCGCTGATGGCCGAGAAATCCGGGCTCGGCACAGCGGCGGTGATCGTGATGGACAAGTCGGCCGACGTGGTCGAGGCCATCGCCCGGCTCTCCCACTTCTACATGCACGAGAGCTGCGGCCAGTGCACGCCCTGCCGGGAGGGCACCGGCTGGGTCTACCGCGTGATGCTGCGCCTGATCCGGGGCGAGGCGTCGGTCGAAGAGATCGACATGCTGTGGGACGTGGTGGGCCAGATCGAGGGCCACACCATCTGCGCCCTCGGCGATGCGGCCGCGTGGCCGGTGCAGGGGCTGATCCGCCACTTCCGGCCCGAGCTCGAGCGGCGCATCCTGGCCGAGAAGGTCGGCAGCGGCGACGAAACTGCCGCAGCGGCGGCAGCGGCAGCGGCCTGAGGACGCAGCGGATGACGACGCTCACCATCGATGGCGCCGAGATCACGGTCGAGCCCGGCTCGACCGTGATGCAGGCCTGCGTGCAGGCGGGCAAGGAGATTCCGCACTTCTGCTATCACGACCGGCTCTCCATCGCCGGCAACTGCCGCATGTGCCTGGTGGAGATGGAGCGCTCGCCCAAGCCCATCGCGTCCTGCGCGATGCCGGCTGCGGACGGCATGGTGATCCGCACCGACACGCCGGAGGTGAAGCGGGCGCGGGAAGGGGTGATGGAGTTCCTGCTCATCAATCACCCGCTCGACTGCCCGATCTGCGATCAGGGCGGCGAGTGCGACCTGCAGGACCAGGCCATGGCCTATGGCCGCCACTTCAGCCGCTTCGACGAGAGCAAGCGCGCGGTGCGCGACAAGGATGTCGGGCCGCTGATCGAGACCATCATGACGCGCTGCATCCATTGCACGCGCTGCATCCGCTTCGCCGACGAGATCGCGGGGGTCGAGGAGTTCGGCGCGGTCTTCCGCGGCGAGCACATGGAAATCGGCACCTATGTCGAGAAGGCGGTGTCCTCCGAGCTCAGCGGCAACATGATCGACCTCTGCCCGGTCGGCGCGCTGACGTCGAAGCCCTACGCCTTTGTCGCGCGCTCGTGGGAGTTGCGTACGACCGAGACGGTCGATGTGCTCGACGCGGTGGGCTCCAACATCCGGGTGGATGCGCGGGGGACCGAGGTGCTGCGGGTGGTGCCGCGCCTCCACGACGACATCAACGAGGAGTGGCTTTCGGACAAGAGCCGCTTCGCCTACGACGGGCTGCGCCGGCGCCGGCTCGACCGCTGCTACGTGCGGCGCGACGGCGCGCTCGAAGCCGCAAGCTGGGCCGAGGCCTTCGACGCCGTCGCGGCGGCAGCGAAGGGCCTGGACGGCAGCCGGATCGCGGCGCTTGCGGGCGACACGGCGGACTGCGAAGCGATGACGGCGCTCGCCGACCTCATGGCGGCGCTGGGCTCGCCCAATCTCGACTGCCGGCAAGATGGCGCGAAGCTCGATGCGACGAGCCGCGTCTCCTACCTCTTCAACACCACCATCGCGGGGATCGAGGAGGCCGACGCGATCCTCCTGATCGGCACCAACCCGCGCTGGGAGGCGTCGCTCGTCAACGCGCGGATTCGCAAGCGCTGGCGCCGGGGCGGGCTCAAGGTCGGCGTCATCGGCCCGGACGAGGACCTGACCTACCCCTATCACCATCTGGGCGACGGGCCGGAGACCCTCGCTGCCCTTGCGAAGGGCGGCGATGCCTTCGCCGACGTTCTGAAGATGGCCGAGAAGCCGATGCTGATCGTCGGCATGGGCGCGCTCATGCGGCCGGACGGCGCCCAGGTGCTGGCGCACGCCAGGGCGGTTGCGGAGGCGACCGGCATGGTCGCCGACGGCTGGAACGGCTTCAACGTGCTGCACACGGCGGCATCGCGCGTCGGCGGCCTCGATCTCGGCTTCGTGCCGGGGGAGGGAGGCCGCGATACGGCGGCGATCTGCGAGGGCACCGGCGACGGCGCGATCCGCTTGCTCTACCTGCTGGGCGCCGATGAGCGTGCGCTGGAGCGGCCGGAGAACTGCTTCGTGGTCTATCAGGGCCACCACGGCGATGCCGGGGCGCGGATCGCCGACGTGATCCTGCCGGGCGCCGCCTATACGGAGAAAGACGGCACCTACGTCAATCTCGAAGGCCGGCCGCAGCGGGCCTATGCGGCGAGCGCGCCGCTCGGCGACGCGCGGGAGGACTGGCGTATCCTGCGCGCGCTCTCCGCCCGTCTCGGCAAGCCTCTGGCCTACGACACGCTGGACGAGCTGCGCGCGCGCATGGTCGAGCGGGCGCCCGTGCTCGCCGGGATCGGTGACGTGAGCGCGGCGCCGTGGGGCGACTTCGGCGCAGCCGGCGCCATGGATGAGGCGCCCTTCGCGTGCCCCATCGGGGATTTCTACCGGACCGATCCGATCACCCGTGCCTCGGCCACCATGGTCGAGTGCAGCGCGGCCTTCGTCGCGGCGGTGGAGGGGGGCGCCAGCGATGGCTGAGGCGGGCGTCTGGAGCACCTACTTCTACCCGCTCTTCCTGACCGTCGGGTACATCCTGGCGATCGTGGTGCCGCTGCTGCTGGTACTCGCGTTCATTACCTATTTCGAGCGCAAGGTCTGGGCGGCGATCCAGCTGCGCAAGGGGCCCAATGTCGTGGGACCCTTCGGCTTGCTGCAGCCGGTGGCGGACGGGATCAAGTGTCTCTTCAAGGAGACCATCATTCCTGCCGGCGCCAACCGCATGCTCTTCGTGCTGGCGCCGATGGTGACCTTCAGCCTGGGGCTCATCGGCTGGGCGGTGATCCCCTTCGACCAGCACCTCGTGCTCGCCGACCTCAACGTCGGGCTGCTCTACCTCTTCGCGGTCTCCTCGCTCGGGGTCTACGGCATCATCATCGCGGGCTGGGCCAGCAACTCGAAGTATGCCTTTCTCGGCGCGCTGCGCTCGGCGGCGCAGATGGTCTCCTACGAGGTCTCCATCGGCTTCGTGCTGGTGACGGTGCTGCTCTGCGTCGGCTCGCTCAACCTCAACGACATCGTCGAGGCGCAGAGGGGGCTCTGGTTCTTCATCCCGCTCTTCCCGATGTTCGTGATCTACGTGGTGTCCGCGCTGGCCGAGACCAACCGCACGCCCTTCGACCTGCCGGAGGCCGAGGGCGAGCTGGTTGCCGGCTACCAGGTGGAATACTCGTCGATGACCTGGCTGCTCTTCATGATGGGGGAGTACGCCAACATCGTCCTCTTGAGCGGTCTCAGCGTGATCCTCTTCCTCGGCGGCTGGCTGCCGCCCTTCCACGTCGAGCCGCTGATGGCGGTTCCCGGCGTGGTCTGGTTCCTGCTGAAGACCGCGGTCGTTGTCTTCTTCTTCACCTGGACCCGCGCGACGCTGCCGCGCTACCGCTACGATCAGCTCATGCGGCTTGGCTGGAAGGTGTTTCTGCCGGCCTCGCTCGCCATGGTCGTGATCGTCGCCGGCGCACTGCACGCGTTCGACTGGTTGCCGAGGTAAGTCACTCTGGCGACGGCAGGTGGCCTGTGCTATGGCCGCGCCCGGCGCCAAACAGGAGGTCGCCATGCCAGCGATTGAGCAGACAGTTCGCTCCTTGCTCCTGACCGAGCTGGCGGTCGGACTCGGCGTGACCTTCAAGCAGATATTCAAGCGCAAGGCGACGCTCAACTATCCCTATGAGAAGGGCATGCTGAGCCCGCGCTTTCGCGGCGAGCACGCGCTGCGCCGTTATCCCAATGGCGAGGAGCGCTGCATCGCCTGCAAGCTCTGCGAGGCGATCTGCCCCGCGCAGGCCATCACCATCGAGGCGGAGCCGAGGGAGGACGGCAGCCGGCGCACCACCCGCTACGACATCGACATGGTGAAGTGCATCTACTGCGGCTTCTGTGAGGAGGCCTGCCCGGTCGACGCCATCGTCGAGGGGCCGAACTTCGAGTTTGCCGCCGAGACCCGCGAGGAGCTGCTCTACAACAAGGACAAGCTGCTCGATAACGGCGACCGCTGGGAGCGGGAGATCGCCGCAAACCTGAGCGCGGAGGCACCCTACCGCTGAGCCGGCATCGGCAGGGGCGGAACGGTAAGCCAAGCGGGATCGCGGCACGATGATCATCCAGACGATCATGTTCTACGTCCTCGCCGTGGTGACGGTGGGCGCAGGCGTCATGGTGATCGCCTCGCGCAACCCGGTTCACTCGGTGCTGTTTCTGATCCTGGCGTTCTTCAACTCGGCCGGGCTCTTCGTGATGATGGGGGCCGAGTTCCTGGCGATGATCCTGATCATCGTCTACGTCGGCGCCGTCGCCGTGCTCTTCCTCTTCGTCGTGATGATGCTGAACATCAACTTCGCGGAGCTGCGCGCGGGCTTCCTGCAATACCTGCCCATCGGCGGCGTCATCGGCATCATATTGCTCGCCGAGCTTGTGCTGGTCTTCGCCTCGGGCGCCATCGACCTCGAAGTGCCGACGACGGTCGCGTCGCCGACGCCGGCCGCTGACGAGATCTCCAACACCCAGGCGCTGGGCGACGTGCTCTACACGCACTACGCCTACCTCTTCCAGGGCGCGGGATTCATCCTTCTGATCGCGATGGTGGGCGCCATCGTGCTCACCCACCGTCGGCGTACCGACGTGAGGCGCCAGCGCATCGCCGATCAGGTGGCGCGCGATCCCAAGGCTGCCGTTCAGGTCACCGACATCGAGCCGGGCGCGGAGGGGACATGGAAATCGGACTGACCCATTATCTCACCGTGGCCGCGGTCCTCTTCACCCTCGGCGTCGTCGGCATCTTCCTCAACCGCAAGAACGTCATCATCATCCTGATGGCGATCGAGCTGATGCTGCTTGCCGTCAACATCAATCTGGTCGCCTTCTCGACCTTCCTCAACGACATGGTGGGCCAGGTCTTCGCCATGCTCGTGCTCACCGTCGCGGCTGCCGAGGCTGCGATCGGCCTCGCCATCCTGGTCGTCTACTTCCGCAATCGCGGCAGCATCGCCGTCGAGGACGTCAACGTGATGAAGGGTTAGGGGCCGGTGCTCTATTACGCCGCGCCCATTTTCCTGCCCCTCTTCGGGGCGGTGATCGCCGGCCTGTTCGGCCGGGTGATTGGCGCGCGCGGTGCCCAGCTCGTGAGCTGCGGTGCGATGGGCGTCGCCGCGGTGATGGCGATCGTGGTCTTCACCGAGGTCGTGCTCCAGGGCGAGACCGCGACCATCGTCCTCTTCGACTGGTTCGCCTCCGGCGATCTCGACGTCGACTGGCTGCTCAGGTTCGACGAGCTGACTGCGGTGATGGTTTTCGTCGTCTGCGTGGTCTCGTTCCTGATCCACGTCTATTCGATCGGCTACATGGCGCACGACCCCCATGTGCCGCGCTTCTTCGCCTACCTCTCGCTCTTCACCTTCTTCATGCTGGCGCTGGTCAGCGCCGACAACTTCCTCCAGATGTTCTTCGGCTGGGAGGGCGTCGGCCTCGTCTCCTATCTGCTGATCGGCTTCTGGTACAAGCGGCCGGCGGCGAATGCGGCGGCGATCAAGGCCTTCATCGTCAACCGGGTGGGCGACTTCGGCTTCGCGCTGGGCATCCTCGCGATCTTCCTGATGTTCGACACCGTCTCGTTCGACGCGGTGTTCGCCGGCGCGCCCGGAATGGTTGACGCCGAGCTCACCTTCCTCGGCCACTCCTTCGACTTCCTGGAGGTCGCCTGCATCCTGCTCTTCGTCGGCGCCATGGGGAAATCGGCGCAGTTCCTGCTGCACACCTGGCTGCCGGACGCGATGGAAGGACCGACCCCGGTCTCCGCGCTGATCCACGCCGCGACCATGGTGACCGCCGGCGTCTTCATGGTGGCGCGGCTCTCGCCGATCTTCGAATACGCGCCGATCGCGCTCTCGGTGGTGACCTTCTTCGGCGCGACGACAGCGATCTTCGCCGCGACCATCGCGATCACCCAGAACGACATCAAGCGGGTGATCGCCTACTCGACCTGCAGCCAGCTCGGCTACATGTTCTTCGCCTGCGGTGTTTCGGCTTACGGCGCCGGCATCTTCCACCTGACCACGCACGCCTTCTTCAAGGCGCTGCTCTTCCTCGGCGCGGGCGCGGTGATCCACGCCATGTCGGACGAGCAGGACATGCGCAAGATGGGCGGCATCTGGCGCATGGTCCCGGTGACCTACGTGCTGATGTGGATCGGCAACCTGGCGCTCGCCGGGATCTTCCCCTTCTCGGGCTTCTTCTCGAAGGACATCATCCTGGAATCCGCCTTCGCCTCGCATACCGGGCTCGGCATGTACGCCTTCGGGCTCGGCATCCTGGCTGCGTTCCTGACCGCGTTCTATTCGTGGCGGCTACTCTTCCTGACCTTCCACGGCAAGCCGCGCGCCGATGAGAAGGTGATGGCGCACGTCCATGAGGCGCCGCCGGTGATGTGGGTGCCGCTGGTGGGGCTCGCCATCGGCGCCATCGTGATCGGCTACCTGATGCTGCCGATGGTGGCGACCGACATCGACTTCTGGGGCACCTCGATCCTCGTACTGCCGATCCACAATGCGCTGGAGGAGGCGCACCACGTCGACTTCTGGGTCAAGGCGCTGCCCATGGCCGTGGGCGTGCTCGGGATCGCCGGCGCCTTCCTCTTCTACGTGCTGAAGCCGGAGCTTCCGGGCCGGCTCGCCACCCGCGCGCGGCCGCTTTACCTCTTCCTGCTCAACAAGTGGTACTTCGACGAGCTCTACGACATCCTCTTCGTGCGCTCCTCGAAATATCTCGGGCGCAACCTCTGGAAGCAGGGCGACGGTGCCGTGATCGACGGCATCGGGCCGGACGGCATTGCCGCCGCGACGCTCTCGGTCGCGCGCCGCGCGGTGAAACTCCAGTCAGGCTACGTCTATCACTACGCCTTCGCGATGCTGCTGGGGCTCGCAGCCATCGTCACCTGGTATTTGATCGCGGGCAGGTAGCGGCATGACCGATTGGCCGATCCTGTCCACCGTTACCTTCCTGCCGCTGGTGGGCGTCTTCTTCATCCTGGTGATTCGCGGGGACGAGCGGCAGATCGCGGCCAATTCGCGCCACGTGGCGCTCTGGACCTCGGTGGTCACGTTCGCGCTCTCGATCGTGCTGGTGGCGGATTTCGACACCTCGACCGCTGAGTTCCAGTTCGTCGAGTTCGTGCCCTGGCTGCCCGAGCACAACATCGGCTACCACCTGGGCGTGGACGGGATCTCGATCTTCTTCCTGGTCCTGACCACCTTCCTGATCCCGATCTGCATCCTCGCCTCGTGGGAGGCGATCGCGACGCGCGTGCGCGAATTCATGATCGCCTTCCTGGTGATGGAAACGCTGATCGTCGGCGTCTTCTGCTCCCTCGACTTCGTGATGTTCTACATCTTCTTCGAGGGGCAGCTGATCCCGATGTTCCTGATCATCGGCATCTGGGGCGGCGCGCGGCGGGTCTACTCGGCGTTCAAGTTCTTCCTCTACACGCTAGTGGGCTCGGTGCTCTTCCTGCTGGCGATCCTGTTCATGTATCTCGACGCCGGCACCACCGACATCCCGATGCTGCTGATGCACGAGTTCGCGCCGGCGATACAGACCTGGCTCTGGCTCGCGCTCTTCGCCTCCTTCGCCGTCAAGCTGCCGATGTGGCCCTTCCACACATGGTTGCCGGACGCCCACGTGGAGGCGCCGACGGCGGGCTCGGTGATCCTCGCCGGCATCCTGCTGAAGATGGGCGGCTACGGCTTCCTCCGCTTCTCGCTGCCGATGCTGCCGGATGCGAGCGCCTACTTCGTGCCCTTCGTCTATTCGCTGAGCGTGGTCGCGATCATCTACACCTCGCTGGTCGCGCTCATGCAGCAGGACATGAAGAAGCTGATCGCCTACTCCTCGGTCGCCCACATGGGGATCGTCACCATCGGCATCTTCACCTTCACCGGCCAGGGCATCGAGGGCGGCATCATCCAGATGCTGAGCCACGGCATCGTCTCGGCGGCGCTCTTCCTCTGCGTCGGCGTGGTCTACGACCGCACCCACACCCGCGAGATCGCGGACTACGGCGGGCTGGTGCACCGCATGCCGATTTACGCCTTCGTGCTGATGGTGTTCACGCTGGCCGCGATCGGCCTGCCCGGCACCAGCGGCTTCGTCGGCGAGTTCATGGTGCTGGTGGGGGCCTTCCAGTCCAACACCTGGGTCGCCATGCTGGCGCTGACCGGGGTGATCCTGGGCGCCGCCTACATGCTCTGGCTCTACCGGCGCGTGATCTTCGGCGATCTCACCAAGGAAAACCTGAAGTCGATCACCGACCTCAACTGGCGCGAGGTCGGCATCTTCGCGCCGCTGGTCTCGCTCGCGCTGGTGCTCGGGCTCTATCCGGAGCCCTTCCTCGACGTGCTCCACGTCTCGGTCGAGAACCTGATCGCGCAGACCAACGGGGCGCCGCCGCTACCGATCGCCGAGCCGGAGAGTGTGCCGGTGCCCACGCTCGCGGCGCTGAACTAGGGGCGGGGCGATGCAACCCTTCGTCGAGCCGGACTATCTGCCCGCCCTGCCGGAGCTCTTCCTTGCGGGTGCGTCGGTCGTCCTGCTGATGGCGGGCGTCTTCATCGGCGACCGCTCGACCCGGCTGATGACCTGGCTCGCCTGCGCCGCCATGGCGGGCGCCTTCGTCATGGTGCTGGTGCTCCCCGACGAGCGGACGACCACCTTCTTCGGCCTCTTCGTGGTCGACCAATTTGCGGCCTTCATGAAGTGCCTGGTGCTGGTGGGAGCGGCGGTGACGCTGATCGTCGGCCTCGGCTACGTGAAGCGCGAGGGGATGAACCGTTTCGAGTTCCCGGTGCTGATCGTCTTCGCCACCCTCGGCATGCTGCTGATGATCTCGGCGAACGACCTGATCGCGCTCTACGTCGGGCTCGAGCTGCAGAGCCTCTCGCTCTACATCGTCGCCGCGTTCCGCCGGGATTCGCTGCGCTCGACCGAGGCCGGGCTCAAGTATTTCGTGCTGGGCGCGATCTCGTCGGGCCTGCTGCTCTACGGCTGCTCCATGGTCTACGGCTTCACCGGCGTGACCGGCTTCGAGGGGATCGCCGAAGCGCTGGCCACCACGGTGCCGGGCAACGTGGCGGCGGAGACCGGCGTGCTGATCGGGCTCGTGTTCATCGCCGCGGCGCTGGCCTTCAAGGTCTCGGCGGTGCCCTTCCACATGTGGACGCCCGACGTCTACGAGGGCGCGCCGACCCCGGTCACCGCTTTCTTCGCAGCCGCGCCCAAGGTCGCGGCCATGGCGCTGCTGCTGCGGGTTTTCCTCGGCCCCTTCCACGAGCTTGCGGGCCAGTGGGACCAGATCATCATCTTCATCTCGATCGCCTCGATGGGGCTCGGCGCCTTCGCCGCGATCGGACAGAAGAACATCAAGCGGCTGATGGCCTACAGCTCCATCAGCCACGTCGGCTTCGCGCTGGTCGGGCTCTCGGCGGGCACGCCCGAAGGCATCCGGGGCGTGCTCGTCTACATGCTGATCTACATGGTGATGACCCTCGGCGGCTTCGCCTGCATCCTCGCCATGCGCCAGCGCGGCCAGATGGTGGAGGAGATCAGCGACCTCTCCGGCCTCTCCAAGACCAACCCGGCGCTTGCGTTGGCGCTCGCGATCTTCATGTTCTCGATGGCGGGGATCCCGCCGCTCGCCGGCTTCTTCGGCAAGCTCTACGTGTTCCTGGCCGCGGTGGACGAGGGGCTCTACGGGCTCGCCGTCTTCGGCGTGCTGGCGAGCGTCGTCGGTGCCTACTACTACATCCGGATCGTCAAGGTGATGTACTTCGACGAGCCCGCGGAAGGCTTCGACCGCCCGGTCGGCCTGGAGCTTTCCGCGGTGCTCGCGGGCACTGGCATCATCACGCTCCTCTTCTTCGCCTACCCGGCGCCGATTCTGGCCGGGGCGGAAGCCGCTGCCGCGGCGCTCATGCCCTGAGCGCGACCCCCGCCACCACGCCCATGCCGCCGGCGACGCTGCCGCCGGGCTACGCTCTGATCGCGCTCGACGAAGCCGGCAGTTCCAACGACGAGGCCAGGGAGCGGGCGGCCTGCGGCGCGCCCGACGGCACGGTCGTCTGGGCGCGGGTACAGCGGGCCGGGCGCGGACGACGGGGCCGCTCCTGGGTCTCGCCTCCGGGCAATCTCTATTTCTCCGTGATCCTCCGCCCGAACTGTGAAGCGCGGAGCGTCGCCCAGCTCTCCTTCGTTGCCGCGCTTGCCGTCCTCGACCTCGTGGATGGATCGCTGCCCGGCCGGGCGCGCTGCAAGTGGCCGAACGATGTGCTCGTGGATGGCGGCAAGGTGGCCGGGATTCTTCTCGAATCCGCACTCGGGCCGGGCGGGCGCGTGGACTGGGTGGTGCTCGGCATCGGCGTGAACCTCGCGTGCCACCCCGGCATCGAGGGGCCCATCCCTTCGACGAGCCTCGCTGACGCCGGCGCCATGATGCTCGCGCCGGAAGAGGCGCTATCCTCGGTACTGGCGGCGCTTGCCCGACGCAGGCGAGAATGGGAGACGCAGGGCTTCGCGGCGGTACGAAGCGCCTGGCTCGCCCGTGCCCACGGGCTCGGCGGCCCTGTGACGGTCGCGAATGGCGAGCGGCGCCTGACCGGGATCTTCGAAGGCCTCGACGCGGAGGGCGCGCTGGTGCTCGCTCAGCCGGGCGGGGAGAAGCTCTCCATCGCGGCCGGCGACGTGTTCTTCGGCGATGCGGAGGCGGCGCATGCTGCTCGCGGTTGACGCCGGCAATACCAACACCGTCTTCGCCGTGTTCGATGACGGCGGGGAAGGGGAGGAGGCACCGCGCGGCCAGTGGCGGGCCATGACCGATGCCCGGCGCACCAGCGACGAGTACGCGGTCTGGCTCGGTCAGCTCCTGGCCCAGGCCGGTGTGCAACTCGCCGATATTGACGAGGCCATCGTCTCCAGCGTGGTGCCGCAGGGGATCGGAGCGCTGAAGTCTCTATGCACGGACCATTGCGGCTGCGAGGCGCGGGTGGTCGGCGAGCCGGGGGTCGAGCTCGGCATCGCGGTCAACGTGCCCCGGCCCGAGGAGGTGGGGGCCGACCGGCTGGTCAACACGATCGGCGCCCACATCCGCCATCCGGGCGCGCTCATCATTCTCGACTTCGGCACCGCGACCACCTTCGATTCCGTGAGCGCCGAGGGGGCTTACGAAGGCGGCATCATCGCGCCGGGAATCGGGCTCTCGCTGGAGGCGTTGCACCAGGCGGCCGCACAGTTGCCGCGCATTGCGGTCAAGCGCCCCGAAGAGGTGATCGCCAAGGCGACGGTGCCGGCCATGCAGTCCGGCATCTATTGGGGCTACGTGGGGCTGATCGAAGGGATCGTCGCGCGCATGAAGGCCGAGATCGCGGCACCCGTGACGACGGTCGCGACCGGCGGGCTGGCCGGCCTCTTCGGCGATGCCACGGACGCGATCGACGCGGTCGATCCCGATCTGACGATCCGGGGCCTCCGCGAGATTCACCGGCGCAACCGGGGAAGCCCATGAACGCGCCCTCGGCGGCTGCCGCGCCCAGTGTCCAGCGCGAGGCGCTGCACTTCCTGCCCCTCGGCGGGGCCGGCGAGATCGGCATGAACCTCAACCTCTACGCCTGCCAGGGCCAGTGGCTGATGGTCGATCTCGGCATCACCTTCGCGGGCGACACGCTGCCCGGGATCGACGTGCTCATGCCGGACCCGGCCTATATCGAGGAGCGCAGGAAGGACCTGCTCGCCATCGTGCTGACCCATGCCCACGAGGACCATCTGGGCGCGGTCGCCTATCTCTGGCCGAGGCTGCGCTGCCCTGTGTACGCGACCCCCTTCGCCGCCGCGGTACTGCGCGAGAAGCTGGCGGACGCGAAGCTGCTCTCGGAGGTGCCGCTGACCGAGGTGGCGCTCTCGGGCCGGCTCGATCTCGGGCCCTTCGCGCTCACCTTCATCTCGCTCACGCACTCGATTCCGGAGCCGAACGCGCTGCTCATCGAGACACCCTACGGGCGCGTCATGCACACCGGCGACTGGAAGATCGACCCCGACCCGCTGGTCGGCGAGCCCCTGGACGAGGCCGCGCTGCGGCAGGCGGGCGAGGCCGGCGTGCTCGCACTGGTGGGCGATTCCACCAACGCGACGGTCGAGGGCGAGTCGGGGTCGGAGGGCGAGGTGCGCGAAACGCTCACGCGTCTCATCGCCGAGCGCGAGCAGGGCCTCGCCGTCACCCTCTTCGCCTCCAACGTCGCCCGGCTCGAATCGGCGGCGCTCGCGGCGCGGGATGCGGGGCGGGAGCCGGTGCTGGTCGGGCGCTCGCTCCATCGCTACGTGCGGGCGGCGCGCGGCTGCGGCTATCTCGAGGGCGTTCGGCTGCTCACCGAGGAGGAGGGCGCGCCGCTGCACAGCAGCCAGGTGGTCTATCTCTGTACCGGCTGCCAGGGCGAGCCGCGCGCCGCGATGTCGCGGATCGCCGGCGACAGCCACCCGCGGGTGAGCCTCGGCGACGGCGATACGGTGATCTTTTCGTCGAAGATCATTCCCGGCAACGAGCGGCCCATCGGCGACCTGCACAACCGGCTGCTGCGGCGCGGTATCGAGGTCATCACGGAGGAGGACGCGGGCGTCCACGTCTCCGGCCATCCCTGCCGGGGCGAGCTGCGCCAGATGTACCAGTGGATCCGGCCGCAGATCGCGGTGCCGGTGCACGGCGAGGCGCGCCACATGCAGGCGCATGGCGCGCTGGCCCGCGCGCTGCAGGTGCCGGAGCCGGTCTTCGTCGAGAACGGCGACCTGCTGCGCCTCGCGCCGGGGCCGGCCACGGTGATCGGCCGTGCGCCGGCCGGGCGGCTCGCGCTGGACGGCGAGCAGATCGTCGCGACCAATCACGTCTCGATCGGCGCGCGGCGCAAGCTGATGCACAATGGGGCGGTCTTCGTCTCGGTCGTGGTCGACCGCAGCGGGCGCACCCTGGTCTCGCCCCAGGTCTCGGGCCGGGGCATCCTGGACGGCGAGGGCGAGCAAGAGACGCGGGAGGCGATTGCGGCGGACGTGGCGGACGCGGTGGACTCGCTGCCGCGGGCGCAGGCCCGCGAGGAGAGCGCGATCGAGCAGGCGGTGCGGCAGGCCATCCGGCGCGCGCTGCGCGAGAGCCACGGCAAGCGCCCGGTGATCGACGTGCAGATCGCGCGGGTGCCGGGCTGAGCGGAGCGGGACCATGATCGGACGACTGAACCATGTCGCCATCGCCGTGCCGGACCTCGCGGCGGCGAGCGCGCTCTATCGCGGGACCCTGGGCGCCGAGGTCTCCGAGCCCTTGGACCTGCCGGAGCACGGGGTGACGACGGTCTTCGTCACGCTGCCCAACACCAAGCTCGAACTGCTGCATCCCCTTGGGGAGGGCTCGCCCATCGCGGGCTTCCTCGCCAAGAACCCGGCGGGCGGCGTCCATCACCTTTGCTACGAGGTGGAGGACATCGCCGCGGCGCGCGACCGCCTGGCGGCGGAAGGCGCGCGGGTGCTGGGCGACGGCGAGCCGCGCACGGGCGCCCACGGCAAGCCCGTGATCTTCCTGCATCCCAAGGACTTCTGCGGCACGCTGGTCGAGCTGGAGCAGGTTTGAGGCCGCCGCCGTGGACATCTTCGGCATCATCGTCGTCTTCGTGATCGCCTGGTGGCTCTCCTTCTTCGTCGCGCTGCCCTTCGGGATCCGGCCGATCGAGAACCCGGAGCCCGGCCACGCGCCCGGCGCCCCGCAACGCCCGCGGCTCTGGCGCAAGGCGGCGATCGCCACCGTGGCCGGCAGCGTGATCACCGGCGCCATCGTCGGCGTCGTCGATGCCGGCTGGCTCTCGCTCGAGACCTTCGCGGAATAGGCGCGGGCCGGGGCAGGGGGCGTGACGAGCTATTGCGAGATCGCGCCGGGGCATCCCTTCCACGGGCCCTATCACGACCGGGTATACGGCTTCCCGGTGCGGGACGACGACCGGCTCTTCGAGCGCCTCGTGCTGGAGATCAACCAGGCCGGGCTCTCGTGGCTCACGATCCTGAAGAAGCAGGAGGCCTTCGTCGCGGCCTTCGAGGGGTTCGAGATTGCGCGGGTCGCGGCCTACGGTGAGGCGGAGCGGGCGCGGCTGCTGGCCGACGCGGGCATCATCCGCAACCGGCTCAAGGTCGATGCCGCCATCGAGAACGCCAGACGCATCCAGGCGCTACAGGAGGCTCACGGCTCCTTCGCCGCCTGGCTCGACGCGCATCATCCGAGGCCGCACGCGGACTGGGTGAAGCTCTTCAGGGCGCACTTCAAGTTCACGGGCGGCGAAATCTGCCGCGAGTTCCTGATGTCCACCGGCTATCTCGAAGGCGCCCACCGGCCGGACTGCCCGGTCTACGCCGAGATCATGAAGCAGGCCCCGCCCTGGACCCGTGATTAACCCGAATTAGACGGCGATCTCGTCTACCTTGACCCAGCGGCGCTCGGCGTCCGAGACGATGCAGGCGTCGATCACGCGCTGGATCTCCGCAGCCCACCTGAAGTCCGGATAGGCCGGCTTGCCGGCGGCGACCGCCTCCATGAGGTCCTGCACCTCCATCACCTTGAAGTCGTTGTAGCCGGAGCCCATTCCCGCAACCGGAAAGAACGCCGCGTAGTCGGGGTCGTGCGGCCCCATCGAGATGTGCTTGAAGCCCCTCGTGGCCTGATCGCCTTCCTCCTTGTAGACCTGCAGGTCGTTGATGCGGTCGTAGAAGTAGCGGATCCCGCCCTCGGTGCCGGTCAGCTCGTAGCCGATATCCATGCGCTTGCCCATCGACACGCGGCTCATCTCCATGTGCCCGTTGAGGCCGCCCGAGGTCTTGAACATCACGGTCGCAAGGTCGTCGGTCTCCACCGGCATCATCGGGCCGCCGCCGTCCCCGCGGACGCTGAGGCTGACGCCGGCCTCCGTCGGCGGCGCCGGGCGCTCGGGGATGACGATCTCGAGGTTGCACATCACCTCGTCCACCTGCTGGTCCACGAGGTGGGTCAGGAAGGCGAAGCAGTGGGCGCCGATATCGCTGATGACGCCGGAGCCGGCCCGCGCCTTGTCGTTGCGCCAGGAGAAGGGAATCTCCGGCTTGGCCAGGAAGTCGCCGCAGAACGTGCCGCGGTAATAGGTGGGTACCCCGATCTCGCCCTCCCCAACCAGCCGCCGGGCGAGGCTCTGGACCGGATTCTTGATGTAGTTGAAGCCGACCATCGTGATGACGCCCGCCTTCTCGGCCGCCTCGGCCATTGCGAACGACGACTTGGTGTCGTTCGAGAGCGGCTTCTCGCAATAGACGTGCTTGCCGGCGGCGACGGCGGCCATCGCGATTTCGGGATGGAGATCGTTCGGGGTGTTGATGTCGACGATGTCGATGTCGGGATCGTTGACGACGTCGCGCCAGTCCGCCGTATGGCGGCGGAAGCCGAGCTCCCGCGCCGACCGGCTCGCGATCTCCTCGTTCACGTCGGCAAGCACCTCGAGCACGGGAACCGCCGGCTTGCCGCCGAATGCGAGCGGCTGGGCGCGGTAGCAGAGAGCGTGAGCCTTGCCCATCCAGCCGGCGCCCACGAGTCCGATCTTCAGCTCTCGCATGAGTCCATCCAATCCAGTGATAGTTCGTTGGCCGACAGGGCCATGAGGGGAGCAACGAAGGGAGCGCCCAAGCCGGTGGTCCGCGCCGCAGCGGCATCCTATCAAGCGCCCCGAATCCAGGCCAGCGTCGCCCGGCGATGGATCGGATCGGGCCGAATCGATCCAGGCATGAGCCTTCGCGTCGTCGGGGGTGCGGCCGGCGAATGGCGCTGGCCTTGGCAACGGCGATCGGTCACCATGCCGCGCAGCGCAGACCCCGGCGGCGCAACGATGGTGCGTGCCTGCCAGGGAGCAAACGATGCGCCGCGCCATGCGGCGCCGATAGCGAGGGAGAGACACATGGATCTCGGATTGAAGGGCAGGAAGTCGCTGGTGACCGGCGGCACCAAGGGGATCGGCCGCGCGATCGCGAACGAGCTGGCGGCGGAGGGCGCCGATGTCGCGATCTGCGCGCGCACCGAGGCCGATGTGGAGGAAGCGGTCTCCGCGCTTGCCGCGACCGGCGTGCGCGCCTCGGGCCGCACGCTCGATGTCGGCGATGGGCCGGCTGTGCGCCAGTGGGTCGACGACGTCGCCGCAGAGTTTGGCGGGCTCGATATCGTGGTGCCCAATGTCAGCGCGCTTGCGGCCAGCCCGGACCTGGAGTCCTGGCAGAAGGAATTCAATGTCGACATGATGCACACCGTCCATGCGGTGGAGGCGGCGCTACCGCATCTGGAGAAGTCGGACGCGGGCTCCATCGTGGTGATTTCGAGTGTCTCGGGTATCGAGATCGACTTTGCCGCCGGGCCCTACGGCGTCTTCAAGGCGGCGCTGATTCACTATGCCGCCGGGCTCAGCCGCCAGCTTGCGCCCAAGGGCATCCGCGCCAACTCGGTTTCGCCCGGCAACACCTATTTCGAGGGCGGCTTCTGGCAGGACATCGAGAAAGGCAATCCGGATCTCTTCAACCTGGCCTTGAGCCTCAACAAGACCGGGCGCATGGCGACGGCCGAGGAAGTGGCCAACGCGGCGGTGTTCCTCGCGAGCCCCAGGGCGAGCTTCATCACCGGCACCAACATCAAGGTCGACGGTGCGCTGACCGACGGCGTGCAGTACTGAGTCGGCGGGGCACGATCGGAGGAGGCTGCGATGGCGGATGCGGAGTGGACGGTCTACCTCTCCGGCGAGATCCACACCGACTGGCGCGATCGCATTCGCAAGGGTGCTGAAACGCAGGGCCTCGACATCGCGTTCGTCTCGCCCGTGACCGACCACGCGGCGAGCGACGATTGCGGCGTCGCCATCCTCGGTGCCGAGGAGCGGCCCTTCTGGAAGGACCACAAAGGCGCGCGGGTCAACGCCATCCGCAACCGCACCCTGATCCGCCGTGCGGATATCGTGGTCGTGCGCTTCGGCGACAAGTACCGGCAGTGGAACGCGGCCTTCGACGCCGGTTACGCCGCCGCGCTGGACAAGCCGATCATCACGCTGCGCGAGCCCGCGCTCACCCACGCCCTGAAGGAGGTGGACGGTGCCGCGCTCGCCGTCGCCGAGACGCCGGAGCAGGTGGTCGAGCTGCTGCGCTACGCGATGACCGGCACGCTCCCGTCCGCCGCGTAGAGGAGCCCCCTCATGCCCAAGATCGACTTGGACCGGGTGCCGGCAAAGGCCGGATCGGGGTATCCGCCGCCCTTCAAGGCGATGGCGGAGGGGCGCATCAAGCAGGCGCTGGGCGATGCGGGCGGACTGACGCAGTTCGGGGTCAATCTCACGCGCCTGCCGCCGGGTGCCGCGACCGCGCAGCGCCATTGGCACGAAGCCGAGGACGAGCTGGTCTTCGTCGTCTCGGGCGAGCTGGTCCTGATCGAGGAAGGCGGCGAAACCCCGCTCGGGGCGGGGGAGGCGGCGACCTTCAAGGCGGGCCACGCCGATGGTCATTATCTGCTGAACCGCTCGGCGGAGGATGCGGTGGTGCTGGAGATCGGGACCCGTGCCAGCGACGAGCGCTGCCACTATCCCGACATCGACCTGGTCTACGAGAAGCGCGACGGCGGGATCCGCTTCACCAACAAGGCGGGCGAGCCCTACGACTGATCGGCGCCGGGGCGCATTCCCGGCCTATTCTTCGACGGCCGGCCGGTAGGTTCCGAAGTTCCAGAGGTGCCCTTCGGGGTCGCGCGCAGAGAAGTCGCGCGAGCCGTAGGGCGTGTCCTCCAGCTCGCGGACGATTTCGGCTCCGGCCTCGACGGCGCGCTCGTAGTGGGCGTCTGCATCCTCGACCACGATATAGATCGACTGCGTGACGCCGCCGAGGTCGCAGGGCGTCTGCATTTTCAGCTCGTCGTCTCGTAGTGAGCCCACCATGACCATGCCGCCAGCGAACGCGAGCTGGGCGTGGGCGATGGTGTCGTCCGGGCCCGGCACGACCATGATCTCGGTGAAGCCGAAGGCCTCCTTGAGCCAGGCGATCGCCGCCGGCGCGTCGCGGTAGCTGAGGCATGGAATGACGGTGGGGGCGTGCTCGGCCATGGCGGCATCCTTCATGCTCTGGAGTAGAGGGTGCTCGACGGGTAGGTCGGCGTCGGCCTGATCTTCAACCTCTGGAGCCGGCGGCGGAGGCTCGTCCTCCATCTCCGGAGGTGCGGGCTCTTCCTCCGTCTCCGGAGGTGCGGGCTGGACCTCGGCTTCGGCCAGCGTGGTCTCCGGGCAACGCGTGTTGCGCCGGCTTGGCGGGCCCAGGGCGAGAAACGCGTCGCGCGGGAGCCCGAAGGTCTGATCGATCTCCTCCGCCACGTCGACCGTCTCGAGCGTGAGGAAGCCGTCCTCCTCCGTGACTTCGACGATGAAGGCGTCGGTCACGGCCTGGCGGTACTCGTCGAGCGCGACCGGGCCGCCGAAGGGGGTATCGAAACGAAGCTCCGCGAGGGCCTCGCGCAGGTCCTCGTGTCCATCGCCGAGGACGCCCTCGGTCTCTTCGAGGGCGAGGAGCAGCGCCTTGGTGTTGACGTAGTAAGCGAGCGCGAAGAGGCCCGGCGCCTGGCCAGCGTCCGGGAAGCTCTCGCGATAGCGCGTCGAGAACTCCTCCCACTCGTCGTTGTCGTCGCTTTCGGAGACGGGCAGCGCCGAAATCGCCCCCGTCAGCAAGGGCCGGGTGGCGTCGGCCGAGCGCAGGAGGTCGCCGCTCAGGGTCGTGGAGCTCGCCACGACGGCGGCCTGCCCGCCGGCCTCGCCATAGGCTTCGAGGAAGCGCCGCGCCGCGCGGGGCTGCATGGCCAGGAACAAGCCATCTGTCTCGCTCCGGGCGACCCTCTCGGCGAGACGTGTGGTGTCGCTTGCGCCCGGTGAGACCCAGTGCCTGGCCAGCAGGCGGCCGCCCGCGGCGCAATAGTCCAGCACGAAGCCCATGAGTTGCGTGTAGGGCAGGGAATAGTCCTCGCTGACCGTGACGATCGTCTCGATGTCCTTCTCTTCGTAGGCGTAGCGCCCCAATCCCCCGATCCACTGCATGCTGTCGGGGTTGAAGCGGAAGAAGTTCTCGGCCGGCGCGCGCAGGGTGGCATCCTGGGCGGCCGAGGCGCCATTGATGAAGGTCACCTCCGGCACGCTCTTGGCGAAATCGCGGATCGCGATGCCCTCGATCCCGGCGAGGGGGCCGATGACGATGCTGGCGCCGCCCTCGATCAGCAGGCGCGCCTTCGCGACCACGGATTCCGGGGTTCCGTCCGTGGACTCGATCATGGCCTCGATGGGCCGCTCGCCGTTGCTCTCCTCGTACTCCTTCATGGCCAGCTCGTGGCCGCGCAGGGCATCCTGCCCGAGCGGCTTGAACGCGCCCTCGAGCGTGGCGAGCACGCCGATCTTCAGGGTGTCGGTCTCGGCATTCGCCTGAATGCCGACCAGGAGCGAAACGGCGACCAGGACGACGCCTGCGATGCGGCGTGGTCCGCGCGGTGCGCGAGCGCGCACTCGCCCCAGGCGCCCGCTCTCCGAGCGTGGCGGCGCCTTCGTCACGCTGTGCCAATCATGCTAACGTGTTCGCAACCCGCTGTATTCGAGCAACTGCCGTGCGTATCGCGTCGCGCGCGGCGCCGCCGCAAGACCTTATAGCGGCCCGCACCGGCCATGGCCATGCGTGTGTCGCGAGGGCTGATCCGCCGGCCACGTCACATGAAGCCGCGACCTTCATGCGCCGAAGAAGCGTCGACGAGGGGGAGCCGCTGCGGCTCGCCTTCGTCGTCATTCCCTGGGGAGCCGGCCCGGGGGCCCGGTAGGCGTCGGCCGCCCCGCTGGATTGCAAACGCTTCAAGGCATTGGCCAGTCGCGGCGGGCGGCGTCCTGGTGCTTGCACTCTTTCTGGTTGTGTTCCCTTCTCCCCTTCGCGCAGCGGTGGACGTCGAGCTCCAGTTCATCCTGAACACCTTCTCGTTCCTCTTCTGGGGAGCGCTGGTCATGTGGATGTGCGCGGGCTTCACGATGCTGGAGGCGGGCTCGGTCCGCACCAAGAACTCTTCGGTCATCTGCCTGAAGAATATCGGCCTCTATTCCATTGCCGGGCTGACCTACTACCTCGTCGGCTACAACATCATGTTCACGGGCGTGGAGGAGGGAGGCTGGTTCGGCTCGCTGGTTCCCTTCTACGGCACGAGCGATGCGGAGAGGGCCCTGCTGAGCGGCGAGGGAGCGATCGGCGACGTGTCCGCACGCGTTCTCGAACGCGGTCACGCCGCGATGTCCGAGTGGTTCTTCCAGATGGTCTTCCTGGCGTCGTCCGCCTCGATCGTGTCGGGCACGCTGGCGGAGCGCGTTAAGCTCGGTTCCTTCTTCGTCTTCATCGTGGTGCTGACGGGTGTCATCTACCCGATCGTCGGCGCCTGGACCTGGGGCGGCGGCTGGCTGCACGCCATGGGGTTCGTGGATTTCGCGGGCTCGACCGTCGTGCACTCCACCGGCGGTTGGGCGGCGCTTGCCGGCGTGCTCGTCGTCGGCGCACGCAGGGGCAAGTTCCGCGCCGACGGCACGGTCAAAGCGACTCCGCCCCGCGATGTTCCGGCCGTGACGCTCGGCGTCTTCATCATCTGGCTGGGTTTCCTGGGCTTCAACGGCGGCTCGCAGCTCGCCCTTGGCGGGGCCATCGATGCGGTGGCGATGAGCAACGTGATCGCCAATACCGCGCTCGGCGCAGCGGCGGGCGTGATAACGGCGGTTCTCCTCTCGCGGCCGCTCCTGGGCCGGATCGATATCATCGCGTCGCTCAACGGCGCCATCGCCGGGCTGGTCGCGATCACCGCCGGGCCCGACATCGTGGAACACCACTGGGCCGTCATCATCGGTGCCGTGGGCGGCGGCGTGTGCACGTTGGGCGTGAAGGCCCTGGAGCGCCTCAGGATCGACGACGAGGTGGGGGCGATCCCCGCCCACATGGGTGCCGGTGTCTGGGGGACCATGGCTGTCTGCATCGCGGCGGGAGGAGACCCGCTGGTGCAGCTCGCGGGCGTCGCCGCCGTCGGCGCGTTCGTGTTCGGCACGTCGCTTCTGGTCTGGCGGCTGATCGACTGGACAATCGGCGCCCGCATCACGCGCGGCGTGGAGATACTGGGTCAGGACATCGCCGAGCTGGGAATCGAGGCATTCCCGGAGTTTCTCCCCCAGCCGGAAGAGCACATTCCTCCGGAGGCGGCGCCGAAGAAGTGACACCCTCGGAAGGGGCGCGCCCCGCGTCCGATGGCGGGCGACGCAACCGGGGCGCCTGGGACTCGCCAATTCCACGGGTGACCGCCGTGGCCGCAGGGTCTAGGCTACAAACCAGCGGGCTGTCGGTGCACGGCGCGTCGCGCCACGGCTGACGCCTAACCCAGGGAGGAGGCAATCATGGCAAAGACCACGCAGCATCGGAAACAGGGACCGAGCCGGCGCGCGATTCTCAAGGGCGCTGCCGCGGTGGCCGGCGTCGCGGTCGGCACGAAGGCGCTCGGCGGATTTCCCACGGTCTGGGCGCAGGACACGAAAGACATCGTGATCAACCATTCGGGCATGTCGTACTCGACGATCATCCAGATTGCCGAGCAGGCGACGGTGGATCTGCCCTTCTCGGTGGAGATGGCCGTCACCGATCATGCCGGCATGCTCAACCGGCTGACGACGCAGTCCGATTCGATCGATGTCGCCGACATCGAGCTCTGGATGCGGGTCATCACCGTGCCGCGCGGCATCTACCAGGCGGTCGATCCCGCCAAGATCACGCACTGGGACAAGACGACGACGCTCTATCGGGAAGGCACCTTCGACGGCAATCAGGTCTCGCGCCAGGGGGTCTCGCCCCATGAGGTGATGTATTTCGCCGACGCCGACGCCACTGCGCTTGCCGACGGCACCACCGATTACGCGACCATGACCCCCGGCGTGTTCAATGCCGATACGCTCGGCATCCAGCCGGTCGAGATCGGCCGTCCGATCAACAACTGGCACGAGCTCTTCAACGAAGAGTTCAGCGGCCGGGCGGCGGGCATGGATATCCCGCCGATCATGATCATGGACGCGGCGCTCGCCATCGAATCGACCGGCGAATACACCTATGCCGACAAGGGCAACATGACCAAGGAAGAGATCACGATGACCGTGGACCGGCTCATCGATCTCAAGAAGAAGGGTCATTGGCGGTCCATGTGGGGCACCTTCGACCAGTCGGTGCAGCTGATGACCTCGGGCGAGGTGGTGATCCAGTCGATGTGGTCGCCGGCGGTGACGGCGGTGCGCGCAGCAGGCGTGCCCTGCGTCTACCAGCCCCTCGCCGAGGGCTACCGCGGCTGGGGCAACGGCCTCAGCCTGATGAGCCACCTCGAGGGCAAGAGGCTCGGCGCGGCCTACGACTACCTCAACTGGTACTACGACGGCTGGATGGGCGCCTTCATCGCCAAGCAGGGCTACTATCTCGGCGTCTCGGAGACCGCAAAGGCCTTCATGCAGCCCTTCGAGTGGGATTACTGGTACGAGGGCAAGCCGGCAGCCGATACCATCAACGATCCCTACGGCAACCCGATGGAGAAGGCGGGGCACGTCCGCGACGGCGGCTCGTTCTCCAATCGCTTCGGCAACATGGCGTGCTGGAACACGCTGATGGACAACCAGCAGTTCCTGCTCAAGAAGTGGACGGAGTTGCAGACGGCCTGAAGGGCCTGATCACTGAGGGCGGGGCCGGCAGACCGGCCCCGTCCCGTCCTTTCACACGATTGGATTCGGTCTCGCGATGAGCAACGGCACCGGCGGGAAGCGGCAGCCGTTCGTGCGGGTGGCTCCGCTCGGCCTTGCACTGGCGATTTTCTTCGTGGTGCCGCTGGGCGTTCTGGTGGCGGTCAGCTTCTTCGAGAGCGACATGATCTTCGGCATGCGGCCTGCGCTCACGCCGGAGAGCTATATCGAGCTCTTCACCACGATGAACACGCTCTGGCTCTATCTCAGCACGCTCAAGTTCGCGGCGATCGTCTGGGCGGTCACGCTGCTCATCGGCTTCACCATCGCCTACTTCCTGGTGTTCCACGTCCGCTCGCTCCTGATCGCGATCGGGCTCTTCCTGCTCTGCACCGTGCCCTTCTGGACCTCGAACATCATCCGGATGATCTCGTGGATTCCGCTGCTGGGGAAGCAGGGGCTGGTCAACCAGGCGCTGATGGGCCTTGGCATCGTCGACGACCCGGTGGAGTGGCTGCTCTTCTCCGACTTCTCGGTGGTGGTGAGCTACGTCCACCTCTTCACGCTCTTCATGATCGTCCCGATCTTCAACTCGATGGCGCGCATCGACAAGGCGCTGATCGAGGCGGCGCGGGACGCGGGCGCAAGCTCTTTCCGCATCATGTTGGAGGTCATCGTTCCGCTTTCGCGCAGCGGCATCGCGCTCGGCTCGATCTTTGTCATCGTGCTGGTCATGGGCGATTTCTTCATCATCAAGGTGATGAGCGGCGGGCAGAGCGCCTCCGTCGTCTCCGCCATCTTCGAGGACATCAACGTCCTGCTCTATCCGTCCGCCTCGGCGAGCGCGGTGGTGCTGCTGATCGTCGTCGTGATGATGGTGATGGGCGTGCTGCGGGTGGTCAACATCCGCAGGGAGCTGGCGGGCAGCACGTAGGAGAGGGGCATGGCGCGATCCTCAAAGACCCACAAGCCCAGGCCATGGACCTTCTATCCGCTGGCGGCGTTCTTCGGCCTCTTCGTGCTCTTCCTCTACGGCCCGATGTTCTGCATCTACATCCTCTCGTTCCAGGGGCCGAACGCCTCGCTGGTGTTCCCCATGCAGGGCGTCTCGCTGCACTGGTTCGAGGCGCTCTTCGGCCAGGCTCGCACCGGCGATGTCGGCGGGGCATTCGCACGCTCGCTGCCGCTCGCGCTGATCATCCTCGCGGTCACGGTGCTCTTCTCGGTGGCGGCGGGACTGGCGTTCCGCGCCCGCTTCTTCGGCAACTCGGTGATCTTCTACACGGCGATCGGGAGCCTGGTGGTGCCGGGCCTGGTGCTCGGTGTCGGTATTACGTTGCTGCTCCAGCTCCTCGGCTGGAACGCCCACTGGTACTCCTCGGCGCTCGGCGCGCACCTGACCTGGACGCTGCCCTTCGGGCTGCTGATCATGTTTGCCGTGCTGAGCCGCTTCGACCCGCGCGTGGAAGAGGCAGCGCGCGATCTCGGCGCCAGCAACCTGCAGTCCATGCGCTTCGTGATGATCCCGATCCTGCTGCCCGGCATCATCGCGGTGGCGCTCTTCGGCTTCACCCTTTCCTACGACGAGTTCCCGCGCAGCACCTTCACCGTGGGCGCGCGCAACACGCTGCCGCTGGAGATCTGGAGCATGACCACCAACGTCACCTCGCCCGCGCTTTACGCGCTCGGCACCGTGACGACGGCGATCTCCTTTTTCATCATCCTCGTCTCGCTGACCGCCATCGGCCTGATCCAGCGGCGGCGCCAGCGCTCCATGCGGCAGGGGCCGAGAGCGTAGACAACGAAGGCGGGTCGCGGGCTCAGGCCCGCTGGCGGGTTACCATCCGCTTGGTTCCCTCGTAGCGCAGGCTCTTGCAGAGCCGGGCGAAGCCGTCGAGGTTCTCCACGATCCGCGCGAAGATGCAGCCCTGGTTGGGGTGCGGCGTGTCGCCGTACCAGAGCGTGGTGGGGAAGCGCATCCCCGCGTGGCGGCCGTAGGCGAAGGTGACCTCCTTGAGCCAGGGGTCCCAGATGAAGTCGCCGGGGGCCATCCGGGTCTGCCGGTTCTCCAGCTCGTAGCCGAGCGCCGGCACCATGTCGACGCGGTCGAGATAGAACGCCGCGTGGCCGAAAAAGGCGCAATGGATGATGTGGGCGTCGATCGGCATCATGTTCCAGTAGGCATCGCAGGTCTTGGGTGCTGCGGTCTCCAGCAGCGCGCCGACGCAGACCTCGCCGTCGATCTCGATCTCGAAGCGGCGGAAGCTGTCGGGGATGTCGTTCGGGATTTCGAACTGGTCGTACCACCACTCGTCCCACATCTCGCGCTGAGCAACTGTATCGACCGGCTTGTCCGCCATGAATGCCTCCTTCGTCTGGGCGCCGTGCGTCCGGGGTGCGACGGTCATGGTACAAAATCGTTGCCGGCACCGGGCAACCTCTTTGCCATGCATTCCAGATGGAGCCGGGGTGCGTCACCGAACCGGCGTCAGCGTAGACGAGGACTCTCTGATGTGCTACAATGTAGCCCAATAGCACGTCCTCGAGGATCGGATCATGAACACGGTCGTCCGCGCCCGCATAGACGAAAAGACCAAGGACGAGGCCGCTGCCGTGCTGGCCGCGATCGGCCTTACGGTGTCCGACGCTTTTCGCTTGATGATGGTGCGGATCGCCGCTGAGAAGCGACTGCCCTTCGAGCCCCTTGTGCCCAATGACGAGACGATCGAAGCCATGAGAGCGGCTCGGCGCGGCGACTTGATCGCCGTCGGCGGCGTGTCTGAACTTATGACCGATCTGAATGCGGACGATTAGACGGACCGCTGCATTCAAACGAGACTACAGACGCGGGAAGAAAGGCCGCTTCGCCAAGGCCCTTCGACATCGCGAGGGCCTGTTATAATACTGCCCCATGAACCTTCATCGGATGCTCGAGGAGCGCGCGCGGGCCGGCAAGCCGGTGCGCGTCGGACTGATCGGGGCCGGCAAGTTCGGCACCATGTTCCTGGCCCAGGCGCGGCGGACGCCCGGCCTCCACGTGATGGCGGTGGCCGACCTCGACCCCGCCCGCGCAGACGCCGCGCTGGCTCGCGCGGGCTGGTCGGAGGACGAGCGCCGCGCGCGCTCCTTCGCCCAGGCCATGCAGGGCGGCGGCACTCACGTCTGCGACGACGGGTTTGCGCTGATCGGGGCGGACGGACTGAATGTCGTCATCGACGCGACCGGGCACCCGGCCGCAGGCATCGCCCATGCGCGCGCCTGCTTCGCCGCCGGACGCCACGTGGTGATGGTCAACGTCGAGGCCGACGCGCTCGCCGGGCCGCTGCTCGCCAAGGAGGCGGCGGAGGCGGGCGTGGTCTACTCGCTCGCCTACGGCGACCAGCCGGCGCTGATCGCGGAGATGGTCGACTGGGCGCGGGCTTCGGGCCTCGACGTCATCGCCGCCGGCAAGGGGACGCGCTACCAGCCGGGCTTCCACCACGTGACGCCCGACGATGTCTGGACCCACTACGGGCTCACGCCGGCGGAGGCCGAGGCCGGCGGCATGAACCCGCAGATGTTCAACTCCTTCCTCGACGGCACCAAGTCGGCGATCGAGATGGCCGCCGTCGCCAACGCGACCGGGCTCACGCCCGCGCCCGAGGGGCTCGGCTTCCCGCCTTGCGCGACCGACGAGCTGCCCTCCGTGCTGAGGCCGCGCGCAGACGGCGGCACGCTGCACCACAAGGGCCAGGTCGAGGTGATCGCGAGCGAGAGGCGCGACGGCAGCGGGATCGACGCGCACCTGCGCTGGGGAGTCTACGCGGTGTTCGAGGCCGGCACGGACTATGTCGCGGCCTGCTTCCGCGAATACGGGCTTTGCACGGATTCCACCGGGCGCTACGCCTCGATGTACAAGCCCTATCACCTGATCGGGCTGGAGCTTGGCATCTCGGTGGCGTCCGCCGCCCTGCGGGGCGAGCCCACCGGCGCGCCGACCGGCTTCCGCGCCGACGCGGTGGCCTGCACCAAGGCGCATCTGCAGGCCGGCACGCGGCTCGATGGGGAAGGGGGCTACACCGTCTACGGCCGGCTGATGCCGGCGGCGGCGAGTCTGGCGGGCGGTCACCTGCCCATCGGCCTCGCCCACGGCGTCAGGTTGACCCGCGCGGTCGAGCCTGACACGCCGCTGACCTGGAACGATGTGAGCGCCGACGAGGACGATGCGGCGGCAGAGGCGGTGCGCACCCGGCGCGCGATGGAGGAGGCGTTCGCGCCGGATGGGCCCGGCGCGGCGGCGAGCGCCTGAGGGAGGAGAGCGTGCCCAGGCACCTTTCCGCCAAGGCCGTCGCCCGGTACGAGCGCGACGGCTTCCATTTCCCGATCCGGGCGATCCCGGCGGTGGAGGCGCGCGCGATTCGGAGGGATGTGGAGGCCGCCGAGCGTCACCTCGCGGTCCAGGGCGAACGCTTGCGCCATCGTCCCCACCTGCTGGTGACCGCGCTCGACCGCCTGATCCGCAACGAGACGGTGCTGGATGCGGTGGAAGACCTGCTCGGGCCAAACCTGCTCTGCTGGACCTCGCTCTTCTTCACCAAGGACGCGCACGACCCGGCCTTCGTCTCGATGCACCAGGACTCGACGTACTGGGGCCTCAGCAGCCTCGAGGTGGTGACCGCCTGGATTGCGCTTTCGCCCAGCACCGTGGAATCGGGCGCCATGCGGTTCGCGCCCGGCACCCACAAGCTCGACCAGATCGCCCACCGCGACACCTTCCAGGAGCACAACATGCTCACGCGCGGCCAGATCGTGGAGCACGAGGTGGACGAAGACGAGGCCGTCGATGTCGTGCTGCAGCCGGGCGAAGCCTCGCTGCACCACGTGCGCCTGATCCACGGCTCCGGCCCCAACAACTCCGACGACCGGCGCATCGGTTTCGCCATCCGCTACATCCCCACGCACGTGAAGAACGTGGTCGGGCGCGACTTTGCGGCGCTGGTTCGAGGCGTCGACGAGTACGGGTACTTCGATGCCGAGCGCCGGCCCGAGCGCGACCTGGAGCCCGAGGCGCTGGCGGCCTACGAGGCCGCGAACGCGAGCCACAACGCCGTGCTCTACGCGGGCGCGGCACAGATGCGGGGCTGATCTGCGACCCGCTTCGGCCCGGTCTTCTCGACGTACCGTGGCGCAATGCGCGGCACGCGGTGACCGCAAGCCGAGAGGCGCGAGCGTCGGCGTCGCGGCTGCCGGCTTGCCCGAAGCATCCCGCTTGTCCCGCTCAATCCCGGCGAATCCCGCCAAAAATTTCTTCGGGCGGAGTTGCCAGGGCGCGACGATGGGGGGCGAAGCCGCGCCGCATTGCGCTTTGCCGCCACCCCTGGCCGGGGGGAGAGCGTAGAGCGATGAAGGGCGACTCGCTGCTCTGGACGCCCTTTCGCCTGGGCGGAATCGAGCTTCGCAACCGCTTCGTTCTGCTGGCCCACTGGAACGGGCTCGACGCGCCGGACGGGACGCCGACGGAGGACCTCGCCGCTTACTACGAAGCGCGGGCCAGGGGCGGAGTCGGTCTCATCGTGACCGGCAGCCACGCCATGCACCCCTCCGGCCAGATGAGCCCGAATTACGGCCGGGCGTGGGATCGGGACGCAATTCCCGCCTACCGGCGGATCGTCGATGCGGTGCATCCCCATGGCGCGCACGTCTTCGCTCAGCTCAGCCATGCCGGGCACACCAGCCTCGAACACCCGCCGAAGGAGCTCTGGGCACCCACCCAGATGCCCGAACCCTATTCGCGCTACAACACGGTCGAGATGGGGCCGGCGGAAATCGAGGCGGTGGTCGAGGGGTTCGCGGCGTCGGCAGTCAACATGCGGGATGCCGGTTACGACGGGGTCGAAATCAAGCTCGGCCACGACGGCCTCCTGCGCAGCTTCGTCTCGCCCTTCTTCAACCGCAGGGATGACGCCTACGGCGGCTCCTTCGAGAAGCGCATGCGCCTCCCCCTCGAAGTGCTGGCGGCGCTGCGGGAGGCGGTCGGCCCCGACTGGCCCATCTCGGTCCGCCTCTGCCTGCACGAGTACACCCCCTTCGGCTACGACCTCGACTACGGCCTCGAGATCGGCCGCGCTCTTGCGGCAAGCGGGCACGTGGATCTCTTCTGCTCCGACGCGGGAACCTTCAGCAGCTTCTGGATGGAGATTCCGCCCTCGGCGGTGCCGCAGCTTGTCTTCAACGACCTGAACGCCGCGCTCAAGCGCGCGACCCCGATACCGGTAGTCGCCTTCGGCCGGATCAAGAACCCCGTGGACGCGGAAGGGATTCTCCAACAAGGCGATGCCGACCTCATCGGCATGGCGCGCCAGCTCATCGCGGACCCGGAGCTGCCCAACAAGGTTCGGGACGGCCGGCTCGGCGAGGTGCGGCCCTGCATCGCCGGCAACGTATGCCTCCATCAGATCGCACAGCGGGACCCGATCCGCTGCGCGCTGAACCCTGCGGCCGGGCAGGAACGCCGGCTGGGCGCGCTCGCGCCCGCCGCTCTACCCCGTCACGTGGCGGTGGCCGGCGGCGGCCCGGCCGGGCTGAGCGCCGCGGTGACCTTGGCCCTGCGCGGCCATCGAGTCACCCTCTTCGAGCGTGAGAGCGAGGCGGGCGGCCTCATCCGGCTCGCGGCGCGGCAGCCGCTGCACGCCGAGATTGGCGAATCGGTGGAGTATCTTGCCTCGGAGGCTGCGCGCCTCGGGGTCGATATCCGGCTGGGGGCCGAGGCGAGCGTGGATGCGATTGAGGCGCTCGGCCCCGATGCGGTGATCGTCGCCACCGGCTCGCGTCCCTATATGCCGGGGCGCGACTCCCGCGACGGTGCGAGCCTGCCCGTTGCGGCGGCGGGCATGTGGGCCTCGATGGGCGGGCTTGTCCCGGGCCTCGCCGACGACCCCAGGGTGGTCTCGGTCGACGACGTGATGACGGGGCGCATCGAAGCGGGGCAGAGCGTCGTGGTGCTCGATCGTAACGCGCACTGGGAGGCGTGCGGCACCGCCGAGTTCCTGCTGGAGGCAGGCCGGCGGGTCGAGTTCGTGACGCCGCTCGGGGCGGCCGGCGTGGACCTGGAACCGGGCAACGCTCCGCTCTTCTATCAGCGCGTCCGCCCGCAGGGGCTTCGCATCGCGGTGCACGCGGATATTCGCTCGATCGGCCCGGACGGCGTGGTTGTCGTCGACGTCCACACCAGCGAGGAGCGGATTCTCCGCGATGTCGATACGATCGTGGTCGCCATCGGGCGCCGATCGAACGACGCGCTCTACTGGGCGTTGCGGGAGCGGCTGCCCACCTTCCGCATCGGAGACTGCCGGGCGCCGCGCCTTCTCGATAACGCGATCCACGACGGCGACGCCATCGGGCGCGAGCTCGATGCGCGGCTCGACGGAGCCGGGTGAGCGCACCCGGACGGAGGATTCCATGACGGACTTGTCCCTCGCCTACACGCCAGCGACGACGCTTGCCCGGCTGATCGGGGAGAAGACGATCTCGCCCGTCGAGGTGGTGCAGAACAGCCTCGCCCGCATCGAGGAGGTGAACGGCGCGCTCAACGCCTTCTGCTTCACCTATCCTGACGAGGCGCTGGCTCAGGCGCGGGAGGCCGAACGCGCGGTCATGGCGGGAGAGTCGCTCGGGCCGCTGCACGGCGTGCCGATCGCCATCAAGGACCTGACGCCGACCAAGGGGAAGCGGACCACGCTCGGCTCCAGGATCTACGAGAACTGGGTGCCGGATTTCGACGTACCCATCGTCGAGCGCCTGCGCGCCGCTGGCAGCATCCTGGTGGGCAAGACCGCGACGCCCGAGTTCGCCTATGCCGGCTTTTGCAAGAGTGCGCTCTGGGGCGACACCAACAATCCCTGGGATACGACGCGCTCGCCGGGGGGCTCGTCCGGCGGATCGGGGGCAGCGGTCGCGGCCGGGTGCGTGCCGCTGGCCGAGGGGACGGACGCGGGCGGCTCGGTTCGTATTCCCGCGGCCTTCTGCGGCACCGTCGGACTGAAACCGACCTTCGGGCGCATCCCGCTCCAGATGCTGCCGACCGCGTTCGACGATCTGCTTCACTTCGGCCCGCTCGCGCGAACGGTTGCGGACGCTGCGCTCTTCCTCGGCGTCACCCAGGGCCCGGACGACCGCGATTTTCTGTCGTTGCCGGCAGGTCCCGAGATCCAGGTTCCACCGCCGTCTGATATCCGGGGCCTCAGGCTCGCGGTGAACTACGACTTCGGTTTCTACGCCATCGACGAGGACGTGCGCGCCCAGACCCGGGAGGCCGCACGCGCGCTCCAGGACGCCGGCGCCACGGTGGAGGAGGTGGAGATCGCCTGGACCCGCGACGTCATCGATCGCTGGGTCGATCACTGGGGCGTGCTGCAGGCTGCCTGCTTCGGCCAGCATCTCGGGGAGTGGCGGGACCAGATGGACGCGGTGCTCGTCGCCTACATGGACAGGGGCCTCGCCATGGGCGCGGTCGACTTCAAGAATATCGAGATCTTCCGCACCCAGATGTGGGAGGATCTGCGGCCGATCTTCGCCGCCTACGACGCGCTGCTGACGCCCACATGCGCGCAGCCGCCCCCGCCGAACGATACGCTCGATCCGGACTACTATCGCGCCGACGAGCAGGGGCGCTTCTGCGGGCTCTACATGACCTACCCCTTCAACTTCCTGCATCAATGCCCGGCGCTTGCGGTGCCCTCCGGCGTCACGACGGCGGGGCTGCCGACCAGCCTGCAGATCGTGGGCAGGCGCCACGACGACAAGGGCGTGCTCAGGATCGGGGCCGCGCTCGAAGCTGTCCGTCCCTGGGCCGGGCGCACGCCGCCGCTGTAGGCATCCGGGCCTCAACGATCGGACGCGCCCGCATTGCGCTTTGACGCAGCCTTGGGCATAAACGCGGCGCGTTCGTTGGGAGCGAGGCGACAGTCATGCGGCGCTCACGGTACTTCCTGCCGACCCTGAGAGAGAACCCGGCCGAGGCGCAGATCGTCTCGCACCGGCTGATGCTGCGCGCCGGCATGATCCGGCAGTCGAGCGCCGGCATCTACAGCTGGCTGCCGCTCGGCCACCGGGTGCTGCGCAAGATCGAGCAGGTGGTGCGCGAGGAGATGGACGCAGCCGGCTGCCAGGAGATCCTGATGCCGGCGATACAGCCGGCCGAGCTCTGGGAGGAGAGCGGCCGCTATCACGACTACGGCAAGGAGATGCTGCGCATCACCGACCGGCACGAGCGCCCGATGCTCTTCGGCCCCACCCATGAAGAGGTCGTGACCGATATCTTCCGGAGCTCCGTGCGCAGCTACCGCGACCTGCCGCAGAACCTCTATCAGATTCAGTGGAAGTTTCGGGACGAGCTGCGCCCGCGCTTCGGCATCATGCGGGGCCGCGAGTTCTACATGAAGGACAACTACTCCTTCGACTTAGACCATGCCGGCGCCGTGCGCTCCTACAACAAGATGTTCGTGGCCTACCTGCGCACCTTCGCCCGGCTCGGGCTCACCTCGATCCCGATGCAGGCGGAGAGCGGGGCCATCGGCGGCGACTACAGCCACGAGTTCATCGTGCTGGCGGATACGGGCGAGAGTGCCGTCTACTGCGACCGCGCCTGGCTTGACACCGACCCGCTCGCGCTGGAGATCGACTACGAGGCCGACCTTCAGCCCATCGTGGACGAGTGGACCCGGCTCTACGCCGCGACCGACGACAAGCACGACCCCGCTGCATGCCCGGTGCCCGAGGATGCGCTCTACCAGGGGCGCGGCATCGAGGTCGGCCACATCTTCTACTTCGGCACCAAGTACTCGAAGGCCATGGGCGCAACGGTGAACGACCCGGAGGGCGCCGAGGTCGCGGTGGAGATGGGCTCCTACGGGATCGGCGTCTCGCGTCTTGCGGGCGCGATCATCGAGGCGAGCCACGACGAGGCCGGGATCATCTGGCCCGAGGTCGCGGCCCCCTTCAAGGTGGGCCTGATCAACCTGCGCGTGGGCGATGCGGGATGCGACGAGGCCTGCGAAGCGCTCTACAGGCAGCTCGTCGAGGCGGGCGTCGAGGTGCTCTACGACGACCGGGACGAGCGCGCGGGCGTCAAATTCGCCGAGATGGAGCTGATCGGGCTGCCCTGGCAGGTCGCGATCGGCCCGCGCGGCGTCAAGTCGGGCACGGCGGAGTTGAAGGCGCGGGCCGGCGGCGAGGCCGAGGCGCTCTCGTTCGAGTCGGTGTCGGCACGCCTGATAGAAGGCTAGCGACCGACACGCATGTTCTCAGCCTTCGAACGCCTCGTCGCGTTTCGCTACCTGCGCGCCCGCCGGCAGGAAGGTCTCGTCTCGGTCATCGCGGCGTTCTCGCTGATCGGCATATTCCTCGGCGTCGCCACGCTCATCATCGTCATGTCGGTGATGAACGGCTTTCGCGAGGAGCTGCTGACCCGGATTCTCGGCCTCAACGGCCACATGACGACCTATGCCTTCGAGGAAGGCTTCACCGACTTCGATACGCTTGCGGGACGCATTCAAGGGGTGGATGGCATCGTCACGGTCTCGCCCATCGTCACCGGGCAGGTGATCGCAGCGGCGAACGGCAGGGCCACCTTCGGCCAGGTGCGGGGCGTGCGCGAGGCTCACCTTGAGTCGCGGCCCTTGCTGATGGAGAACGTGGTCGGGGGCACGCTCGACGGTTTCGCTGCCGGCGAAGGCGTCGTGATCGGCAACCGCATGGCCCGCAAGCTCGGCGTCGGCGTCGGCGATTCGATCACGCTGCTTTCGCCGGAAGGCCGGACCACCCTGATGGGGTCGGTGCCGCGCTCGCGCGCTTACGCCGTGGCGGCGACCTTCGACATTGGCATGTTCGAGTACGACTCCACCTTCGTCTTCATGCCGCTCGATCTGGCCCAGATCTATTTCAGGAAGAAGGGCGCGGTCACCGCCATCGAAATGACGGTCGCGGACCCCGAGCGCATACGCGAGGTCGAGTCCGCGGTGAAGCAGGTCGTGGGCAGTCAGGGCTGGATCGTGGACTGGCGCCGGGCCAACGCGCAGTTCGTCAATGCGCTCCAGGTCGAGCGCAACGTCATGTTCGTGATCCTGACCCTGATCGTGCTGGTGGCCGCCTTCAACATCATCGCCGGGCTGATCATGGTGGTGAAGGACAAGGGCCGCGACATCGCGATCCTGCGAACGATGGGGGCGACGCGCGGGCAGATTCTGCGCATCTTCTTCATGAACGGCGCGGCGATCGGGGTGGCGGGGACGGTGCTCGGCGTAGGCGGCGGCATCGCCTTCGCCGCCAATATCGACACCATCCGCGTGTGGCTGGAGGGCTTGACCGACACGGCGCTCTTCCCGGCCGAGATTCGCTTCCTCTCCCAGCTCCCGTCGCGGACCGATCCGACCGAGGTGGTGATCGTGGCGGCGATGGCAATCGGCCTCTCGTTCCTGGCGACGATCTATCCCGCCTGGCGGGCGGCGCGGCTCGATCCCGTGGAGGCGCTCCGCTATGAGTAGCCCCGCTGCGAGCATCGCGCCCTCGCTTGAGCTGCGCGAGGTGGTGCACACCTTCTATCAGGCGGGCAGCGCCATCGAGGTCTTGAAGGGCGCCTCGCTCTCGGTCCTGCCCGGCGAGATGGTGGCGCTGGTCGGGCCGTCGGGCGCCGGCAAGTCGACGCTGCTCCAGATCGCCGGGCTGCTGGAGCGCCCGGGCGCCGGCGCAGTCGCCATCGCGGGCGAGCGCTGCGAGCGTTTGCCGGACCGGCGCCGGACCAGGCTCAGGCGCGAGCGATTGGGCTTCATCTATCAGTTCCACCACCTGCTGGCCGAGTTCTCGGCGCTGGAGAACGTGGTGCTGCCGCAGATGATCGCAGGCCGCTCCAAGCGCGTGGCGCGGGAACGGGCGCGGGAGCTGCTGGGCCGCCTCGGGCTCGATGAGCGCGAGGGGCACCGGCCGTCGCGCCTCTCGGGCGGTGAGCAGCAGCGCGTCGCCATCGCGCGCGCCATCGCCAACGAGCCGGCGGTGCTGCTTGCGGACGAGCCCACCGGCAACCTCGACCATGAGACGGCGGACTCGGTATTCGCGGCGCTTCTCGATATCGTGCGCACGACCGGGCTTGCCGCGCTCGTCGCGACCCACAACACGGCGCTGGCGGAGCGCATGGACCGGCGGCTCGCGCTCGAAAACGGCGTCCTCGTTACGCTCTGAACCGATGACCTCAGATCCAGGAACCGCGCCAGTGCTGCTCGTGACCCACGTCACGGCCTTCGACGTGGGCGCGATCCCGGACCTGCTCGCCGGCCTGGGCCGGCCGGCGCGGGTCATGCGGGCCAACAAGGGCCAGCCCTTTCCTGCCGATGTCGAAGCGCTTGGCGGCGTGGTCAGTTTCGGAGGGCCGCAGAGCGCGAACGACGATCACGTCGACTACGTGCGCGCGGAGCTCGACTGGATGCCGCGCGTGATGGCGGCCGGTGTCCCCCTGCTCGGCATCTGCCTCGGCGGCCAGATGGTGGCGCGTACCCTGGGCGCCACGGTGGGGCCGGACCCGGAGGGGCTCTACGAGTTCGGCTACTACCCGATCGAGCCGGTGGACGGTGCGACCGAAGAGCTGGCCCTCGACGGGACGCTCAACGTGGCGCACCGCCACGGCGAGGCGTTCACGATCCCCGTCGGCGCGCGCCGGCTCGCGCGGCGCGACGTGTTCGAGAACCAGGCGTTTCGCTACGGGGCGACGACCTGGGGCGTGCAGTTCCACCCCGAGGTCAACGACACGGTGCTGGGGCGCTGGCTCGACGGCGATCCGCCGCCGGAAGACCTGGAGCGCAGCGGCGCGCAGACGGTGGCGGTGCAGCACGCCAACCACGCGCGCCATAATCGGGCGATGCACGACTGGCTCGGGCGCTTCCTCGCGCTCTGGCTGGCCAGTGCGGAGCGCTGACGTGGTCAAGAGCCTGATCGTCGGCGTGACCGGCGCGAGCGGCGCCGTCTACGGCGTGCGCCTGCTGGAAGCGCTGCACGAGACGCCGGTCGAGACCCACCTCGTGGTCAGCAAGTGGGGACAGCGGACGCTGGAGCACGAGACCGGCCGGAGGCTCGAGGACCTGCGTGCGCTCGCAGACCATCACTACGGCGCGGGCGACATGGCTGCGCTGATGTCGTCGGGCTCGGCGGCCATCGACGGCATGGTGATCGCGCCCTGCTCGGCGCGGAGCCTCGCGGCGATCGCCTGCGGGTTGAGCGAGAACCTGATCCATCGGGCCGCCGACGTCATGATCAAGGAGCGCCGGCCGCTCGTGCTCATGGTGCGCGAGACCCCGCTCAGCGCCATTCACCTGGAGAACATGCTCAAGCTGGCGCGGCTCGGGGTGACGATCCAGCCCCCCGTTCCGGCCTTCTACAACGAGCCGGGATCGATCGACGAGATCGTCGACTACACCGTCGCGAGAGCGCTGGATCAGCTCGGGCTCAAGCTCGATCTGGGCGAGCGCTGGCGTGGCGAGCTTGTGCGCCGCGTCGTTTCGTCTGAGAGCTGATGCAGGTCGGGGCCGGCTTGAGCTCTTGTCGCTCACGGCAGCGGGCCTGCGGCCCGCGCCTCCGCGAGGGCGCCGCATAAGCGGCGGGCCCCGAGATCAGAACGTGTGGGCTGCCGCGATTGCGATGGCCCGCTCGATATCGGCGATGGCGCCGGCCATCTCGCGCCCGATCAGGTCCATCTTGCGGAGCTGCTCGAGGCGGGGCTCGACCCGGTCGATCTCCCGCTTCGAGTAGATCGTCCGCAGGATGTTGCAGCTATCGACGAGGCAGATGAGCGCGACATCGCGCGGGTCTGGAATCTCGTCCGAGAAGAGCACGTCCGAGATTCGCTTCTTCGCCTCCTGCTCGACCTTGCCGTCGATGGTCGGGTAGCGGCGGGAGCGAAACACCCAGAGAAACTTCTCTTCCTGGCGCTGCAGGACACCGCGCTCCACCAGCTTTTCCAGCGCGGTCGCCCGAATTGTCGCTTCGTGGCTGGCGGATGCCTCCTCGGCGGAGAGAGTTTCGATCCAGGCCCTGCTGTCGGCGACGCCTTTCTCGCCCGCGATCCGGGCCAACGTGCGGTCGAGCAGGGAATCGCTCGTCGGGTCGGAATTGATGACCACCAGCTGCTCAGGGTCGGTATCGATCCGGTTCGCGAACGCCAGGTCCATGAGGACCGCACCCGTGAGCGCGCGGTTGAGCGTGTGCTCGCTCACCGGCAGGAAGGTGCCGTTCTCGTCATGGAGAAGGAGCACCATGATCTCTTCGTAGAATGTCAGCATGAAAGCGTTTCCCGAGGGTCAGGGTGAGGGCCGGCGGCTCGGGGAGCCGCGCCTCAAGCGACCGCGGCGAGCGCAGCCTCGTTCGTTTCGTGGCACTCGATGATCGCAAGAAATCCGCTCATCTCCATGACCGACCGACACTCGGGCTGCAGGGCCGCCATAGCCAGCTTCCCGCCCCCTTGCTGGCACTTTCGGGCGCTGACGAGCAGGACACGCAGACCGGCGCTGCTGACGTAGCCCATCTGGCTGCACTCCAGCACCAGTCGCACGTCGCCACGCTCCACGATTGCGGAGACTCTGGCTTCCAGGTCCGGCGCAGTCATTCCGTCCAACCGGCCGTTGAGGGAGACGACGACCGCCGCTCCCTCTGTCCGTTCCTCGATTTCCATCGCGGCCTCGCTCTCCGCTTTGGGTTGCTCGCGCCCACGGGCACGGGCGGCAAAGATACGCTGTTAGAGTCGTCCTCTGCAATGGTCACACGCTGCCGCCGTCACGCCAGAGTCGGGGCCAGTTGAGACCGAGGAGGAGGGCGGCGACCAGGCCCTCCGCCGCCACGATGCGCACGGCATTGGCACCGCCGAAGAGCTCGCCCATGAGCCCGATATTGGTGAAGCCGATCACGCCGGCGCCGATCGTGAGCGAGAGGATGCCGAGCATGCGGCCGCGCATCTCCGGCGGCGCCATCCCGTATATCAAGACGGTTTGCATGGTCGAGAAGCCGGCCGCGCCGAGCCCCACGAAGAAGATCACGATCGCCATCGGCGCGGTCTCCGTCATCCAGCTCGCGACGAAGGCCAGAGCGGAATAGCTCGCGGTGCCGAAGAAGTAGAAGCGGCGGTATGCGCCCGGCCTGACGCCGATGGCGGCGATCAGCAGCGCTCCGGTGAAGGCGCCTCCGCCCTCCAGCGCGGCGAGGCCGCCGATGGCGGCGGCGTTCAGGCCGAGGTTCTCCGTGCCGATGACCGGGATCATCGAGACGAAGGGGAAGCCCCAGATGTTGAAGATCACCGTGACGTAGAGGATGCGGCGGATTTCCGGCTCATGGGCGAGGAAGCGGAAGCCTTCTCGCAAATCGCCGAGAAGCCTTGCCGAGCGCTGGCCCGCGCCGGACGCAAAGGCCTTCGGAAGACCCGGCGTCAGCATCAGGCACAACGCATAGAGCGCCGCTGCCAGGCCGAAGGCGCCACCGAGACCGAGCCACTGGTAGAGCAGGCCGCCGAAGAGCGGGCCGATCAGCCGCATGGCGTTGCTCGTGGCGCTGTCGAGGCTCATGCCGGCGGCGATTCGCTCGGCGCCCGCGACATCGCCGATCATCCGCCGGCGGACGGGCATGTCCGTGGTCCAGACGACGCCGGAGAAGAAGGTCGCAAGCGCGATGTGCCAGTAGGCGGCGATGCCCGAGAGCGCGAGGGCGAGGACGGCGAGCGAGACCAGCGCCGCGAGCCCGAGCGAGCTGTAGAGCAGAATTCGCGGGGACACGCGGTCGGCGAAGGTGCCGACGATGGAGCCGAACACGGCCAGCGGCAGCATCCGCAGGATGACGAGCAGCGCCACCAGCACCGGCGATCCGGTGGTCTCCACAGCGAAGATGCCGACCACCAGGAGCTCCAGCCAGCGGGAGCCCATGCTGAGGAGGCCGATGAGCCAGAGGCGCAGATAGAGCGGGTCGCCCAGGAGCTCGGTCAACCGACGCGGCAGGATCATCGATGGCGACTCGCGTGGGGCGGCAGGGTTGAGGGGACAGCGAGCCAGCGAGTGGCCCGGTGGGGCAATGGAGCGCGCAGCGCGCAAAGTGCCGGCGCCCCGTTACTATGCCACGAACCGGGGCGGACTGGGGGGCTGGGCGTCCGCGCGGCAGCCGTGTCAGTGGATCAATTTTTCCAGGTCGAAGTCGGGCGTCGTGGGCTCGGTCAACAGCTCGGCGTAGGCGGCGGGTCGCCGAGCATGCGGACCCCAGATTGCGTTCTCGCGGTAGGCCCGGATCTCGTCGAGGTCGAAATCGCAGTAGTAGATTCCCGGCTCCTCGCCGGCCTCCAGAATCAATGTCTCTCGAGTCTCGCCCTGTCCGTTCTTCTCCCCGCCCGGGCTGAAGGCCATCGGCACGATGCCGAGCGAGTGACCGTTGCCTTCGGGATGGGACACCGGATAGTTGGTCATCGCGAGCGCGATCATGTTTTCGAACGCCCGGGTCTTCATCTGTGCGACCCGGTGCTCCTCGAAGAGGCACGCGTTCGGGACGAGCACCAGCTCAGCCCCCTTGATGGCCAGGATGCGCGCGCTCTCCGGATTCTCGCGGTCATGACAAATCATCGCCCCGACCTCCAGCGGACCCTTGTCCGTCTCGAGGGTCGCAACGTCGAAACCCTTGCCCGGCGCGATCAGACGCTCGTTGGTGAACGCGCAGGTGTGGACCTTCGCGTAACGAAGCACGATCTCGCCCGAACCGTCGATCAGGGCAAGGAAGTTGCGCGGCCCCGAAGGGTGGGCCTCCAGGAAGGTCAGGCCGATCGCGAGACCGGTCTCGGCCGCAAGGTCGCGGTAGGCGCGGACGAACTCGGACTCCTCGCTCAGGGCGGTCTGACGCCATGCCTCCGCAGCGCTGGCGTCGTCGGCGTTCGGGAGCGCATAGCCGTGGCTCCAGACTTCGGGAAGGAGGGCGATGTCGGCTCCCTTCGCGCGCGCCTCGCGGCATGCCGCAAGGCCCGATCGAAGGTTCTCCCCGATGGCGGTGCTGGTACTGAGCTGCAACAGTGCGACGCGGATCACGCTCATCGCTCCTCTCCAGCTTGCGAGATTAATCGGGCTCTATCATCTATCCCGAATTGCATCAGTTACAAATCGGGATCGATTGTTGACCCCCACGGATTGTGGAGGGCGAGCGGCGCTTGCCTGCCGATAGCGCATGGTCAATTGTCCCGCCAACACGGTCGCTGGACGCACGAAGGGAGGACCGGACCCGTGCCCACAATCGACAAGCTGGACATCGACCTGTTCCGCCTGCCGCTGCCGGTGGCGATGGGGGCCGCGGCTGCGGGCGTGATGACCGCCTTCGACATGGTCACGGCGCGAATCACGGACAGCGACGGCGTCAGCGGCGTAGGCTACACCGTGATGCACGAAGGGCAGGGCGGTCCCATCGCGGCACTATGCGACGGAACCTTCCGGTCGAGCGTCGAGGGCCGCGACCCGGACCTGATCGAGACCATCTGGCGGGACATCTACAAGCGCCACCACTATGCCGGCCGGGGCGGGCCCGTGGGCTTCGCGCTGGCGGCGGTGGATGTCGCGCTCTGGGACCTGAAGGGCAACCGGCTCGGCACCCCGCTCTGGCGGCTGCTGGGCGGCGCCGACCCCTCGGTCAGGGCCTATGCCGGCAACATCGACCTGAACTACCCCTTGGACAGGCTGCTGGAAGGCGGGATGGCGAGCGTCGAGCAGGGCTTCCGGTCGGTCAAGATGCGGCTCGGCCGCCCGACCATCGCCGAGGACATCGCCCGCGTCGACGCGATGCGCAGCCACCTGCCCGACGATATCGAGATGATGGCGGACGCGAACGAGGCTTGGCGGGTGGATCAGGCGGCGCGTGCCATGACGTTGCTCGAGCCCTTCGACCTGGTCTGGCTGGAGGAGCCCATCGCGCCCGACAATACCGCCGGCTATGCCCATCTGCGCTCGCTCGGCAAGGTGCCGCTGGCGGCGGGCGAGAACCACCACACGCTCGCGGAGTTCGCGGCGCTGATCGGAGCCGGCGGCGTCGACTTCCCGGAGCCCGACCTCACCACCTGCGGCGGCATCACGCCCTTCATGAAGATCGCGCATCTCGCCGAGGCGCACGGCCTGCCGGTGATGAGCCACGGCGCGCACGACCTGCACATCCACTTGCTGGCGGCGGCCCCGAACGCGGCCTATCTGGAGTGGCATGCCTTCGGGCTCGAGAAATTCATGGAAGAGCCGCTCACCGTCCAAGACGGCTATGCGCGCGCGCCGGACCGGGCGGGCCACGGCATCGTGTTCGACTGGCAGGCGCTCGCCGCTCACCGGCCGGAGCGCGCCTGAGTGCTTGAATGGGTGGGCCTCATCCCGGAGTATCCCACCATATCCCGGTTCGAACCGCCTTTCGGGCGCGGGGAGGGAGGTACGCGATGGGCGAGAGCGATAGGGGTAACGTCAAGGAGGGATGGAGCGCCTGGTGGAGCTTCGCGCGCATCCCCGAGTTCCCGGTGGAGGCGGACAAGACTGCGCTCATCGTGATCGACATGACCTACCAGCAGGCCCACCGCGACTACGGGCTCTGCAAGCGGATCATCGAGGCGGGGCTGGAGGACGACCTCTCCTACTACCTCGACCGGATCGACCGCGTGGTGGTGCCGAACCTGGAGCAGCTCATCGCGGCGTTCCGAGAGGTTGGCGCGCCGGTGCTCTACACGCGCTGCGCCTCGCTGGTGGGCGACGGCTCGGACCAGACCTGGCGTCACCGCCACTTCGGCGTGGTCACGACCGAAGACTCGAAGGACGCGCAAATCCTCGCGCCCCTTGAGCCGGAGGAGGGCGACATCATGCTGACCAAGTCGGGCTCGGCGGTCTTCCCCTCCACCAACTGCGAGCATCTGCTGCGCGTGAAGGGGATCACCACCATCGTGGTGAGCGGCATCTTCACCAACAGCTGCGTCGAAGGCACGATCCGGCTTGCGGGCGATCTCGATTTTCGGTGCCTGATGCCCGAGGACGCCTGCGCCGCCATGTCGCCGAGCGGGCACGCCAACGCGGTCGAGTATCTCGACGGCAACTTCTGTCACGTGAAGCCCACGGCGGAGATCATCCGCCTGCTGGGCGCAGGAGCCGGCGCGGCCGCCGCCTAGCCTGCCCGACTCTTCGCACCATGGTACGGAGCAGGGAGCGCGCTGCCTGCGCCATGATCGGGCCATGACGTGCACCAACGAGCGCGGCGCGGCCAAGCGGATGAGCGGGCAACGATGAGCCGGGCGGCGAGCTCCGCTGAACCGAAGCGCCGGCCCCGTCGACATCCCCGGCGGCCGGCGCCTGCCCCGTGAATTCCCACTTTTCCCGGATAATCTCGGCGAATCCCGCCAAGATTTTGGGTGTTATATATAATGATTGACAGTAGGCCTCAACCGTCCTGCATTATATGTAGGAAAGGGGAACGCTTATGGCGCAGAAGGCACCCGGCAAAGCACACCGCGAAGGCATCACGCTAATGCAGCTTGCTGACATGTTCCCGGATGAGGATGCAGCCCGTTCATGGTTTGAGGGGTTGGTGTGGCCGGAAGGCCGGTATTGCCCGCGTTGCGGTAGCAGGCGGACGCATGAAGCCAGTCATGCCAAGTCTCCTTACCGTTGCACAGAGTGCCGGTCCTACTTTTCGGTCAAGACGGGCACGCTGGCGGAAGGCTCCAAGGTTCCCCTGCGGAAGTGGGCATTCGCGATCTATCTGGAAGCGACCAGCCTCAAGGGCATTTCAAGCATGAAGTTGCATCGCGACATCGGCGTGACGCAAAAAACGGCGTGGTTCATGCTGCATCGCATCCGTGAAGCATGGGCGAAAGATGGGAATAATGACTCTTCCGGCCCGGTTGAAATCGATGAGACCTATATGGGCGGACGCGAGGGCAACAAGCATTTCAAGGACAAGCTGCGGGCCGGACGCGGCGCTGTTGGCAAGACTGCCGTTGCTGGCGCCAAGGATCGTGCTACGGGGCATGTCAGGGCCGAAGTGATCCCGGACACGCGCTCTACAACTTTACAGGGCTTTGTGGCCGATCATGCTGCCCCTGGTGCCACCGTCTACACGGACGATGCCAGCGCCTATAAGGGAATGCCTTTCAACCATGAGAGCGTGCGGCACTCGGTCGGCGAGTATGTGTCGGACATGGCGCGCACCAATGGCATCGAGTCCTTCTGGTCGATGCTGAAGCGTGCGCACAAGGGCACCTTCCGCAAGATCAGCCCGAAGCATCTACAACGCTACGTCGACGAATTCTGCGCTCGCCATAACATGCGGGATGCGGACACGGCCGATCAGATGCAGCGCATCGTTGCCGATATGGTTGGCAAGCGGTTGCGGTATGGGGACCTTATTTCATGAACACGAATCATCTTTTGCGAGCCATCCCCGCTCTTGAACATGTTCAACGGCTGTTGGAGGAAATGCCTCACACAGCATATGGAGGAGATTTTTCAAATCGTCTTCGTCTGAGGGCACGTCAAGTATGGTGCCATTCTTCAAGTGAAGGGACAGTATACATTTCGATCCCGTTAGAATGTGGTGGCGATACTCATAACTTTCGAAGTCTGCCACCGTGTAGGTCTGCCCGACTTCTAGGGGCGGGAGAGTGCGACCTGACATTGGAGTTTCCTCGTTCTTAGGGGTGGAGGCACATGTCACGAAAATACCCGTCGGCGGCCGGAGCCGATCCGGAGGCGGTAGCTAAGGCGTTGATGGACAGGAAGCCTAGTGGACGGACCCGGAAACGGCTTCGCCAGCGCGAACGAGCATTTGGCCAACTTCAATGGCCTGAGGACCGGACATTGCCATTTCAAGAGTATCGCGGGAGTCGGATTCTGGGAGAGCTATCTGTACCCGAAGGAGCACGCTGTGTTCTCCCTCATCGTCCATCGCCAGAATAGCTTGGGCCTTCATGAGACCGCCGCACAAATGCCGACTGAAATCTTGGTCTGACATGGCCTACCCCGCGATATTTGTTGCGATGCTGTGGCCTTTTCTATATAGGACAAGCGCAGCCGCACGTCAACCCAGAGATATAATTCCTAAAATTTTGTAGGTCTTGTCCCGCCCCCGCGCGGGGCGCAGGACGCGACCCTGGTGAGACGTGCGGGTTAGCGCTATTCCGCCTGCCGGATAACGCCGTCTTGCGCGAGCCCCGCGCAGGCGGCCTCGTCGTAGCCGATCTCGTGCAGGATCGCGGTGCTGTGCTGGCCGAGGGCGGGCACGTCCGTTTCGATGCGCCCCGGCTCCTCCTGGAACTTGATCGGGATGCCGAGATGCGAGGCGCCGTCATCGCCTCGCACCACCATGTCCCGCGCGGCAAGGTGGGGGTCGTCGAAGGCTTCCTTGAGGTCGAGGACCGGCGCGAAGCAGATGTCGCGGCCCGCGAACCAGTCGACCCACTCGGCCTGGGTGCGCGTGGCGAAGGTCTCTTCGAGAAAGGCGTGGAGCGGCGCCTGCGCGGGGCCTGCGGGCTCGCGGCCGAGGGGGATCAGGTCCGGCCGGCCCACCCCCTCCAGGAAGTTGACGACGAACTTCATCTCGCCGCCGCCGAGCGTGATGTAGCGGCCGTCCCTGGTGCGGTAGGGGCGGTAGAAGGCGGCGCCGCCTTGCGTGCGCTCGGCTGAGGGGTCCGGTGCGCGGCCGTCGGCGAACACGCGGCCGGCGACGTGCGACGTCCAGGACACCACCGTGTCGAACATGCCGAGATCAAGGTAGTCGCCGCGCCCGGTGGTCTGGCGGCGCAGCAGTGCCATGAGGATGCCGGCGAGCGCCATGATCGAGCCTCCCATGTCCGAAGGCGGCAGGCAGGCCATGGCGGGCTTGCCGTCGCCATCGACGCTGAGGCTGGCGACTCCGGCGAGCGCGTTGACGCTCAGATCGTGGGCCGGGCGGTCGCGGTAGGGCCCGGACTGGCCGAAGGCGGAGATGGAGGCGTAGACCACCTGCGGCGCGCGTGCGCGCACGGCCTCGTAGCCGATGCCCAGGCGATCGACCACGCCGGGGCGGAAGGTCTCGAGCACCACGTCGGCGGTCTCGGCGAGGCGCATGAAGGCCTCGCGTCCCGCGTCGCTCTTGAGATCGACCGCGAGGCTCCGCTTGCCCCGGTTCGCGTTGCGGAAATAGACCGTGTGGCCGGCCTGCACCGGCCCGATGACGCGCGCGGGATCGCCGCTCTTCGGGTTTTCGACCTTGATCACGTCGGCGCCGTGGTCCGCCATCATCATCGCGAGATGGGGGCCGGGCAGAAAGCGGGAGAGGTCCAGCACCCTGATCCCTTCGAGCTTCATGGGTTGCCTCCATGTGCGGGTTCGCTCTCGGTTGGCGCCGACATAGCGCGTGATCGCCGCGCGCGCCATGGCGCCGAGGGCCGAGCCCGAGCGCTCGCGCAGAGGTAAGGGGTAGTCATTGGCCGGGCGGGGCACGCGCCGCTATGGTCTGCCTCGATCGCGCACCGAGTCGCCAAGAGGGATGCCGTGCACGGACTCGCGGAATCGCTCGCCGTCTACTTCGAGCGGCGGATGGCCCGCATCCTCCTTCTCGGGATCATCAGCGGCTTTCCCTGGGTCCTCATCGGGAGCAGCCTGACCCTCTGGCTCACGGAGGACGGGCTCAGCCGCAGCACCATCGGCTGGGCCGGCCTCATCTTCGGCGTCTACGCGTTCAACTTCCTCTGGGCCCCGATGATCGACCGGGTCCGGCTGCCGTGGCTTTCGCGGTGGCTCGGGCAGCGCCGCGCCTGGATCCTCGTCCTGCAGGCCGTGATCCTGGTGTGCCTCGTGCTCTGGAGCGCGCTGGACCCCTCGGAAAACCTGGGTTCCGTCGTCGCCATCGGCCTCGCCATCGCCGTCGCGTCCGCGACCCAGGACATCGCCGTCGACGCGCTCCGAATCGAGCAGATGGAGAAGACCGAGGGCGAGGCGATGGCCGCCGGCGCGGCGGTCGCGGTGGTCGGCTGGTGGAGCGGGTTCAAGCTCGGCGGCATCGTGGCGCTCGAAACCGCCGGGGCATTCCAGACCGCGGGCATCGAGAACTATTGGCAGGCGACCTTCCTCGTGCTCGGGGTCGTGGTCGTCCTCTGCAACGTCGGCCTCCTCTTCGTGCGCGAGGCCGCAGCGGTAGCGCGCATGGCCGCCCAGGCCGAGGACGAGGAGCGGATCGCCGCGCGCCTGCGCATGTCCGGTCCCTTCGGACGTGCCGCCGCCTGGCTGGCCGGCACCGTCGTCGGGCCGCTGATGCGCTTCTTCGTGAAGAACGGGATCGCGATCGCCGCCGCGGTGCTGGGTTTCGTCTTCCTGTTCAAGATCGGCGAAGCCTTCCTGGGGCGGATGTCGCTGGTCTTCTACACGGAGATCGGCTTCACCAAGTCGGACATCGCGCTCTATTCCAAGGGTCTCGGCTGGATCGTGACCGTGGGGTTCACGGTGCTGGGCGGACTCGTCGCGATCCGCATCGGCCTGATCCGGGCCATGTTCGTATCCGGCATCGCCATGGCGCTCACGAACCTGATGTTCGCGCTGCTGGCGTGGTCCGGGAAGTCGGAGGTGCTGTTCGCCGCCGCAGTCGTGATGGACGACCTCACGAGCGCGTTCGCGACGGTCACCTTCGTCGCCTTCATCTCGATGCTGGTGGACCGGACCTATACCGCCACCCAGTACGCGCTGCTGGCTTCGCTCGGTACTGCGGGCCGGACGCTGTTGGCGGCGTCATCCGGCGAGCTGGTGGACTGGCTCGAGGGGGACTGGGGCACCTTCTTCGTGATCACGACGTTGATGGTGATGCCGTCGCTCGTCTGCCTCTGGGCGATCCGCGCGAAGCTCCGCGACCTGCTGGCCGGCGCGCGGGTACGGCTGATGGGGAAGGACGCGGAGGACGCCGCGAGTTAGGGGCGCGCCGTAGCAGCGTTGTTGTCCACGGCTGGGCTTTCGGGCAGATTTCGGTGCTTGAGGGGAGAGTTCAGATTTTCTGCCGTCGTCTCGTGAACCGCTGCGCGCCGTGTCTTCTGGTGCTGCTGCTGGCTGCGCTGCCCGCGCACGCCGAGTCGCTGGTGCTGGCATGGCCCTCGGCCGGCGACAGAGACGACTGGGAGATCGAGGAGTTCGAGGGCGAGACCCGCTACCGGGTCGTCAAGATCGGCGGGCAGCGCGTGCTCGAGGCGAACAGCGACGCCACGGCGTCGAGCCTTTACCTGGAGCGGGAGATCGATATCGCGGCGACGCCGATCCTCGAATGGCGTTGGCGGATCGAGAAGCCGCTGTCGCTCGACGACGAGCGAATCAAGGCCGGCGACGATTACGCCGCGCGGGTCTATGTCGTCGCGCCCGGCGAGGGGATGTTCGGGCTGCCGCGGGCGATCAGTTACGTCTGGGCCAATCAAGCGGAGGTGGGCGAGAGCTGGCCCAACCCCTTCACCTCCAAGGTGATGATGGTCGCGATGGATAGCGGGGATGCCGAGGCGGGCACTTGGCGCACCCATCGGCGGGACGTTCGCGCCGACTTCCTCCGCCTCTTCGACATGGAGGTCGATGAGCTCGAAGGCATCGCGGTCATGACCGACTCGGACAACAGTGGGCAGAGCGCCCGCGCCTGGTACGGCGAGTTGGCGTTCCACGCCGAGTAGGCAGCTCCTGCTCGATCAGGCTTTGGGTGAGCGGCCGCTACCACCTGTGCTTGTGACCGTGCCGATGCCGTTCAGGATGTACGTAGCGGGGCTGCACGTGGGCTCGCTCTTTGTGCCAATGGCGTTGCCGGTGCTTTTGAGGATGCACGTACCGAGGCTGCAGTTGTACCTGCGGGCCGTGCCACTGGCGATAGTGTTGCCGCGGAGGATGCGCCTGCCAGGGCTGCGGGTGGAATCGCGGAGCGTGCCACTGACGACGGTGGTGGCGCTGAGGATGGACGTGCGGGGGTCCCTGTCGATCCAGCCAGACGATCCATCCGCGTCGATGGTGCCCCTGATGCTGATGCCATGCCCCGTGGTGTTGATGGACGATGAATGGGCCGTCGTAGGGATTTCCCAAAGTCACGCCGAC
>Ga0209544_1000514_pt1 | contig 52857 bp, 46 predicted proteins | sample MesohylPK_FD_187297 | JGI IMG/M metagenome (GOLD analysis project Ga0209544, IMG submission 187297) | Host-associated microbial community of the marine sponge Aplysina aerophoba from Gulf of Piran - sponge mesohyl, lysed by proteinase K... | ecosystem: Host-associated > Porifera > Sponge >... | reverse complement strand
GAGGCGCTCTTGAAATCGTGGCTCCCCGGCGGGCTCCAGGGCTTCGAGGCCATGCAGAAGGCCTTCTGGGAAGGATTCGGGCAAGCCGGCGGCGGCGCGCCCAAGGGCGGCGGAGGCAGCGCGGGATGAGCCTGCCGGACCCGCCGCTCTACTACCGGCGCCACGTCTTCTGCTGCGTCAACACCCGCGCGCCCGGCCATCCGCGCGGCTGCTGCAGCGCGAAGGACTCGGTCAAGCTCCGCGCCCACATGAAAGCCAGAGCCAAGCAGCGCGGGCTTTCCGACGTGCGCATCAACGCGAGCCAGTGTCTCGACCGCTGCGAGTTCGGGCCGACCATGGTGATCTATCCCGAAGGCGTCTGGTATGCGGTCAGGACCGTGGCGGATGTGGACGAGATCATCGAGACCCATCTCGTGGGCGGCGGCCGGGTGGAGCGGCTGATGCTGATGCCCGATCAGCCCTTCCCCGACGAGGCCGACGACGCCGTGGAGCCCGGCCGAGCGGCGGCGATCGCCGCCTCCTGACTTTGCGCGGGCCTGCCGCCGGCACTCGCGCGGCATTTTCACCTCAGGCGATGACCGGCGACACGATCTTCGCGCTCTCTTCCGGCGGCGGGCGCGCAGCCATCGCGGTGATCCGGGTCTCGGGCCCCGCCGCGGCGGAGGCTCTGACACGGATCGGCGGCAAGCCGTTGCCGGAGCCGCGCCGGGCCGCACTCCGGCGTTTCCGCGAGCCGGCGACTGGCGCGGCGATCGACCTGGGGCTGGCGCTCTGGTTCCCGGCGCCCGCGAGCGCCAGCGGCGAGGACATGGCGGAGTTTCACGTGCACGGCGGGCCCGCCGTCATCGTCGCGCTTTGCGATGCGCTCGCGGCGATCCCCGGCCTGCGCCCGGCGGAGCCAGGCGAGTTCACGCGGCGCGCCTTCGAGGCCGGGCGCCTCGACCTGACAGAAGCGGAGGGGATCGCCGACCTGGTGGCGGCCGAGACCGACGCCCAGCGCCGCCAGGCGCTCGCCCAGATGGAAGGCGGGCTGCATCGGCTCTACGACGGCTGGCGGGAGCGGCTCATGGCGCTCCGGGCCAACGTCGAGGCCGCTATCGACTTCTCGGACCAGGAGCTGGGCGAGGATCCGCTGGCCGCCGCCGCTCCCGGCCTCGCGGCGCTGGAGGCGGAAGTCGCGGCCCACCTCGACGATGCGCGGCGGGGTGAGCGCCTGCGCGAAGGGTTCTGCATCGCCATCGTGGGGGCACCGAATGCAGGAAAATCCAGCCTTCTCAATCGCTTGGCCGGGCGCGACGCGGCCATCGTCTCGACCCGTGCCGGCACCACCCGCGACGTTGTGGAGGTCCGCCTCGACCTTGGCGGCTGGCCGCTTACCCTCGCCGACACCGCGGGCCTGCGCGAGAGCCGGGACGAGATCGAAAGCGAGGGCATGCGGCGCGCGTTGGCACGTGCGGCGAGCGCCGACCTCTCGCTGGTGGTCTTCGACGGTGCGCTCTGGCCCGCAGCGGACGCGCAGAGCCTCGCGCTGCTGGGCGACGACGCGCTCGCGGTGCTGAACAAGACCGACCTCCTCGCGGGCCCCGCCCCCACCACCGTCGCGGGACGCGCGGCGCTCGGGGTTTCGTGCCTGACCGGTGCCGGCTTCGAGGCACTGCTGGAGACGCTGGCTGGGGAGATCGCGCGACGCTACCCGACGGCCGACGCGCCAGCGCTCACACGGGCCCGGCATCGGCAGGCGGTCGTGGAATGCCGCGAGGCGCTGGCCCGCGCCATCGCCGGTCCGGCCGACGAACGCTTGGCGGAAGAGCTCAGGCTCGCGGCGCATGCGCTCGGCCGCATCACCGGGCGCGTCGATGTGGAGGCGGTGCTCGACCTGGTCTTCCGCGACTTCTGCATCGGCAAGTAGTTCTGACAGTTGGTGCTTTACGGGCGGGGCGACGTGTCCTATAGGGGGCGCCGGGCCGAGATTAGGGCCGGGAGGGCGGCCATGAGCCGCGAGCGTTTCGATGTCATCGTGATCGGGGGCGGCCACGCCGGCTGCGAGGCCGCGGCGGCGGCCGCGCGCGTGGGGGCCTCAACGCTCCTCATCACCCAGAAGCGCGAAACCATCGGCGCCATGTCGTGCAACCCGGCGATCGGCGGGCTCGCCAAGGGCACCCTGGTGCGCGAGGTGGACGCGCTCGACGGGCTCATGGGCCGCGTCGCGGACGAGGCAGGAATCCAGTTCCGCGTTCTCAACCGCAGCAAGGGGCCGGCGGTGCGCGGGCCCCGGGCGCAGCAGGATCGCGCGCTTTACCGCGCGGCCATGCAGGCGGCGCTCGGCGCCCAGCCCAACCTCACGATCCGGGAAGGTACGGTCGAGGACCTGGCGCTGGATGCGACCGCGCCGGCGCGCCCCCGCGTGCGCGGCGTGGTGCTGGGGGAGGGCGCGCTCATTCCGGCGCCTCAGGTGGTGCTCACCACCGGCACCTTCCTGCGCGGCCTTATCCACATCGGCGAGCGGCAGATCCCGGCGGGGCGCGTGGGCGATGCGCCGGCGACCGGCCTCGCGCTCACGCTGGAGCGCCTGGGCTTTCGTCTCGGCCGGCTGAAGACCGGCACGCCGCCCAGGCTCGACGGGCGGACCATCGACTGGGGCGCCCTGAAAGCGCAGGAAGGCGACGAGCCGCCCGAGCCCTTCTCCTTCCTCACGGGCGCGATCACGCGGGCGCAAGTGCGCTGCCACATCACCGCCACAGGGCCCGAGGGCCACGACCTTATCCGCCGCAACCTCGCGCGCTCGCCCATGTACTCGGGCGCGATCGAGAGCAGCGGGCCCCGCTACTGCCCCTCCATCGAGGACAAGGTTGTGCGCTTCGCAGACCGCGCCTCGCATCAGATTTTCCTCGAGCCCGAGGGGCTCGACGACCACACGGTCTACCCCAATGGGATCTCGACCGCGCTGCCCGAGGACGTGCAGCGGGCGCTAGTGGCGACAATCCCTGGGCTGGAGCGGGCGGAGGTGCTCAGGCCGGGCTACGCCATCGAGTACGACCACGTGGACCCGCGCGAGCTGAGCCCGGCGCTGGAGACCGCGCGCGTGGGCGGCCTTTATCTCGCCGGCCAGATCAACGGCACCACAGGCTACGAGGAGGCCGCCGCTCAGGGCGTCGTCGCCGGCATCAACGCCGCGCTGGCGGCCGCCGGTGGCGGGCCCTTCACGCTCGACCGGGCCGAGGGCTACATCGGCGTGCTGATCGACGACCTGGTGACGCAGGGGGTGAGCGAGCCCTACCGCATGTTCTCGTCGCGCGCCGAGTATCGGCTCCGGCTCCGGCCGGACAACGCGGACCGTCGCCTCACGGCGCGCGGCATCGAAGCCGGCTGCGTGGGCGGCGAACGGGCGCGGCGCTTCGCTGCCAAGAGTGCGGCGCTGAAGGGGGCGGGGGACCTGTTGGACTCGCTCGACGCCACGCCCGACTCGCTGCGCCGCCACGGGATTTCGGCGAACCGCGACGGGCGCAGGCGCAGCGCGCGCGAACTGATCGGCTATCCCGACGTGACCCTGCAAGAGCTCGCAGCGCTCTGGCCCGCGCTGGCGGGTTTGGAGTCCGAGATCGTCCAGGCGCTGGAGAACGACGCGCACTACCGGGGTTATGTGGAACGGCAGGAGGCGGATATCGCCGCCTTCCGCCGGGACGAGGCGCTGAGGCTGCCGGGCGACCTCCGCTTCGACGCTGTTGGCGGTCTCTCCCACGAGATGCGCCAGCGGCTGGCCGCCGCGCGGCCTGCGACCCTCGGTGCGGCGGGGCGGGTGCCGGGTGTGACGCCAGCGGCGCTGACGGCGCTGCTCGCGCATGTGCGAAAGACGGACCCCCGCAAGAGCGCGGCGGAGGCCGGGCGCGGGTAGAGCCGTATGGAGCCGGGCGAGGCCTTCCGGCGCGATGTTTCACGTGAAACACGCGAGCGGCTCGAGATCTACGAATCCCTCCTCCGGCAACGGCAGCGGCGCACCAACCTGGTCTCGGCGGCGTCGCTCCCCGCGCTCTGGACCCGCCACTTTCTCGATTCGGCGCAACTCGCGCCCCTGCTCGCCGACGATCCCGCGGGCCACACGGTGGACGTCGGCAGCGGCGCCGGCTTTCCCGGCATGGTGCTCGCGATCCTCGACGGCAGCCGCCGGATCTCCCTGGTCGAGGCCAATGGCAAGCGCTGCGCCTTCCTGCGCGAGGTGGCGGCGGCCACCGGCACCCGGGTCTCCGTGATCGAAGGCCGCCTCGAGGCGCCGGACGTTCAGGCCGAGCTCCCGCCGGCCGGCACGATCATCGCTCGCGCCTGCGCGCCGCTGGTCGATCTGCTAGGTCTAGTTTTCCCCGTGCTGGACTCCCATACATATTGTATATTCCCGAAAGGACGCCGCTACCGGAGCGAGTTGGAGGAAGCCCGCCGCCGGTGGGATTTCGGGGCAGATATCGTCCCCAGCCAGACGGCGGCCGAGGCGCGGATACTGAGGATCAGCGATGTCGAACGGCGCCGCCGCTCTTGAAACCGGCGCATCGCCCACGCCGGCCCCGGCGGGGCGGCCCGGGATCATCGCGGTCGCGAACCAGAAGGGCGGCGTCGGCAAGACCACCACCGCCATCAACTTAGGCACCGCGCTTGCAGCGGCGGGACGCCCGGTGCTGCTGCTTGACCTCGACCCGCAGGGGAACGCCAGCACCGGCCTCGGCATTCCGCCGGCAGAGCGCGCGCCCGGCTCCTACGGACTGCTCCAGGGCGCGCCGCTCGCCGCAGCCCGGCGGCAGACCACGGTGCCAGGGCTCACCGTCGTGCCGGCGACCCGCGACCTCGCCGGCGCCGAGATCGAGCTCTCCCAGAGCCCCCGCCCGCAGCACTGGCTGAGGGAGGCGCTTGAGCCGGCGCTCGCCCGCGAGAGCGGGCTGTCGCACGTGCTGATCGACTGCCCGCCCTCCCTCGGCATGCTGACGGTCAACGCCCTGGTGGCGGCGGATGCGGTGCTGGTGCCGCTACAGTGCGAATTCCTTGCGTTAGAAGGACTTAGCCAGGTGCTCAGCATCGTGGAGCGCGTGCGCACCGCCTTCAACCCCGGGCTCCGCGTGCAGGGCATCGTGCTCACCATGTACGACAAGCGGAACAACCTCTCCGCCCAGGTGCGCGACGACGTGCGCACCCACCTGGGCGATGCGGTGTACGAGACCATCATCCCGCGCAACGTGCGGGTTTCCGAGGCGCCGTCCTACGGCGTTCCCGTTTTGCTCCACGATTTCCGCTGCCCCGGCGCCCAGGCCTACGCTCACCTGGCGGGCGAACTGCTCCGGCGCGAGCGAACCCAGAAGGAGAGCGCAGCATGACAGCCGATGCGAGCAGCCCGCCGCGCCAGCGCGGCCTCGGCAAGGGGCTCGCCGCCCTCCTCGGCGAAACCATGGAGGAAGGGGCGGCAGGCGCACGCGCGGGCGCGCTGCTCTCCATCCCCATCGAGCACCTGGCGCCACATCCCGGCCAGCCGCGCCAGCACTTCGACGAGGCCGAGATCGAGGGCCTGGCCGCCTCGATCCGCGAGAAGGGCATCGTCCAGCCCCTGGTGGTGCGGCCTGGAGACGGCGGCGAGAAGGGCGCGCCCTACCAGATCGTCGCCGGCGAGCGGCGCTGGCGGGCGGCGCAGCGGGCGGGGCTGCACGAGCTGCCGGCAGTGGTCCGTCACCTGAACGATTCCGAGAGCATCGAGATCGCGCTGGTCGAGAACCTGCAGCGCCGCGACCTCAACCCGCTGGAGGAAGCCACCGCCTACCGCCGCCTGATCCGCGAGTTCGACCACCGCCAGGAGGATGTGGCGACATCGCTCGGCAAGTCCCGCAGCCATGTGGCCAACACGGTGCGCCTGCTCGACCTGCCCGAGCGGGTAAAGGCGCTGGTCGGCGATGGTACGCTCAGCGCAGGCCACGGCCGCGCGCTGCTGGCCGCCGCCGACCCGGCAGCGCTTTCGGACATCGTGGTGCGGCTGGGTCTTACCGTGCGCCAAACCGAGGCCCTGGTGCGCCGTGCGACAGAGGAGCGCACCCGCCCGTCGAAACGCCGCACGGACGACCCCAACCTCAAGGCGCTGCAGACAGATCTCAGCCGCGCGCTCGGACTCAAGGTCACCATCGATACCGCCAAGCGCGGCGCCGGCGGCCGGCTCACGATCGCCTACAAGGAGCCCGAGCAGCTCGATGCGCTCATCGGCCGCCTGCGCGCGGCCCCAACACCCCGCCCGCCCCTCAAGGCCGTCTAGGGAATTGCGCGCAAGTTTTATGCTTTATTTCAGTAGGTTAGCGTCGAGTCGCTACAGTTAGATGCCTTGCTAACCGTCTTGAGGCGGAGCCTGGGCGGTCGTGTCTCTAAGTGCCCCCGTTGCGTTAGCATACCAAATTGTTTTTGGCAGCAAGGCCCGGCCGCATTGGTGAGGATGTCGCCACCACTCTCGCAAACGTGCGGCACGTTCGCCAAGAAATCTCAATTTGTCTCAGCGAATCTCGCAATATCTCACTTGACCCCGCGCCCTCGCAGACGAACAGAGCGCTCAATTCAGCCTGGCCGCGCCGCCGGGCGGTCAGCCGCCTTGCGCGGCCTCTCTCAGCGAAACCCGCTCGCGCGAGGGTGAGCCACCAAACGGATCGCTGGAACTGGTCCGGCCTTGAAGGTGGAAGTTAGCGCGTGAACGCCCAAGAAACTCGCGCGCGGGACAAGAGCCTAGCTGACGGACGAGTGCAGCTTCTTGTCGCGCGCACGACCCTGCGGGCGTGCGCGACTACGTGTTCATCGAGGCGAAGAATTCTTCGTTGGACTTGGTCGTCTTGAGCTTGTCGACCAGGAACTCCATGGCGTCTACCGTGCCCATGGGCGAGAGGATGCGGCGCAGCACCCACATCTTGGCGAGCGTCGCGCGGTCGACCAACAGCTCCTCCTTGCGCGTGCCGGAGCGGGCGATGTCCATGCTGGGCCAGGTGCGCTTGTCGGCGAGCTTGCGATCCAGAATGATTTCGGAGTTGCCAGTGCCCTTGAACTCCTCGAAGATCACCTCGTCCATGCGCGAGCCGGTATCGATCAGCGCGGTCGCGATGATCGTGAGCGAGCCGCCGTGCTCGATGTTGCGGGCCGCACCGAAGAAGCGCTTGGGCCGTTGCAGCGCGTTGGCGTCCACGCCGCCGGTCAGCACCTTGCCCGAGGAGGGCACGACGGTGTTATAGGCGCGGGCGAGGCGGGTGATGGAATCCAGCAGAATCACCACGTCGCGCTTGTGCTCCACCAGCCTCTTGGCCTTCTCGATCACCATCTCTGCCACCTGCACGTGACGCGTCGCCGGCTCGTCGAAGGTGGAGCTCACCACCTCGCCCTTCACCGAGCGGTCCATGTCGGTGACCTCCTCGGGCCGCTCGTCCACCAGCAGCACGATGAGATAGGCCTCGGGGTGGTTCTCCTCGATCGAGTGCGCGATGTTCTGCAGCATCATGGTCTTGCCGGTGCGGGGCGGGGCGACGATCAACGCCCGCTGCCCTTTGCCGAGCGGCGCCACGATATCGAGGATGCGGCTGGTGGTGTCCTTCTGCTTGGGCTCGGAGACTTCCATGCTGAAGCGCTGCTCCGGGTAGAGCGGCGTCAGATTGTCGAAGTTGACCTTGTGCCGGAGGTTCTCCGGCGGGTCGAAGTTGATGTTGTTGAGCTTAAGCAACGCGAAGTAGCGCTCGCCGTCGCGGGGCGCCCGGATCTGGCCCTCCAGGGTATCCCCGGTCCTGAGCCCGAAGCGGCGGATCTGGCTCGGGCTCACGTAGATGTCGTCGGGGCCCGGCAAATAGTTGGACTCCGGCGAGCGCAGAAAGCCGAAGCCGTCCTGCAGGGTCTCAAGCACGCCCGAGCCGAAGATCGCCTGGTCGTTCTCCGCGAGCTGGCGGAGGATCGCGAACATCAGATCCTGCCGGCGCATCGAGTTCGCGTTCTCGATCTCGAGCTCTTCGGCGTAGTCGATCAGCTGGGTCGGGGTCTGAGTCTTGAGTTCTTGCAGATGCATGACGGGAGCTGCCGTTGTGGACAGTGAGCCGCACCGCCGGACGGCGGCACGCTGAGGGCGCAAACCTGGTGAGGATGGCGAGCGCTTATTTCCGAGAGAATGCGCCGACGGCGGGCAGGAAACCCGCCCGCTGCGGCGGGCGTGTGACTTAGCCTATCGGCTGCCGTTCCGCCGTGTCAAACGAAGATTCCATGTCGGTATTCCGGCCGCTCATACCGCCGCGGTCCGCTTGAACTGCTTGGCGAGCGCGAGCCCCTGGCGCTGGTAGGAGGAGCCGATGCCGTGACCGTAGAGCTCGGCCGGGCGTTCGGTCAGTGGCTCGAAGAGGAGGCGGCCGATGGTCTGGCCGTCCTCGATCACGAAGGGCACGTCGTGGGAGCGCACCTCAAGCACCGCGCGGGTGCCGCCGCCACCGGCTTCATCGTGACCGAAGCCCGGATCGAAGAAGCCCGCGTAATGGGCGCGGAACTCGCCGACCAGGGTGTCGTAGGCCACCATCTCGGCGGCGTGGTCCGGCGGGATGCGCACCGATTCCTTAGAGGCCAGGATGTAGAAATCGTCCGGGTTCAGAATCACGCCGCCGCCGGAAGGACGCGCGATCGGCTCCCAGAAGTCGGCGGGCTCGTAGCGGCCGACCACGTCGATATCGATCAGGTCGGTGTGGCGCTTCGCCTTCCAGCCGACAAAGTCGGCGCCCGTGCCGGCGAGATCGACGGAGAGCGGCAGGCCACCGCTGAAGCCGCCGCGCGCGACCTCGCCCTCAACCAGCCGCCGCTCGGCGTGGAGGCGCTCCAGCGCGCCTTCGGAATAGCCGGGATCGCCCCGTTTGAAGCGGATCTGGTTGAGCCGGCTTCCGGCCCGCACCACGACGCTGAAGGTGCGGGGCGAGACCTCGGCATAGAGCGGCCCCCGGTAGCCGGCCTGCACACGGTCGAACTCGTGCGCCTCGTCGGCGATCAGCCGGGTGAAGATGTCGAGACGCCCGGTAGAGCTCTTGGGGTTGGCGTGGGCTGCGACATCGGGCGCGAGCGCGAGGCGTTCCATCAGCGGCACGATGTAGACGCAGCCGCGCTCCAGCACGGCGTCACGCGTGAGGTCGATTTCATGCATGCCGAGGCGCGCGATCTTGGCGCTCACGCTCTCGCGGCCGGGCAGGAAGCTCGCGCGCACGCGGTAGGCCTTGGGCCCGAGCCTGAGATCGAGGCTCGCGGGCTGGATCTGGGGCGCGCCGACAGGGGCTTCCGCGGCGACCTCACCACGTTCGATCAACGCGGCGATCGCGGTGCTGGACAGGACCCCGACTCGCTCAGTCACGCCTCTCGCTCCCAATCCGGCTCAGAAGGGCCTGACGATGACCATGATGACAATAGCGATCATGGCGAGCGTCGGCACCTCATTCACCCTGCGATAGAAGCGCGCGCCGCGGCGGTTGCGGTCGGCGGCGAAGTCGCGACGCCAGCGCGCGAGCAGTCCGTGGAAGGCCGCAAGCAGCGCCACCAGAGCCAGCTTGACGTAGATCCAGATATCGCCGGACCAGTCGACCACACCGGGCTGCGCCAGCAGGGCACCGCCGAAGCCGAAGGTCGCCACCATGGCCGGGTTGATGATGATCCGAAGCAGCCGGCGTTCCATGACCTTGAGAGTCTCGGAGAGCTCAGAGCCCAACTCGGCATCGGCGTGATAGACGTAGAGCCGTGGCAGATAGAGCATTCCCGCCATCCAGGCGATCACCGCGATCATGTGGAGCGCCCGGAGCCAGGTGTAGAGATCGTCGGCCATCAGCCTGCCGCCAGCGGGCAGCCGACATGGGCTGCGGGGCAGAGCCGCCCGCCCTCGCCGGAGTCGAGATGGGCCTCGCCATCCAGGGCGCGGCGCACCAGCCCCGCAAGTGCTTCGATGAAGGCCGGATGCGTGCCGAGCGCGGGCACGCGATGGTAGACGGGGACGCCGGCCCGCTCCGCGTGCTCGCGATAGGTGACATCGAGTTCCACCAGGGTCTCGCTGTGCTCGGAAACGAAGGCGATGGGCACGAGGATCACGGGCACGTGGTCGCGCCCGGCGCGGTCGAGCTCGTCAACAGTGGCGGGCTCCAGCCAGGCGAGCGGCCCCACCTTGCTCTGGTAGCAGACCGTCCAATCCAGCCCGTCGCGGCCGAGGCGGGCGACGATGCGCCGCGCCGTCTCCTCCACCTGCCACTGGTAGGGATCGCCGCGGGCGACCACACGCTTGGGCAGGCCATGGGCGGAGAAGAGGAGCCGCGGCGTCCCGGCCTCGGCCGCCGCCGCCAGCAGGGGCTCGATCAGCGCCGCATGAGCCGCGATCAGCCCGTCCGCCCGCGGGTAGCAGCAGACGGCTTGCGTCGGTATGGCGATGCCGACGGCTCTGGCCGCCGAGTGCCAGGCTGCGAGCGACGAGGCCACGGTCGTGGTCGAGAACTGCGGGTAGAGCGGCAGCAACACGATCCGGTCCGGCCCGAAGGTGGCCACCCGCTGCACCGCAGCGTCGCTCATCGGGTGCCAGTAACGCATCGCGATGGCGACCTCGACCTCGCCGAGATCGCCGAGGGCAGCCTGCAAGGCCGCTGCCTGCGCCTCGGTTTCCTCAAGCAGCGGCGACCGTCCGCCGATCGTGCGGTAGATCTCGCGGGCCTCGGGTCCGCGCCGTTTCGCGATCAGGCGCGCGAGCAGCCGGCGCACCGGCCCCGGCGCGCCGATGATCGCGGGGTCCCGGAACAGGTTGCGCAGAAAGGGCTCGACGGCATCGAGCGAGTCCGGCCCGCCGAGATTCATGAGAACCACTGCGACGCGGCTCATCGCCCGCTCTCGTCCTGCCACGCGTGTACGAGATCGGCGAGCTCCGCCACATGCTCGGGCGGGGTCCCGGGCAGCACGCCTTCGCCCAGGTTGAACACGAAGGGGCCCTGGCTGAGCGCTCCCAGAATGCGGCTGGCCGCGCGGCGCAGCGCATCGCCGCCCGCCAGCAGCGCCACCGGATCGAGGTTGCCCTGCACCGTACAGTGTGGTTGCAGGCGGGACGCCGCCCAGGCTGGGGGCACGGTGCTGTCGATGGAGATTGCATCCACGCCGGTCTCTGCCGCAAATCGCTCGTAGAGCAGACCCACGCCGCGCGGATAGCCGATAACTGGGGCCGCAGGGTGCGCCGCCTTTACGTCGGCCACGATCCGCTTGATGGGACTGATGCTCCACCGCTCCAGCTCGCTCTCCGGCAGCGCGCCGGCCCAGCTATCGAAGACCTGAACCGCGTCGGCGCCGGCATCGAGCTGGGCGATCAGGTGCGCCGTCACCGCTTCGCGCACCGTCTCGATCAGCCGCCCAAAGCTCTCGGGATCGCGATAGGCCCAGCCCTTGGTCGCGGCAAAGTCCCGGCTCTTGCCGCCGCCGACCATATAGGTCGCAAGCGTCCACGGCGCCCCGGCGAAGCCCAATATCGTCGCCCCGGCGGGTGCCGCCGCCACGACCCCTTCCATCGCCTCGTAGACAGGCGCGAGATGGCGGCGCTGCCGTTCAGCATTGAATTCGGGAAGGGGGCCGCCCTCCGGAACCGGCTCAAGACGCGGTCCCTCGCCCTCCTCGAACCAGAGCTTGACGCCGAGCGCTTCGGCTACCACCAGGATGTCCGAAAACAGAATGATCCCGTCGAGAGGGAAACGGCGCAGGGGTTGAAGCGTGGCCTCGGCCGCCAGCGCCGGGTCATAGCAGAGATCGAGGAAGGATCCCGCCTTTGCCCGCAACGCGCGATACTCGGGCAGGTAGCGCCCAGCTTGCCGCATCAGCCAGAGCGGCGGAGGCCGTTGTGCCTCTCCCCGAAGTGCCGCGAGAAGTGGTTTGGTATCTGCGTCCACGAACACCAGTCGGCCCTTGTCCCCGGTTTCGTCAGACTATCTTCATTAATTGAGTCTTAAGTAAGGGTGGATGATGTTGTTGACGTAGACGAGGGGATTGTGGCGTTCATCCCAAGGGTTCCGTGAATCGTCTCGCGGATCTCGCCACAGATGGGCTCGAGGTGAAGAAGCAACGAAGGGCCATCGCTTCCGGGTCCTTCAACGGTCGTGGGAAAATGTGGATTCTGTGGAATGGCACGTGACGCGGCCGGTCGTAAGAGCATTATCCCCACTATGACAGTCCTGTGACATGGATGATCGGATAAGCTGGGGATAGGTTGGGGACTTGTGGGCTGGGCGGCGTTGCTCACGGATTTCCCACATGAAGGCGTTGAAGAATTGTGCCCGTGCGGGCGCAGCGCGGAGGGTCATGGCGAGCTCATGAGAAGGTTTCATCTGCACCTGGTCTCCGATGCTACCGGCGAGACCTGTATCACGATCGCGCGCGCGGCGGCGGCACAGTTTCAGGGCGTGGATACGGTCGAGCACCTGTGGTCCCTGGTGCGCACCGAGACTCAGCTGCGCCGCGTGCTCACGCATGTGGAGGCTGAGCCCGGCGTGGTGATGTACACCCTCGTCGATCCACAACTCCGCACCCTCCTGGACGAGGAATGCCGGCGCATCGAGGTGCCCTGTATCCCACTCCTTGACGCGGCGATCACGGCATTGAGCGCGTTTCTCGGTGTCGAGAGCCGCAATCAGCCGGGCCGACAGCATGTCATGGACGCGGCCTATCTCAAGCGCATCGAGGCGATGAACTATGCGCTCGCCCATGACGACGGACACTCGCCGGCGTCGCTGCGCGAGGCCGACATCGTGCTCGTCGGCGTCTCGCGGACCTCGAAGACCCCGACCTGCTTCTACCTGGCCAATCGCGGCCTCAAGGCGGCCAATGTGCCGATGGTGCCCGGTTGCCCGCTGCCGTCCGAACTGCCGGCGCTGAAGGGTGCGCTGGTGGTGGGCCTCACGTGTCACCCGGAGCATTTGATCGACATTCGGCGCAGCCGCATGCGCATGATCGGCGATGTCGGAGAGACCGCCTACGTGGACCCGCTGCAGGTGGAAGAGGAGGTGCGGCAGGCCAGGCGGCTCTTTGCCGAGGCCGCATGGCCGGTCATCGACGTGACCGATCGCTCGATCGAGGAGACCGCCGCCGCAATCCTGCAGCTGCACGACCGCCGCGCGCATTCGGGCTGAGCGGTTGGCGCGTCGCGGGAAGCGTATATTCTGCGCCATCGCGCGGGCGAGCCGGGACAGGAAGGCGAAACCATGGCAATGGCTGAGGGTGGCCCAGCCTCACACGGAGAGGTTGGCGACCGCCATCTGGTGCTCGCCTCTCAGGCGGCAGTGCGGGCCGCAATGCTGCGCGCCGTCGGCCTCTCCTTTTCGGTCCAGCCGGCACGGGTGGACGAAGGCGCGGTCAAGGACGCCATGCGGGCCGAGGATCCCGAGGGCCGGGAGACCGCACGGGCGCTCGCCGCGCTCAAGGCCCGGCGGGTCAGTGCAGGTGCGCCGGGCGCCTTCGTCATCGGTGCCGACCAGTTGCTGGTGTGCGGCGACGAGTGGTTCGACAAGCCCGTGGATGTCGACGACGCGCGGGGGCAGCTCCAGCGCCTTCGGGGCCGCCAGCACACGCTGGTGACCGCGGTCTCCGTGGTCCGCGACGAGGCCGAGATCTGGGGCGAGGTGGTGTGTCCGCGACTCACAATGCGGCCTTTCTCGGACGCTTTCCTGGAGCGCTACCTGGAGCAGGCGGGAGACGGGATTCTCGCCTGCGTCGGCGGCTACGAGGCGGAGGGCCTGGGCGGGCAGCTGCTCGCGGAAATCAAGGGCGACTGGTTCGCGGTGCTGGGCCTGCCGCTCCTGCCCCTCCTCGGCTTCCTCCGGGAGCACGGGTTGGTGGAGACATGATCCTCACAGGGGCGGCGCGGCTCGCCGGGGTCATGGGCTGGCCGGTGGCTCACTCGCGCTCGCCGCGCATTCACGGCTACTGGCTCGAGGAGAAGGGGATCGACGGCGCCTACCTGCCGCTCGCGGTGCGGCCCGAGGCCCTGAACGCTGCCCTCGCTGCGCTGCCTGCTCTCGGATTTCGCGGCTGCAACCTGACCGCGCCGCACAAGGAGGCCGCGCTTGCGCGCATGGACTCGCTGTCGGAGAGCGCGCGCCGGATCGGCGCGGTGAACACCGTGACGGTCGCGGACGATGGTGCGTTGCACGGCGACAACACCGATGGCTTCGGCTTCATCAGCCACCTGCGCCAGGAAGCGCCGGGCTGGGAGCCTGCGTCGCCGGTCACGGTGCTGGGGGCCGGTGGCGCGGCGCGCGCGGTGGTGGACGCGCTCACTGCCGCAGGCGTCGCCGAAATCCGCCTGCTCAACCGCTCGGGCGAGCGCGCGGCGGCACTCGCCGAGGAGGCGGGCAACACAGTCCGCCCTCTCTCTTGGGAGCAGAGGGAAGCAGCGCTCGACGGCTGCGGGCTGCTGGTTAACACCACGACACTCGGCCAGGTGGGCAAGCCTGCGCTCGACCTCGCTCTCGACCGTCTGCCTGCCGAAGCGGTGGTCTACGACCTGGTCTACGCGCCGCTGGAGACCGACCTGTTGAGGTCAGCGCGGGCGCGTGGCCATGCGGCGGTGGACGGGCTCGGCATGTTGATCCATCAGGCGCGGCCAGGCTTCGCCGCCTGGTTTGGCGGCGAGGCCGAGGTGACGGCGGCACTCCGCACCTTCGCCGCCGAGGGGCTGTGAAGGGGGGCGGTCGTGGTCATCCTTGGCCTTACCGGCTCCATCGGCATGGGCAAGACGACCGTGGCGAACGCCTTGCGCGCGTGCGGCGCCGCCATCTACGACGCCGATGCGGCGGTGCACCGGCTGCTCGCGCCCGGCGGGGCCGCGGTGGCGCCGGTGCTCGCGTGCTTCCCTGATGCTGCCACCGGCGAGGGCGCGGCGCGCGCGGCGGACCGCCGGGTGCTCGGTGCGCGCGTCTTCGCGGACCCGGAGGCGTTGGCGGAGCTGGAAGCGATCCTCCATCCCCTGGTCCGCGCGGGCGAGCGGCACTTCCTCGCGACGAGCCAGCGACGGGGCTGCCGCCTCGCGGTCCTCGATATGCCGCTGCTCTTCGAGACCGGCGGCGAGACGCGCTGCGATGCCACCCTGGTGGTCTCGGCGCCGGATTTCGTGCAGCGCGCACGGGTGCTGGGCCGGGCCCGGATGACCGAGGAACGCCTGGCCGCGATCCTCGCCCGCCAGACGCCGGACGCCGAGAAGCGGCGGCGCGCGGACTTCGTGATCCGCACCGGGCTCGACCGGCGGGTGTCACGGATGGCTGCGCGGCGGATCGCGGCACGCCTCGCCACAGAGCGCGGCACGCGTTGGCCCGCGTGCTGGGCAGGGGCGCTGAAGCCGGCTCAGGAGGGTGACCATGCGTGAAGTCGTGCTCGATACCGAGACCACCGGCCTGGAACCGGCGGAGGGCCACAGGGTCGTCGAGGTCGGCGCGGTCGAGCTGGTCAACCACATCCCCTCGGGCCGGCGCTTCCAGCGCTATCTCGATCCCGAGCGCGACATGCCGGAGGGCGCCGAGCGCGTGCACGGGCTCACCCGGGCCTTCCTCGCCGGGCACCGGCGCTTCGCCGAGGAGGTCGACGCGATTCTCGACTTCATCGGCGATGCCAAGCTGGTCATGCACAACGCGCCCTTCGACCTCGGCTTCCTCAATGCCGAGCTCGAGCGCATCGGCAGGCCGCCAATCCCGGCGGAGCGGACGCTGGACACGCTGGCGATCGCCAGGCGCAAGTTTCCCGGCGCACCGGCGAGCCTCGATGCGCTCTGTAAGCGCTTCTCAATCGACCGGTCGATGCGGGAAAAGCATGGTGCGCTGCTGGATGCCGAGCTGCTGACCGAGGTCTATCTGGAGCTGACCGGCGGCCGTCAGCCCGGGCTGGAGCTGCAACGCGCGGTGCCGGCGCAGGGGGCCGCGCCCGCGTCCCGCGCGGACCGTGCTGCCCGCCCGCCGCGTCCGCACGCGCCGACCGAGGCCGAGACTGCGGCCCATGCCGCCTTCGTCGCGACGCTGAAGGATCCGATCTGGAAGGGCTGAGCGGAGAAGCGGGTCAGACGAACCAGTCAGCCGACGCGGGCCATGACCCCGCCGTCCACCGGGAGCGCCACGCCGGTGATGAAGCGGGCGGCGTCTGAGGCGAGGAAGAGCGAGGCCTGGGCCACGTCCCAGGCGCTGCCCATGCCGCCCCTGAGCGGGCTCCAGGTGTCGCGGGTGGCGGCGATCTCCTCGCGCGGCTTGCCGTAGCGGCGGGCTTGCGTGTCCACCGCCATGGGCGTGTCCATATAGCCCGGCAGGATGGCGTTCACGCGCACGCCGTCGGGCGCGCAGTCGAGCGCGAGCTGGCGGGAGAAGGCGATCATGCCCGCCTTGCTCGTCTTGTAGGTGACCGACTTGTAGTCGACCACCGCGGCAATCGACGAGATGTTGGTGATCACCCCGCTGCCCTGGCTGCGCATGACCGGGACCACGTGCTTGCAGGCCATCACCGTGCCGCGCAAGTTGATTGCCATGACTCGGTCGAAGCTCGCCTCGTCGAGATCCGCGAGCGGCGAATCCCCGCCGGTGTAGGCGACGCCCACGTTGTTCTGCAGCACGTCGATGCGCCCGTGGCGGGCGACAACGGAGCGGACGGCCCCGATCAGCGCCTGCTCGTCGGTGACATCGGCGGCCAGCGCCTCGGCAGCGGCGCCCTCCGCCTCGATGATTGCGGCGGTTTCCTCGGCGGACGCGCGGTCGCGGTCGAGGGCCACCACGTGCGCGCCGGCGCGGGCGAAGAGCACGCAGGTGGCGCGTCCGTTGCCGATCACCGGCCCGGGCGTCTGGCCGGCGCCGGCCACGATCGCGACCCGGCCGTCGAGGCTCAGCGTCGGGCTTTGCCAGGGTGCCGCGCCGGTGGCAGGGGAGTCCTCGGTCATGGTGTCGCCAATCTCACGCTGAAGGGAGGACCCAAAGGCTCGGCAGGCACGCGCGCCTTGTCAAGCCAGGCGGTTGCGCCGCACCGCAGCGCATGAGAGCGTTTGCCGCGCCAGACCCGCCGCCATCGAACACCGCACCCGGAGCATCGAGCCATGAAGATCGGCGCCGTTATCTTCGCCACCGACTACTGCATTGCGCTTACCGAGCTTGCTCCTGCATTGGAGGAGCGGGGGTTCGATGCGCTCTTCGTGCCCGAGCACACCCACATCCCCACGAGCCGGCGCTCGCCCTGGCGGGGTGGCGGCGAGCTGCCGCGGGAATACTCCCATACGCTCGACCCCTTCGTGGGGCTGGCGGCCGCCGCGGCGGTGACCAGCACACTCCGCCTGGGCACCGGCATCTGCCTGGTCACCGAGCGCGACCCCATCGTCACCGCGAAGGCGGTGGCGAGCCTCGATCTGGTCTCCGGCGGGCGCTTCGAGTTCGGTATCGGCGCGGGCTGGAACGCCGAAGAGATGGAGCATCATGGCACCCGCTTCGAGACCCGCTTTCGGGTCATGGAGGACCGGGTCAAGGCCATGCAGGCGATCTGGGCTGCGGACGAGGCGAGCTACGAGGGCGCGTTCACGTCCTTCGAGCCCAGCTGGTCGTGGCCCAAGCCCGTGCAGAAGCCGCATCCGCCGATCCTGCTGGGCGGCGAGACCGTGCATACAATGCGGCGGGTAATGGATTTCTGCTCGGGCTGGTTCCCGCGCGGCCCGCTGCTGCCCGATCCGGCCGAAGGCATGGCGAGACTCCGCGCCGCCGCCGAAGATGCCGGGCGCGACCCGACCACGGTGTCAGCCACGGTCTTCGGTGCCGAGCCCGAAGCTGGCTATCTGGACGCCTGCCGGGAAGCCGGGATGGATCGTGCGCTGCTGATCCTGCCGCCGGAAGGGCGCGACGGGGTGATGCCCGTCGTCGACCGCTACGCGACCCTTATCGGCTGAGCTGACGTCGGCTGAGGTGCGCCGGAGTCAACGAGCGGAAGGCCTCTCTCGCGGCTTCGGCGCCGAGTGCGCCCCAGAGTGCGCCGCCGAGCACCGCCCCGAGCGCACCCCAGGGCTTCTGTTCCGCGAGCGGCTGCGGGGCGCCGCGCCGCCCCCTGACGCGGACCTTAAAGGACTCGTCCGGCGCGGGAAGGGGCATCTGGGTGGTCTTGAGGCTGTAGCCGGCCCGGTCGGGATCGAGGTCCACCTCGTGCAGGATGGTCGCCATGGTGGCCGCGATCTGCACCTCGGCGAAGCCGTTGCCGAGGCAGCGGTGGGGGCCGAGGCCGAAGGGCGCGTACACGTAAGGCTGCTTGTGCTCCGCCCGCTCCGGCGTGTAGCGGTCGATGTCGAAGCGCTCGGGCTCGGGGAAGAATTCCGGCAGGTAGTGGGGCACGGCGGTCGCGATCATCACCCGCTCGCCGGCGGGGATGCGGTGGCCTGCGAACTCGAAGGAATTCGCGGCAGTCCGGACCAGGAGCGGCGTGACCGGATACATCCGCATGGTTTCCATGGCCGCGCGGTGCATCGCGTCCATCTCGCGCAGCGCCTGGTCGGCCGGCACGTCGCCGCTGAGGAGGGCGTTGGCCTCTTCGCGCACCTTCTCCAGCACGTCCGGGTTCCTGAGCAGGGCGTAGAGCATGAAGGCGCAGGTGCCTGCCACAGTGTCCAGCGCGGCGACGAAGGGGCCCATGGCCGCGATCTTCAGGTCCGCCTCCGGGAAGAATTTCGGGTCTTCTTCGTGCAGGTCCAGTAGGTCGTCGATCAGGTCCGGGGCGGCGCCGTGGCGCTCCCGCATCGTGCCTGAGTGGCACTCGATGACCTCGTTATAGAGCTTGTCCACTTGCGCCGAGGCGCGGCGGAAGCGCGGCGACCAGCGCAGGTAGGGCCGCGGCACGACGGTGGCGGACAGCAGACCGTGGACGTAGCAGACCAGGTCGTCGTTGTAGGGACGCGGCGAGACGCCGGCGACCAGCGTGCCCACCTGATCGGTAACGATCCGTTGCAGCGCCGGCACTGCAGCCATCGGCCGCTCTGTCGGCCACGCCGCGATCTCCCGCCGCGCGATGTCGATCATGCCGCCCATGTGCTCGACGGCGTACTCGCGCGAATAGCCGCGCTTCAACGTGCGCCGGAAGGCCGCGTGCTCCGCCCCGTCGGCGCTGAGCGTGGAGCGCGCGGCGCCGAACCAGGCGTTGAAGCCGCTCCAGAACTCGAAGGAGCGAAAGTGCTTCGTGCCCTGCCGCGCGAGGAAGCGGTTGGCCTCGACACCCGCCAGCACGGTGAAGCGCCGGTTGAGCAGGCGCATGCCGTAGACCGGCCCGAGCTCATGGTAGTTGTCGGTGAGGAAGGCGCGCATGTCCCGCGCCATGTCGAAAACACTGCCGACGACCGGCAGGCCGCGTGCGAGCGGTAGGTTCGAGGACGCCATCTCCCAGCCCTCTGCGGTCGTGCCCCTGCCCCTTGTCCCGCGGCGCGGGAGGCCGCAGGGTGCCGCCGCCTGTTTCTATCATGGGGTTGGTGACGGTCGAATTCCAGCTTTTCCGCTATGTCGTTCGGCCCGGACTCTATGCCGGACCGCGCAACCCATGAGATTTCGCCGCTGCTCCCATGCCTGCTCTGGCAAACGAAGGCTCGCCCATGGTATAGGCGCGCCGCCTTCAAGGGGAAAAATGCGATGGACGTGACGACCGAGCGCCACGAGGGTGTGTTATGCGCCCGCGTAATCGGGAGAATCGAGCCGCGCAACGCCGGCGAGTTCCAGACAGCGATCACCGGGGCGGTCCAGAATGGCGACCGCGCCGTGATCCTGGATTTCGAGGAGCTCGCCTATATCGGTAACGTCGGTCTTCGCGCGTTGCACATCACCGCCAGGGTGCTGCGAGACCGTAACGCCCGTGTGGCCGTCTGCGCGCCGCAAGGTGTCGTCGCCGCGGTCTTCGCGGGAAGCGGTGTGGACAGGTTGATCGCGGTGTATCCCACCAAGGCCGCCGCCCTCGCAGCCTTTCGCGAGTGACGCGGCATCCGGCACGACAAAGGGGACGGTAACGGCCGAACCCCAGCATATCCGCTATGCCGGTCGCGCAATGTTGATCGCCAGTTGATCCGCTGCGGGGTTGGCACGCGTCGCGATCGTTCGTATCGTTCAACCCCGCCGAGTTGCAGGGGCTGGGCGACGACATGCGATATGCGACGGGGGCCGAGAGCGGCTCCTGCTCTTCCAGGAGGTAGAGCGTGGACGCGGCACGAATCGTCATCGAAGTCCTCCAGTACTACGGCTACGTCGGGCTCGCCGTTGCGGCCGCATTCCTGCTCTACGGCATTGAGCGCGTGGATGAGGGGGCGCGCCGGTCGTACGCCTTCCGGCCGCTGCTGATCCCGGGCTGTATCGTGCTCTGGCCGCTGGTCATCGTCCGCTGGGTCGCGGCGGAACGGCAGCGCGGCTGAGGGGCCCGTCGTCATGCAGCGCCGCCATCGCAAGACCCACGCCTATATGTGGAAGGTGCTCGCGATCTTTCTGCCGGCGATGCTGATCGCGGCGCTTGCCATTCGCCAGCACGGGCCGACGGAGAAATCCGCCGTCCAGCTCGAAAAGCCCGGGGCGCAGGCCGAGGCGCCCGCCGCAACGGCGGAAGAGTAAGGGGGCGGCTGAGCGATGAGCGTGCGTTACGCGCCGGTCGGCTGGAACCGCAACAAGATCATCTACGATGTCGTGGTGCTCGCCGCCGCCGTCGCCTACATCCTGCTCTTCATCAAGATTGCGCCGAGCTTCCAGGACGTCACCAAGCCGACCAGCGGGGCGATCCTAAGGGCGCAGGCCTTCGGCACCTGCGCCTTCCTGATGCTCACCTTCATCCTGTGCATCGGGCCGCTCGCGCGCCTCGATCAGCGCTTTCTGCCGCTGCTCTACAACAGGCGCCATTTCGGTGTGATCACCTGTGCCATCGCGTTTACGCACGCGACGCACGTGGTCAGCATCTATTACTCGTTCAGCCCGCTGAACAAATACGTCGCCGTGCTGGCGAGCAACACGAGCTACGACCGCTTCCTCGGCTTCCCCTTCGAGACCTTCGGCATCTTCGCGCTCTTCCTGCTGCTGGTGCTCGCGGCCACGAGCCACGACTTCTGGCTCAGGTTCCTGACTCCCCCGATCTGGAAGGCGATCCACATCTCGGTCTACGTCGCCTATGCGGCGATCGTCTGCCATGTGGCGCTCGGCTCCCTGCAGGCGAAGCAGAGCCCGCTGCTCGCCGTCATCGTGGGCCTGAGCGTGGTGGCGGTGACGGGCCTGCACCTCGTTGCCGGGCGCATCGAACGGCAGAAGGACCGTAACGCGGCGGAGAGCGCCCCTGAAAGCACCGACGAGACTCCCTGGGTCGTCGCCGGCAACGTGGATTCGGTGGCGGACGGACGCGGCATCGTGGTGCCGCTGGAGGACGGCGAGCGCGTCGCGGTGTTCCGCTACGGCGACAAGCTGTCGGCACTCGCCAACGTCTGCGCCCATCAGAACGGCCCGCTCGGCGAGGGACGGATCATGGACGGCTGCGTCACCTGCCCGTGGCACGGCTTCCAGTACCGGCCCGAGGACGGCTGCTCGCCGCCGCCCTTCACCGAGAAAGTCGCGACCTACCGGCTCAAGCTCGACGGCAGGCGGATCCTGCTCGATCCCCGAGCGAACGAGCCTGGCACCTATGTCGAGCCCGTGCGGGTGACGGAGGCGTAACATGGCAGGCCGCTTGCCGGACCCAGGCTTCTTCGTCGGCTACCTCAACTCGGTGCCGCGCCCGCTCGCGATCTTCCTGGTGGTGGTTGCCGCTGCCCTCGTGGGCGGCATGGCCGGATTGGCCTTCGCCCTCGGCACCAACGTGAACGACCCCGGCGACGGTACCTTCGCCCGCAAGCTCGGAAAGCAGGAGATGTCGGGGATTCTGGTGGAGAGTCCCTATCCGATCCTGCGCGTGCGCCCGGACGCGAAGAATCCCGAGGCGCGCACGGTCATGCTCACCGTGCCCGGCAAGCGCAGCGTCAAGCGGCGCGGGCGCAAGCTCTTCGACCAGCTCGTCGACGTGACGGGCTTCATGTTCCAGCGCGGCGACATCGACATGCTGCAGGTCCAGGGCAAGAACTCCCTGAAAGCAGTCAAGGCCGGCGAAGGCGAGCCCCCGCCCGAGTTCACTCCGGCGCCGGCGGAGCCCCTCGGCCGCTGGCGTCTCATCGGCGAGATTTGCGACAGCAAGTGCCATCTGGGCGCCATGCGCCCGGGCGACGGGCTCGCGCACAAGGCCTGCGCCAACCTCTGCATTTCATCCGGCGCGCCGCCGATCTTCGTCACTGCGGAGGAGGGCGCGGTCGAGGGCGAGACTTTCCTGCTGATGGCCAATGAGGATGGCGGGCCGCTCCCCGACCACTTCGGCGATTACGTCGCGATCCTCCTCCAGCTCGAAGGCGAGGTCGAACGCCTCGACGATCTCCTGGTCTTCAAGGTCGATATCGACGCGGCCAAGGTGTTCTGAGCGATGAAGCAATTCGCCTGGATCATTGCCGGTGCGATCGTGACCGCCGGGCTCGGCTATGCCTCCTATTGGGTCTATCTGGAGGTGCAGGCCAATACCCGCGGCACGCTCATTTCGGGCTTCGGCATCTTCGTCGGCGTCATGGGCGTGTTCGCCATGCTCAGCGTGGCGCAACTCGTCTTCACCTACACCGAGCGCCTGCTGTGCAAGCGCAAGACGCCCGCTGCCGACGAGGGTTCGTGACGGTCGATTGAGACGCGCCGCGCGGTCGCGCGGTGGCATAAGGCAGGGTCTCCATGAACAAGATCGCGATCAAGACGCTCGACGAGTTGGAAGACCGCCAGCCGGCCTACGCCTTAGTCGGCGAGGTCGATCTTTGCGTCGTTCGCTACGACGACAACGTTTCCGTCTTCTACGGCCGCTGCCTGCACCGGGGCGCGCTCATGGCCGACGGCTACGTCGACGGCGAGAACCTGATCTGCGGCGTCCACTACTGGGACTACCGCCTCGACACCGGCGTCAGCGAATACAACAACGAGGAGATCCTGCCCAAGTTCGTCTCGTGGATCGAAGACGGGAAGGTTCTGGTCGATGCGGACGAGGTCGGCGCCTGGCAGGAGGAGCACCCGCAGCCCTTCAAGCGGGACGAGTACCTCGGCCTCTACGCCGACACCCACCCCGCGGACGAGGAGCCCCACGTCGGTCTGATCCAGGGCTACGCCAGGGACGGACTCTCCGAGACCGGCCATCACGGCGTCGTGGTGGCCATGGGCGTGCCGCGCCAGGATCTGCCGAGCTGGGACGACATCCAGTTCATCACGGCGCAGCTCCACCGCATGCCGCACCTCGACGACGAGCCCGTCGGCACCGAGGTGGTGATCGGCCCCAACGCGCAGAAGCCGCTCACCCTCGAGATTCCGCTCCTGGTCTCGGACATGAGTTTCGGGGCGCTTTCGGAGCCCGCCAAGGTCTCGCTCGCGCGCGGCGCCGAGCTTTCCGGCACCGGCATCTGCTCGGGCGAGGGCGGCATGCTGCCGGAAGAGCAGCAGGCCTGCAGCCGCTACTTCTACGAGTATGCCTCAGGCCGCTTCGGCTTCTCCTGGGACAAGCTTGAGAACGTGCAGGCCTTCCACTTCAAGGGCGGCCAGGGCGCCAAGACCGGCACCGGCGGGCACCTGCCAGGCAACAAGGTAAGGGGCAAGATCGCCGAGGTGCGGGGGCTGCCGGAAGGCTCGCCTGCGGTCTCGCCGCCGCGCTTCCCGGACTGGACCGAATGGCGCCAGGTGAGGGATTTCGCCGACGAGGTGCGCAGCCACACCGGCGGCATCCCGATCGGCTACAAGCTCTCCGCCCAGCACATCGAAAAGGATATCGACGCCGCGCTCGAGGTGGGCGTCGACTACGTCATCCTCGACGGCCGCGGCGGCGGCACCGGCGCGGCGCCGCTCATCTTCCGCGACAACATCTCGGTGCCGACCATCCCGGCGCTCGCCCGCGCGCGGCGCCATCTGGATGCGTCCGAGCGCCAGGACGTGACGCTGGTGATCACCGGGGGCCTGCGCAAGCCCGCCGACTTCGCCAAGGCGCTGGCGCTGGGCGCCGATGCGGTTGCGGTCTCCAACGCCGCGATTCAGGCGATCGGCTGCCTCGGCATGCGCGCCTGCCACACCAACAACTGCCCGGTCGGCATCGCGACCCAGAAGCCGCATCTGACCGCGCGGATCGAAATCGAGAAGTCGGCACGGCGTCTCGCCAACTTCTTCGAGGCGAGCGTCGAGCTGATGAAGATCATGGCGCGCGCCTGCGGGCATTCGCACCTGAATCAGCTCGCGCCCGACGACCTCGTGACCTGGAAAGAGGATATGTCCCGCCTCTCGGGCGTCGCCTACGGCGGCGTCGGCGGCTGAGCGGGCGCTATAGATACCTGGCGAAGGACCTGTTCGCAGCCGGGATTTCGTCGACGGTCCCCAGATAGGCGTGCCGAGTCATGTCGGGCGAGTACTTGCTCGCCGGCGGCTGGCGGCCGAGCGCCTCCGCCATGCTGCGGATATGGTGAGGTGCCGCGCCGCAACAGACGCCCAGATAGTTGACGCCAAGTGCCCGCGCGTCCTTGGTGAATTCCGCGATCTCATAGCGGTTGCAGGTGAAGGGGTCGAGCGCCGTGGGGAAGGGGCGCTCTTCCGGTATGCAGCCACACTCCGAATCGCTGAGCGACAGGAATGTCGGCTCGTCCTCGCTGGTGCGGTAGGCTACCGGCAGCGCCGCGACGTGGCAGCTCACCGCCTCGCGGATTTCCCCGAGCAAGGGCAGCATGGTGGCCGGGCCGCGGGCACAGTTGAGTCCCACGACGTCGGCGCCCGCATCCTCTAGGCGCTTGCCGGCCTCGGCCGGGGTCAGTCCTTCCCGTGTCAGCGGGTCGCGGAAGATGGCGAGGTTGATCACTGCCGGCAGCCCCGCCTCCTTGATCGCCTCCAGCGCCAGCAGCGCCTCGCTGACGTAGGAAATCGTTTCGGCGACGATGAAGTCCACACCCTCGTCCACGGCCCAGCCCACCTGCTCGTCGAACATGGCACGCACGCGCCGCGCGGACTCGTCCTCGCCGTCCACGTAGATGTTGGAGTTGCAGACGTTGCCGGCGACCAGAGCGTCGCCCTCCCGCGCCACCTCCCGCGCAAGACGGATCGCGGTGCGGTTGATCTCTTCCAGTGCGCCCTCCTTGCCGATCAGCCTGAGCTTTTCCCGGTGGGCGTAGTAAGTGAAGGCGAGCATGACGTCAGAGCCCGCGCGCAGGAAGTCGCGGTGCAGCCGGATTACCGCATCGGGGTGTTCCAGCACCGCCTCGGGCACATAGGGGCCGGCGGCGACATAACCGCTGCGCTCGAGCTCGAAGAGATAGCCTTCGGCGCAGATGACCGGCCCTGCCGCCAGCCGTTCGAGTAGACTCGATGCGCCAGACGCTTCGGCGTCAGTCATGGACGTGTTCTCCTTGATGGTGCCAGACGCAGCCGGCGCTAAAGGTGCTTCGCGAAGTCCTTGTATCTGGACGGGACCTTGTCCGAGGTGCCGTAGAAGGCGTGCGTCGACATGTCGGGCGAGTACCTGCTCCCCGGCGGGCGGCGGCCGAGGGCTTCCGCCATGCTGCGGATGTGGTGGGGGGACGCACCGCAGCAGACGCCGAGATAGTTGACGCCGAGCGCCTGCGCGTCCCTGGTGAATTCCTCGATCTCATAGCGATTGACGGTGAAGGGGTCGAGAGCGGTGGGGAAGGGCCGCTCCCGCGGCAGACAGGCGCAGTCGGGATCCTCCAGGGACTGGAAGCTGGGTTGCTCGGCGGTGGTGCGGTAGGCCACCGGCAGCGCCGCGACGTGGCAGCTCACCGCCTCGCGAATGGGGCCGAGCAGCGGCAGCATGGTGGCCGGGCCGCGCGTGCAGTTGAGCCCGACCACGTCGGCGCCCGCGTCTTCCAGGCGCTTGGCTGCCTCGGCCATGCTCAATCCGTCCCGCGTGATCGGGTCGCGGTGGACGGCGAGGTTGATCACGGCCGTCTGGCCGGCCGCCTTGATGGCTTCAAGCGCGAGCAGGGCCTCGCCGACGAAGGAGATGGTCTCGGCGACGATGTAATCCACGCCTTCGTCGACGGCCCAGGCCACCTGCTCGTCGAACATCGCGCGCACGTCGCGGGCGGACTCGGCGTCACCCTCGACATAGGTGTTGGAGTTGGACACATTACCGGCGACCAGCGCGTCGCTCCCCTGCGCCGCTTCCCGCGCGAGGCGCAGCGCGGTGCGGTTCATTTCCTCGAGCGAGTCTTCCCTGCCGATCACGCGGAGCTTCTCGCGATGGGCGTAGTAGGTGAAGGCCAGCATGACGTCGGAGCCCGCGTGCAGAAAATCGCGGTGCAATTGGGCCACGACCTCCGGGTGGTCCACAACCGCCTCCGGCACGTAGGCGCCTGCGGAGAGATAGCCGCGGCGCTCGATCTCGAAGAGATAGCCCTCGGCGCAGATGACCGGCCCCGCCGCCAGCCGCTCGAGAAGATTCAGTCCGCTGGATAGTGCGGCGTCAGTCATGGGTAACGCTCCCTATTGGTACTGGCCGGCCGGGCCGGGATGCAGTGGCGAATCCTTCACCCGCCACAGGAACCGCCGCACGATATCGCCGTAGCCGGCGAACAAAAAGCCGCCGTTTTCGGCAAGCACCCGCTGCCGCTCCGCGCGGTAAACACGGGGCAGATCGTACCAGGCGATGCCGGGCCGCTCGTGGTGGAGCGCATGAAAATTGTTGCCGAGGAAGAGCAGTCTCATCAGCGGGCCGGCCTCCACGATGACGGTGCGCTGTGACTGATCCGCCGCAGGCCGATGCTCGGTGTAGGAGCGCAGCAGGATCACCGCGGTGCCCGGATAGACGTAGAGCATCACGTAGGCCCAGAGCGGGATGCCGCAGACGACCAGCACCCAGACCAGCACCAGCGCAGTCAGCACCGCATGCGTGGCCCAGATTTGAACGCATCCCGGCTCACCGCGGATCAGCCGCGCGCCTTCCTCCCGCCAGAACGCGAGCATTGTGAGCGCAGGCCCCAGCAGCAGCCGGCCGGCCAGAGTGTTGTGGACCCGGAGCAGCGCCCGATGGACCGGCCCCAGCCGACGCCAGCGCTCGGGCTCCACGTAGAAGCTCTCGGTATCGCCGAGCGGTTCCGTGAGGTGCGGCGTGGCGTGATGGCTGAGGTGACGGCTGCGGTAGAGCGGATAGGGGAGCCAGAGCGCGACCGGCGCCATGGCGAGCGCGGCGTTTGCCCATTGCCGGCGCGTGGGGTGGCCGTGGATGATCTCGTGTTGCAGGCTGCCGTGCCAGCCGATCAGCCAGCCGCCGAGCGGCAGGACCAGCCACCAGGGCAGCGCATGATGGTACCAGGTGAGCGCCAGCCAGCCGCCGTAGATCGCCGCCGCCACGATCCAGGTCGGCCCCTCGATCCAGCGCCAGAGGGCAGGGAGGTCCGCTCGAGCGAGGGAATTGTCGGGGTTACTGTGCACGATGACCCGGCTGTGGCGACGGCGACAATCCACTCTGTGGCCCGTCTTGCGTTGAAACAACGTGGGAATTCGCTTGGATTGTCACAGTTCGCGTTAATTTCCAGATGTTTGTGATATACTGCACCGAGTGTTGATATTTCGCGCAATCCGGTGAACAGGCGCATGGACAGGCGTGACACGGCGCAACGCTTTCGCGAGCGGCTGCTCGAGGCCATGGAGAGGGGGCAGGTCAACCGGTCCGCCCTCGCCGCGCGCATCGGGATCGACCGCTCCACGCTGTCGCAGCTTCTATCGGCCGAGGCCGACCGCCTGCCGCGCGCCGACACCGCCGCAGCGATCGCGGCAGCTCTTCACGTGAGCCTCGATTGGTTGCTCGGCCTCAGCCAGCAGGCGAAGCTCGGCGCCGATATCCTGGAAGAATCGGTTGAAGTGAAGGCGAGCGCGGACGAGCCCGCGGATGAAAGCCTCGCCGCGTGGTACGCCGAGGCGGTCGGCTACAAGATCCGCCACGTGCCGACCACGCTCCCGGACCTGCTCAAGACCGAGGCGGTGCTGGACTACGAGTATCGCGACTTCGCCGCCAGATCGCCCGACCGGGCGATCGCGATTTCCCACGGCCGCCTCGCCTATGTGCGGCTGCCGGAGACGGATATCGAAATCTGCGTGTCGCGTCAGTCCATGGAGTCCTTTACCCGTGCCGAGGGCATCTGGCGCGAGCTTTCGTTAGCGGCCAGGCGCGAGCAGCTCGATCACATGATCGCGTTGATCGACGAGCTCTACCCCACGCTCCGCGTGTGCTTCTTCGACGGCCTTACCCATTTCTCCGCGCCCTACACCGTGTTCGGGCCGCAGCGGGCGGTGGTCTATGTCGGCCAGATGTTTTTCGCCTTCAACACGATCGCGCACATTCGCGTGCTCACACGCCATTTCGACGCCCTGGTGCGAGCCTCGACCGTGCCGGCCCATGTGGCCGGCAATTCCTTGCGCGAGCTGCGCGATGAGTTGGACTAACGCTCGCGGCGCCAGCGGATATCGTCGAGGACGAGGCGGGCGCGCACGCCCAGGTACGTGATGGGCGCGGGCGGCAGCGGGTCCGGCTTCCCCTGTGCCTCCAGATCGGCGATGAGCGGGTTGTCCTGTCCGGTCGCCATGTCCGCCGCTAGCACGCCCGAGATGGTGCCCTTGGTGACGCCGACCCCGTTCTGGCACACGGCGGCGAAGGTGTGGGGACCCACCTTGCCGAAGCCCGGCGCATGGTTGCGCGAGAGGCAGACGTAGCCGCGCCAGGTGTGCTCGATCTTGACCTCCGGCAGCATCGGGAAGCGCGCCTCGAAGGCCCGCTGATGGTCTCGCTTGATCGTCTCCATTTCGGCGTCCGAGCGCCTGAGCTTCGGCGCATAAAAGAAGCGCTGGCGGATCAGGATGCGCCGCTCGGTGGTGTAGCGCATGGTGACGCTGATGTGGGAGTTGGCCGGGGTGAGTCCCCAGTCATCCACGCCGCCGAGCGCCTGGTGCTCCGCCTTGGTGAGCGGCCGGGTCAGGCTGCCGTGGGCGGCGAAAGTGAGCAGGGAGCCCTTGAAGACCGAGAACTGCGGCGCAAAGCCGTTGACCGCGAGCACCATGGCCTGGGCGTCGACGGTGCCGCCCGGGGTGGTCGCGCGAATGCCGTTCCGCTCCTCCACTTCCATCACCGGCGTGTACTCGTGCAGCGTCACGTTCCCGGGCAGGGTGTCGGCGAGGCCCTTGGTGAGGCCCGCCGGGTTCATGAGCCGCCCGCCCGCCGTGTAGAGCGCCGACGTGTGATAGGAGGTGCCGAGCTCCCGCTTGAGACCGGCGGCGTCGACCCAGCGATAGGGCTCGTCGAGTTCGTCGAGCGCGCGCGCAAAGGGCTCCAGGATCTTCTCGCGCCCGAGCTCCGTGCGGGCGGCGTGGTACTTGCCGCGATGGGTGTAGGCGCACTCGATCCCGTTCTGGGTGACGCACGCATCCAGATAGTCGATCGCCGCCCGGCTGAGGCGGATGTAGTCGTGCGCGCCCGAGAGCTCCTCGAACTCGCCGCCGACATTGTGCGGCAGGTCGATGGCGAAGCCCGAGTTGCGCCCTGACGCGCCCTCGCCCACCTCATGGGCATCGAGCAGGACGATGTGATCGTCGGGCCGGTTCTCGGCGAGCCTGCGCGCCGCCGCCAGGCCGGCGAAGCCCGCGCCCACCACCAGCCAGTCGGCCCGCACGTCGCCCTTGAGCGCAGGCGTGGGCTCGCGCGGCGGCAGGATGCGGCTCCAGCCGTTGGTGGCGTCCTCCTTGGGTAGAATCTTGACCGCCATGAGCTGGCCTCCGCGCGGATGGCCGGAAGAACCCGGACTATGCCGGACTTATCCGGACCGACCGCCCCGTGTCTAGCGCGCGTTGGGGATGAAGAGACGCTCGCCGTCGATGGCGAAGCCGTCGATCGCCGCCTGGCCCGCGGGCGAGAGCAGCCATTCGGCGAAGCGCCGGGCGGGCTCGGCCTTCACATGCGGGTGCCGCTCCGGGCTCACCAGGGTGACGCCGTACTGGTTCCGGAGCCGCGCATCGCCCTCCACCACGACCCGGAGGTCGAGCCTGCCCCGCATGGCGAGCCAGGTGCCGCGATCGGCGAGGGTGTAGGCCTCCATCATCGTTGCGGTGTTGAGCGTCGCCCCCATGCCTTGGCCGGCTTCGCGATACCAGGTGCCGGACGCGCCGGTGGGGTCCACGCCGGCAGCCGCCCAGAGCGCCTGCTCGCGCCGGTGGGTGCCGCTGTCGTCGCCCCGGCTCACGAAGGGCGCCTTCGCCGCCGCGATGCCGGCAAGCGCCGCCGCCGCGTCGCCCGTGCCGACGATCCCGGCCGGATCGCTCGCCGGCCCGACCACCACGAAGTCGTTGTGCATCAGGTCGAAGCGCTGGCTGCCGTAGCCCTCGGCAACGAAAGCCTCCTCCGACGGCTTGTCGTGCACCAGCAGCAGGTCCGCATCGCCGTTCCGCGCGAGCCGGAGCGCCTGGCCGGTGCCGACCGCGACGACGCGCACCTCGATCCCGCTCTCGGCCTCGAAGAGCGGCAGCAGATGGTCGAAGAGCCCGGCGTTCTGGGTCGACGTGGTCGAGGCGACGGTGATGAAGTCCCCGGCCCGCGCGCCCGGCGCCGCCAGCAGGAGCGCGAGGGCCGACGCCAAGAACAGCCGGAGAACGCGGCCTCGGATGCGGCCGTGCTGTCGCATGGGCGGCGGTCTCTGGTTCAGGCCCTGGGCGGGGTGAGCTCGCGGCGCTCCCACCACAAGAGCTCGCCCCGCAGGAAGGCGCTGGCGAGCTCGTTCTCCGGCCCCGCGAAGAAGGTCTCCGCTGCGGCATGCTCCAGCAGGCGGCCCCGGTGCAGGAACATCACCTCGTCCGCAAGCCGCCGCGCCTGGCCGAGATCGTGCGTGGTCATGATGATCTTGGTGCCCTCCGCGGCCATCGCCTCGATTGCGCCCTCTATCACGTGGGTCGCCGCCGGGTCGAGATTGGCGGTCGGCTCGTCGAGGAAGAGCACCTGCGGGTGCAGCGCCCAGGAGCGCGCGAGCGCCAGCCGCTGCTGCTCGCCGAAGGAGAGCACGCGCGCCGGAATGCGCGCGAAGGCGCCGAGCCCGGTACGCTCCAGCGCGTCGTCAATGAGCCGTCGGCGCTCGGGCCGGGGGATACGGCGCAGGCCGAGCGCGAAGTCGATGTTGGCGGCGACCGAGCGGCGCAGCATCACCGGGCGCTGCATCACCATCGCCTGGAAGCGCAGCGGGTCGCGCCCGGCGGCGCCCAGCCACAGCACCTCGCCCTCGCTCGGCGCGATCAGCCCGTGGCAGAGCCGGAGCAGGAGGCTCTTCCCGGCACCGTTGGGACCCATGATGATGGTCTTCGGCCCCTCGGCGACGCGCATCGAGACCGACTTCAGCAATCTTTGCCGGTCGCGCTCGAAGCTCACGCCCCTAAGCTCCAGCGGCAGGATCGAGGCCGCCGTCATCGCGGCCGCCCTTGCGCCAGCGTGCCCCGCAGGAGCGCGGCGGCGGCGCTGACGGCAATCGAGAGCGCGACCAGGACGATGCCCAAGCCCAGCGCGAGCGCGAGGTCGCCCTTGGAGACCTCGAGCGCGATCGCCGTGGTCATGACGCGGGTCACGTGGTCGATATTGCCGCCCACGATCATCACCGCGCCGACCTCGGCGATGGCGCGGCCGAAGCCCGCGAGCACGGCGGTGAGCAGGCTCACGCGCCCGTCCCAGAGCAGCGCCATCAGCGCGCGCCGCGGCGTCGCGCCGAGCGAGCGCAGTTGCTCCTCGTACTCGTCCCACATGTCTTCGATCACCTGGCGGGCGAGCGCGGCGATGATCGGGGTCACCAGCAGCACCTGGGCGATGACCATCGCGGTCGGCGTGAAGAGCAGGCCGAGCACGCCGAGCGGACCCGCGCGGGAGAGCACGAGGTAGACCAGCAAGCCCACCACCACCGGCGGCAGGCCCATGAGCGCGTTGAGCAGGACGACGAGCGCCCCCCGGCCGGGGAAGCGGAAGAGCGCCACCGCCGCGCCGAGCGGCAGTCCGACGACGCTCGCCACCGCCACGGCGCCCACGCTGACCTGGAGCGAAAGCAGCACGATCTCGCCGAGATCGCTGTCGAGCCGATAGACGAGGGAGAAGGCCGCCGCGAAGGCCTCGGCGATGTCGGTCACGCTGGCGCCCTACCGCCTGCTGAGGTGAGTGCCGGCCGCCACCCGGCGCCGGTGCCGGCCATGGTCCCAACACCGTGTCCGGAACGCAACCGCCCGCCCACTCACCTCAGAGGATCGATCAACCGACGCCAGAACTCCTACACCTCAAAACTGCCGCCAGGCTGTCCGACGAACCGAGGCCACTTCAGTCTACAGGGCCTGCGAGGAGTTGGCCGCCAAAGGTGTCAATATCACTCTGCCTTCCGGACCGACGAAAAACAGCACCCGTGTGATTGCGTTTTGCGAGGATCTGGACAACTACAAGGTCGAACTGAACGAGTCGATTCTGAAATCTCTCTGAAAGGGAAAGGTACGATGGGCAACAAACCCCAACTCTTTAAGTTTCAAGATATTGAACACCGGCTACACACACTGGAGCCCGGAAAGACCTACATCAAGCCCTTTGTGACCAGTGCGATTAGCGATACTATGTGCGGTGGCTTGAACTTCCTGAATCAGGTTTCCGTGCCGTGGAAGCTGACCTGCGATGAGATCATCTACTGCATGGAAGGGACCTTCCGTTTGACGTGCGGTGGCGAAGCTTATATCTGCAACCCGGGCGATGTTCTCTACATCCCGAGGGACAATCACATCGCATACGAGTGCGATGAAAAATGCGTGATCTTCTATGCGGCGTATCCACATGATTGGAAGCAAAGAGCAGGCATAACCTTTGTCCCAGGAATCGACCCCGAAGATATGCCGCCAACCGACAACTGAGGGTTGTTCGGCGCTCTAATTGGACGCCGATCGGCGTGGTCCGGCTGAAGATCCGGGGACCGTCGGCGAGGGCGTGGACGGTTTCGATCTCGCCGTTCTCGGCTACCCGTCTGAGCGTCTCGGGCGTGACCTGAAGGAGTACGGCCGCCCTGGTCAGGTTGAGCCATGGCTCGATGCTGTCGGCGGCCGGGCGGCGGACCGGGATCCGATGATGGGATCGCAGCGACATCAGCCGCTCCCGGGACCAGCGATTGCCGTTGCCGGTAACCAGCCCGTTGCGGTTCAGCAGCCCCGCGATGAGATCGTCGCCGACGATGCGGACCAGCAGGCGGACGGCATCGATGATGTCGGGTGCGGTGCTGTCGCGCTGGCGGCGGCGCCGCGCCGGGTTCGGGTCGTGCAGGGTCTCGGCACGGTGATGGCGGCAGTGCATGACAGGCCACCGCCGCTACCAGCTGAGCGAGCTGCGCAGCAACAGGCCGTGTTCCGCAGCGCCCTCGTGCGCCTCCTCTCGCGTGCCTTCCAAGGAGACCGCCGTGCCGGGTGCGACCTGCCACCTCGCCCCGGTGCGCCACACGCGCCCACCGTCACTCCAGCCGAGGCCTGCATAGGGCGTGAGTACCCCCGGCGCGCGCCCGAGATCCAGACCGTAACCGACCTCAGCCTCGAGCCTGCGCCCGGCCTCGAAGTCGCCCTGCGGCGCCAGGTCCTGCGCGTCGGCGAGCGACCAGAGCCGCTCCGTTCCGCCCGACGCCGCACCCCAGACCGGCGCGAGGGTGAGCGAGAGGCCTTCTCCCGATGAACCGGGGTCGATGCGGATGGCGCCAGACGCGCCCCATTCCTCGTAGCCCGCCTCCTGGTGGGCGACGAGCGTGCGCACCGAGCCCTCGATGGTCACCCCGCCGCCCGAGTAGCGGAGCCCCGCACCCACCTCGAGGCCGGTGCCGGTCTCGGCGTCGCCGCCGTCATGACGAACGCCGAGCTCCAGTGAGGGCGTCAGCACGCCCGAGCCGGTCGCGAAGCTGCGCGCGCCTTCGACCGTGAGCCGCACGCGGCTCACGTCCGCCTCGCTCCCCGCCATGCCGGGGACCGCTCGCGAGGACGTGCCCGCCCAGAATGCGTCCGACTTGAGCGCTACCGCGAGCCCGTCGGGCTCCGAGGGCGAAAGCACCTCGCCCCGCGCCCCCACCGCGACCATGCGCATGCCGATGTCGGTCTCGTAGCGCCGCGCACGGTCCGTTCCGGGATGCTGGGTGAGGGTGAGGTCGCCCTCGCCGTAGCCCGCGAACCCCCATACGTTCACCGTCTCGGTGAGGCCGAGCTGTGCATAGGGATAGAACGCGGTGAGCGAGCTCTCGACAGTGCCGCTGTCGTCATGCTTCCTACCCAGGAGCGCGTAGTCGCCGTCGCCATCGCTCACCGACAGAGCCACGCCGGCGAGCCAGCGCTCAGTCCCGACGTCGGCGCCGAGGAAGCCGCTGGTCACGCTCGCATCCATGCGCACGTCGTCGACCTCGGCCTCGAACCCGCCTGTAGCGGCGCGGCCCCACGCGGTCCAGGCCGGCCCGCCCGCCTCGCCGCCGGAGGACAAATGGAACGAGCTCCCGAGCAGGAGCGCGCGGCCCGTCATCCCTCGGCCGGTATCGGCGGGCGCATCCTCGCCTGCACCCAGCGCTTCGAGCGCGCCGCGCACGTCGCCCTCGCCCGCCGGAGCTGCCGCGCTGTCCGAGAGGTCGAGCGACTGTCCGCCCACCGTAACGTGTGAGCCGCCGCTCCCTTGCAGCCGCCCCCCGATGGCCTCGACCGCCTGGGAGGCCACCGTGCGCCCAAAGCGCGCGAGCCATGCCTGCGGCATTGGGTCCGAGTTCACGATGGTGCCGGTCGCCGTGTCGTCCACGATGAGTGCTCCGGAGGCGTCGCTCAGGGTCAGTGTCAAGGTTTCCGCGCCTTCGTCGATAGCGTCGTCCAGCACCGCCACGGAGACGCTCTTCCGGGTCTGACCTGCTGCGAAGGTGAGAGTCCCGTTTGCTTCCGTGTAATCTTGATCTGCGGTGGCAGTGCCGTCGGCAGTCGCGTACGCCACCGTCACCCGCGCCGACACCGCCCGGTTCAACGTTACCGCGAAGTCGAGCGTTGCATCCGCCCTCTCGCGTGTCTGCGCGTCCGCCACCGCGAGCGCCGCCGGGCCCCGCACCCTGTGGGCGGCCTGTACCCCTGAGGCGGCATATTCGATGGCCGCCTGCGCTCCGGTTTCCACACCTTGGATGGTGCCGTCGTTCAGGTGGATGGCTCCAGCCGGAATCTCGATGCCGTCCTCGTCCCGGTCGTCCGGTCGCACCGTGTAGCCGAAGACGAGATCCTGTGTCCCGCCACCGCCGGCGTAGTTGGCCCTTGCCTTGCGAGGAGCGTCGGGACTCCCGAGGTCGAATTCGAGATAGGGGCTTCCCGTCACCGTGACCGGCCGGGTGAAGACGATCCGGATCTCGATGTGTTCGCCAACCTCATAGGTGTCGCCCGATACAGGCTCGGAAATCACCTCGGGGGCCCCGAAAACCCCGAGCGGGCCGCTTCCCTCGTCGTCGACTTCGACAACCACGATGTCGGGCAGCGCGATGCGCGACTGACCGTGGTCGCCGCTCACGAGGTAGTGGTGGAAACGCCGTTCGCCGGGATACGGGTCATTGTCCTGCAGCGCCTCCACCGTCACCGAGAAGGCCTCCTGCCAGTGGTGCGCATTCCGGTTGGCTACCGGCCCGCTCGGAAGAGTCTGGGACTCTTCCCCGTCTAGATCGGGCGAGAAGGGCCAGGAATGGTCGCCCTGCGGCACCAGGTCGGCATCGCCCTCACCGGGCTCCCAGACAAGGATGCCCCACTGTGCAGGCCGCCGGTCCAGCTTGATCTGGTAGGTGACCTGCTCGCCTTCGCGGACGGTCAGCCGCAAGTCGGCAAGGGGATTGCCGTCTCCATCCAGGAACGAGACACCCGCCACGTCATCGTCGGTAATGGTGACGGTCGCCCGGCAGGGGCCCTCGCACCGTGTCCGGTTGGGATTGCGCACCTGGATCAGATCGCCGAGCGACGCGTCGCGCGACAGCGTCAGGGTGAGCTGCTCGTCATGCTCGTCGTCGTCGTCATCGACCAGCGGCAGGGCGACGGACTTGCGCGCGACCCAGCGCCCGTCCGTGGCCGCATAGTCCTCCGGCGCGAAGGTCAGCGTCGCGTCGACTGGAGCGAAGTCGACATCGGCGGTTGCGGTGCCGCCCTCGGTCGAAAGCGTCACCGCGTGGCTGCGATTGGGCGCCGGCATTCCCGGCTGGGTTTCCATCACCACGTCGACGCTCGCTTCGGCGCCGCTCGCGCCCTCGTCGAAGCTGTAGGAGGTCTGGCTCAGCCGTGCGATCAGAGCGGGGATGGAGGCCGCCATCCGCGTGTAGGCCGCGGCCGGTGTCCCGACGTGGTAGCCGTACCCGAGCACCAGAGTGGCCGTGAGGGTTCCGCCTTGTGCCGGGTTCGGGTTTTGTCGGGAGGCGGGAACCCGAAGCTCCGCGGCGGTCGCGTGGGCGGCGAACTCGACCTGTTGGAGGAGATCGGCGGAGTCCAGGAAGGGCTGATCCTGTGTCAGCCGCAGGTTGACCCGAATCGCCCGGTCCGCCGCCTCTGCCAGCGTCAGGTTGAACACGATGTCGTCCAGTCCCGCGATGTAGGCGTCACGGCCCGGCCGGATGGTGACGGTCTGCCCGGTGGCGTCCCCGTCGTCGTCGGCGATGGCAACGCTGACGCTCGACCGGTCGCCGGCGCGAACTCCCGATGGCAGCGCACCGAATGCGATCGTCAGGGTCTCTCCGTCGTCGTCCTCGCCGTCGTCGACGGCCATCAGCGTGAGACTCTTCTCTTTTTCGCCGGGCTCGAAGATCGCGCTGGAGGCCGACAGGGTGTAGTCGTCAGCCGTCGCACCATCGCCCAGGGCGACGATGATCGGAATGATGACGGCGTGGCTGGGGGCGGTATCCAGCACGACCGTGACGGATTCCGCGGTCCCGCCCTCGGAAACCGTCAGCGCGGTCGCGTCGAACGCGGCGGTCATCGCGCGATCGACCTTGTGAATGGCGTCCTCCGCGACGCCCGGATATGCACGCTCGACGGGCACGGAGCCCAGTGCGGGACTAGTGACGGGGAGCCGTCCGCTGAAACCGGAGTCCGGCACGCCGACATCGACGCTGATGCCGTCGGCGTCGTAGTCGTCGTATTGCACGCTGTAGCGGTAAACCAGCCGGCGGGTCCCGGAACCCGAGACGTAGCGCGCCGCCCGGTCGTTGGCGGCACCGGCCGCATCGCCGACCCGGATGGCGATGGAGGAGTCGCCCTCCGGCACGTACGCGTCGGCGCTGAAGGTCAGCGTGACCTCGATGTCCTCGCCGAGCCGGTAACCGTCGGCGTGAGCGGGCGTCGAGGTGATGTCCACGGCAGTGACCTCGAACGATCCGTCGACCCTGTGCCGGCCATCGTCCGACAGGCCGGGGTAATGGCGGTCCACGGGCAACAGCCCGAGACTGTAGACGAGCGTCGGCACCCATCCGCTGTACCCGGCGCTCGAGCTTCCGGTGTCGATGCTGATCCCGTCGTTGTCCAGATCGCCGAGCTGCACCTGGTAGCGGTAGACTAGGCGAGTCGTGAACTGTCCGGACGCATAGGTTGCGGCGCGATAGACTGAGCCGTCTTCCCCATCGCCCACCTGTATGTCGATCGAGGTCGGATCGCTCGGCGCGACGTAGACCGGGGTGTTGTAGGTGAGGGCGATGTCGATGTGCTCGCCGAGCCGGTACGTGTCCCCGTCTCGCGGGCTCGAGATGATCTCCGTCCGGAAGGCGCGGTGGGGGCTGGGGCGACCCTTTACCCGCATTTTCAGAGTGTAGTCGGGCTCTCTGTACCAGGCGGAGTTTTGGGCCTTTCGCCAGAGGAAATGGCCCTCGACCGACCAGCCGGCTTCCGCTCCGGAATCCTCATTGTCGCTTGGGGTCGTGGCGAACTCGGCGACGTTGTCGTTGGCGCACCCGCGGACGCAGTCCAGCAAGAAGACGTACACGGTGTCCGGCTCCATGTAGGTGTCGGCCGGCGCTCGCCATTCGTTTTCGGCATAGTCGTTCAACTGCCCCCGCGAGAGGTTGGCGACATGGTGGTAGAGGCCGCCGCCGACGCGGTAGAGGTTCGCGTCGATGGTCATGTAGCGGCTCTCGAACGTGTCATCCACGCGCAGCCAGATACCCTCCAGCTGGTACCCGGCCGGATTCGGGCCGGTCCTGAAGCGCTGCTGCACCCCCGACTGAGCGTTGAAGAACGTCATGTGCGTCCCCGACGACTGCCCCATGTTGCTCACCAATGTGGTCACGGGCGGGTCGTAGGTCTGGCTTGCCTGGGCGGCCGGCGCGAGAAGACAAAGGGCCGCGGCCAAGAGCAGCACCAGAGTGAAAGGTAGATGAATGCGGGATGTGGGCGACAGGTGGCGACGGCGTCGACCTGCGCGTCGCTGGGCCCTCTCTCCGTCCGCTCCTTGCCTGATCATCGCTCGTCTCCAGGCTCTCGATCCGGAGCGCAACCCGAAAGGAAGCGCTACCGACTCACGTTGGGATGCCTGTCGTCGCAACCAGACGGATTTTCCAATGGGAGCGATTGGAATTGCTTATCCGCCGACAGCTCCGCGCGCGCCTCGGCGGCGCAGGGCGCGTCCTATGCCGGCACCGGTAAGACCACCGTGCCGGACCGCGCGTGGGCGCTCCGGTCACTGATGGCGCGGGTTTCCCGTGACCTCGTTCAAGAGAATGGGACTTCGAACATGGTTTCTCCCCGCTCGCGACGGAGACGCAAGGCGGGAGGATGTTCCATGGCGCGCAAGTTTCGAAGAACCCGGCGCCTCAGGGTGGTGAACCCGGACTGCGCAGGGATCGACATCGGCAAGGAGCGGCACTTCGTGGCGGTCGAGGCGGAACGCAGCGATGAGCCGGTGCGTTCGTTCGGCTCCTTCACCCGCGATCTGGAGGCGATGGCGGCGTGGCTGGCGTCGTGCGGGGTGAGCAAGGTGGCGATGGAGTCGACCTCGGTCTACTGGATCCCGGTCTACGAGACGCTGGAGCGCGCGGGCTTCGAGTTGATGCTGGTGCCGCCGCGCATGACGAAGCAGATCGGCGGGCGCAAGAGCGACGTGCTGGACTGCCAGTGGATCTGGCAGCTGATGTCCTACGGTCTGCTGCGGGGAGCGTTCCGTCCGGGCGACGAGGTTTGCCCGCTGCGCTCCTACGCACGCCAGATGAGGCGGCTGACCGGGGACCGCTCCCGCTGCGTCCTGCACATGCAGAAGGCGCTGACCGAGATGAACGTCAGGCTCGACTCGGTGATCGCCAACATTGTGGGACTGACCGGCCAGCGCATCCTGCGCGCGATCATCGACGGCGAGCGTGACCCGGAGCGCCTGGCGACGCTCCGCCACCGGGGCATCAAGGCCGACGCCGATACCATCGCCGCAAGCCTTCAGGGCACTCGGCGGGAGGAGCACCTCTTCGCCCTCGAACAGGCCATGCAGCGCTACGACTTCCTGACCCAGCAGATCGTCCGACTGCGAGGCCCGGGTGATGGCCGAGATCGAGCGCCTGACACCGCCGGACGATCCCCCGGACGGCGGCGCGCCGGACCCTGCCCCCGGCACGACCTCGGACATCCCGTCGAGCCGCTATGCGAACGCCGCAAGCAAGGACACTGGCAAGGAGGGCATCCAGGCCCTGGCGTTGCGCGGAATGATGGGCGTCGACCTCACCGCGATCCCCACCGTCGGTCCCGGTACCGCACTGGTGATCGCCTCGGAGATCGGTCCGGACTTCTCCGCCTTCCCCTCCGCTCAGCACTTCTGCTCCTGGCTTGCGCTCGCACCGGGAACCAGGATCAGCGGCGGCAAGAACCTCCCCGGCAAGTCCTCGAAGGCGGTCAACCCCGTCGGGCAGGCCCTGCGCATGGCGGCCATGGCCGCGCGCCGCATCCAGACCTTCATCGGCGCCAAGCACCGGGCCCGGCTCGCCCGAATGGACACCCCCGTTGCGATCAAGGCGACCGCCCGCGAACTCGCCTGCCTGATCTACCTCATGGTGACCGAGGGCCAGCAATACGTCGAACAGGGCATCGACGCCTACGAGAAGCGGCGCCTCAACAGAAAGTTCGCTCATCTCGACCGCCAAGCCCGAAAACTCGGGCTCCAACTCGTCCCGAAAACGCAAGGAGAGGAACAACAGAACCCAATGCCATTTAAGTGTTCACACTACCTCCGGGGCACGACCCTGAGTTGGAGGTCTGCTCCGGTTGACAGTCCGGGAAGCCAAACTCTACTTTCGGCCATCGTCTCTGGCTCTCCCGGCGCGCGGGGCGCGACGGCGGGCAGGGGGCGACCTTCTTCTAGGGAGAGATGACGAATGAGAGTAGACGTCTTCAATCGAATCATGGCTGCCCAGACGACCAGGCGCAGGATGCTGAAGGGCATGGCCGGCACCGGTGCTGTGGCGGCGCTTGCGGGAACCGGGATCGGCGGCTTCACGGGATCGTCCTCGGCGCAGGACAATGTGCGGGCCGAGATCCTCAAGATTCCCGGCGTCGGCGCCGGCTCTCCCATGGATTCCGATTGGCAGAAGGTGGGGGCGATGTGCCTCGAGCCGGCCAAGGCCCACGTCTCCGAAGGCGAGTTCGACGGTGTCGAGCTCACCTTCCTCGGTCTCAACAACCAGAACCTCCACAACTTCCTCTTCCGCGGCTTTCTGAAGCCGTGGGAGGCCTACACCGGGGCGACGATCAACTGGATCGACCTCGCGCAGGCCGACTACAACGCGCGCCTGCAGCAGTCGATCGCAACCGGAACGGTCGACTTCGACATTATCGAGATGGGCGCCCCCTTCGAGGGCGACGTCTGCGGCAAGGGCCTCGCCTCGGTCATGCCCGACTGGGTGAAGAGCCAGATCGACATGGACGACTATGTCGGCTACCTCAAGGCGCCGGTCGGCACCTGGGATGGCAAGACCTATCGCATCTCGATCGACGGCGACTGCCACAACTTCAACTATCGCACCGACTACTTCGAGGACGAGGACCTCGCGGCGGCCTGGGAGGCCGAGGGCCACGAGGGTGCCTGGGAGGTGCCCACGACCTGGCAGAAGGTCCAGGAGGTCACGAAGTTCCTCAAGGGCAAGAAGGTCGGCGGCTTCGATGCCTACGGCTATCTCGACCCGCTGAAGGGCTGGGGCGGCTTCGCCTTCTACTTCCTTGGCTCGCGCGCGACCGCCTACGCCAAGCATCCGGACGATCCGGCGTGGCTGTTCGACGCCGACACCATGAAGCCGCGCGTCAACAACCCGGCCTGGGTGCGCGCCATTCAGGACGTGCTCGACACGCTCGACTCCCAGCCGCCGGACCAGATCAACGCGGACCCGGGGACCACGGGCTTCCAGCAGTTCCTGGCGGGCACCGGCTCGATGCTGAGCTGGTGGGGCGACATCGGCTCCAACGCCAAGACCTCCGACTCCTCGGTGGTGGGCGAGACGGTCGGCTTCTCGATCCTCCCCGGCTCGGATGACGTGTACAACGCCTCGACCGGGGCGTGGGAAACGCTGGCGTCGGGCCCGAACTACTCGCCCAACATGGCCTACATCGGCTGGGGCGTTTATGTCATGGCCCGGGTCGACAGCGACGCCCAACGGCAGAAGGCAGCCTGGTCCGCCGCCGCCCATCTCGGCGGCAAGGACCTCTCGCTCTGGTGCGCCGCCTATCCGTCCGGCTTCCAGCCCTACCGGAACTCCCACTTCAACATTCCCGAGTGGGTGGGCGCCGGCTACGACGAGGCCTTCATCGCCGACTATCTCGCGTCGGAGGCGGATTCCTACAACCACCCGAACGCGGCGATCGAGCCGCGCATTCCGGGCATCTTCCAGTACTACTCGGTCGCCGAGGACGAGCTGGCGAGGATCTACGCCGGCGAGTACGGCGCCCAGGAAGGCGCGGACCGCATCGCGGCCGCGTGGGAGAAGATCACCGATCAGATCGGGCGCGAAAGCCAGATCGCTCTCTACGGGGCGTCGCTGGGACTCTGATAATCCCGCGTCTTCGCTCGTGTTATTGGGATTGGCGGCCGTGAGGCCGCCAATCCTGCTTTGGCGGGCAGCTTCGTGAGCACTCCGGCGCAACTCGAGGGCAACCAGCTCTACGTCGTCACGTCCGACCACATGTCGCGCGGCCGCATCCTTGCCGGGCGCGCGCTGATGTGGGGGGCCGCGCTCATCCTCCTCGTCATGGTGGTGATCCAGGGCCTCCATGAGAACGAAAGCACTTCATTCGGCTTCGAGACCTGGCGCCCGGTGCTCTACGCCTACGCGTTCTGGGCAGTTTGCCTCTGCATCGGGCAGGTTCTGACACGCGGCGAGCAGGGCAAGCGGGCGCTCTTCGTCCTTCCCGGCGTGCTCTTCGTCGTCTCGATGGTGATCTTCCCGATCCTGTTCGGGATCTACATCTCGCTCACCGACTGGAACCTCTCCTCGCTCACCGGGCGCAAGTTCAACGGCATCGACAATTTCGTGCAGATGGCGGGCGATCCCTTCTACTGGAACGCCCTCAAGAACATGGCCTATTACGTGCTCGCGATCAGCGTGGAATACGCGATTGCGTTCGGCCTGGCCCTCCTCCTCAACGCCCAGATCCGAGCGCGAAAGTTCTTCCGCGTGGCGTTCCTCCTGCCCCTCATGCTCTCGCCCGTGGCGGTGAGCTGGATGGTGGGGAAGTCCATGATGGAGATCCGCTTCGGCCCGCTCGCGAACCTCGGGCGGTTCCTGGGCTGGGAGACGCCCTCCTTCTTCGGCTCGCCCGAAGTCGCGCGCCTCACCATGATGGTGATGGACGCCTGGACCTTCATTCCCTTCATGTTGATCATGCTGCTCGCGGGCCTTCAGGCTCTGCCCAAGGAGGTGGTGGAGGCCGCCAAGGTGGACGGAGCCTCGCGCTGGACGACCTTCTGGCACGTGACCTTTCCGCTGATGCTGCCGGTCAGCATCACCGCCATCCTCATCCGCATCATCTTCAAGCTGAAGCTCGCCGACATCATCATCAACGTCACGGCAGGCGGCCCGGGCGGCGCCACGGACTCGGTCACGAGCTTCATCTTCCGCGAGTACCGTGACCGCTCCAATGTCGGCTACGGCACGCTGCTCGCCATGGTCTATCTGGTGCTCATCATCGTCTTCATCACATTGCTGCTGAAGCTGGTGAGGCGCTGGATGCGGCAGTCGTACTAGGGCAGGACCGTGAGCAGCGAGACCGCGCAGATCTTCAAGGACGCCGAGCCCGATCTGAAATTTCGGGCCAAGTGGTACACGCGGCGCCTGCTGATCTACGGCACGCTGCTTTTCTGGACCGTGATCTGCCTCTTCCCCATCTATTGGACCGCGACCACCTCGTTCAAGATCGCGCCCGACGTCATGCAGGGACACATCGTCCCGTGGCTCGATTTCGATCCCGCGTGGCGCGGCTGGCGCTCGCTCGGTCTTTCGCCGCAGACGATCTTCGAGACCTCGACCGTGCGCGAGGAGTTTCTCAAGCGCTTCACCAACAGCGTGATCACATCGCTCTCCGCCTCGGCGCTGGCGGTCGTGCTGGGATCGATGGCGGCATACGGCCTCAGCCGCTTCAGCTACCGCCTCAAGTTCATCAAGAACCGCGACATCTCGTTCTTCTTCCTCAGCCAGCTGATCCTGCCGCCGGTGGTCCTCGCGCTCCCCTTCCTCGTGCTCTACAAGGAGCTCGCGCTGCTGGACAGCCATATCGGGCTGATCCTGCTCTATACGCTCATGGTGCTCCCAATCGTCATCTGGATCATGCGCGACCAGTTCAGCGCCATACCGGTCGAGCTGGAGGAGGCGGCGCTGGTCGACGGGCTCTCGGTCTGGAAGGCGTTCCTCCAGATCGTGCTCCCGATCGCGCTGCCCGGGATGATCGCCGCGTTCATCCTCTCGCTGGTGCTGTGCTGGAACGAGTATTTCTTCGCCGCCCTGCTCACCAGCACCGACGCAAAGACGCTGCCGGTCATGGTTGCGAGCCAGACCGGCAGCCAGGGCATCAATTGGTGGTCGATGGCCGCGCTATCCTTCGCCGCGATCCTGCCGCTGGTGGTCATCGGCATCGTTCTCGAGCGCTTCATCATCAAGGGCATGGCGGCCGGAGCGGTGAAGTGAGGGCGGGCGGGTGGACAGCTCACGCCGCCTCGGCTACCTCACCGGTGCCGACAGAAGGAAAGCGGGAGGCGAAACAGGACCATGGCTGAGGTCACCATTCGGCAGCTCCGCAAGTCGTTCGGGTCGGTCGAGGTCATCCGCGGCGTCGACATCGACATCCCGGACGGCGAGTTCGTGGTGCTGGTCGGCCCCTCCGGCTGCGGCAAGTCCACGTTGCTGCGCATGATCGCGGGCCTCGAAGACGTGACCGGTGGCACGATCCTCATCGGCGAGCGCGTCGTAAACAACCTGCCGCCGGCGGAGCGCGACATCGCCATGGTGTTTCAGAACTACGCGCTCTATCCGCACAAGACGGTCGCCGCCAACCTCGCCTTCTCGCTGAAGGTGCGGAAGACCGACCGCACGATCGTGAAGGAGCGTGTGGAAAGGGCGGCGGAGACGCTCGGACTCACACCCTACCTGCACCGCTACCCGCGCCAGCTCTCGGGCGGTCAGCGTCAGCGCGTCGCCATGGGCCGGGCGATCGTGCGCGATCCCCAGGTCTTCCTCTTCGACGAGCCGCTCTCGAACCTCGATGCCAAGCTGCGGATCCAGATGCGCACCGAGATCAAGGAGCTGTACCAGCGCCTCGGCACCACCACCGTCTTCGTCACCCACGACCAGATCGAAGCGATGACGATGGCCGACAAGATCGTGGTCATGCAGGACGGCCTCGTCGAGCAGGTCGGCACGCCTCTCACGTTGTTCGACCAACCGAAAAACGTGTTCGTGGCGACCTTCATCGGCTCGCCCGCCATGAATCTGATCCACGGGACCGCGCGCCGCGACGGCACGCCCCACGTGGAGGCGAACGGGCACTCCCTCCCGCTCGGCGCCGAGTGCGGAGCCCAGGACGGCCAAGCCGTCGTCTACGGCGTCCGGCCTGAGCATCTCGACCTCGCTGACGAGGGGAGCGGCTTTCCCGCGCGCGTCTCGGTGGTCGAGCCTACCGGCTCGGAGACGCTGGTGTTCCTGCGCTTCGGCGAGACCGAAGTCGTGGTGCTGTTCCGGGATCGTTATTCGTTCAAGCCGGGCCAGACGGTGCACCTCCGCCCGCGCGCCGACCAGACGCACCTCTTCGACAGGGAGACGGGCGTCCGTCTCTGACCAGAATTCGCCCAACTTTCCGGCCCTGGATGCCGACCGAGGACGAGAGAATGCGCGACGAGGCGCCGCCCCGCTACGCTGCCCGGCTGAACTCCTTCAAGGTCGGCGCCGACGCCTATTGGCCGGGCAAGAACCGGGTGACGACGGCGGATCTGCTGGAGCGGGCGGCGACCGTGGAGGGTCTCAACGCCGCTGATCTCAACTACCCCGATCACTTCGAGAACACGAGCCCGAGGGAGCTCGCAGCCGTACTGGACCGCCTCGGCATCGGCCTGAACGGCCTGGCGATGCGCTACTACTCGGACACCGACTTCCGGCTCGGGGCGCTTACCAACCCCGACCCGGTCCGGCGGCGGAAGGCCATCGACCTCACCCGACGCGGCCTCGACGCGCTTGCCGAAATGGGCGGGACGCTGATGACCTTCTGGCTCGGGCAGGATGGCTTCGACTATCCCTTTCAGGCCGACTACGAGCAGATGTGGGACGACACGATCGCGGCCGTCAGCGAGCTCGCCGCGCACGATCCAGCAATCGATATCGCGCTCGAGTACAAGCCGGACGAGCCTCGGAGCTATTCCCTGATGCCGGACGTGGGCACGACCCTGCTCGCGATCCGGGAGGTGGGGGCGGCGAACCTGGGAGTCACGCTCGACTTCGCGCACGTCCTTTACGCCGGCGAGATGCCGGCGCACGCGGCCTACCTGGTGCAGCGACACTCCCGGCTGCTCGGCATCCAGCTCAACGACGGCTACGGCAAGCGCGACGATGGCCTGATGGCAGGCACGGTGCACCCGGTCCAGACGGTGGAGCTTCTGGTCGCGCTGCGCCGCTGCGGCTACTCCCGGGCGATCTATTTCGACACCTTCCCCGATACCGGCGGGCTCGACCCGGTGGCGGAGTGCAGGGCCAACATCGAGACCATCGAGCGGCTGCGGGAGATCGCCGCCACGCTGGCCGAGGACGAACGCCTGGCACAGGCGATCGCCCGGCACGACGCGACGGAGAGCCAGCGGATCGTCGCTGCAGCGCTTTACGGAGCGCGCAGTTGAGCGGTGGGGTCGTCGTCGTCGGCTCCCTGCACCTGGACGTCGTCGTCACCGCGCCTCGACTGCCCGAGCTGGACGAGACGCTCATGGGCGAGACGGTCAAGCTCGTCTGCGGCGGCAAGGGTGGCAACCAGGCGGTCGCAGCCAGCCGGCACGGCGCGTCGACCACCATGCTGGGTCGGGTCGGCGGCGACGTCTTCGCGACAGCGTTGGTGGACAATCTTCGCGAGGCCGGTGTCGACACCTCTCTCATCCAAAGGGACGCGGAGGCCATGTCGGGCCTCAGCGTCGCCGTCGTCGGCGCGGACGGGGAATATGGCGCGGTGGTCGTCTCTTCCGCCAACCGGCAACTCTCTGCGGATGGGTTCGTGTTTCCGGAAGGCGCGCGCGTGCTCGTCTTGCAGAACGAGGTCCCGGAAGCGGTCAATCGAGCCGTTGCGGCCGAGGCCCGCAAGAGCGACGCGACCGTTGTCTTGAACGCGGCGCCCATGCGCCCGATGGCGCCGGAGCTGATGCAGTCGGTAGATATTCTCATCGTCAACCGTATCGAAGCGTCGGCGCTGTTCGAGGTTCCGATCCATGCCCCCCGGGACGCGCTGGGCGCGGCAAAGCGGGCCGGGGACGGCTTCGACGGGGAGATCGTCGTCACCCTGGGACGCGACGGGCTCGTCCATCGCGACCGCCGGGGGAAGGTCCGACACCACGCGGCCCGCCCTGTACGGGTGGTTTCCGCGCACGGCGCCGGCGACGTGTTCGTGGGCGCGCTGTGTGCCCGCCTGGCCGCATCCGCCGCGATGGAGGACGCCCTCGCCTACGCCCAGGATGCCGCTGCCCGCTTCGTGTCGACTCCTCTCCGGGAACGGGGAATCTCGTTTGCAATCGAGGGGTCGAGAACCCACGCCGAATGACGGCGGGCAAACCGGCGCCCTATCCATAGGAAGGGGATGGCGTGATCGCGTTCCACACCGAGGTGCAGGCGCTCTTGGGGTTTCGTCGGCGGTGCGCAGGCCGCGACGGTGGCGAAATGTGCGGGCCAGGTCTGCGCCGACGCGGCTTTTCTCGTGCCGCCAAAGGGCTCATACTGTCGCTGGATCCGGCCCCCGGATGGGAGATATCGGATGGGATATCGGCTCGGCGACGACCTTATATGGCGTAACAATGCGTAATGCGCGCCGGTCGGAAGCCAATGACTGTGAGACGTTGAATCCAAAGGCAACAGGGAGACTATGCCATGTCAAGCGAGTGGTCGCGTAAACGTCGTAATCTCGAGCAGTACTTGGTCGACCGTCGGTCCGTGCTCAAGGGCGGTCTGGCCGCAGGCGCCGCGCTGGCCGTGCCGGGCGTCGCGGGCAAGGCGCTGGCAGCGCCGGAGGACCCGCTGCATTTCGTCGGCTGGCAGTACAACCCGCAGATCGTCGCCGAGAACGTCGAGACCTTCAAAACGCTCAACGACGAGAACGTGAACTACGAGCTGGTGCCCGGCGAGTATCACGCGGTCGTCGAGACCAAGCTGATCGCCGGCCAGCACATCGACATGATGTACTCCGAAGAGGACCGCATCGTGCGCTGGAACCGGGCCGGCTGGACCCGCTCGCTCGACGGGCTGCCGGGGCTCGATGAGATCAAGGCGAACATGTACGACGTCAACGTGCACAACATGGCGCTGCCCGACGGCTCGCTCGGCGGCCTGCCCTATTACACCGGCTTCAACTCGTTCGTGTGCAACCAGAAGCATCTGGACGCCGGTGGCATCGAGCCGCCCGCAACCTGGGACGAGCTGCTGGATCAGTGCCGCAAGCTGAAGGCCGACGGCATTTCCGACTACCCCTACATCTCGGCCTGGACGCGGCAGTGGCCCACGCTCTCGTGGAGCCTCTTCGCCGCCTGGTATTCCGAGGGCGCCAAGGTCTTCGACGAGAACTTCGACCCGGCCTTCGACGAGAACTTCCGCAAGGTTTGCGAAGTTCACCGCACGCTCTACGAGGAAGAGCTGGTGGTGCCGGACATCATGACGCTGCAGGGCGAGGCGGTGCCCAACTTCGCCACCGGCCAGCACACCTACATGATCGTCCACGAGTACGACCAGAAGGTCTTCAACACGCCCGAGATGTCGCAGATCGCCGGCGCCTGCCGGAACGCCATCATGCCCGGCAAGACGCGGTCGACCTTCATCTGGACCGCGGTCTATCAGATGGGCGCCGACCCGGTCGACGAGCTCAGGGCCTGGGATCTGATGCAGTTCTTCGGCGGCAAGGCCAAGGACGGCAAATACCACGTCGCCACCCGCTGGGCCCTCGATTTCGGCCTCGGCACACCGCACAAGGAGGTTATCGAGAGCGACGCGGTACAGGCGGCCTTCTCGCAGTGGAAGGACCTGGACGTCGCGACCCAGCAGCTCGAGACCGCGACCACGCGCGACGTCGCCAAGACCATGTGGTTCCCGGAATGGGATTGGTACATGATGGGCGAGATGCAGGACTACATCCGTGGCGAGCAGTCCACGGACGAGGTCATCGACAAGCTGCATGACAAGGCGGTCGAGCTGAAGGGGCTCTATCCGGCCTGATCCTGATCCGACAATCGTTCCGGCCGCTCCCGCCTGAAGCGCGGGGGCGGCCCCGTCGGAAGTCCATCGATGGCTCTATCGAGACTCTTTGAACCGGGCGCGTTCGCGCTCTTCAAGCCCCGCGCCGATCAACCATCCATCAAGCTGCCGCTCCTGCTGACGTCGCCGACGCTGCTCGTCGTCTTCGTCATCTTCGGCATTCCGCTGGTCTACGCGCTGGCGCTCAGCATGCATCGCATCAACATGCTGACCCAGCAATGGATCTTCGTCGGCTTCGACAATTACATCGACATCCTGCCCGACCCCGAGTTCATCGCCGCGCTCGGGCGGACCGCCTATTTCGCCTTCGTCACGGTCGCCGGCGGGCTCCTGCTCGGCATGGGCATGGCGCTGATTCTCAACATGGCTTTCCCGGCCCGGAACTTCCTGAGGAGCGTCGTGCTCGTCCCCTGGGCGATGGCGCCGGTCGCCGTGGGCGTGCTCTGGGGATGGATGTTCAACGGCGAGTACGGAACCTTCAATGCCATCCTCTTCGATCTCGGTCTGATCGAGAAGCCGATCCACTGGCTCGGCGACGGCACCGTCGCCTTCAACCTGGTCGCGCTGGTGCACATCTGGAACCAGGCGCCGCTCGCCACGCTGCTGATTCTCGCCGGCCTCCAGTCCATGCCGGAAAACCTGCACCGCGCGGCACGCATCGACGGCGCCGGTCCTCTTCAACGTTTTTTCAAGATCACGTTGCCCTGGCTCAAGCCGATGCTGCTGCTCACCATGATCCTGACCACGATCAATTCGATCATGGCCTTCGATCTGTTCTGGGTCATGACCAGCGGCGGCCCCGGCAGTGCCACCACCGTGTTTGCCTGGATGGGCTACGCCTACGCCTATCACTTCTTCAGGATGGGCGAGGGCGCTGCGATCCTGTTCGTGCTCACGATCCTCTGTCTGATCCTTGCCTGGATCTATCTGAAGCTGCTCTTCCCCTCCCAGGCCAAAGCCAAGGTGGCGATCGGCGGCGAGGCGGAGGAGAGCCTCGGCCGCACCCTGGTTCAAATGGTCGCAGGCGCCGGCGACCACATCGCGACACGGCTGGAGAAGCTGCCGGTCCGCCCGCGCCGCGGCTTGATTCCGGCGACCGCCCGCCGCCCGCTCGCGCACGCGGCACTGGCGATCGTGGCCATTCTGATTTTCTGCTGGTCGCTCGGCCCCTTTGTCTGGCTGCTGATCATGAGCCTCTCCCCATCGGCGTCCCTGGTGAGAACACCACCGACCATAGTCCCCGACGCGCTGACGATAGAGAATTACCGCTTCGTGCTCTTCCCCGGCGGGATCGAAGACGGCCAGTCGAGCATCCAGGCGACCCGCGTACCCTTTTCGATCTTCAACAGCCTGATCGTCGCCACCGGCGTCACCCTCATCAACCTCGCGCTCGGCACGCTCGCCGGCTACGCCTATGCCCGGCACGGCAAGAGCCGCATCATGAGTGGCACGCTCTGGGGATTGATGATGACCCGGATGACGCCGAGCCTGGCGCTCATCCTGCCCTTCTTCATCCTCTTCAGGGCGCTCGGCCTGATCGACACGCTCTGGGCGCTGATCATCGCCTATTGCAGCCTGATCCTGCCGCTCTCGACCTGGATGATGAAGAGCTACTTCGAGGGGCTGCCCCCCAACCTGGAGCGCGCGGCCCTGGTCGATGGCTGCACCCGGCTGAAGGCGATCTGGAAGATCATCTTGCCGGTGGCGCGCCCCGGCATCGTCGCCACCGGCATCTTCTGCTTCCTGGTCAGCTGGAACGAGTTCATCTTCGCCCTCATCCTCACCGGCAGCCCGAAGGCGCAGACCATTCCGGTCATCATCGCCGGCTTCCTGGTCCAGCTGAGGTTCTACGACTACGGGCCGATGTTCGCGGCCGCGGTGCTCGCGGTCGTGCCCCCGGTGTTCGTCGCCTTCGCCTTCCAGGGCTATCTGGTGCGGGGCATGCTGACCGGCTCGTTGAAGGGATAGGGAGAGCGGCGTGGCCAGCGTCACCTTGCAGAATCTCACCAAGCGCTTCGCCGAGGTGGTCGCGGTGGATAGCCTCAGCCTCTCGATCGAGGACGGCGAGTTCCTGACCCTCTTGGGCCCCTCCGGATGCGGCAAGAGCACCGCGCTCAACTGCATCGCCGGCCTCGAGCTGATATCGGGCGGCACGATCCTGTTCGACGACGCCGACGTCAGCCGGCTGGAGCCCCATGAGCGCAACGTCGCCATGGTGTTTCAGGATTACGCGCTCTACCCGCACATGACCGCGCGCCAGAACATGAGCTTCGGTCTCAAGCAGCAGAAGATCGAGACGGCGAAAATTCGTCGTCAGGTCGAGGTCGCGGCCGACATGCTCGATCTGGGCGATCTCCTCGAGCGCCGCCCCGCGGAGCTGAGCGGCGGCCAGCGCCAGCGGGTGGCGGTCGGCCGTGCCGTGGTGCGCAATCCCTCGGTGCTGTTGATGGACGAGCCGCTGTCAAACCTCGACGCCGCCCTCAGAGTGCACACCCGGACCGAGATCAAGCGCCTGCAGCGCGAGCTCAAGGCCACGACGATCTTCGTCACCCACGACCAGGAAGAGGCGATGGTGCTCTCCGACCGGGTGGCGGTCATGCGGCTCGGCGAGCTGCAGCAGATCGGCCCCCCGATGGAAGTCTACCGCGACCCCAGGAACCTCTTCGTCGCCTCCTTCATCGGCTCGCCGGCGATGAACTTCCTCCAGGTGGACGTGGCCCGCGGGGAGGGGCGTATTCAATGCCGCGTGGGCGAGCAGGCGCTGGCCCTGCCGCCGGATCTGGTTGGCGGCGAGATCCCCCAGAAGGCGGTCATGGGCGTTCGGCCGACGGACCTCCTGGTCGAGGCCGAGCGCGAGCTTTCGTTCCGGGGCGAGGTGTTCCTGGTCGAGCCGGTGGGCCCCGTGACCTACGTGGACTGCGATGTCAGCGGCATGGCCGTGACCGCCGTCTGCGATCCCGACAATGCGCCGGCGATCGGCGCCCAGGTCGGGCTCGGCTTCAGCGCCAGCCGGGTCTACCTGTTCGATCCGACCAGCGAGCAGCGGCTTTAGGGCTTTGGAGAGATTAGGGCCTAAGCACGTTCCGACCGTACAGGATCACGGTTGGAGTCGGCCTCTGGGGGCGTTTGGCCGGTCACTTCAGGCATGGCCTCGCCGATCGGCAACGACTAACATCCGAACTGGTCTCTCCCGTGGGAGGAGCCGATTGCCTTGGCAAGCTTGGCGGACAGGGAGCTGGGCAGCCGTGCTGAGTGTGACCGAAGAACTCCTTCTGTTGATCGTGGATGCCGAGAGCGGCGGCATTCAACACTCCCTCTCGGCGCATCAGCAAGATGCACTGATCGCCGGTGCCGTGCTGACCGATCTGGCGCTCGAAAACCGTATAGACACGGATGCCGAGCGGCTCTTCCTGATCGACCCGAAGCCGGTGGACGATGACCTGCTCGATCCCATCCTCCGCGACATTGCCAGCGAGACCGAAACGCACGACACCGCCTACTGGATTGCGCGCGCGGCGAAGCAAGGCAGCGCCATCCGCAAGAGGGCGCTGGACCGGCTGATCGGGCACGGCATCCTGGAAGCCGAGCCCAACGGCCTCGTGTTTCTCTCGCGCTTGGTCGCGCGGGCCCGCCGTTATCCGCCAGACGGCGGAAAGATCACGGAGGATGTCCAGTCCCGAGTGATGAAGACGCTCTTCAGCGAGGAAATCCCGGAGCCGCGCGATGTCATCATCATCGGCCTCGCGTCAGCTTGCGGCGTGTTCGATAGCATCCTCCGCCGAGAAGAGCTGGCCGATGTGCAGGAGTGGATTGACACCATTTCCCGGCTCGATCTGATGGGTCAC